>Ga0209693_10000870_pt1 | contig 12536 bp, 12 predicted proteins | sample HubBroMetageWRM3_FD_188345 | JGI IMG/M metagenome (GOLD analysis project Ga0209693, IMG submission 188345) | Warmed soil microbial communities from the Hubbard Brook experimental Forest, New Hampshire - Hubbard Brook CCASE Soil Metagenome WRM 3... | ecosystem: Environmental > Terrestrial > Soil...
CGCGGGTGGATCTGCGCAAGCGGTGATGGTCGCGGCGCGACGCGGTTTTTCGTTAAGGCTGGCGGTCTTAATGCAGGCGCGATGGAATGAATTTGGCTAGCTGATTCGCCTGGTGGTTATGACGGCCATGTTTTGGTTATCCTTTTGTGGGTTGTCGCTTTTCTTGGATTTGCGGGCCGCAGGACGCGGGCGCTTGTTGTGCGAGGCGGGAGATCCTCGATTTTTGTCAGCGGACTTCGCTTGGCGAAGGGCCCGGTCGATTTTTGCCAATGCCTCCTTGGGGCCGTTTTGGCACTCGCGCGGAGCTGTGGGATGAAGCATTCCTCCCTGCGTTAAAGGACTCTAAGGAATCTGTCTAGCAACGGGGATCGGTTGTCTTTTCGCCAGATTAGATAAAAAGGCACCGGTACTTTCAGATCTACAACAGGCAACAGAGCAACATCTCGTGGGCATTGCCATCTCGCGGAATCGCTGACCCAAGACACACCGAGCCTGCATGAAACTAGACTAAGCAGCGCGGCATGGTCATAAGCTTCTTGCACAATGCGAGGTGATCTCAAGCCTCCTCGGAAACATGCCTCCATCAAGCGGTCATGGGCGGCAGGATTTATCCGGCGTGAAAGCCAGACAAAGGGCACATCAGTAAGGTCACTCACTCGAAGGCTTTTCTGTTTGGTAAGTGGATGCCCTTTGGGCGCGGCGAGCACCACCTTGTGTTGTGCCACCAACCGCCGATCCAAATCCTTGCCTAATGTGCCCATGCTCACTATGAAACCAGCATCAAGTCTACCCGAGCGGACCGCTTCCACTTGTTCGACGGAGAGCATCGGAACAAGCGTCAGTTCAGCATCGGAGTGTTTCTGTCTGAACCGGCGAAAACACTTCGGAACGACGCCATGCCAGGAAATAGCCTCTACAAATCCCACGCGAAGGGTTCCGGTCTTGCCGCTCGCCACGCGTTCTGCCCGCCGGGTTGCCTCCTGAACTTCTCCCAAAATCCGTCGTGCATCTTCCAAGAATAGCTTTCCTGCCTCGCTTAATTTGACGCCGCGAGGAAGACGATCGAACAGTGAAAAACCGACTTCTTTCTCCAAATCTCTTATTTGACGCGAAAGCGCCGGCTGTGCGATGTGAAGCCGCTCGGCTGCCCGCCCGAAATGCTCTTCTTCGCCGACTCCAACAAAGTAACGCAAATGCCGCAATTCCATATTCATACCTCCAAGGCATCGACATCATAGCAACGATGTCTTGGACAGTTGAAACCTTCCGCTCTGACGATAACGGAGAGGAAGCGCCGCGTGAATGAGAGTTACGCGGCCCTCAAAAGACGGCTCGCTCAAGCGTGTCGCCGAAACTCGTCTTGAATGAAGGAGAAGCGCCTTGAACACATCCGCGCAAGAGAAGACCTTCCAAACGATAACAACGCACTACATCAATGGCGCATTCGTTGAATCCCACGGCCGGGAGGCGATGGACGTCATCCGTCCGACCGACGGCAAGGTCATCGGCCGCGTCGCGCTGGGAGACGAGGAAGACACGCGGCTTGCTATCGCCGCGGCTAAGCGCGCATTCGCCAGTTTCGGCCGGACAACGAAGGAAGAGCGCTCACGCTACTTGCGGCAGCTACATAAGGCTGTCTCAGCTCGTATCGACGATTTGACGGCTGTCATGATTGAGGAGTACGGCGGGGTCGCCCGGTTCGCCCGGCTTCTTGTGGAGTCGGGCGTCAACGCCTTCGCAGCGGCCGAGAAGGCGCTTCAAGAGCTGCCGTTGCGAGAAAGCTGGGGCAAAACGACAGTCACGTTGGAGCCGGTCGGCGTCGCGGGTCTGATCACAGCTTGGAACGCGAACGCGCTGTTCATTTGCCTCAAGCTGGCATCGGCAGTAGCCGCTGGTTGTACGGTCGTCCTCAAGCCGAGCGAATTCAGCTCGCTGCAGACGCGGGTGATGGTTGAGGCTCTGAACGCGGCCGAGCTACCCAAGGGTGTCTTCAATGTGGTGACGGGCCTGGGCACTGTCGTCGGCGCTGAGCTCGTCCGCAATCCCGACGTCGCGAAAATTTCGTTCACGGGCTCAGTGGCCGTGGGTGAAGCCATCATGCGCGATGCAGCTGCCACGATGAAGCGTGTAACGCTCGAACTGGGCGGGAAGTCGCCCACAATCCTGCTGGATGATGCTGCGCTCGACAAGGCTATTCCCGCGGCTCTTACCTTGGCCTTTTTGAATAGTGGTCAAGCTTGCGCAGCCGGAACGCGGCTTCTCGTACCCAAGAGCCGCCTTGACGAGGTGAAGCGGGCGATCCGGGATGACATGCGCGCCTTCACAGTCGGCAATCCGGCCGATCCCAACATCATGGTTGGTCCAATGGTGTCGCAAAAACAGTATGAGCGCGTGGAATCCTACATTCGGAAGGGCATTGAAGAAGGCGCTGAGGTGCTGGTCGGCGGAGAAGGCCACCCGAAGGGTCTCGAAGCAGGTTATTTCGTGAAGCCCACGGTGTTCGTCAATGTGAAGAATGACATGACGATTGCCCAGGAAGAGATTTTCGGCCCCGTTCTGTGTGTCATCGCCTACGACGCGGAGGAAGAAGCCATCCGCATTGCCAACGACTCCAAGTACGGTCTCCACTCCGCCGTCTTGGGGAGTGACATCCAGCGCGCACGCCGCGTGGCCTCCCAGCTGCGGGCCGGCCGCGTCGTGATCAATAACATGACAGACGATCCGCAGGCGCCCTGGGGCGGATTCAAATACTCCGGTGTCGGCCGCGAATATGGCAAATACGGCATTGAGGCGTTTCTTGAGCCAAAGGCCATCCTTGAATGACGGTTCTTTGCGAGAAGAGTGAACGAGGGAGTGCATACATGCTTACAGCTAACGGGAATTGGTCTCTGAGAGGCAATGAACGAGGTAGCTTGAGCGTACGAATTCGCTGTGTGCTTGCGTCCACGGCATGTCTGATGGCTTTTCTCGCGCTACCGCGAGCAAGTTATGCACAGGTTCCGACCTACGAATTTACGCCGGTCGAAAGCAGTATCAAGTTTGGCGTCGATTCCTCCGTTTCAATCAAAGGTGTGTTTGAAAAGTGGAATGCCAGCATCAAGTTTTCGTCGAGGGATATCAGAAGCGCTGTCTTAGATATCGAGATTGAAGCAGATAGCGTCAACACCGGAAGCCATGTGAAGGACAACAAGTTGAAGGGCCAGGATTTTTTTAACGCAAAAGAATCTCCTTTGATCACTTTCCAATCGACGAAAATCGTTCAGACCGGTCCAAACACATTTGACATCGAGGGTAACTTCACTATTCGCGGCGTTACCAAGACGGAGAAACTCACTCTCACGAGCGACAGCAAAGGAACACCCACCGGCAGTCTCGATGGCACCATGGCTTTCGATCGCAAAGAATACGGCATGACGAGCGGCATCCCTTTCATCAAGATCGCCAACCGCGTCGAGGTAAATGTTCGACTGAAGTGGCGCCGTGTCGGCGGTCCGCCACCAGTTTTCCAACAATAGCTTGCGAAGACAGAGCTCAGTATGGGAACCGAAGATATCGATCCTTAAGAAGTGCCCGAACGCTGCGTTTAGCACAGGAATGGTCGTCCTCAAATGAGAAGGCACTCGGGCATGCACGAGCGAATTGAGGTCCATAAATGAGCAGACACGTAAGCATCTCACCAGCCGAAGCCGCGGACCGCCTTGCGATCCGGGAACTCGTCGAAGCTTACGCACATTGCGCCGATCGTCGGGATGCCAAGGGTCAGATGTCTCTCTTTAGCGCCGACACGCACTTCGTGGTGTACATGAATGCCAAGGATCCGACTCCTTCACAGGAGCTGCACTCGCGCGACTCGCTCGCTCCCGTGTTCGCCGATCTAAACAAGTACGCCGCCACGATGCACTTCGTCGGGCAAAGCACAATATTGACGCTGACGGCTGATCGAGGCACGGGGGAGGCTTATTGCCTGGCGCATCACCTCACCGTCGAGGGTGAAAAACGGCAGCTCATGATCGCTGCGCTCCGCTATTACGACACATTCGTGAAGGTGGACGGCGCATGGTTGTTTGCGGAGCGCTTGCTGTATGTAGATTGGATCGAGGAGCGCGCACTTTCATGATACTGACAAACCGAGTGGCGTCGTGAGCCTCCTTTGGAATGCGAGAGACTGTGGATGAACGTGCCGACAGCAGGCCCGAAACGCCTAATTGAGTGAGTAAGGCACGTCGGCAACTTCAACAGAGCAATCGGAAGTAGAGTGATACAAGTTCATACCATCTCGATCCTGGCTCCGCTCGCCGTTGGCGTGGTCGCCCAAGCCGGCACGATCATTATCTACCTGGTGCCAGTCAGGGCCACGGTCAATCTTATCCGCCGAGAAAACGGTCTGGGTCATGTTGGCATGCCCTGGACTGATCTGGCTATTTTTGCTCGGGCAGTATTCTACGCGTCCCTGGCGCACCTCGTAGAGATCGCATTGTGGGCGGCGTTGTTCATAATCTGCGGAGAATTTACAGACTTCGGAACCGCCTTTTACCACTCCGCGGTCAATTACACGTCCTTAGGTTACGGTGATCTCATCATGACACCTTCCTGGAGATTGCTGGGACCGCTCGAAACGGCAAATGGAACGCTTCTGTTCGGGGTTTCGACCGCGATGATCTTTGGTGTCATGCTGTGGTTGATTCAAACTAGGTTTACGGATCTTAAGGATTGAAATATCTCTCGTAGAACGAGGACTCTATTTGCGCCGTCAGATCGAATTCCTTGGGCACTTCAAGGCTGGGTGGAACCCCGAGGCTGAGACAATTTGATCGTGCGCACTTTGCAGTGAGTCGATTACTTCCGTTGGGCCAATTCCACCGGCTAAAGAGCGCTTCTCGATCCGTTGAGCGCAGGGCAGCGAAAGCACATCCAGCGGCTATTGCGCTGCGAGCGCTACCGAGCGATCGCTGGAATCCATTCGCAGGAAAATCGGCGTATTTACCGGCAGTTCGACGTTGGAACCTTTGGTGATGAATGCATTGCAAAGTCTCTTTGCCGCGCCAAAGTATCCGAACCCGATTGACGTGCCCACGGAAGCCTGCGCTGCACCGGCACCGAGCAAGCCGAACCCTTTGCGGCCTTCGCCCGCACGAGACCAAGCTGTCTTTTGTGTGCTCGTGTCCGCAAGTCCTTTCGATGGGCCAATAAGTGAAACGGGGGCCAGAATCCGTGCGAAAGTAGAAGTCGTAGCTCTAACTTCGCCTTCCTTGCCGATGTCCAAACCTTCCGAACGCTCGGCTTCAATCCCTCCGACGGTTGAACGGATAGCTCCGGTCGTGCCGTCCGGCATCTGGACTGTGCGGAATGCAAAAACGATGCTTCCATTTTTCTTCATCCATCCCGCAGAGGAGGATTTCTCGACCATCCCGGTGATTTTTGTCCCGGCGGGATAGAGCAGTTGGTGATCGGCTTGGTAGTACGGCTGTGAAACAACAGCCTCGATTTGTGTTCCGGCTTTGGACGTACTTGAGTCGATTGGCGTCACGAGGTGAAGGTGGAGATAATCGCTCGCTTGCGGAGGCGCCGCATCAGGCTGAACCGGTGCAAGTACCGTCACTGGTGCGACCAGGGCGGCGTCAAAAACGGTCCCTTGATCGATGTATTCGGGGTGGTATGGCAAGCTGGTTACGACCGCTTCACCCAATCGCTGCATCTTATTCGGTTCTCGCAGCGGGCCCATCGCGCCCTTGAGTTTTTGACGGAACCCAGGACGCTGCGCCTTCGGAAGATATCGCGAATTCGCCACGGCACCAATTCCCACGGCGGAATCACTGTGAATCGGCACGGTCGTTCCATCGGAGAGTATCAATTGGTCGAACGTTACTTGCGCGGTTTTCGGTGGAGTAAAGTCGCCATCCAACAGTCTTCCCACGCGTTTATGCATCGGAGCCGTACTGATTGCCGAAACATGACCCTTCACGGTCGTGCCCGCTGGGATCGCGAGAGTTTCTCCGGCGTAGACCGGCTCGGCCAGCCTCGCGGTAATGGGTTGGCCTGGAGCCTTAATACGCACTCCCTTTTCAAGGGTGGCACGGAAATCATTCCCGGGCTCTAAAACGAGAGTTTTCCTTTCGGGCTTTGCTTCCTGTGCGTGCATCGGAACGGCCGCAAGGACTAAGACTGAATAGGAAAGCAAAACCCACACAAAGCTGCGTTTCATCATATCCCTCCATCTCATAGTAAATTTCGAGCGCATGGCCACTGAGCGACCGGCTCTGCATTCGAGGAAACCAGCCAGAGGTTACGTGGACAGGGCGACGAGTGCGGCGAGGAAATGTGGACGTTATGTAAGGAATTGGGGGCTTAATCAGGTTCGAGCACTTGCGCACTCATTCCGCATGTCGTGAAGGGCGCGATGGAGGGCCACCAAGGGAAAAAACCTAAGCCAAGCACTCGCCCGGTCGCGAAAGTCCAGGTTGCGAGATCCTCTCCTCGGTGTCTTCGAGAGATGGGTCACTTGCCATCGACCGGCAAGTTATTCAGATGCATGCGTGCGCGCAGCCCGAGCATCCGAAACATGAATAGGAGCACCGCGCAGGACTTATCGAGCAGCCATCCTCTAACTTTCATGACGCCTTCGCTGTTTCTATTGTGCCGAGGGCAACTGCCCAGTGCTGCTAGGAACGGTCGTGAAATCTGAGGATTTGTTTGGGGAGCGAATAGGCGCAGAAGGAAAGGATGGAGGAAAGTTCAACCCGGTCGAAGGACTAGGCTGTGAGGTTCGTTCCGCCAATTGATGCGAGCGCCTTGTAGCGTGAGCTAGGTTGGGGCGTTGCGAGTTCACCTTCGCGGGAGGGCATCTCGGGTCCCACAGGCAACTGGATAATGATTTCCAGGCCCGTCGGCCGAATATTTTCGGCACGGATCGTGCCGCGGTGCATACGAATCGCTTCAGCAGCGATGGCGAGCCCAAGACCGTTCCCTCCAGTCGTATCTGCATCCGCGTTGATCCGATAGAACGGCTGGAATATTGCTTGGAGAGCATCTTCCGGTACGCCAGGGCCATGGTCCCGGACAGAAAGAACTGCCAGCGGCTCCGGAGCGCTGCGATTGATCTCCAAAGCGATCTGGACATCGGTTCCCGGCCGTGTGAAGCGGATTGCGTTGCGAATAATGTTTTCACATGCGCTTCTAAGGGCATCCCCGTCGGCATTTTGGAGAATTATCGAACCGCTTCTCTCGAAACTCACGGACTTGCCCAACGCTTGTGCTTCGAAGTTGCCGTCAGCCGCTGTTTCCTCGACGAGCTGAGCAAAGTCCACCTCAGCTCTCTCCGCGGACGAAAACCGGGCTTCCAGGCGTGAGAGCGTCAAAAGCTGCCCCATCAGTAGGTCGATTCTCGCAACATCACGATCCATACGCTGAAACAGATCATCGGAATCTCCCGAGAAACGATCTTTCAGAAGAGCCAGAGAGAGATTAATGCGAGCCAGAGGAGAACGCAGTTCATGCGACACCGAGTTCAGAAGGTTCTTTTGCGTTTGAATGAGCGAATCAAGACGATTAACCATCGAGTCGAAGTCTTTTGCAAGAGCCGCCAACTCGTCATAACGGCGGGAAACCGAAGACGGCACTCGTGCTTTCAAGTCGCCTTGTGCCACTCTTCGAGCCGTCGACTGGATACTGTAGATCGGAGAGGCAATATGATACGCAAGGCCGAAGCAAAGTACGGTGACCAAAAGGAGCAGGGAGATGCTAAAGGGGAGACCCTCGCCCAGCAACACGTCCCATATTTGGCGCAAATCAGACTTCAGGAAAAGCATCAGTATGTAGAGATGCCCTGAGGAAGAGACAAACTTGTAGGCTGCGATTCGCCCTCGAAATACGATGAGTTGGCCGTTCTCTGCGGACTGCGCAACTCGAAGACCGTCGTCTGGCAAGGGCCGCGACAGCACGTCTTTATAGGATCCGTCGAGCAGGAAGAGCTGCCGTTCGTGATCGTGATCGCGACGCTGCGAAAAACGAGCAAAGGATTCGGGTCCGCCCGATTCATATGCCTTAGCGGCTTCTGCCGCCACAAGAGGAGCGACCGTTGAGTACATGTTTGGAACTGAGATCTGCCTCATGCCCGTCAGGCGGCTGCCGAGAAGCACGATAGCAATCACGGCCCAAGCCGTCAGCCAATACCAAAAAAAGATCTTCAAGAAGAGCCGATGCAGGGGCACCCTGGCTCTCACTTTGAGGAGTATGGCTTGAAGGTTAAGAGACAACGTCCTTCCTTCTCGATCCGAGGCTCTTACTTTGATGTATACAGTACAATCCGGTTTCCGAACAGCCCCTCAGCCAAGACCAAACAATTCCTTACAGACGCTTTACCCTTCCTGACCGCACCGCTTGCATGAACCTCATATCCTGCAGGCGGGAATATTTTTCCTATTTGGAGGATTATGAGTTCCTGGCGCATCGGTCTTGGGCGTTCATCCAGCATCGTCTTGGTTGCGGCCACGATTTTGTGTCTTCATCCGCGTCCCATGGCCGCACAGGATTTGCAGGCCAATCCAGCGTCGACCGATTGTCCAGATGCTGCTCCTTGCTCCCTGCTCGATGAAAAATCCCAACCAACTAGCCAAGACGTGACCGGCGACTCTGTACCCGATGCACCACTGCCGGCAGGACAGGCCCAAGAGCAAGCTCAGGCGTCCGCGGCGCCTTCGGCTCAAACCGCTGTTCAACAGCCGAACCAACTGTCAGTACTGCCTCCAACGCTGACTAGAACCCCTCTAACGGGGCAGGATAAGTTTTTGCTCTATATCCATAAGTCCTTTGGCCCGCCGGCGGTGATTCTGCCAGCATTCGGCGCAGGCTTCCAAATGCTTAATCCACCGAACCACTACCCCAGAGAATGGAAGGACGGTGCTGATGCATTTGGCAGGAACTACGGCTACAGAGTTGCCGATCGCACCTCCAGGGAGACTACGCAATTTGTTACGGGCTTCCTTCTGCACGAAGATCCTCGCTACCAACGTTCCACCAGCACCAACGCGTTCCGCCGAACTTTCCACGCGCTCGCCTTTACCGTAGTCGACAAGACGGATTCCGGCAGAAACACTTTGGCGGTAAGTAATTTCGCTGCCGCGGCGGCCGGGGGTTTTGTGGGCATGGGCATCCTTCCGAACGGGTATAACGATATAACGCACGCGGAACAGCACATGGCCAGTGAGTTCTTGCAGGTCGCTATCGGAAACCTAGCGGCTGAGTTTGAGCCCCAATGGGGACCATGGGTCGAAAAAATACATCTTCCGAAAATCCTTCCGGCCTGGTGGGTGCCGCAACATTCACACCAACCTTAGCATCGTTTTGGCGGGCGCCGCTTGGCATGGCAGGGGAGCGATTTCTTCGTTTTAGGTTTTGTTTGGGCAGGTCTACACTATGCGAGACGAGATTCCTCGGAGCGAGCATGAACGATAAAGGCGCAGCGTGTGTAAGCATAAAGGAAATTGCTGGCAGAACGACGCAGAAGGTCAAGCCGCATCTGCTCCTGGTAGACGACGATCGCGAACTCTGCGAAGTCCTGAAGCGCTACCTGGAGGCGGAGGATTTTCGAGTCTCTGTTGCGCATACCGGTGACGCCGGCACAAAAGCGGGAATCGAAGGCAGTTTCGAGCTGATCGTGCTGGATGTCATGTTGCCGGACAAGAAGGGTTTTAACGTTCTCAAGGATATTCGGCAGCGCGCGCGGACTCCGGTTCTGATGCTGACTGCCAAGGGCGAAGACTTTGACCGTATCCTCGGATTGGAGCTCGGCGCCGACGACTACGTGGCCAAGCCGTTTAACCCGCGTGAACTCGCGGCGAGAATTTCTGCCATACTCCGCAGATCGGGCTGGCAATCAGACAATAAGAGCGGGCTCAGGCCTCCCAAAATCAAGTTTGCAGATCTGGAACTAGATCTGGGCGCGCGCATCGTCTCAAAGGCTGGCCAGCCTTTGAATTTAACATCGGCAGAATTTGAGCTGTTGCACATGTTTATCGAATTGCCAGGTCAGGTGCTCACACGAGATAAGTTGGTGGAACGCGTCCTGGATCGAAAATTTTCGCCCTTCGATCGAAGCATCGATTTTCACATTACCAATCTCCGACGCAAACTGGGACCACAACCCGATGGCAGCGAGAGGATTCGGAGTGTCCGTGGCATCGGCTATCTGTACGCTTGGCCCGGCAAACAGTAAGTGCGATTAGCCCCTCTGTGGTACAAGGCCTAAAGTTTGACTCGCACCGAGGCAAGCACTGGGCTACCGGCCTGCTCTGTTTCAACTTCCGGATGTTGAAATAGCCAAGCGCCGCAATCTACAACTCGCCAAGATTTGTGGGGATAACCAGCCGAGCGAAGGAAGTCGCCCGCACGCCGAGCGGGATTCGCCGCAGTCGGCTCGCCTAGAATGACGAACTCGGAATTCCTGTGCGAATTTGTGCGAAACTGGTCTTTGGGGGTGTAAGCATGGGCCCTTCGCTGATACCGGACCACTCGTTGAGCTCCCAGGAGTCGTCGCGCGCAAGACCGGAACTGCAGCGCGAGAGCGACCGGCTGAAGCTGCTCCTGGACATGACCAACACCATGGTCTCGAATTTGGAGCCTCGCGATCTGCTTCGCGCGATCTCGGTAAGCATTCGGAAAGACATGCACTGCGACGTTGTCGGGGTTTGGCTGCCGGATCGGGAGCGCCGCCAATTGCGCCAACTCGTCATGGACTTCCCGGAAAGTAAGGGCATCGTGAAGGAGGGTATGCTGCTCCCTATGGAGGGGACCGAGATAGGCGCTGTATTCAAAACCGGCAACCCTCTGGTCTTAAGAACTAAAGCCGACGTAACGAGTGAGCCGTCAATCCAGATGGTTCGTGCGGAAGCCATCGAGTCTGGCTGCATTCTGCCCCTGATCAGCCGAAACCGGACGCTCGGCTGTTTGACAGTCGCCAGCCGAATCGAGAACTCATTCAGCCGGGAAGACGTGGATTTCCTGGTGCGAGTGGCGGGGCAAGTGGCGATCGCGATCGAGAATGCATTGGCCTATAAGGAGATCGCCGAGCTAAAAGACAAACTCGCACAGGAAAAACTTTATTTAGAAGAGGAGATTCGCAGCACGTCGGATTTTGAAGGAATCATTGGGCAGAGCTCGGCGCTGCGGAAGGCGTTGCAACTGGTGGAAACGGTAGCTACGAGCGATTCGACAGTACTTTTGCTTGGAGAGACTGGTACCGGCAAGGAGCTGATCGCTCGAGCAATTCACGAACGCAGTCGACGGAAGGATCGAACCTTCGTGACGCTCAACTGCGCCGCGATTCCCACTGGTCTTCTGGAGAGTGAGCTGTTCGGCCACGAGCGGGGCGCTTTCACGGGCGCGGTCACTCAAAAGATCGGGAGGCTTGAGCTGGCCGATCTGGGCACGTTGCTCCTGGACGAAGTCGGGGACATCCCGCTGGAACTTCAACCGAAGCTGCTGCGCGTCTTGCAGGATGGAGAATTCGAGCGCCTGGGAAGCACACGGACGAAAAAGGTGGACGTTCGCCTGATCACTGCAACCAATCGTGACCTGGATCGTATGATCGAAGATCGACAATTTCGAAGCGACCTCTACTACCGCCTGAATGTTTTTCCCATCCGTCTGCCTCCCTTGCGCGAGCGTCCCGAGGACATTCCCTTGCTGGTGCGATACTTCAGCCAGAAGTACGCGCGCCGCATGCAAAAGCGAATCGAAAATATTCCTGCGGCGGCCATGCGGAAACTGGCGCGCTGGCATTGGCCCGGAAACGTTCGCGAACTTCAGAATCTTGTGGAACGCGCCGTGATCTTGACGCGCAGCAGTACGCTGGCGATCTCGGTACCGGAGCTATTAAATAGTGGCGCGGGCCTGGCTCCGGCAAGAGACAGAAACTTCGATGAACAAGACAGAATCCTGCGAATTCTAAAAGAGACCAAGGGGCGCGTCGGCGGCCCGAACGGCGCCGCAGCGCGCTTGGGGCTTAACCGGACTACGTTACTCACGCGAATGAAGAAGATGGGCATCGACCCGCGAAAGATTTCGTAAGCGGTACGCCGCGGTAACGCCGTCATGCAGGGCTTCGAGAATGCCCTTCATCCCTTTAGAGCGATTGCAGCTTTCTGCCGTCCACCAAGTCATTTACCTCCCTTTGCTCATTGCTAATTCGACTTGCCGGCAAGACGATTGAGCACGTGCTTGATGTACACATCGCTGGCGACGAGTTGCGCTCCTTGGCTTGACATGCACCGCAACATTCGTTCCCCGCTTTTGTCGATGAACGTAACTTCATGCAGGTTCACGATGCACCTTCGCCCGTCGGTCGCGCAGTGAGCCCTCTTCCAATTCGCCTTTAGCTCCTTGACCCATGGTCCGACGAGGCGACCTTGCAGGGTCCAGCGCTCTTCCTTCGCCGTGTTAGTGATCGTGATCCTCAGCATTGCTTCCTTCTCCCCCACCGGCGGACATTGCAAATGCAGGGCCAGAGGTTTTGGCCTGCTCACAACGCCTGCAGCCTTAAG
>Ga0209693_10000873_pt1 | contig 12473 bp, 12 predicted proteins | sample HubBroMetageWRM3_FD_188345 | JGI IMG/M metagenome (GOLD analysis project Ga0209693, IMG submission 188345) | Warmed soil microbial communities from the Hubbard Brook experimental Forest, New Hampshire - Hubbard Brook CCASE Soil Metagenome WRM 3... | ecosystem: Environmental > Terrestrial > Soil...
CCCAGCCACCGCCCCCTCTCCCGCCGGTTCCCCGCCCGCGGTGAGGTGCTCCAGGCGCTCCACCGTGAGCGCCAGATGGGAGCCGCGCTTGTTTCCGGCCACCGCGTGGATCTCGTCCACGATGACGGTCTCGGCCGCCGCCAGCATCGCGCGGCCCCGCTCGGCGGTGACCATGAGATACAGCGACTCCGGCGTGGTGATGAGGAAGTCCGGCGGCTGCTTCAGCATCGCCGCGCGCTCGGCGGCGGCCGTGTCACCGGTCCGCACGGCCACGCGGATTTTGGGCGCGGCTAGCCCCAGTTCCTTCGCGGTGTCCTCGATCTCGGCCAGCGGGCGTTCCAGGTTCAGGTGGATGTCGACGGCCAGGGCCTTAAGCGGCGACACATAGACGACGCGCGGGCCCGGGCCGAGCTCCGTGCCCGCCTCGTGAGCGCGGTAGATCCGGTCGATGCACACCAGGAACGCGGCCAGCGTCTTTCCCGAGCCGGTCGGCGCCGCGATCAGCGTGTGGTTACCTGCCGCGATCTCCCGCCAGCCCTCGGCCTGCGGCGCCGTCGGCCCGGCCGGGAACCGCCGGGCAAACCAGGTGCGCACCACAGGGTGGAACGAGTCGAGCACCTGGCCACAGTAACCCAGGCCACCGACAATCGGCCCGGCTCCGATCCAGGCACGGGCCCGTCGGACGCGGTGGAGGTCAGGAGTTCAGGTACGCGAGGACGGCCAGGACGCGGCGGTTGTCGTCCTCCGACGCGGCCAGCCCGAGCTTGGTGAAGATGCTGGTCGTGTGCTTGCTGACGGCTTTCTCAGTGACGAAAAGCTGCTGCGCGATGGCCGTGTTCGAGCGGCCCTCGGCCATCAGCTCCAGCACCTCGCGCTCCCGCCCGGACAGCCGCGCGATCGGCCCATCGTGAGACCGCCGGCCGACCAGCTTGGTGACCACCTCGGGGTCCAGCACCGTGCCGCCGCCGGCCACCGTGCGGATCGCGTCGACGAACTGGTTGTCGGTGAACACCCGGTCTTTCAGCAGGTACCCGACCCCGCCCATCTGGTCGGCCAGCATCTCCCTGGCATATAGCTCCTCGACGTACTGCGACAGGAGGAGCACGGGCAGCCCGGGCATCTGCCGCCGCGCCTCCAGGGCCGCCTGCAGCCCGTCGTCGGCGAACCCGGGCGGCATCCGGACGTCAACCACCGCGACGTCCGGCCGGTGCTCCAGCAGCGCCCGCAGCAGCCCGGGTGCGGTGTCCACCGCCGCGGCGATCTGGAAGCCATGCGCGGACAGCAGCCGGGTCAGCCCGTCCCGGAGCAGGAAGAGGTCTTCGGCGACAACAACCTGCAAGGCACCTCCATGGCGATCATGGTCGGCCCTCCTGGCGGGCTGCTCACCGCCAGGATGCCGTCAAAGGTACCCAGCCTCCGCTCCACTCCGCTCAGCCCGGTTCCGTGGGCCGGGTCGGCGCCCCCGACGCCGTCGTCGGACACCTCGATCCGCAGCAGGTCGTCGGCGTGCTCGATGCGGAGATGGATCCGCCGCGCGGCAGAGTGCTTGACCGCGTTGGCGAACACCTCGGCCACCGCGAAGTAGCAGGCCGACTCGACCGGCGCGGCCAGCCGCCCCGGCAGGTCGATGTCCAGCTCGACCGGCAGCGCCGTGTCCAGGGCGAGCGCGCGCACCGCGTGGCCCAGCCCGCGGTCGGCCAGCACCGGCGGGTAGATGCCGCGGACCAGGAGGCGCAGGTCGCTCAGCGCCCGGGCCGAGGTCTCTATGGCCTCAGCGGCCAGCGCCCGCGCGGCCTCCGGGCTGGCCGGCAGCATCCGCTCCAGCGCCCGCAGGTTCATGCCCAGCGCGACCAGCCGGGTCTGCGCCCCGTCGTGCAGATCCCGCTCGATCCGGCGCAGCTCGGCGGCGGCGGCGTCCAGCGCGTGGCCGCGGGTCTCGGTCAGCCGCTGGACCCGGCCGGCCAGCTCCACCTCGTGCCCGTTGGCCGGCTTTGCGCGGGAGTGCGCGCCGATCGTGCGGGGGAACAGCCAGGCGCCGAACGCCAGCAGGGCACTGGCTTCCACCCCCGCCAGCAGCGACGTCTGTGAGCTGTCCACCGAGATCGCACCGAACTGTGTCGGCTGCGGCGCCGCCAGCACCGTCGGCCCCGGCACCCAGCGCGAGACCAGCATGAAGCCGTAGGCAGCGAAGACCACCAGCACGAGCGGGACCAGATCCGCGGCCAGCCTGGGCCACCGGATCGTGATGACGACCGCGGCGACAAGCGCAGCGATCGTCCACGGCCGCACACCGAAGATCGTCAGCCCGAAGGACGTCACGGGGACGAGGAGAATGCCCCAGTTACCCTCCCGCCTCCACCGTTCCAGGCGCGGTGCCACCCGTGTGATCAGGGCGCGCAGGTCAGCCACCGCGCGTGGTGAGAGCCACAGCCCGACCGCCAGCAGCAGCAGCGACCCAAGAATCAGCAGGCGTCCCCACCAGAGGCCGTGGCCGAGGATGACAACATGCGGCCGCGCCACCCGGGCTGCCCGCCCGTAGTAGACGCGCCATGACGGGCCGGACCAATTGAAGTTGGCACCCTTGCCCGGCGGCGCGACTACGAGGCCGCGCAGCTTGGCCACCGCCGGCCCTGCCGCATGCACGCTCGCCGCAACCGGGGACTCGACTACGATGCGCTGCGCGGGTCCCCTGACCACCGCTTGTATCGTGAACGCGTTCAGCATCGAGAAGCCCACCGCTCCCCACGAGCGGACCAGGCTGGCCGCCGTCCAGAGCCCGCATATCCCCGCGCCGAGCATGGCCACCGGGAGCGCGCCGGACCTGCCCGCCTGCCTCCAGCCGACCAGTACCAGCCCGAGCAGCACCGCGAGGAGCAGCGCGAGCAGGATCGTTGCGGCCGTCCAGACATTCAGCCCGAACAGCGCCGCAGCCATCCCTGCCACCGGCATTACCAGTGCCCACCGGCCGAACCGGCGCAGCATCTTGCTGAGCATCCGCCATACCAGAATCATTAGCATCCACACAACGACCATCGTGGACCTGATCAGCGGATCCGCGCTATGGAGCTGCACCTAGTTCCAGGTGGGCCTAGACCTACCTCGAGCGCCTGGCTGGTTTGCCGGGCAGCACTGCGGAACGCCAAGTGACCTGCTCAGGTGAGCTGCGGAATAACCTCGGCTGCGATCCACTCCATCGCCTTCTCCACGTGCTCGGCCGCGATAGGCAGCCACGCCGTGCAGGCGGTGAGCCCCGCCTCGGCGAGCCGCCCGAGGTCGTCGACCACACTGGCAGCGGTAGGCGCGGCGCCGCCGAGTGGTCGTCCCGGTGCTGGCACAGCCGCGGCGATGCCCGGCGGCGTGAGAAATGCCGCCGAAGCGAGCGTGAGTCGCTCGACATTGCCCGTGCCACGGTCAAATTCGCGCAGGCGGCGTCCTACACCGGTGACCTCCGCGGCGGTGACGCCGGTTCCGTACCAGCCGTCGCCGAATCGCAGCGCTCGGAGCAGGGCGGCGTCGCTATGGCCGCCGACCCACACCGGCGGGCCTCCGGGGGTGACCGGGGGTACCCCGAGGCGTGCGGCGCGCAGCGTCGTGAATGGCCCGTCGAAATCGGTGGGCCGCTGCGCCCACAGGGCCTTGGCGGCCGCGAGGTGGTCGTCGGTGCGCGCGCCGCGCTCCCGGGCCGGTACCCCGACCGCGTCGTACTCCTCCTGGTTCCAGCCGGCGCCGATACCGAGGATCAGGCGGCCGCCGGAGATGACATCCAAGGTAGCCGCCTGGTTGGCGAGCACCAGTGCCGGATAGTAAGGCGCGACGAGGACAGACGTGAGCAGTCTCAGCCGCGTCGTCACGGCTGAGACTGCCGAGAGCAGCACGAGAGGGTCGGCGTCCAGGCCGAAACCGCTATCCAGAAGGCGGTTGCCCACGGCCACGTGGTCGAAGTCCAGGTCTTCCGCGTGACTGGCAGCACGGAGCACGGCGGTTCCGTCGTCGATCGGCCAGCGTGGCTGGAGGGACACGCCAAGCCGCAGCATGGGCACGGCGAACCTTTCGCTTGGGCCGAACCTTTCGCTTGGGCTCTGCAGTGGCCGGGGCGGAGCGGCCTAGACGGCGAGCCGGGTGTCGCGGGCCAGCTTGTCCCAGGTGTGGAGATCCGCGCGCGTGCTGTCGAGGTGGCTAAGTATGGCGTCGACGGCGTCGTCTCCCAGCGGCAGACGCAGCGGGGTATTGGGTGCGTCAAGCGCGGTGAGGATGGCGGCCGCGGCCTTGGCGGGATCTCCGGGCTGAGTACCGGCGCCGGTCTCGACCATCCGGCGCGTCCGGCCAACGGTTCCGTCGTAATCAGGGATGGGTGTGCTGGCGCTGTGGTTGCCGAACAAGCCCGTGCGGAAGGCCCCCGGCTCGACGATCAGCACCTTGATACCCAGCGGGCGGACCTCGTCGGCGAGTGCCTCCGACATGCCCTCCAGGGCGAACTTGGTGGCGCTGTAGCCGGCGAACCCGGCAAAGGACATCTGCCCGCCCATGCTGCTGATCTGGACGATCGCCCCGGACCGGCGGGACCGCATGTGCGGCAGGACGGCGCGGGTCAGCGCGGCCGGGCCGAACACATGGACCTCGAACAGGTCGCGCAGTTCGGCGTCTGTGGTTTCCTCGGCAGCGCCGACATGCGTGCGACCGGCGTTGTTAACCAGCACGTCGATGCGGCCATGCCTGGAGATGACGTCCCGGACCGTCGCGTCGATGGCGGCGGAGTCGGTCACGTCGAGGGTCAGGACATCGACCTGGCCGGGGCGCGCCGCCGCCAGGTCATCCAGCGACGCAACCAGGCGAGCGGTGGCGACGGCAACGTCCCCGGAGGCCACGGCCGCCTCCGCGATTGCCCGGCCGAAGCCGCTGTTCGCCCCGGTAATGAGCCAGACCCTGCTCATCAGATCCTCCCTGGCCTGGCCGCCTTGGCCGGGCCTGATGGATCAACTCTGCACACCACCCCGGTGGCTCGTCCAAGACCTGACGTGATAACTGATGGTTATGGACGTGCACGGGCGGGACCTTCGTTACTTCGTGGCGGTTGCCGAGGACCTGCACTTCACCCGGGCGGCCGAGCGGCTCTTTATCTCCCAGCCGGCGCTGAGCAAGCAGATCAGGATGCTGGAACGGCAGCTGGGCGCCCCGCTGTTCGACCGTGGCCGCGAGGGCGTGCGGCTGACCCCGGTGGGGGAGGCGCTGCTGCCGCATGCCCGCCAGGTCCTGGCTGCCTGGGACCGTGGCTGGGCGGAAGCGGAGCAGGCAAAGAGCAAGCAGCGGGCGACCCTGGTAGCGGGGATGAGCACGAGCCCGGGGCGCGGCGGCCTGCTGCCCGCGATCCGGTCCCGGTTCACCGCCCTCCATCCGGAGGCAATCGTGCAACTGCGGCAGGTCGGCTGGGACGACCCGACTGCCGGGCTCGCCGACGGCACGGTCGATGTGGCTTTTGTCTGGCTCCCGCTGCCCGACCCCGGCCGCTACCAGTGGATCGTGGTGGCCGAGGAACAGCGCCTCGTCGCCATGCCCGACAGCCACCCGCTGGCCAGCCGCGACGTCATCGACGTCGCCGACCTGCTAGACGAACCGTTCCTCGCGCTGCCGCGAAGCGCCGGGCCGCTGCGGGACTACTGGCTGGCCGTCGACTCCCGCGGCGGCAGGGCGCCCAGGATAGGCGCAGAAATAGCCAGCACCGACGAGACCTACGAGGCGCTTGTCGACGGACGGGGCTTGTGCCTGCTGGCAGCCGGCAACGCGCCCCTGATCACCCTGGGAGGCGTCACTACCCGGCCCGTCCACGGCATATCGCCCAGCCAGCTGGCCCTGGCCTGGCGCGTTGGCGATACCCGCCCGCTGGTCCTGGACTACGCGCGCGTTTGCCGCCAGGCCTTGGGCTAATCGGCCCGGGGGACCACACGGCGGCCTAGGCCTGGCGGAAGCCCCAGTTCAGCAGCTTCTTGGCCTCCGGGAACGCCGAGGCGCCGTCGCTGGTCGGGTTCGCGTGCATGACGACGCCGATCAGCGTGATCCCGTCGCGGCGCGCCTCGAACAGGAGGCAGTTGCCCGCGGCCTTGGTGTCGCCGGTCTTGATTCCGATGGCGCCCCGATACGACCCGATCAGCATGTCAGTGGTATGCCAAAGGTAACTGTGGTGCAAATGTGTAGCGGCAAGTCGATACTTCTTCTGCGCCACAATGCTACGGAAGACCGAATTACGCATCGCGCGCTCACCGAGGCGCACGAGGTCGGCGGGCGAGGAGTACGTGGAGGTTTCGGTCGGATAGGGCATACCGTCGAACCAGGAGAAATGGGTCGAGGTCATGCCCAGCGACTGTGCCTCCGCGTTCATCTTCGCCACGAACGCGCTCCGGCCGGGGCCGTAGGCGGTGGCCAGCAGGTAGGCCGCGTCGCAGCCGGACGGAAGCAGCATCGCCTCGAGAAGCTGCCGGGCGGTCAGGTAGTCCCCGGCGATCAGGCCGGCGCTGCTCGCGCCGTCCTTGTGCACGTAGCGGATCGCGGCCTTGGTGACCTTGATCTCCCGGCCCAGGTCGCCCGCCTTGAGCACGAGCAGGGCGGTCATCACCTTGGTGATGCTGCCCATCGGGCGTCCCACGGTGGCGTTATCGCTCCACAACACGGTCCCTGTGGTGGCGTCGATAAGCTCGCCGCCCCGCAGGCTGACCCATGGCGGGACGGTCGCTAGCGTCGCCGTGGTTATCTGCGTGGCTCCGAGCGGCTCTTCCTGAGCCTGAGCCGGGGCCGACATGAAGACGGCCGCTGATGTGAGAGCGGTCACGGCGCCAAGCCCGAAAGCCAGGCACCGGCTGCAGCGCCAATTGCGCGAATTCAGCCGCGGAGTTAGCACGAGGAGATTCAACCAGCCGGTGAAAGCCGGCGCAGGCATTTAACCGAAATTAGAACCCGTGCCGGGTGACGCCAGTAATTTCCATAAGTCAATACGTTCGCAAGCGGCGCATCGCCCGCATAATGGCCGTAAGCGGGCGCGGGTCAGGCGTTGGGCGGTGGCCGGTGCCGCCGGAGATCTGGGCCAGTCAGTCCTCGACGGTGACCGGTATCCCGCCGGAGATCATGGTGCCCGGTGGGCACAGCCAGGTCATGGCCTCCACCTCTAGCCGGCCGGCCTGCACGGCGGGGTCGGTGTTGGCCAGTTCCCTGGCCCGGTCGACCGACTCGGTGACCCAGATCGATATTCCGCGCAGCGCCTCGTCCGGCTGGTCGAGCACCGGGCCGTTCGTGACAACGTGACCGGCCTCCCGCATCGCGCGGTAAAACGCTAGGTGGTCGCGCTGGATCTGCTCCGTGGCGGCGTCGTCGTAGCTTGGCGCGCCGTCGGGCCGGCGCAGCAGGATGAGCTGGAACCCGTGCAGGTCGATGGGCACGGGCTCATCCTGCCGCAAGCGCTTCGATCGCCGGGGCGTAGCTCCTGATGTCGCCGAACTTCGCGATCCCGGCAGCTTCCTCGTCGGAGATCGGCCCCACCGCGACCTTTGTGACCCGCACAACCGTGACCGGCCCGGGCTGCTCGGTGAGCTCGTATTCGGTGTCCAGGACAGTGCCGGGGGACAGGCGGCCGCGCGTCGACCAGGCGCGCGGCGGGTCGAAGAGCGTGACCTGGCCGTAGAGATGACCGTTCTCGCTGCCCCAGTCCTCGTAGTGCCGGCCGCCGACCCGGGGCTCGACCACCACGGCCCGTACCCGGTCGCCGCCGTAGGTGTGCGGGAACCAGTCCAGCACCTGCCGGGTCATCACCTCGAACGTTCGCTGCGCGCTGGCCCGGACGCGCAGTTCATAGGCCAGCCGGACGGTGCGGACCGACTCTGTGGCAACGGGCATGGCGTCCTCTCCTGTCTCGACCGTCCGCTTGAGCGCGAGCAGCGATGCGGCGTCGACGTCAGCCAGGGGCTGCACCCACCGCTCGTACCACTCCCGCAGCGGAACTGGGTTGAGGTAGTTGAACCGGTCGCGGCCCCGGCGCTCGATGAGCACCACTCCGGCGTCGGCCAGGACCCCGAGATGCTGCATGACTGCGAACCTGCTGAGTTCCGGGACCTGCCTGGCCAGCGCGCCGGTGGTCGCCGGGCCGTCCCGGAGCAGGTCGAGCAGGCGCCGGCGCCACGGGCTGGCGAGTGCCCGCCACAGGTCCGGCTCCCCGGCTGCCGGGACGGCCGCCGTTGCCGCAGCTCCTCGCGTCATGTGATAAAAGTATCACCTATCGAGCCGGGATGGCCAGCGCCACGGCAGGCGAGGTTTGCGCGGCGAAGGGTCTGCGGTCGCAGCGCCGGCGCGCCGCTGTCATCCCAGGGGTAGCGCCGGCGCGTTGCTGTCGTCCTAGGCGTCGTAGGGGCAGCGCCGGCGCGTTGCTGCCGTTCCAGCAGCGCCGGAGAGGGGGCTACGGGCGCCAGACGAGGAGGCGGCCGAGCTTGAAGGTCGGGCGGCCGAACAGCGCGGTCAGCACCGGGCCGAGGCGGGACCGGCCGCGCAGGACGTCGATGACGGCGGCCGGGTGCCAGGACGCGACATCGGCCCGCAGTTGTGCCAGGGACCGGTGCACGGACGGTGCCTTCCCGGTCCAGAGCGGGTCGAGGTACTGCGCGTCGGTCCCGGCTGGCCCCGGGCTGACCTTGGTCTGCCCGGCCTGGTTCGGCCCGAGGAAGAATCCGCCGATCATCGACGCGGGCTCGCCGGTGACCGCCTGCCAGCGCATCGGCTGGCTGAAGTGGTTGTCCGGAATCGGGACCACGAGTACCCGGGCGTCCGGTGCCAGGTGCAGCCGGGCAAAGGCAGCCTGCCAGCCAGCCGGGACCGGCGCGGGCGCGGCCACCGCGTACGGGAGCGGGATGAGCGGCAGCACCGCCAGGACGGCGACCGCGGTGGCCGAATGCCCCCGGTACCCGCCGCGCCAGTCGGCGGACCGCGCCTCCTGCCACGCCCGGTCCAGGGCGAACGCCAGCACCGCCGCGGCCGCACCGTCCGCGAAGATCGCGAGCCGGTCCGGAATCAGCTCGGCGAACACCGGCAGGCCCTGCAGCCAGTGCCAGGGCAGGAACGGGCCGGCGACGCGGTAGCTGCCGCCAAGGCTGAGGAGCTCCAGCACCGCAAAGGTCACGGCCATGACCCGGACCGGCGGGTGCCGCCAGTAAACGATCGCTGCGGCTATGAGCACCGCGAGCATGGGCCAGCCCAGGTAGGCGAGGTACTCGGTCATGTGCCCCGGGTACGTGGCCGCAACGGCGGCGCTGGCCGGCGTGTGGAACAGCAGGTCCCCGGGCGGCGTCACGAACACGCTGGGATGAGCCGACAGGAAGCTGGTGTAGTGCGTGAACCTCGGGACGTAGTGCTCGGTGAGCGGGCCGCGGAACTGCTCCCACAGGGCATGCCCGCAGATCAGCATCATGACCGCGGCCGCCGTCGCGATGCCGATCGCCGCATGACGGGCCTTAGCGCCGACGCCTCGTGGCTGGCTGGCCACCAGCACCAATACCAGCACCAGGCCGGCCAGGGCCGTGTCGGACAGTAACTCCTCGCCGGTGAAGAGCTGGGCGGCGGCCAGCAGGCCGAGCCAGGCACCGGTTCGCGTGGCGCTGCCCCGGCCGGTGACGATCCTGAGCAGGGCATCGATGATCAGCGGCGGCAGCACCGCGAACTGCAGGTGGTAGTGGCCGATGCCGGAGTTCAGCAGTGCGGGGGAGAAGCCGTAGACCGCGCCGCCGATAGCGGCAGCCGTCAGGCTGGCTCCCCGCCGGCGCAGCACCAGATACAGGCTGGCCGCGGATCCGGCGAACCCCAGCGTGAGTACCAGAGTGAGGGTGACCTGCGGCCCGGCCAGCAGCGTGACCGGGGCCAGCAGCACCCCGGGCAGCAGCAGCGACGTGTTCCACATCAGGCTGAGGCCGTGCGGCGGGTTCAGCGCGGCCGTGGTCAGCGCCGGGAGGTGGCCGTGGGCGATCGCCGTCGCCTCGTAGCGCATGAACCAGGCGAACAGGTTGACGTCCTGAACGTCGCCGACCTGGGTTCGCGCGGCCGGATCAGCCCACAGCCTGCAGGTCACGGCCACTGCGCCGAGTACGTAGCAGCACCCGATCAGCCACGGGGTCAGCGTTCGGGCCCTATCGCGTGACCGGTCTGCGGCCCGGGCTGATTCCACCGCAGGCGCGACGAGGCTCACGAACTCCCCCTGGATTCTTAACGTAATCGGATAGTCACAAAGAGTAGCTCGCGACGCGCCGAAGGCATCGGTACTTGACGGATCACGTCAGGGAATGCTCACTCTTGGTGCGGCGCCAGGCCCTCGATGATCTGCTCAAGCTGGCTGAGCAGCATGTCCCGCCGCCCGTCGAGGAAGCCGGCCCGCAGGTCGTCGTTCTCGCGAAGCAGGCGGGCGTCGGGCAGGTTCATCTGCGCCACGGCGTGAAGGCTAACAGCCATTTTGGGGAGGATCGTTTGACGCAGGCACAGTGGCGAGGCTGGCTGGCGGCGCTCGCGGCCACGCTGGTGACCGCGGGACTGGTGGCCGCCGAGATCGACGACGTCGGCATGCGGCACTGGTGGTCCGGTCACGCGCTGACCACCGACACGGTGTCCGGCCTGCTCGTGCTGCTGATCACGTTGCTGGTGGTGAACCAGGTGGTCCGCAGGCGCCAGCTCAGGGACAGGTCGCAGGCGGTCGCGGCGCAAGCCGCCATCATGATGGCCCAGGCAGATCGCGCGTCCAAAGCGGTGTCGGCGGTGCTTGACGGGTCGGGCGACCGCAACAGCGCGGCCGACGAGTTCCGGACCTACATGATGATGCTGCTGGTCGGCGCGCCGGTGCTGATCGACGGGAGGCTCTCCCGGAGCTTCCTGGAGCAGGCCCAGCGCCTCGGCGGTGAGATGGCCCGCGTGCTGGCCACGATGGCCAGGGCGCACCGCTCCGAGCACGCGCCGACCGCGCCGGATGCCCGGCTCAACCAGGCGACCGCGCGGCTCCGGAGCGTCGCGGCGCCGCTGCTGCAGCCGCTCGACCTCAGCGAGCTGGTCGCCGCCGGCGTGGATGACGCGGGTAACCAGCCCTCTTCGGAGCAGAGTTCCTGACCACCTCGCCGGCCACGCCCACAACCCTGCTGCGGCAGTACGGTCAGGACATGACGCCAGCACCGATGATCATTCCGCCGCAAGCCGCCGGGGCACCCGGTGTAGGCGTGCGGGGCGCATCCCTGGTTATCGAGGACTGGTCGGCCCAGGGAGAAGCGCATGAGGTCGCGCCGCTGCACGTTCACCGCGCCGACGACGAGGCATGGCACGTCATGTCGGGGGCGCTGCGGTTCCGGTTCGCCGACGACGTGATCACCGCCGGGGCCGGCTCGACGGTGCTCGTGCCGGCCGGCGTCGCGCACACGTTCGGCAACGCCGGACCGCAGCCGTCGCGTTACCTCATCATCCTGCCCGCGCGGCTGGACGAGCTGATCAAAAGGCTGCACGAAGCCGAGCCCGCTGAGCACCCGGCGATCTACCGCAGCTTTGAGTCCGAGCTCCTGGAGTGAGGGCGGGGGCGATGCCCGGGCAAGCGTCCTTCACCACGCATGTCGTCGACATCGGCGAGGACGAGGTGGTCAAGCGATTCCGCTCCTGGGACCGCGGCGAGCACCTGCGGGAATGGCAGGCGCTGACGCTACTGGCCAGTTACGCGCCGGACCTCGCGCCCGCGCCGCTGGACGCCAGCCTGACGTCGGTCCCGCCGCAGGTCCGGATGTCCCGCGTCCCTGGGCTCCCGATGGACCGGCTGCTCGCAGGGCAGGCGCTCACGCCCGGCCATCTGGACGCGGTCGCCGCGGGGATCAGCCGGCTGCACGCTGCGTTGCCCCGGCATGTCGTGGCCGGCCTGCGGCCGCAGCCCTGGCTGGAGGCTGGCGTGATCGACCGGATGCGGTCGATCGTGGCCGAGAGCCCGGCGGCCGACGGCGACGCCCCGGCACGTGCGGCGTTCGACGCAGGGATGCGGTGGCTCGGCCGGGCCGCCGACCCACAGCCCGAGCCGCACAGCGTCGTGTTCGGCCAGGGCGACGGGAACCTGGCCAACTACCTGTGGGACGGCGAGCGGGTCCGGCTGGTCGACTTCGAGGACTCGGGCCGCAGCGACCGGGCATACGAGCTGGCCGCGTTCGCCGAGCACCTGTCCGTATGGCACGACGCCGGGATCGAGACCGGAGCGCTGCTCGGCCGGTTCGAGCTCACCAGGGCGGAGCGTTTGCGGGTCCTGTTCTTCCGCCGGTGCTTCGCCTTGTACTGGCTGGTCAAGCTCCTCGGCCGGCAAGACGACCGCCGCGGCACGCTCCATGGCCAGGCCGCCCGGCTGCTCGGCATCCTCGGAGACTGAGCGGCGGGCCTTCGGAGACAACCGGGCCGGGCTTACGTTCCTGCAGGCATCGCCAGCCGGGAGGGCTCCGCCGAGC
>Ga0209693_10000875_pt1 | contig 12451 bp, 7 predicted proteins | sample HubBroMetageWRM3_FD_188345 | JGI IMG/M metagenome (GOLD analysis project Ga0209693, IMG submission 188345) | Warmed soil microbial communities from the Hubbard Brook experimental Forest, New Hampshire - Hubbard Brook CCASE Soil Metagenome WRM 3... | ecosystem: Environmental > Terrestrial > Soil...
AGTCGGCAGCAAACTCGACGAAGCATCCTCGGGGATCTCGGGCCACGGAGGCGACCTGGACAAGCTGGTCAACGGTGCGAACCAGTTGGCCGACGCCCTGGCCGCGGTGAAGCAGCAAGTCAACACCGCCGTTGGCCAGCTGAGCGGAACGGTCGCGGCGCTGACGACTTTGGAGGCCTTGATGGGCGGCGATAAGACCATCGCCACCCTCGAACAGGCCGCCGCGCTGACCGGGCAGATGAAGTCACTCGGCGACAGTCTGAACTCGTCCACCACCGATGCGCAAAGCACCGCCGCGTGGGCCAGCCCGATGCTGACAGCCCTGAATTCCAGCCCGGAATGCAATACCGATCCCGGCTGTCAGCGTTCGCGCGCCGGTTTGGCGGCCCTGGTTCAGGCAGACAACGACGGAACCCTCAACTCGATCAAGGCGCTGTCTCACAGCATGCAGGCCACCCAGAGTTCGCAGACCGTCGGCCAGTCACTCACCAAAGTCCAGCAAGCATTAGAGCAGGCCGTCGCCACCATGAAGGCCATTAAAGGCCTACCGGCCACGATGAACGCATTGCAACAGGGCTCCGGTGCACTGGCCATGGGCAGCCGGGCAATCGCCGGTGGTGTCAAAGAACTGGTCGATCAGACCAAAAAGATAGGCACTGGGCTAGGCGATGCATCCTCATTCCTGCTGGGGATGAAGCACGACGCCCAAACGCCCAACATGGCTGGCTTCAATATTCCGCCACAGTTCATGACGAGGGACGAGTTCAAGCAAGGCGCAGCGCTTTTCATAGCGCCTGACGGGCACGCGGCACGATACTTCATCCAAAGTGCAATTAATCCGTTCTCTACCGCCGCCATGGATCAGATCAATACCATCGTCGATGCCGCAAAGTCGGCACTACCGAATACGGAACTGGCCAACGCCAGGATATCTATAGCGGGAATTCCGAGTGGGCTTCGGGATACGCGCGACTATTACAACGGCGACATCGAATTCATCATCGGCGCGACCATACTGATCGTGTTTCTGATTCTGGTCGCTCTATTACGGGCGATCGTTGCGCCACTATATCTCATCGCTTCGGTGCTGATTTCGTACATGTCAGCCTTGGGTATCGGCGTCCTGGTGTTTCAATTAATACTCGGCAAAAACTTGCACTGGAGCCTTCCCGGACTGTCCTTCATCTTGCTGGTCGCTGTCGGCGCCGATTACAACATGCTGCTCATCTCACGGATTCGTGACGAGTCACCGCACGGCGTGCGTGTCGGCGTCATCCGCACAGTAGGTACGACCGGCGGCGTGATCACGTCGGCCGGTCTCATCTTCGCCGCTTCAATGTTCGGCCTGATGACCGCCAGCATCTACACCATGGCCGAGGCCGGTTTCATAATCGGCGTCGGGATTCTGATCGACACGTTCCTGGTGCGCACCATTACGGTGCCGGCCATGGCCGCGATAGTCGGCCAGAAAAACTGGTGGCCCTCAAAGCTGGGCAGGACCGACGCGCTGCCCGTCACACCGGGCAGACTGGCACAGATACCCGACGTACTGACCCGGTTCAAAGTTATCCCCAGCCACCAATCTCACCCGGCAACCGGCGTCGCTCCCGCTACGAAATCGGACGCCGCAGCGACCACCAACGGCGAATCATCAGTCGACTATCTTTCCCACCATGCACTGCCGCTGTTCGACCTGAACGGCTCGGCACCTCGGCTGACCGACGACCTGCGAAAATCGAAGGTGGTCGCTCGCCCGAACTCCAACGGTCACGGTAAGAAACCAACTGACCGCTACCTCGGCCACGCGCTGCCACTCTTCGGGCCCAGCGTTACTTCACATCGAGTGATCAAGCTTGCGACCAATGGCAACGGCAAAGGCCACACCAACGGCAACGGCAACGGCAACGGCAACGGCAACGGCAACGGTCACCTCAAGGGCAACGGCCACGTCAACGGCAAAGGCCACGTCAACGGCAACGGCAACGGCAACGGCAACGGTCACGTCAACGGCAACACCGATGACAACAGCAAGCAACCGGTCGACCACTACGAACATGCACTCCCCCTGTTCGGCCACGACTCCCTGGCACGTCAGCCGGCCGACGGCAATGGCCTCGCCAAGAGCGATGACCATGACAACGTCCGAGAAGGCGATCACGAATTGAAACAAGAAACCGACGACTACCTCGGCCAGGCGCTCCCGCTGTTCGGCCACTAGCCTCGACTGGCCTGGATATGGCGCGAAACTCAGTGTGGCACGGGGCGTGAATGGCGAAAGTGCCTGTCCTACAAGGGGTAACGAGACTTCTCTAGGGTGACCGGGCTCTCAGCGCAGGTCACGGTCGCGTGGCCGATACCTATGCGGGGCCGTCGGCGGCACTTCCGTTGACGCCCATTGGGCCTTGGACTCCGCCGGCTCCGCCCGCACCGCCGGTGCCGCCGGTGCCGCCGGTGGCAGTGCCACCAGATGAGGACGCGTAGCCGCCGGTGCCGCCGGTGCCGCCGGTGACGCCGGCTGTCAAGCTGGTGCCACCGGTCCCGCCGGTGCCGCCGGTGGCGTTTCCGGTTCCGTGGTCTTGTGCAAGACCACCGGTCCCGCCGGTGCCGCCGGTGCCGGTGGTACTGGCGCCGCCCGCGCCGCCGTTGCCGCCGATGGCGACGTTTGCGCCTGCGTTGGTAAGCCCCGACCCGCCGTACCCGCCGGTGCCGCCGTAAGTGCCGGCACCACCGATTCCGCCGTTGCCGCCAGTGGCGGTAGCCGTCGAGGCGGTGTTGGAGACTGTCGCGAAGCCGCCGTGGCCGCCGGCACCGCCGTCGCCGGTGGTGACGGTGCCGCCGGCCCCGCCGAGCCCACCGGTGGCGTTTCCGGCTCCGAGGCTCTCGGCAAAACCGCCGTAACCGCCTGCCCCGCCGTTGCCGACACCGCCGCCGATCCCGCCGGCCCCACCGCTGCCGCCGATGGCGTTTCCAGCTCCGTAGGTAAAGCCACTACCGCCGTGGCCGCCGGCACCGCTTGTCCCGCCCCCGGTGGCGGTGCCGCCGGTCCCGCCGCTGCCGCCGGTGCCGTTTCCGACTCCCATGGCACGGCCGCTGCCGCCGTAACCGCCGGCGCCACCGGCGGGGCCGCCGTAAGCGCCGGTGGCGCCGCTGCCGCCGGCCCCGCCGTTGCCGCCGGTAGCGGCTCCGGCTCCGTTGTTAGTCGCGTTGCCGCCGTGACCGCCGATGCCGCCGGTGCCGCCGGTGCCAATGCCACCCGCTCCGCCCATGCCGCCGGTGGCGTTTTCGATTCCGGTGAGGACCATCCCGTAACCGCCGGTGCCGCCTTGGCCGCCGGTGACACCGGTGCCGCCGGTGCCGCCGGTGGCACCGGTGGCGCCGTCTCCCGAGACGCCGCCGGTGCCGCCTTGGCCACCAGCGCCGGTAGCGCTGGTGCCGCCGGTGCCGCCTTGGCCGCCGGCGCCCGCGGCACCCGCGGCAGCGCCGGGGACGCCCTGCCCGGCTGCCCCGCCGTTGCCTCCGGTGCCGCCCTGGCCTGCGCCCGTGCCGGCGTCGGCTCCGCCCTGGCCGCCCTGGCCGCCTTGGCCGCCGCTGCCGGCGACACCGCTGTTCCCGTGGGCACCCGCCTGGCCCGACAGCGCCGAGCCGTGACCACCGGCCCCGCCCGTACCCGCGGTGCCGCCGGCGCCACCGTCGCCGCCGAGGCCGCCGGTCGCACCAGCGGTGGCGGCGTCAGCGCCGGTCCCGCCGGCCCCACCCGTCCCGCCAGCCCCGCCCTGGCCACCGGCCCCGCCATTGCCGAACAACAGCCCGCCGTTGCCACCGGCGCCACCATTGCCGCCGCCGATGCCGGTGCCGCCGAGGCCGCCTGTGCCGGCGTCGCCTGTGCCTGCGAGGCCCGCCGTGCCGGTCGCCCCGATCGTGCCCACACCGCCGGCCCCGCCGTTGCCGAACAACAACGCGCTGCCGCCCGCACCACCAGTGCCGCCGGTCCCGCTGGCACCTCCGGCTCCGCCGTTGCCGAACAACCACCCACCGGCGCCACCGCTACCGCCGTTGGCGCCGAACCCGCCCAGCCCGCCGGTGCCACCGGTGCCGATCAGCCCCGCAGCACCGCCGGCACCGCCGGCCTGCCCGGTCGCTCCCGACCCGCCGTTACCGCCGTTGCCCCACAAGATGCCGCCTGCCCCACCGGTCTGCCCGGTCCCGGCCGCCCCGTTGGTGCCGCCGCCGATCAGCGGGCGCCCCAACAACAAGTTGGTGGGTGCGTTGATCACCCCCAGCACGTCTTGCTCAAGGGTCTGCAGTGGCGAGACATTCGCCGCCTCGGCGGCTGCATAGGTGCTGCCCGCCCCGGTCAAGGTCTGCACAAACTCGGCATGAAACGCCGCCGCCCGAGCGCTCAGCGCCTGGTACTGCTGGCCGTGGTGAGAAAACAGTGAAGCGATGGCCGCCGACACCTCGTCACCAGCAGCAGCCATCACCCCGGTGGTCGGGGCCAGGGCCGCCGCGTTGGCCGCACTCACCCACGAGCCCACACCCGCCACGTCCCCAGCCGCTACAGCGAGTACGTCCGGAGCTGTGATTACATACGACGACACCGCTGACTCCTTGGGTTTTTTAGGCGTCCCTAATGTAGTTTTTTAGGCAACCTATCTACTACGGCAAGGTGCGGTCCGTCGCAACCGCCATTTCCAGGTTTTAGTGTGAACTTTGTCCAAAAACGGTGCGGCATGCACGATAAGGACTAGGTATCCCCGAGACACGGAACAAGTTCGGTCGCGGACTTGCGGGAAGGGTACGGTCCGCAGCACCAGGCCACCCCGCGGCCTGCCTCGTCGGTTAGTAGCCAATCCCTCAGGGATTGAAGGTCTTTCGGTGCGTTAACGTATGTCGGTTGTGTACTAAGCGTCTAAGCGGCTGAACTCGTCTTGGCGGTACAGCTCGACACACTGCGCTCGTCTGATCTTGCCGCTTGTGGTGATAGGAATCGATCCGGGCGACACCAGGACCAGGTCTGCCACACTCAGCCCATGCGACTTCGAAATCGCCGAGGTGACTTCCCGTTTGACGACGCGCAGTCTGTCCGTGGCTTCTTCGTCGGATTCGCCTCGCCTCTTGAGTTCGATAATCGCCACCAGCTTTTCGACGCCGTTCTGCGGAACCGCTATCGCCGCGCAACGCCCCGAGGTGATCTCCTGGATAGTCGCCTCGATGTCGTCGGGAGAGTGGTTGCGCCCGTAGACGATCAAGAGATCCTTGATACGGCCGATGATGTACAGTTCGCCTTCGGAGAAGAAGCCTGAATCGCCGGTTCTCAGCCAAGGACCTTCGGGCGTGTCCTGCGATGGGTTGACAATCCTCCCGCCGAACGTGCGCTCACTCTCTTCAGGTTTGTTCCAATACCCGGAAGCAATGTTTTCGCCGTGCCCCCAGATCTCGCCGACCGTTCCCGCTGGACACTCCCGACTGGTGTCGGGATCGACGATGCGCACCAGCTGTGATTTCGCGGTACCGTAACTGACCAACGGTGTGCCGCTTCCATTTGCGCACTGATTCGCCTGGCCGGCAGTCAATTTCTCGGATTCAAAGTGATCGATTTTCGGTGGCTCGCCCGCATTGCGCGACGCTATGTACACCGTTGCTTCTGCCATGCCATACCCAGGCCGTAGCACCGCGGGGTCAAGGTTAAAGGGGGCGAACCGGTCAGCGAATCGCTTGAGGGTCGCGGGCTGCACCCGCTCGCTACCGTTGAGGATGGTGTGCACACCTGCGAGATCAAACCCGGCCATGTCCTCGGCTGATGTCTTGCGGACCGCCAATTCAAAAGCGAAGTTCGGTCCTGCCGAATATGTACTGCCGTTGCTTGCCAGCAGGTGCAGCCATCGGGCCGGTCGCTGCAGGAACCCCACCGGGCTCGTTACCACGGTCGGCACGCCCAACAGGACCGGGAAGATAGCTCCTAACAACAGACCCATGTCGTGGTACAACGGCAGCCACGACACCGCGGTGAGGTCCGGCGGCAGGTTAACCTTCCCATCGAGCGTGAAGAAGTCGCCCATGACCTGCTTCAAGTTGGCGAAGACGTTCTTGTTCGAGACCAGGACACCGGCCGGCGTACGGGTGGATCCGGAGGTGTACTGCAAATACAACGTATCGGGCAGGTCGGTATCGCCGCCGCGAGATCCGGGCCGGGAGGATCTCTGTCGAGCGTCTAGGTCCAGCAAATCAAGTTCGACGATTGATGGTGTCGATTGGCCCTGCGGTGGCTTCGCAAACGGGCTGACATTGTCGATCACCGCGGATGTCGTGAGGATCACAGCAGGCGAAGTATCGGCCAGCACCGAAAGCGTGCGTTCATCGTGGGGGCCCCCATACGGAACAGACAGCGGAACCGATATGAGCCCGGCCTGCATCGCGCCTAGAAAGCCAACGATATAGTCAAGTCCCTGAGGCGCCAGTATTAGTGCCCGATCACCGGTCGAGGCGCGAAGTCTGAGCTGTTCGCCGAGGTTCACCGCTCGCCGATACAATTGCGACCACGTCAGGCTTACCGCGACGCCGTCCCAATCCTGGTCATAATCAAGGAATGTGAGCGCCGTTTCGTTGGGCTGCAGGCTGGCGCGCTCGGGCAGCACAGCAGGAAATGAAGACTCGACCACAGATATCAGATTACCTTCGTCGGGAACGTTTCTTGCCAAGAACGGCTAAGGTGCAACCGTACCAATACGTCGTCGTGCGCGCGGCGGATCTCGGAATGCTGATTGCTCCCAGTGCGAAACCGCTACTCTCGTGCTCCGCTGAGCACCCCTAACACAAAGCGCTGCGCACCGCGTCGCGATTAAACTACCGTAGACGCGGTGGACAATCGACTCGCACACATGGATCAAGCGTCGTTTCTTGGTCTGCGGGCGCTTGGCTACGGGGCGCTCGTGCAGTTTTCCTGGATATACAACCGCCCGGTAGATGTCGACGGATTACGTCGCTTCCACCGATATCTCGGGTACGGCTTGTTGGGTCGACGGGTCGAACGGTCTCCGTTACCTTTCGCGCGTGATCGGTGGGTCTTCTCCCGGGGGCCCGAGGATCTCGAGATCGCTGAAACACCGCGTCCGCGTGCGGATCTGAACGCATGGACCTATGAGCGCGCCTGCCTACCTCTGGACCCAGAATACGGACCCAACTGGCATCTTGGAGTGCTTCCGCTAGAGGACGGCGGGACCGCGATCAGCCTGGTTACTTCGCACACCGTCGTCGATGGGCTCGGGATCCTGCAGGCAATCACCGATGCTGCCAACGGGAGGATTCGCTATCTGGCGTATCCACCTCCCGGCTCGCGCACCCGCGGGCGGGCTCTGCTTCAGGACGGCCGGCAAACCTTCGCGTCGGCGCCTGAGCTGGCCCGGGCGCTGGCAGCGACAGTGCGCCTCGCGCGTGACAGGCGCACGGACGTCGCCTCATCGATCGCATCTGCACCACCTTCCCCACGGCTGGCCGGCGACGATCGGCCTGTGGCAGTGCCTTCCCTGACCGCGTATGTCGACCTGGCGGAATGGGATGCGCGCGCGAAAAGTATTGGCGGAAATAGCAACACGCTCCTCGCAGGGTTCGCAGGCAGACTGGGCGTGAGAATGGGGCGCATCTGCGACGACGGAACGGTCACCGTGTCGCTGCCGATAAGCGACCGCAGCGAAAACGATACGCGCGGAAACGCATTGGTGTTTCCCGTCGTTTCTGTCGACTCGACACACTTGTCGTCGGACCTCGGGGAAATCCGCGTGAAGTTCAAGCAAGCGATCGCCGACCTGGCGGAGACCTCCGAGGAGTTGTTGGCGCCGCTGCCACTGACATCGATGACGCCGAAGTGGCTGGCGCGGAGGGCAGCAGGAATGGGACTGGGCGCCGCCGACCTTCCCATCGGTTGCTCCAACGTTGGTGTTATGGACCCGGCGGTGAGCCGCCCGGATGGCAGTGATGCCGACTACGCGAGCGGGCGATTAATCGAACCCGGTATCAACAAGCGCACCCTCGAACGCATCGGCGGCCAGCTGTTTCTGGTTTCGGGACGGGACCGCAGGAAAATCTGGTTCTCCATCAACGCATACCTTGCCGGTCGGGCAAACTCTCAGGATGCGCTGCGTGAGGTCACATCAGAGACGTTCGCTGAATTCGATTTGACTGCCGAGATTCTGCATTAATACGGACTCGCGAAAACAGCGGCTCAGAGACTGGCTACGCCCTGGACCACTCCAACGAGCCCCATGACCACGAGCATGCCTTGGGTGAGCTTCCGGCCGTAGACCCGTACCCAGTCCTGCAGCCGCATCATCAGGGCGTCGGTTTTCTGCGGCATCGCCAGGTAGCCGAGCAGAGGGATCTCGATGACCGTTAGCACCAAGAGGATGAAGACGAGGAATGCGCCGAACTGCACGCTGATCGCGGCTTTCGAGGCCATGATGATGGTGAGCGCCGTCACGGTCTCAATCGGCGGGGCTGACGATGCGAGGCCGACCACAAAAGCGGGCAAAACGGAGCCGTACTTCGCCACATCCTGGTTGAGCATACTGTGGGCGCGTGCCCCCATCCGCGCTATCGGCGTCGTCGGGCGCGGCTGCAGTGCGACGTCCGACGCGTCGCCGACACCTGCCCCTGCCAGTGTCTTTTCACGCGCTCGGTGACGGGCTGAGAGGACCAGTGCGGCCAGGAGCGCGATCACGCCGAGGGTGATGTTCAGGCGCCCGCCCGCGAGGATCACGATATTGGACCTCAATTGCGCGAAGGCGGAGAGCCCGGCTTGAATGACCGGCAGCGCGATATCGCGCGCCAATACCAGCACCGCCGTTGCGACGACGATGCCCGCAACCATCCCGCCCAGCCAGAAAGCGAACAGATTCAGCACGGGCCGCCGTCGGGTCACCAAAACAAGGGCGAGGCCCAGACGAATAGGGTCTGTCGCCATCACCAGTCCGATATACAAAACCGCGGCCCACATTTCGGGGGACGTTACCCCGCAAAGGCGTATCGCGAGGCGTTACTGGCGAATTCGCACATCAGACTGCTACCCATTGCTCAAGCCGACGGCTCGGGCCGACGCCAAACTTGAGCGAGTCCTTGTCAAGTTGAGCAGGCTTTTGCAGCCGTGAGCCTGGTTTTTGGGCCACTCAATTCAAGAAAAAGTCTTGCGCACGCCGTAAGCGGCTGTGACCGAGATCATGCTCTTGGCACAAGATACCGAAAGGTACAAGGAAAAACCTCGACACGAGTTGTCGCACCCGGAATTGAGACTAACGGCCGTCCAGAGGAGTTGCGGAAGGCTATGCTGGGGCGGTTTCGCCTGGAAGACAGGGAGGGGCGGCTGTGCGGAAGGCGAAAGAGCGGGATCGGGCGTGGTAGCGATAGGCCCCAACGATTTGCCGGTGAACCCGACGATCTCGGTGTGTGTACCGATGTACAACAACAGCGCGACGATCGTTCGTTGCCTGCGCAGCGTCTTGGATCAAGATGGCGTCGAGTTCGAGATAGTGGTCGTTGACGACGACTCGTCAGACGATTGTGCCGCCATGGCCGCAACGATGCTCAGACCCGGAGACCGACTGGTACGTAACGAATCTCGACTCGGACTCAACCAAAACCACAATAAATGCATCGAACTCGCGCGTGGCACGTGTATCCAGTTCGTCCACGCGGACGACTGGTTGCTGCCCGGAGCCCTGCTGAAACTCGCCTCATGTTTCGACGACCCGGCTGTCGGGCTGGCATTCGCACCCCGGCGTGTGGTGCAGGACGACATCCCGTGGTGGTGGCGAACGGTGAGCAAGCCTCATATCTTCTTTTTGAAGCTTCGGGAATACAACCGCGGACCGTCATTGGTCACCCAGATGATGTTGATGGGCGGTGCGAGCAACTGGATAGGTGAACCGACCTGCGTGATGTTTCGGCGCCAGCTGGCACTGGATGTGGGGTGCCTTCGCGACGATATCTATCAGCTTGTCGACGTGGATTTCTGGTTACGCCTGATGCTGCGATCGGCAGTCTGCTTTGTGCCACAAGAACTCTCGGTGCGTACTCATTCGGCCGGCACGGAATCGGTACGCAATGCGAAGGCCCGGCGAAACTGGCTGGATCAGTTACGCATTCTCACCTGGCTGATCGTGGATCCGGCGTCGACCACAGTCATTCGGGTCACGGCCAGAGCGTGGTGGCTCCTTACCTGGGTGATCCTGTACGTCGGGGTCACTGTGTTAGGGCCGCAGCGGGGGCCGCGTCTGAAAATCTTGCTCCAAGCGCCCGTTCAAGAGTTCGCCCACGCTCGCCGGTTGGCTGATCGGCTCTCGTGACGTTGCACACCGTCTCCTACCGCTTGGAAGTCGTACGGCGGTTGCCGCCACGAGAAGCTGTGGTCAGGTCCAGGATCTCGTCGACGACCCTGTCCTTGAGGACGTCGTAACGGGTGGGCCTGACCCAGGCAGGCTCTCCGCAGCCGAGCCTGTCCACATTCGATTGGATGAGTTCGTAGGGATAGGTGGTGTGCTGCTCGATGAAATCGCGCAGGTCCGCCATGGAGTGGTGCCACGGTGTGTTGTAGCGGGGCAGGATCGTCTTGAGAAACGGATACCGCAGGTGCTCGATCAGGCCGTCCCAAAAGTAAATGGTGTTGTTCAGGGGTACTACGAACCTGCTGGCCCACTGATGCTCCGGCGAGCGCCCATAGGTTGCTTTGATGGCCGCGGCCGAGACGAACGGTTTGATGCGAAGCCCTGCTTTCCGGGCACGCCTGGATAAGCCCATCTCGTATCGCCGGATAAGCACCCGTTTGTGGACGATGTACTGGAAGCCATTCCAGAAGTCGTTGAGGAAGGGGCGGGTGCGCGCGTTGAGGTCCCAGGCCAGAAAGAAGGACTGCAGGTGGGTAGCCAGCTGCTCCTTGCTTTCGATGGCGCCGTACATGTCCGCATCGTGGAACGTGCTCCACATCTCTTCGATGGGAAACAGCGGACCGTACACGCTGTCGTTGGCGATGACCAAGCGGTCGAACTGATCAAGCGACCAGCCGCGCTGCCGCAAGATGCACCACGCCAGGTGCCACGAGCCGAAGTCCAGCGAAAGCGTCTGACGGGTGTAAATGCCGGCACAGTATTCGCGGATGGGCGCCACCGACTCCGGTGTGAGCGTCGGCGAACCGGAGACGAAAACGATGGTGGCTCCCAGCCCGTGCAGCGCTTTCAGGTAGTAGACGACATACGGATCGACGACGCCCTGGGGATCGAAGTGGGCGAACAACACCAGCGCGCCCCGGCCGGGCGGAGGCTGCGCAGCCAGCTCCTGATGAGTTTCGCAGATGAAACCCAAGGCGTCGCCGTCTCGGCGGTAGCGCTCGGCAGCGCGGTAGGAGGCGCGCTCGGATTCGCTACGCAGCCTGACCATCAATGCCCGGGTGATCTCAAACGTGTGGTACATGATTATTCGGAAGCGACTCCGGTCTCAAGGCTCTTCGTAGCCAGCGCGAAGAAATCGGTCTTGGTGGCCGTCATGTCCACGATCTCAAATCCAACGTGATCCAGCAGTTCTTCGATCAGCTGAACATCGAACACATGATGATGAAGAGTTCGGTTCTCAAAATTCTTCAAGCTGCGCTGCCTGAAATGCTCCAAGTCACCCGCGGGTGGGTCCATCGGTAAGTCGTGCAGCGCCAAGATCTCGTCCAGATGGGTGAGGTCGTCCTCCCCGACATCGTGAGCGAAGTCATCCAACAGATGCTCGAACTTCGTGTCCGGACGTCGATGGTCGAAGTTACTCTCCTTGTTGGGAAGGACCAGTATCAGCGCTCCGTGATGCTTGATCACCCTTTTCCACTCCGTAAGAGCTTTGATCGGGTTCGCGACATGCTCCAGACAGTTCGACGACAACAGAAAATCGTAACCCGCAGTTGGGATTTCGCTTAGATCGCTTGCTTCGGAAATGAATTGGCGACCAGACTTGTCCTTGTCGTAGTTGAAATTCTCCCCAGCTTTGATACGACCCTCCCAGACTGTATCCGTGGAGAAGTTGACCCCGTCCAGTCCCCCAACGAACCCATAGACGGGCAGCACGGTCCTGAAAAGCGCACTGGGACCGCCGATCTCGATCCCGTATTTATTCTCGACGAACGATTGATATTTCTGGCGGAGAGGCAAGCGCCATCGCGCATACTTCAGGATATAGAACAGGTCGACCGCCGATTTCGGCGCGAATTCTTTGATTGTTCCCCGCATCTTCTTCCTTGTGATCAGCCAGACCGGTTAGCCACTCGATCGGAAGGCTCGTTTCCCTCCGCGCTCCCCCGTCGCACGAAGTTTCGCAGACTACCACCGTCGCCGTGGTGAGAACTCCGGGATTACCTCGGATGCACCTGAGGTGCCGGCCGCAGCCTCCGCGGAGAGACGCTTGCTAAGACGGGGAAGTCGTGCGGCGGTTG
>Ga0209693_10000876_pt1 | contig 12440 bp, 10 predicted proteins | sample HubBroMetageWRM3_FD_188345 | JGI IMG/M metagenome (GOLD analysis project Ga0209693, IMG submission 188345) | Warmed soil microbial communities from the Hubbard Brook experimental Forest, New Hampshire - Hubbard Brook CCASE Soil Metagenome WRM 3... | ecosystem: Environmental > Terrestrial > Soil...
CCGCAGTCGGTGTGATTGATGATCATTATCTCACGGCTGCCCAGCAGCCTGGTCGAGAGAACAAGCGACCGGATCGCGTCATCATCGATCACGGTGCCGAAGTTCCTGATCATGTCGACGTCGCCGGCGGCGAGACCCAGCATGTGCTCGATGATGGTGAGCCGGGGATCCGCGCAGGTGACGATCGCGATCTTGGGCGCCGGCGGCTTCACAAGGCTCGGGTCGTAGTCGTTGGCGATGGTTGCATTGGCACTCAGCGCCTCGTCGATGAGACTCATGACATTTTCTCCCTCTACTTGGGCGTGCCGGTTCTCCCGGTCGCGTCACGACCAGCCCGGTGAGCGTCGCGCCAGGCACCTCCGGTCATCGGCGGGTTGGCGTTGGCCTCAGCATCACACTCGGGGCCGTCCCGTCGCGCCCGCGTGACTCCCTGGCCGTACCCTGGCCTGCCGGGCTAGGCTTGCGACTGGGCGGGGATGCTTTATGCGTAGGGTGAGCCACGGCCCGTTCGGCATAAATGATTTGATTGGTAGTGTTTTCGTCTCGTCGCAGGTCAGCTGGGTGTGCCGTCGGTGACGTGGCTGCGCAGGTCGCGGATGATGAGGTCGACGGTGTGGGCGATGACGTCCGGGACGCGGTCGAGGGGCAGGCCGTAGCTCTCGTGCAGCGGCCACGAGGCGTCGGCGCCGGACAGGCGCAGCACCATTGCGGTGGCTTCCGCGGTGGCCTGGGCCGGCGCCCCGACAGCTTCCACCGCGGCCCGGATCGCGTCGAGGCGCTTCGCCCGGCGGCTGCGGCGCACCGTCTGCCAGACCTCGCCGCTGCTGGTCGCCAGCGCGCGGCTCAGCGGGCTGGGCCAGCGCCAGCCTGGCCTGTGACCCGGGTGCTGCCGGGTCACAGGCCCCCCTCATGGAATGGCCGGGAGTCAGCTGTGGCTGAGAATCAGGGATGCGTTGGACAGGGTGCCGACGGCCCACTCGTTGGCGGCGCCCGGCACGGCGGCGGCGGCGAACAGCGGGCTGTAGCTGCCGTCGGTGGGGTCGGTGTCCTGCGTCCAGGTACTGCCGTTCCAGCGCAGGATCATGCCCTGCACCACGCCGCCGTTGATGCTGGGAATGTTGTTCCCGACCGCATAGACGTCGCCGGATCCGCGGGCGGCCACGCCGGTGAGACCGGGATCAGCGCCCGGCGTCGGGCTCGGGACGATGCTCCACTTGGTGCCGTTCCACTGCTCGATCAGCGTGCTGCCGCCCGGCGCCGAGGTCGCACCGGTGTCCTCGCCGACGGCCCAGGCGTCCGTGGCGGAGATGGCGGTCACCGCGCCGATCGTGGGGGTGTTGGCTCCAGGCTGCTGCATCGGAACGACCGCCCAGGCGGTGCCGTTGAAATGCAGCGCCTCGGCCGTCGTGGTACCTGTCGTGGTGTTGACGGTGGTGCCCACGACCCAGATGTCCGTTGCGGAGTCGGCCGAGATGGACTGGCCGGCGCCGGGGGTGAAGTCCGGATCCGGGATGGTCACCGAACTCCACGCTGAGCCGTTCCAGTGCTCGAGGAGCGCGCTGTTACCCTCGCCCACGGCCCAGGCGTCGGTGGGGCTCAGGTCGGCCACACCGGTCAGTTCGGCGACGAAGCCGGTGACGACCAGCGAGGAGTTCACCGACCACGCCGTTCCGTTCCAGTGCTCGATCAGCGTGCCGTCATCGTGGCGGCCCAGGACGCTGAACCCCACGGCCCAGGCGTCGGTTGCGGTGCTCGCGCTGACCGCGAGCAGGGCAGAGCTCACGCCCAGGGTGGGCGTGGCGACGATCGACCACGCGGAGCCGTTCCAGTGGTAGCTGACCGGGGGCGGCGGCGCCTGGCCGGCGCCGGCGAACTGCTCGCCGACGGCCCAGGCGTCGGTGCTGGTGCGAGCGGCCGCGCCCAGCAGGATGGTGTTGTTCCCGGTCTGCGGGACAGTCGCCACCGTCCAGCCGGTCGCAGCCGTCGCCGCGGAGGCGATCAAGACTGACGCGCCGGCCAGCGCGGTGACGCTGACCCATCTCCGATACATGTTGCGCACGTGTCCTCCTCAGGACCTCGAAAATCATGCGGTCGTAGTGAGGATCCGACAGCGCACTTATCGTCGTCTTAACGGCGGGAGCTACCTCGCGGCCAGCCTCCGGCTGGCACCGGGGCCCTCGGACTCGAGCGTGGTCAGCTGGATGCCGACGTCACCGGTCTCCGGGGCGCCAAGGACGGTGAACAGGGCCAGGGCATGCTCCCAGTGGTGCCGGGCCCGGCCGCGGTCGCCGGTGACGCGATAGGTAAGGGCCAGGCCGTCGTGAGCGCGAGCTTGCTCGTACCTGTCGCCTATCCGGCTGGCCAGGGCGAGCGCTGCGCTGTGCTGAGCGCGGGCCTGGCCGGGCTGGCCTGCCGCGAGCAGGATGGCGCCGGCGCCGTTGTAGGCCTCGACCTCGCCGGGCCGGTCGCCGATCTTGATGGCCAGCCGGAGAGCCTGGCGGTAGTTCTCCGCCGCCCTTTCATAGCGGCCCTGCCGTCCGTCGACGACGCCGAGTCCGGCCAGCACGGCGGCCTCACCCTGGTGATCGCCGATCTCCCGGAACAGGACCAGCGCCCGGTGCAGGCGCCGGGCAGCCTGTTCGTAACGGCCTTGCAGGCAGTCGGTGCCGCCGAGGTTAGCCAGCGCGCGAGCTTCGCCGGACCGGTCGTCAAGGTCAGCGGACAGGATCGCCGTTTGCCGGTAATAGTCGGCGGCCTGCCGGTAGCGGCCCTGCCGTTCGTAGATGATGCCGAGGTTGTTCAGCGCCGTCGCCTGGCCGAACCGGTCACCGATTTCACGGGAGACCCTCAGGGCCTGCCGGTGGTGGCCGGCCGCCTGCCGGTAGCGGCCCTGCCTCCAGTCGACGATGCCGAGATTGGTCAGGGCGGTCGCCTCGGCGGCGCGATCCCCGGTGCGGCGTGCGGCGTCGCGGGCCGCGCTGTGGATAGTGATGGCATCGGTGTAATGACCGCCGGTCTCGAGGTAGCGGTACACGGTGCCGGCCAGGCGGGTGGCATGAGCGGGCCAGCCGTGAGCCGAGGCATGCGTGCTCGCGGCGACCAGTGCGGCCCGCTCGGTGTCGAGCCAGGCGCGGGCGGCGGCGGGGTCCGCGGCAGCGGGGTTCCCGGCAGCGGGGTTCGCGGTTGCCGGCGTGGCGGGCATGCGACTGCCGTGGACGCGGGGCCGCAGATGCCGCTCGGCCGGGACCAACGTGTCCATGGCCGCCGCCGCAGCCGCCAGATAGTAGTCAAAGAGGCAGGTCAGCGCGGCATGCCGGTCGCCTTCTGCGTCCCCGGCGGCCGCCAGTCCTGCCGCGTAGGCGCGCAGCAGGTCATGCAGGCCGTAGCGGCCCGGGCGGGTGCGGTGGATCAGGTGGGTACGGGCGAGAAGCTCAAGCGTACGGCTGGCCTGGGCCAGCGGAACGCCGGTGAGCGCGGCGGCGGCGTGGGCGTCAAGATCGGGTCCCGGGCTCAGGCCCAGCAGGCGGAATGCGCGGGCAGGCTCGTCCGCCAGGTGACCGTATGACCAGGAGAAGACGCCTCGGATGGCGCTGCCTGGATCACCTCCGGCGTCGAGCAGGTCCAGGCGCCGTTGCTCATCGGCGAGTTCGTCGGCCAGCTGTGCCAGAGTCATGGCCGGGCTGGCGGCGGCGAGCTCGGCTGCTACCCGCAGCGCCAGCGGCAGCCGGGCGCATTGTGCGGCCAGCATCGCCGTCGCGTCGGGCTGGATCTCGGCGCGGTCGCCGATCAGTGCCCGCAGCAGTGCCACGGCTTCCTGCTGCGGCAGGGTGTCCAGGTCCAGGCGCCGGGCACCGTGCCGGGCCACCAGTCCGGCGAGGGAGTTCCGGCTGGTCACAAGCACCAGGCTTGACGGGCTACCGGGCAGCAGCGGACGGACCTGCTCGACCGTGCTGGCGTTGTCGAGCACTACCAGCATCCGCCGGCCATTAAGCAGGGTCCGGTAAGCGGCAGCGCGCTCATCCAGATCCCGCGGTACGTCCTGGCCCGGCATGCCGAGCGCGCGCAGGAACCCCGCCAGGGCGTCTCCCGCGGGTACCGGCCGGCCCGGATCGTAGCCTCGCAGGTTGACGTGGAGCTGGCCGTCCGGGAACGCGCCGCGGGCGCGCCGTGCCCAGTGCACCACGAGCGCGGTCTTGCCGACGCCGGCGGTGCCCGACACGCAGATCACCATCGCCGCAGGCCCGGCACCCGGCTGGCCTGGGCCCGCGCCGCCCGGCGGGCCGATCGTGGCGGCGAGTTTGTCTAGCGCGGCCAGCTCACCGGCCCGCCCGGTGAACGCGTCCACGTCCCCGGGCAACTGTGCCGGCGCGGCCCATACCTGATCCGGACCCGCCAGGGTCACGGCGGCGGCAGGCGGCCCGAGGGGAGCCTCGGCGGCCAGGATCTGCCCGTGCAGCCTCCGCAGCCCGGGACCGGGTTCCACGCCGAGCTCCTCGAGGAGGACACGGCGGCCATCGGCGTACGCGGCCAGGGCATCCGCCTGCCGCCCGCACCGGTACAGCGCCAGCATCAGCTGGCCGCGTAGCCCCTCCCGGAGCGGATGCTCACGCACCAGGCCCGCGAGCTCAGCCGCCGCGGCGGCGGCACGGCCCAGCAGGAGCATGATCTCGGTACGCTCCTCGATCGCGGTCAGCCGCAGCTCGCTCAGCCGGACCCGCTCGATCTCGGCCCAGGGACCTGGAGCCCCCGACAGCGGAGCTGCCTGCCATATCCGCAGCGCCGCCTCGAGCGACCGCGCCGCGGCGCTCAGGTCGCCCGCTGCGCGCGCTGCGCGAGCCGCGTCGAGGTGCCGGCCGAACACCTGCGCGTCCAGCTGGCCAGGTTCCAGCCGCAGCGAATACCCCGGCCCCCTGGCGAGCAGGAACTTCCCGGGCGCCCGGCTGGCCCGGTTCGGTTCGAGCGCCCGCCGCAGCCCGGCCACATGAACGTGCAGGGCGTTCACCGCGCTCGGCGGCGGATCCTCGCCCCAGATACCGTCGATAAGCTCGCTGCGGGAGACCGCCTGGTTCGCCCGCAGCGCGAGGAGCGCCAGCACCGCCTGGCGCTGCGGCCCGGCCAGCTCCAGTTCACGGTCGCCCTGCCAGGCCCGGACCGGGCCGAGCAGCCGGACCAGCAGTCCCCCGTGGTCGGCGGTCACCATGGCACCCCCCAGCCATCGGGTGTTCGCGCCTTGCCTATGAGCTGAAACGGATGACGGTTTGTCCCGGTTCATCACGCAGCGTCTGGAGCAGTCCCGGCTCGTAACGGTGACCGTGAGTCGTATCATATGTGATACAATTGACGTGATCACGGAGTCTGCGGGCGTGGCGACTCAGCTCGCCCGCCAGCTGGCAGATCCTAAGCCAGCAGATGCCCGCACGATCCAGCAACTCGACCGGTACAAGGGCCTGGATGAACGATGGACGGACTGGGGAAACGTCACCGATGTCTGCCGCCTGCTGGCTGTGGAGATGGTGCAATGACGACTGCCCTGAAGTTCCGCAACCTTGACGCGTCTCCCGAGGACCCGGTGGAGACCTGGCCCTTCGAAGGCATCCTGGCGGCAGTGGAACGGGGCACCCTCCCGGACTGGCACCGCCTCGCGGCCGCGATCAGGGCCGATCCCTGGGGACCGGTAGCCCAGCAAGTCCTCGAAGCTGTCCACCTTTCCCATCCGTACGGCACCGCTGAGCTGCTTGAGGCAGTAGTGGCCCAGGCACGTAAGCAGGCGATCGATGCAGAACGGGAGAACGTGGCATCCGAGGTACGGGACCTCGTAGCCCGATCCGGCCTCTCACGGCAGGAGTTCGCCAAGCGGATAGGCACCTCACGGCCTCGCCTATCGACATACATATCCGGGAAGGTCATACCCTCAGCGACATTGATGGTCCGGATGCGGCGAGTGGCGCTTCGCGCTTCCGGCGTGGCTATTCATGATGCAGGCTAGGCGTCGCACGTGGAGGAACAATGGGTGCCATCCACTCCCCCGCGATAATCGTCGGCGGCCGCGTCGTCGGCAACCCAGCGGATGCGATCCTGCAGTACCTGGAACAGCATGGCGGGACCGTGACTCACTATGACTTCCGGGCCGCCACCTTCGGCCAGATCAACCCTGACCTCATACGGGCCACGAGGTCTCCGTGGATGGGCTCCCGGATCAGCGCGAAAGAGGCCGCCTGGATCATCGACCGCGGGACCAGCGCCCCCTGGGCAGGGATCCCCCTTGACGCCCAGCTGAAAGAGGCTGATCCGCTGGTTGAGAGCGGCCTGTACGACCGGGCAGCGGCACTGTGGGAGCACTTCTGGGATGCCCGGCCCGCGAACGTGAGCACGGCGAAGATCAGCAAGGTGCTCTACCTGATGAGGCCGGGGCTGTTCCCGATACTCGACAGCTACCTCACCAGGTTTTACCTGACTGCCGCCCGGGCGGCCGCCGTCGACGTGGGGCAGAAGCGGGCATCCCAGGAGCAGTTCAAGACGCTTTACTGGGAAGCGGTACGACGAGACATCCTGGGCGGCGAAGCGGGCTTGCGGGTACTTCGCGGGGTGCTCGCGGCGGCCGAGGCGCCATTGGCAGCCGAAGCCGCCCGGAGACTGAGTGACCTGCGGTTTCTCGACATGCTCGCGTTCGCCGCGTAGGCGGCCGGTCAGTCCTCGGCTAGCTGGCGAGCCGTATCGAGGTCCGTGACGATCACGTTGACCCAGCCTCCGCGAAGCGCCGCCCGGATGGCCCGGTACTTGCCGGAGCCGCCGGCCACGCCCACGCGCCTGGGCACCTGCATGAGGTCGGCGGCGGTAATGCTCACCACGCGCTGGTCCAGCGGGGTCTTCAGGGCAGCGCCGTCGGCGTCGAAGAACCGCAGGCACACGTCACCGACCGCCCCGGCGCTGCGGAGTTCTTCCTGCTCGTCCTGGGTTAGCGCGTTGCCGCTCTGCCGCAGCAGCGGGGACGGTTCCAGGCTGCCGATGCCGACCAGGGCCAGGTCGAGTTCCTGCCACGACTTCATGACCTCGCCGATCGCCGGGTCCCTGATCAGGGCGCGGCGCAGCGCCGGGCTGCTCACCAGTCCCGGTGCGGGCAGCAGCACCGGCCGCGCCCCGGTGACCGCGGCCAGGTCCCCGATGAGCCTGTTCGCCTGGACCTGCACGCTGGGATCTCCGTGACCGCCGACGAGCTGTATGACCTGGCTCAACCTCGAACTGGTCCTGGCCGGCATGACGCGGGCGGCGGCGAGCAGTGTCGCGCTCCATGAGGACACGCCGAGGACCTCGCCGCCGGTGAGCGTGGCGTGCAGGTACTGCGCCGTGGCGGCGCCCAGTGCCGGGATCACCTGTCCCCCGGCGCCGTCGGCGTCGACCACGACGGCGTCCCTGAGGCCGAACTTCTCCTGCAGGCTGTCCTCCAGGTCGGTGTACACGCCGGGCGGCAGGGTGACGACGGTGCGGACGACGCCGATCTCGCTGGCCTGGCGCAGCAGCCGGGACACGCGCGCCTGGGACAGGTTCAGCTCGGCCGCGATCTGCGGCTGCCTGACGCCGCCCTCGTGGTACATCCGGGCCACCTTGGCGATGAGCCTCAGCTGGGCGGTTTCGACCGGCCGCTTCATCCTTCCAGGATAGTTGCATGGCTGATCACTGCTGCATATATACGCAACTCACGCATCCGCCTGGCCGGCGAGCAGCGCCCGGCGGGCGATCCGGTTGGCCGTCAGAGCATCCTGCCGGTCCTGGGCCTCGCGCAGGGCCGCGACGTCGAGGACATCCAGCGCACGGTGGATGGCGCGCATCGTGCTTATCCCCTCGCGGGCGGCCTCGACGGAGTCCTCGCGGAACGGGAACTGGTCCAGCTGCCAGACGCCGTCCCAGCCGCACTCACGCAGCGTGTAGAAGAACTCGAGGGTTTCCGTGAGGTGCACCGAGCCGACGACCAGGTCGTCGTCCCAGCCGCGGAAGTTGTCGTTGACGTCGATTGCGTACAGCAGGCCGCGGGAGTGGATGAGCCGGGCAGCTTCGGCCGGGGACTCCCCGCCGTACAGGGAGTGGCCGAAGTCCAGCAGGATGCCGACGTTGTCCACGCCCATGTCCTGTATCGCCAGCAGGGTCTTGGCGGCGGAGGAGAAGAACATCGAGACCCGCGGCTCGCGCGGCTTGTACTCGATGGCGAACCTGGTCTCCGGATGGGCCCGGGCGAGCGACCGGAGCCCGGTGACCGCGTATGACCAGATCTGGCCGTGATCGACCTGGAACGGATAGTCGTGCCCGTCCTGCCCCGGCCACAGCTTGACGTAGTCGCAGCCGAGTTCTCGCGCCACGCCGACGGCCTCGCTGACCAGGTCGAAGGTCCGGGCACGGACGGCGGCGTCCGGGTTGGTGAACGCGCCGCGGCAGAACTCGCGGGTGTAGATCTCCGGCGTGATGCCGATGGCGCCCAGGTTGTTGCGCTTGAGGGCCGCGGCAACCTCCCCTGGCGCCAGGGTGGGCGGGTTGAACGGGTAGGTGATGTCGACGACGGCCAGGTCACCGACCCGGCCGGCCAGGTCGATCGCCTCCAGGGTGGTGACGGGCGGCCCGTATCCGTCGGTGGCGTAGCGGTCGACGTACTGGGCGAAGTGCCAGAGGCCGGCTCCGTACCTCGGTTCCTTGGTCATGTGTCCTCCTGCGGGTTCTCCGGCTTATCGGTACCGGGCTGGTAGCGTGCGCGGCGGACCGCCGCGTGCCATGAGGCGACTTCCCTGGCGCGCCACCGCGCCGACGCGGCGGGCGTGAATTCGTCCCGGGGCCGTGGCAGCGCGTCCAGGTCCTCGGCTGTCCACAGGCCGGCGGCGAGGCCGGCCAGGTGAGCCGCGCCCAGCGCGGACAGGTCCGCCGTCCTGGGGCGCAGGACCGGGATCCCGCTGATGTCCGCCTGCAACTGCAGCAGCGTGGAGTTGGCGGCCGCGCCGCCGTCTGCGGACAGGATGCCGGCGCCGCCCGTGGCCTCGCGTATCGCCATCAGCAGGTCGTTGACCTGGAAGGCCACGGACTCCAGCGCGGCGCGGGCCACGTTCTCCAGGCTTGTCCCCAGCGTCAGGCCGGTCAGCAGGCCGGTGGCCGCCGGATCCCACCAGGGCGCGCCCAGCCCGTTGAAACCAGGGACGAGGTGCACTCCGTCCGCTCGCGCCTGCGCCGCGATCGCCGCTAGCCGGTCGGGCGTGGACGCCGTCAGCCCGGCGAGCCAGGCCAGGGTGGCCCCGCTGGACCGGATGTTGCCCTCGACCGCATGGACCGGCCGCGCGCCGATCTGCCAGGCGACCGTCTCGCAGAGCCCGGAGGCGGGGCCGGGTGGCACGTCGGAGACGGCCATCACCGACGACCCGGTCCCGTAGGTCGCCTTGACCAGGCCTGCCCGCCAGCCCGCGTGGCCGAACAACGCGGCGTGCGAGTCACCCATGACGGCCAGGACCGGCAGGCCGGCCGGGATGGCGTCGCCGCCGCGACTTCGGTTGAAGGGCGCGAAGGGGCCGAAGGGGCCGGCGGAGCCGACGATGTCCGGGAGCGCCAGCGGCGGCACGCCGAACAGGTCGAGCAGGGGCGGCGACCACTGACAGGTCCGGACGTCCATCAGCTGGGTGCGCGAGGCGTTGCCGACCTCGATCAGGTGCTCGCCCGTCAGGCGGTGCAGGATCCACGCGTCCACGGTGCCCAGGCACAGGTCGCCGCGGGAGGCACGGGTGCGGTCAGGGTCGAAGCGATCGAGCAGCCACCTGGCCTTCGTCGCGGAGAACATCGGATCAAGCGGCAGGCCGCTGAGCTTCCTGACCGTATCCGCGGCGTGGGCGTACTCGCGGCACATCGGGGCGGTGCGCTGGTCCTGCCAGCTGATCAGCGGGGAGAGGGTTTCGCCGGTTTCGCGGTCCCAGAGCAGCAAGGATTCCCGCTGGGTGCTCAGCCCGATACCGGCCAGCCTGCCCGGGTCCGTGCCCCGCAGGCACGCCCGGACCGACTTCTCCAGGCTGCGCCAGATCTCGGCCGGGGACTGCTGCACCCATCCCCGGCGGGGATGGTGCACAGAAAGGTCGGCCGCGGCGCGCGCCACCACGTCGCCGACGTGATTGACAAGCGCGGCCTTGGTCGCGCTTGTGCCCTGGTCGATCGCGAGGACGAGCGGTTCAGTGTCCGGCATGAGCGAGGATGTCCCGTGCCGCCGCGGCGATGTGATCGGCGGTCAGGCCGAAATACTCCAGGAGGTATGCGGTGCTCCCGGTGGGCGCGAAGGAGCGGTGCACTCCCAGGATGCGCAGGTGCGTCGGGCTGCGCTGACCGGTCAGCATCGCCACGGCCGCGCCGAGGCCGCCCGTGGTGGTGGCCTCCTCGGCGACCACGATCCCGCGGGTCTGGGCGGCGGCAGCCAGCACGGCATCGCTGTCGAGCGGCTCCACGAACGCGACATCGAGGACACGGGCTCCGATGCCGTCCCGGCGCAGCGACCGGGCGGCTTGCAGGGCGGGCGAGACCATCGTCCCCGTCGCGATCACCGTGACGTCGTTCCCGTCGGTCAGCTGGAGGGCACGGCCAGGCTCGAAGGGCGAGCCGGGCGGGATGACGTCGGGCACCGGGCTCCTGGAGATGCGCAGGTAGCTCGGGCCGGGATTGGCCGCGGCCCAGCGGACGGCCTGCTCCGTCTGGACCGGGTCGGCCGGGACGACGACCGGGAGGTCGGCCACGGCACGCAGCCAGGACAGGTCCTCGATAGAGTGGTGCGTCGGGCCAAGCTCGCCATAGGCAAGGCCGGGGCTCTGCCCGCACAAGACGACGCGGGCCTGGCTGTAGGCCACGTCAGCCTTGATCTGCTCGAGCGCGCGGCCGGTCAGGAACGGGGCGGCGGCGCTGACGAAGGGGATCATCCCGCCGTTGGCCAGCCCGGCGCCCACCCCCACCAGGTCCTGCTCGGCGATCCCGACATTGATCAACCGGTCAGGGAACTCGGCCTTGAACCCGGTCAGGTTGCTGGAACCCACCGAGTCGTTGCACACGGCGACGATCCTGTCGTCCTCCCTGGCCAGCGCGATGAGGGTCTCGGCAAAAGCCTTCCGGCAGTCGTGCAGCACGGGGGCCTGCGTTGCCATGGTCATGCCGCCAGTTCCCCGAGCGCGATCGCGACCTGCTCGGCGCTTGGTACCTTGTGGTGCCACTCGGCGCGATCCTCCATGAAGGAAACCCCCTTGCCCTTGACGGTGTGCGCGATCACGCAGACCGGGCGCGTCGTGCCCGGCCGCCTGAACACCTCGAGCAGCTTCGCGTGATCGTGGCCGTCGACGTCGCGGACCTCCCAGCCGAAGCTGGTCCACTTGTCGGCCAGCGGTTCCAGCCGCTTGGTTTCTTCGGTTCGCGCGCCTTGCTGGAGCCCGTTGCGGTCTACGACCGCGCACAGCGAGGAGAGGTCGTAGTGGGCGGCCGTCATGGCCGCCTCCCAGTTGCTGCCTTCCTGCAGTTCCCCGTCGCCGAGCACCACGAAGGTACGGCGGGGCGAGGCCTGCAGCCGCGCCGACAGTGCTATCCCGACAGCGACAGGGAACCCGTGGCCGAGCGGCCCGGTGTTGGTCTCCACCCCCGGTACCTTGGTCCTGTTCGGATGGCCGTTGAGCGCGGACAGCGGCGCGGCGAAGCTGTCCAGCTCGCGGCGGGCGAAGAAGCCGCAGTGCGCCAGCGTGGTGTACAGCGCGCCGGCGGTGTGACCCTTGCTGAGCACCAGCCGGTCACGTTCGGCGGCCAGCGGGTGGATGGGGTCGACGTCGAGGACGGCGGCGTACAGGGTCACCAGGATGTCGATGACCGAGAAGTCCCCGCCGAGGTGACCGATCCTGGCCCGGTACACCATCTGCAGGTCGTCGCGGCGCACGCGCTGCGCCATCTCCCGCAGGACGGACCCGGCCTGCCCGGGTGAAAGCCGCGCCAGTCGCGCGCGGAGGTCGCGGAACTGCCGGGCATCGCCGGTGTCTGGTTGCAGCATCGCTATTGACTATCTATTCACAGCTGACTTAACATTCACAAAATGAAGGATCTCCGACAGCGGCGTCGTTGTCAAGGGAGGACGAGACCCCGGTGTTCCGGGTGTTCCGGGTGTTCCGGCGGGCGAGGGAAGGCGGGCTTTCATGGGATACGGGACAGAGTCCCGGGTCAGAGACATCCTTTCTGATCCCGCGGCCAGGCGCGTGGCGGCCAGGTACGTCCCGGCGCTGACCTGCTCGCCGGTGCTCGAGCATATGGGGTTCCTTCCGTTCAGCGCGATCTTGCTCGCGCCGAGCGCGGCGCCGCCGGACCCTGGCGAGGTCGAAGCCATGTGGCGCGAGCTCGGCCAGCTTGAGGGCGTTCCCCGGGCCCGGGCGCAAGCACCGTATCTCGAGCCCGTGTCCGACTACGAG
>Ga0209693_10000877_pt1 | contig 12438 bp, 13 predicted proteins | sample HubBroMetageWRM3_FD_188345 | JGI IMG/M metagenome (GOLD analysis project Ga0209693, IMG submission 188345) | Warmed soil microbial communities from the Hubbard Brook experimental Forest, New Hampshire - Hubbard Brook CCASE Soil Metagenome WRM 3... | ecosystem: Environmental > Terrestrial > Soil...
TGGCGGACACGTCAAGGGGTCAGCTGCGGCGGTAGCGTTCGGCGTCCGCGTCCCGGAGCGTCAGGCCGAGGCCGGGCGCGTCCGGGTCGGGCGTCATGACGCCGCCGGCCGGGTCCAGGGCGCCGTCGAAGAGCATCCCCTCGATCCGCTGGTGGTCGTGGAAGTACTCGACGTGCCGCAGGTTCGGTACCGCGGCGCCCACCCGCGCGTGCAGGTTGGGCGCGCAGTGCCCGGAAACCTGCAGGTTGTGCGCGGCCGCCAGGGCGCAGCCGCGGAGGAACTCGGTGATGCCGCCGCACCTGGTCACGTCAAGCTGCAGGCAGTCCACCGCGCCGGCGTCGATCAGCCGGGCCGAGTCGGCCAGCGACCAGCTGTACTCCCCGGCCGCCACGTCGGGCAGCACCTGCCGCCGCACCGCGGCAAGCCCCGCCAGGTCCTGCGAGGAAACCGGCTCCTCGAACCAGGTCACCCCGTAGTCCGCGAGCCGCTGGCCGACCCGCACCGCCTGCCCGGCGGTGTAGCCGCCGTTCGCGTCCACGTACAGCTCGGTGTCCGGCCCGATGACCTCCCGGGCAAGCGCGACCCGCTCGAGATCCCGGTGCTCACACGAGCCCCAGCTCTCGCCGATCTTGATCTTCACCCGCGGGATGCGGTCCTTCTCCACCCAGCCGGCCAGCTGCTCGCGGGTCTGCTGCTCGTCGTACGTGGTGAAACCGCCGCTTCCGTAGACGGGGACGCCGTCGCGGGCCTGGCCGAGCAGCCGGGTCAGCGACACGCCGAGCAGGCGTGCCTTGAGGTCCCACAGCGCGATGTCCACCGCCGAGATGGCCGTCGCCGCGATCCCCGGCCGCCCGATGTTCCGCACCGCGCGGGCCATCGCGTCGGCCGCCCCGGGCACGTCCATCGCGCTGCGGCCGGTCACGACCTCGGCCAGCACGTCGCCGATGACCCCGCCGGCCGCGGCGGCCGCATAGCTCCAGCCGATGCCGCGCGCCGTCCCGGCCCGCACCGAGGCGAGCACCATCGTGGTCTTGTCCCAGGCGAGCGTCCCGTCCGCCTCGGGCGCATCCGTCGGAATCGCGTACACCGCGCTGGTGATCTCCCGCACGGCCGGCCCGTCATCGCGCACGCTGAACCCCTTAGCGTTATGCTCCGTCGTTACCGGCTGACTGCTACCTGCACGGCCCGCGGTCAAACGCCGGGGATGGCACAGCCGGTCCGGTTGCACGCACCACGGCCCGTTCGGGAAAAGGATTTTAAGATCTTTATTTAGCCGAACGAGCCGTGGTATCCGTGCCCACCAGGCTGCCGGGTAGCGGGAGGTGGGCTGCGATGGAAGTCGCGGGATCCGCTGATCCGCACGAGGAATCCGAAGCCCAGCGGGACGACCGCAACCTCGCCGAGCTGCTGCAGGAGCTGCGGGTGGCCGGCCTGGGCGTCCAGGTTCTGTTCGGCTTCCTGCTCTCGCTGCCGTTCACCAACAGGTTTTCCAAGGTCAGCCCCGGCCAGCGCGACCTGTACCTGGCTAGCCTGGTGCTGGCCGCGCTAGCAACCGCGCTGCTGGTGGGACCGGTCGCCTACCACCGGCTGGTGTTCCGCCGCGGGCAGAAGGAACACCTGGTCAAGGCGGCCAACGTGATGGCGATCTCCGGCCTGGCCGCTGTCGGCCTGGCCGTGTCTGCCGCCGTCTTGCTCGTGACCAGCTATGTCGCCGGCTGGTGGGCCGGGGCGCTGATCACGGCCTTTATCGCCGGCACGTTCGGCATCCTGTGGTTCGCGTTCCCGCTCACGCGCCGGCGCTGACCGCGGTAAAGACGGGCTACCAGCGGTACCAGCGACCGCGTGAGCCGCCCTCGCCCATCCGCACGAGGAAGCCGAGCAGCCAGATCGCCAGGACCACGAGCGCGATCCACCACAGCACGTGGATGGCGAAACCGAGCCCGCCGAGCAGGAGGGCGAGCAGCAGAACCAGGATGATGATCATGAGCTGTTCCTTTGTTTGGGCCGTTCCAGGCTGAACCCAGGTACCCAGCGATCCGCGGTCTATACACCTCGCCGGGTGAGATTTCGCGGACCTTGTTTCGGCCTGGTCGCGACGGGCAAGAGGGACTCCCAAGACCGGAGGAGGAACCCATGCCGAGGGCCCAGATCAAGGATGAGAAGACCTACCGCACGCTCCGCGACCAGGGCGCGAGCAAGGAGAAGTCGGCCCGCATCGCCAACGCGGCCGCGGCCACCTCGCTCAGCCAGGTCGCGCGCAAGGGCGGCAAGAGCGGCTCTTACGACGACTGGACCAAGCAGGACCTGGTCAAGCGGGCCAGGGAGATCGGCATCAAGGGCCGCTCCACGATGACGAAGGCGCAGCTCATCGACGCCCTCCGCAATCACTGACCGGCGGGGCCCGATGCCTGCTCGGCTTACCGGGGAAGTGGCTCTACTGGTCGGCCTTGGGACTGAGCGTGCCAAGCGCGTCGTCGAGCATCGCGGGGAAACTATCCGGGTAACGCGCCAGCATGTAGGTGATCACTGCGACCAGATTCCGGTTGTCGAGCGCCTTGAGCCGGGAAATGCGCAGCTCAGCCGCTGCCTCAGATTCAGCCATGCGTCATGGTAGCCCGGCGACCCGACCGCTCGCGGCCATGCCCCAGACTGAACGGAAGCGACGCCGCGCAAGGGAGAGACATGGCTAGTCCGATCGAAATGACGGGTACCTGAGCGTGCCGGACCGCGAGGGTGGCGCCGAGCCGCCCGGGGCACAGCCTCCGGACCGGGGGGACTGGCAGGACTGGCAGCAGTGGGTGCAGGACGTCGACTGGTCGGACTGGCGCACGTGGCTGCAGCGCGTCGCCTCGACGGACTGGGCCGCGGGGCCGTGGCCGGGCGCTCCGTGGGACCAGGTCGCAGGGGCCGCCGGGGCCGCCGGGGCCGCTCGGGCCCCGGATGTGTCGCTGACCTTGCGGGCCTTCGGCGAGGACGAGCCTGGCGACGGGATCGGCGAGCACCTCACGGCGGTCTGGCCGGCGTTCCGCGAATGGTGGCGTGCGGGCGCGGGCCGCCCGACGGCCGGCCAGGCCCGGGCCCGGCTCAAGGAGCACATGCCCGAGCTCGTGCCGACGTGGCGCCGGCTGGTCGGCATGCTCGGCGACGATCCTGATGCGGCGGCCGCGCTGGCGTTGTGGAACCCGCCGGCGTTCCTGACCGGCTGCTCGCAGGCGGCGGTGCTGCCTGGCGGGCCGGCGCTGGTCCGTAACTACGACTGGGACTACCGGCTGTTCGAGGCGGTGGTGGCCAGGACGGGGTACGGCGGGCGGCGGGTCCTCGGCATGCTCGACTGCCTGTGGGGGCTGCTTGACGGGGTCAACGACGCGGGCCTGGCGGTCTCGCTGACCTTCGGCGGCCGGCCGCAGGTCGGCGAGGGGTTCGGGATCCCGCTGGTGATCCGCTACGTGCTGCAGACCTGCGAGACGGTCGATGACGCGGTGCGGGCGTTGCGCCGCATCCCGGTGCACATGTCCTACAACGTCACGGCGCTCGACCGGGACGGACGGCACGCCACCGTGTACCTGGCCCCGGACCGGCCCGCTCAGGTAACCAGCCTGGCGGTGGCCACCAACTACCAGGGCACGGTGGAATGGGCGCCGTACGCCGCGGCCATCAGGACCGTCGAGCGGCAGGAGCATCTGGAGGAACTGGTGGCGGCCGGGGCGGACGGCCGGGGCATCGTCGGGGCCTGCCTGCGGCCCCCGCTATACGCCACCCGTTTCGGTGCGGGCTTCGGGACGCTCTATACCGCCGAGTACCGCCCGGTCGAAGGCACTGTGAGTTATCACTGGCCGGAATCGGTCTGGACTCACTCCCTGGACGATCTCCGCCCCGGCACCATCCAGGTCCGGCTCGGCGGGCGCTGAGGTCGCCGCGCTCTATCACGGAGCGCCGCGGCAGGGTACGTAGCCCCGGCAGGTTTTCTCACTCTTCGGGCATGAGCGTCTCGTCCGTGGGTAGCTCCGAGTCGCCGTCGTGGGCCTAGAGGCGGCCGAGGGGAGAAGACCTTGCCGAGCCTGACTCGACCATGAGTACTTCGGCGCGCGCCGACGAGCGCAACCGCGTGGCTGACGAGCCCGCGCGAGACGACCGGCCCGAGGACACCGAGGACACCGAGATCCGGGCGCAAGAGGCGGTCCGGACCCAAGAGATTGTCGAAGAAGACCCGGGCGGGTCGGACGGCCGCATCCAGGAGGCCCTCGACACGGCTGCCACCGTGGCGGAAGAGACCGGCGGTCTCGGCACCCCGGGGCGGCCGATCAACAAGCGTTCCCCGTTCATGATCGGGCTGACCGGCGCCCTCGGCGTCGCGGTGGCCTTCGGCCTGATCGAGCTGGTCATCAGGGCGCGGTCGGTGCTTATCATCATCGGCCTGGCGGTATTCATAGCGGCCGGCCTGGATCCCGTCGTGGGCTGGCTGACGCGGCACCGGATACCCCGGTGGACCGCCGTCCTCATCGTCATCGCCAGCGCCCTCGGGGTGGCGGCGGCGTTTCTCGCGGCGGCGATACCGCCGCTGGCCTCAGAGGCCACCGCGCTCGCCCATCAGATCCCGCATTACATGCACGACCTGCAGGACCGCAACTCGCAGCTGGGCAAGCTCAACGTCAAGTATCACATCCAGCAGCGCCTTTCCAAGCTGGTCAGCGGCGGCGGCACCTCCCTGGTCGGCGGGGTCCTGGGCGCCGGGGAACTGGTGCTCAGCACGGCATCCTTCATCCTCGCGGTATTGGTGCTGAGCATTTATTTCCTGGCGGGCCTGCCGCGCATCAAGGTGTTTGCCTACCAGTTGATACCGCATTCGCGGCGGACCCGGGCCATCCTGATCGGTGACGAGATTCTCGCCAAGGTCGGCGGCTTCGTGCTGGGAAACTTCATCACCTCGGTGATCGCCGGCCTCGGCACCTATTTCTGGCTGCTCGCGTTCGGCGTTCCCTATCCGATCCTGCTGGCCATGTTCGTCGCCTTGCTCGACCTCATCCCGGTCATCGGGTCGACCATCGGCGGTGCCGTGGTGACGCTCGTCGCGCTGACCGTCTCGCTGCCCGTCGCGATCGCGACCCTGGCGTTCTACATCGCCTACCGGCTGGCCGAGGACTATCTCATCGTGCCCAGGGTCATGCGCAGGACAGTCGAGGTGCCCGCGATCGTCAGCCTGGTCGCGGTGCTGATCGGCGGGGTGCTGATGGGCATCATCGGCGCGCTCGTGGCGATCCCGGTCGCCGCGGCCGTCCGGCTGCTCCTGCGTGAGATAACGATCCGCCGCCTGGACCGGAGCTGAGCCCCCCAGACGGTTAAGCTGACGGCTACGTGCCTTGCCGGGTCCAGGTCTGCGGTGCGCAATCCGTACAACTGGCAGTCCCGTCGATGGTTACATACGCCGAGGCGCCATTGGCGGCGATGTCGATCGTGATCGTGTCGATTCCGATTCTCGGCTCGCAACCATTCGCGTTTCCAGCACCGCCCTGGCGGTAGATGTCAATAGTCCCCTCGTAGCGCCCGTTACCTCCATCCACTTTCACGTCGTCGGAAGCCGCGCATTGCGGTGCGCCCGGCGATTCTTCCCGCGCGACGTAAATGCCCAGACCTGCCGCCGCGAAGGTGAAGGCGGAGCCGGTTGGGTCAACCCAGGCTCCGGTCAGCGTCGGGGCGGAGCCTGCGGTGGCAATGACCGCCACCGCTATCACGGCACCGGTCGCAACGGCGGCCGCGGCGGCGCCCATGGCCGTGCGGGGGCGGAGGTGTCTGAGGTGCTTCAGATGCTTGAGGTGTTCCTCGTGCCGCAGGTGTTCTTCGTGCCGCAGGTGCTGCAGGTGCTGCACCTGCTGCGGGTGCTGCACCTGCTGCGGGTGCTGCGGGTGGTGTGCCTCGCGTCCGGGGTGACGGCTCAGCGTGACCTTCTCCGCGGCGCTGCCGTGCACCGCGGGCGCGGCGCCGGCCGGCCACAGTGCGGCGAGCAGCAGCGCTGCCGCGGCCAGGCTGGACCGGCCGCGGTCTTCCCAGTCCGGGCCGTACGCGCTGCCGGCGGCGTCGCGGAGCCGGGTGACGAAGGCGGCCGCGTCGGCGGGCCGGAACGCGGGGTCCTTGGCCATCCCCGCGGCCACCAGCGGGCGCAGCGGCGCGGGGACCGGATCCATCGGCACCGCCTCATGCAGGTGCTGGTACAGCATCCGCTCCATGGTGTCGCCGGAGAACGGAGGCCGGCCGGTCAGGCATTCGTAGAACGTCGCGGTGGCCGCGTACACATCCCCGGCCGGGGTGGCCACGCCGCCGGCGAACTGCTCAGGCGGCGCGTACGCCAGCGTGCCGACCGGGACCGGGGTGTCCCCCGCCCGTGCGGCGATGCCGAAATCGGTCAGCTTACTGGCCCCGCGGGCGTCGACAAGCACGTTCTCCGGCTTGTAGTCCCGGTGCACCACCCCGCGCGCATGCGCCGCGGCCAGTCCGAGCAGCGAGCCCTGCAGCACCACAAGCGCCGCCTCCGCCGTGGTCGCCCCCTGCCGGGCCAAGATCTCCCGGACCGACACCCCGTCGACGAGCTCCATCACGATCGCGGCGCCCGACTGCGCCTCGACGTACTCATACAGCCGGACGATGTTGGGGTCATTCAGCGACGCAAGCACCCAGGCCTCGATCCGGAACATCCGCGCGAACTCCGGATCAGCCAGCAGGTCCTGGCGCAGGTACTTGACCGCCACCAGGGTGCCCGACACCTCGTGCCGGGCCAGCACCACCTCACCGAACCCGCCCGAGCCGAGCACCTTCACAGTGGTGAACCCCGGCGCCTCCCACCCCCGCCGGGAAACCTCCCCTTGGACCGGGATGGCGGGAAGCGGGGGGCCATCCCAGGCAGCACCGGTCATCATGACCCCCGCTTGCGCAGGCGGCCCGGGATACCAGGGCCCAGCACGGACGCAAACACCAGCACCATAAAAGCCCCCACCATTACCCGCCGACCCACCACAAGACTGAAACGCGCGCCCGGCTCGTGTCAATCCCTAAACATGCGCCCGGGCACGTAACAAATCGAATAGCGGGCAATAGCTGCGGCTTTCCTGGTCCGGTCAGATGAGCGGCCGCTGCAGGTCAGCGACTAGGCGATTCCCCGTTCTGGAGTTCTTCGGCACTGGCTTGCGCGCCGCGGTGACCCGCCAGCGCGGCGGCCTGCCGTTCGGATTCGGCGTTCAGCTCGGCGCCGAGCAGTATCGCCAGCCCGGTCAGGTAGAGCCAGAAGATGAGGATCACCACTCCGGCGAACGCCCCGTAGGTCTTGCCGTACGAGCCGAACTTGGCCACGTAGAACGAGAAGCCGAGCGAGGCGAGCAGGAAGATGACCGTGCCGAGCAGGCCGCCCGGGCTGACCCACTGCCAGCGAGGCGTCTGGCGGTTCGGCCCGACGAAGTAGTAGACCGAGAACAGCAGCGTGATCAAGACGGCTGTTACCGCCCAGCGCACTACCGTCCAGATAACGGTGAAGGCGGTCCCGCTCACCCCGACGTGGCCCTCGATCCCCGACCCGATCGACGCGCCGAACACGATCAGCGCCGAGGCGATCCCGCCGATGACCAGCGTGGCCAGCATGAGCGGGAACGCGTAGAGCCGCTTGGCCGCGAATTTGCGGTCCACCGGAACCTCATAGGCGATATCCAGCCCGGTTTCCAGCGCGGCCATGCCGCCCGAAGCGCTCCATACCGCGACCACCACTCCGATGATCAGTGCCGTCAGCGAGCCGGCCGAGGAGCGGGTGGTGGCAGACTGGACGGCCTGGCTGAAGACCGTCGAGGCGCCCGGCGGCAGGGCCTTGTCCAGGCCGTTGACCAGCCGGTGCAGCCCGCTGCTTCCGATGTGGGCCAGGCTGGCCACCCCGAGCAGCGCGATCAGCGCAGGGAACAGGGCCAGGAACCAGTGATAGGCCAGGCTCCCGGCGGTCATGCTGCACCGGTCGAGGGTGAACTTCTTCCCGGTGCGCATGAGCGTGTTCTTCCAGCCGGTCGCGCCTAGCTCGAGCGGCGTCTCGGGACCGCCGGACACCTCGCGCTGCGGCGGGATCGTCTCCTGGCCCGCGGGTTGGCCGCGCCGCGGGTTCGGCCCCGTCAAGTCTTCTTCTTCCATCGCCAGATGGCCATCGAGCCGGCGACCAGGAGGCCGGCCCCCAGCGCCACCGGCCAGCGGCGCTGCACAAACGGGCTTCTTCGCACCCGTCCGGACACCTCGGCCGCCTTGGCCCGGGTCAGCTCCTTCGTCTGGGCCGCCTTGGCCTTGGCCCTGGCCTTCACGTCGGCCTTGGCGGCCAGTTCGTCCACGGTCTCGCCCAGTTGCTGCCGGGTTTGGTCGATCTCCTGCTGTAGTTCCTCTGCGGTCATCGATGTGCCCTTTCTCTGATTTCCTCGACATCGGCTTTGACGTCGGCCACGGCCTGCTCGGGGACCGGCGGGGTGGCCCTGGCCAGGCGCCGCTTGCCAAGCAGCGCCGCGCAGCCCGCGGCGGCCAGCAGCGCCGCGCCGATGATCAGCGCCGCCAGCCAGGCCGCCACGGCACCGCTGATGGCGATGATCGCGCAGGCCAGCAGGCAGCCCACGCCGTAGATCGCGATGACGCCCGAGGCGCCGAACATCCCGGCGCCCAGTGCCGCCTGTTTGCCCTTGCTGGTCATCTCCAGCCGGGCGAGTTTCAGCTCGTCCCGGATGAGCACGGAAACCTGCTCGGACAGCATCGTGATGAGCTGCCCGGTCGTGTGCTCCTGGTCGTGGGGAAGCTGAGTCGCGCTTGAACGTTCCACAAGGCCGTCCCTTTCGTACGCCGCACTGCCGGTTGAGTTCCGTGCGCTACCCAGCCGGCCGCCGGTCTAACGTGTCCACGCCGACCAAGAACCGCAGCGCCCTGAGCACCTGCGCCCGACCCGCCATGGTGGGCCCAGCCCTACCATCGCTGGGGGGCGCAGGCCCCTGGCCGTCCCCGGTCGTGACAGCCAGGATGGGAGCAGGACGGGCGGGGAAAGGAATGTGCGGTCATGCTTTTCGCGATTGTGCTGCTGCTTACGATCGGGTGTATCGCGTTCATCCTGGCGCGGGAGGGCCAGGGGGGCCCGCGCCCGAATGGCCTGCGGGGGTACATCCGGGCCCGCGGCTGGGGCCTGCTGCTGCTGCCCGTCGCGATGGCAGCCGCCGTGATGGCCGGCGGGGCGCACGGGCTGATCCCGGCAGAGCTCGGCATCGCGGTCCTGGCCGTCGTCTTCGCCCCGAAGCTGGCGGCCAAGCTGGTCCCCTACGGCGTGCTCGGGCTGGCCGTGTTCGGGGTCATGCTGGCCAAGACGTACCGCGACGGGAACACCAGTAAGGTTCAGTACCTGTTCGTCCACGCGGGTCCCGGCGCCTGGGGCAGCCGGCCGGTGCTTGCCGAGGCCGGGGTCTTGTTCGCAGTCGGCCTGTGGCTGCTGCTGCGGCTGGACGCGCCGGGCGCGGGGCTGTTCAGGGCGCTGGCCGCCCGGTGGCTTGACCGCCGTCGCGGCGGGATCTCCGCCGCCCAGGCCCTGCTCCTGGTCCCGGTTGCGGGACTGGCCATGCAGCTGCTCGGGCCCGGCAACTGGTTCGGCATCGGGGCGGTCGACGGGCTCGACGCGGCAGTCATCGACCTGGCCGTGGCCACGGCCGCGGTGGTGCTGATCTTTCGGTCGCGTGCCTGGGCCGCGACGCTGGCCGCGGCGGGCCTGCTGGTCCTCGGCACCTACGGCTGGCTGATCGCGGTGTTCTGGCCCGCGGTGCCCGGGTTCGAGTACGGCTTCTCCGACCTGGCCAACAGCTCGACCCCCACCCCGCTCTGGACCGACGCCCTGGAAGGCTCCCTGCTGCTGGCGCTTGGCCTGTGGCTGGCGCCGCGGGTGATGCGCCATCACCTGGTCGGCCCGCACGACCTGGAGCTCGCGGCCCGGGCCCAGCAGCTGACCAAGCGGGTGCAGACGCTGACCAAGACCCGTTACGACGCGGTGGATACCGCGGCCGCGGAACTGCGCCGCATCGAGCGCGACCTGCACGACGGGGCGCAAGCTCGTCTTGTCGCGGTCGGCATGAGCCTGCAGGCGGCCGAACGGCTGTTCCCGACCAGCCCCGAGGCGGCGCTCGCGCTGGTGGCCGAGGCAAAGGAGTCCTCCTCGCGCGCCCTGGCCGAGTTGCGCGACCTGGTCCGCGGCATCTACCCGCCGGTGCTCGCCGACCGCGGGCTGGCCGACGCGATCCGCGCCCTTGCGCTGGACGCGCCGCTGCCGGTCGAGCTCGACATCGACCTCCACGGCGAGGTCGAGCTGCCTGTCGCATCGGCCGTCTACTTCTCGGTCGCCGAGGTGCTTGCCAACGCGGAAAAGCACGCCCGCGCCCGCAGCGTCCGGATCCAGCTGAGCCACACCCTGCTGGCTGGCGGAGGGGGGCTGGCTGGCGGAGGGGGCATGCTGCGGGCGCAGGTCACCGACGACGGCTGGGGCGGCGCCGACCCGGCCCAGGGCACCGGGCTGGCCGGGGTGGAACGCAGGCTGGTGGCGTTTGATGGCATCCTGGCGGTGAACAGCCCGCCGGGCGGCCCGACCATCGTCGTCATCGAGGTGCCGTGCGCATTGTCATCGCCGAAGACCTCTTCCTGCTGAGAGAGGGCCTGGTCCGGCTGCTCTCCGCGCACGGCTTCGAGATCGCCGCCGCGGTGGCCAGCGCCCCGGAACTGCTCCAAGCGCTGGTCGAGCAGCGTCCGGACGTGGCCATCGTGGACGTGCGGCTGCCGCCCACGCACACCGACGACGGGCTGCGCGCGGCCCTGCAGGCCCGCGCCCGGATACCCGGCCTGCCGGTGCTGATCCTCTCCCAGTACGTGGAGCAGCTCTACGCCCGCGAGCTGCTGGCCGACCAGGCGGGCGGCGTCGGCTACCTGCTCAAGGACCGGGTGTTCAACGACGAGGCGTTCACCGCGGCCATCCGCACCGTGGCCGCGGGCGGCACCGTGCTTGACCCCGAGGTGGTGGGCAAGCTGATGACCCGGCGCTCCCGCGACGAGCCGGTGGCCCGGCTGACCCCCAGGGAACGCGAGGTGCTCGCGCTGATGGCCGAGGGCCGCTCCAACGTCGCGATCGCGCAGCGGCTGTTCATCACGGAAAAGGCGGTGAGCAAGCACGCCGCGGGCATCTTCGCCAAGCTGGACCTGGCCCTTTCCGACGACGACAACAGGCGCGTCCTCGCGGTGCTCGCGTACCTAGGCTCCTGATCCCGCAGAGCCGTCCCATGAATGCCCAGCGGATCACTCGCTTCTGGCGGTCTCCGGGCCGGTGATGCGCCGCAGCAGCGGGAACGTGGCCAGGATCAGGCCGAGGGCGAGCACGATCCCGGCCGAGGTCAGGACGAAGTAAGCGGCACCCGGCGCTACCAGGGAGAGATGCATCTCCAGGGTCGCGTACATCGCGGAGGCGCCGAACCCGGTGCCGATCGCGACCGCTGCGACGGCGAGCAGCGGGACCGCGCTTTCCAGGGCGATGACGCGGCGCAGCATGCCGAGCCGGGCTCCGGTGAGCCGCAGCAGGCTGAACGGGCGCTTGCGGTCGGCCAGCCCGCCCGCCACGCTCACCGCCAGGGTGCAGCCGGCGATGGTCAGGCTGGTCAGGATCACCACGTCCGCGAGCTGCTGGTAGGCGTTGCGCGCCGTGTTGCCATGCGTGGTGTCCTCGCCAAGCGTTTGCGGCGGCGGCGAGCCGGTACCCGTCGGGTAGGCGTTCTCCAGTACCGTCCTGGCCTGCTCGATCACGGGCTGCGACCCGTTGGTCGTCACCTCAAGGCTGGCCAGCGGGAGGCTGTCCAGCCGTCGGGCGGTGATACCCGCGGCCGGCCAGGTAACCTCCGCCAGGTCGGTTTGGCCGATGTCGGTGAGGGAGGCGGGGACCCTCGCCGCTGCCGCCCCCGCTGGGCAGCGGCCGAGGCCAGGAGCGCTCGCGAGCTGGGCGCACGACACCACCGCGGCCGGGAAGCCGGAGATGCCCGCCGCCGGGCTGGTGAGGGTCAGCCCCGGGTCAGCCCGGAACTCGACGATGCCCTGGATGCCGGAGATCTGGCGCAGCCGGGTCAGCACCGTTGCGGACGGTGCCGGCGCGGACCCCACCGCTACTTGGTTACCGCCGGACCCGAACGCGTGGACACCCGATCTGGGTGCGGCCGGGCCGGGTGCGGCCGGGCCGCCGACCTCGGTGACGTTCGAGAACTGGTCGACGAGGACGTTGTTGGCCGCCGGGCCGTCGGCCACGAAAGGCGGCTTGGTGTTCTGCGTGGCGAGCAGCGCGGCGGCCACGGTGAAGATGAACAGCGCCAGGACCAGGCCGCTGACCGCCCGGAACGCGGCCCGCGGGTCATCGGCCAGCCGCCGCGCGGCGAT
>Ga0209693_10000878_pt1 | contig 12428 bp, 11 predicted proteins | sample HubBroMetageWRM3_FD_188345 | JGI IMG/M metagenome (GOLD analysis project Ga0209693, IMG submission 188345) | Warmed soil microbial communities from the Hubbard Brook experimental Forest, New Hampshire - Hubbard Brook CCASE Soil Metagenome WRM 3... | ecosystem: Environmental > Terrestrial > Soil...
TCCGCTGCGGCCTTCGTGGTCGGGTATCGAGACCGCCCAGCCTTCGGCGAGGGAGGCGGTGATCAGCAGTAACTCCAACTGGGCCAGCGCGCCCACGGCCAATGCGCGTCGCCGCAGCGCATAGGACGGAAAACAGCGGGATGTCACGGCGTCGATGGCGCACTGATAGGAGAGCAGCGGGCAGGGCCGTTCGGGAGTGACGTCTGCGGGGATGATCACCGTGGTGATGGTCGCCTGGGGATTGCCGTTCATGTCCGTCGTCCGATAGAGCAGCTGGGTGGCCATGGTCCGCTGCGGTATCAGGCCCAGAAAAGCCAGCTCGACGTCCCGCGAACGCAGCACGGTGCCCGGCTGGGCGTGTTGATAACCGGGCGGGGGCTGGTAGAACGGGTCCCTCGATGGCAGTAGGGGGCGGGCCTTGGGCTGCAACTCCTGGTGTGGTGCGCGACCGATCCATTCCGCGCCGGTTGTGGTCGCGAGGTTGCCAATGTCCATCGGGGCATTGTTGCTTAAGAGGGCATTAAGAATCCAGTCGGCCCGCCGGGAGGTCGCAGGGCGGCGAACTCGTCGGTTACCCGCAGCTGTGAATCGGTGAAGCGGTACAGCGCCGCAGGGCGGCCGCCGCTGCGCCCGGATTGCGCGACGGTGCCGGTCGCGGTGATGACGCCGCGACGGGCCAGCACGCGCTGCAGGTTCGTCGTATCGACCTGGTAGTCCAGCGCAGCACCGTAAATGTCACGCAGCGTCGACAGCGCGAATTCGGTTGGAGCTAAAGCGAATCCGATGTTCGTGTAGGACATCTTGGCGGCCAGCCGGGTGCGGGCGTGGGCGATCATCGGGCCGTGGTCAAACGCCATCGTCGGCAGTGCGGTGACCGGGTGCCAGCGGGTATCGGGCGGCAATTCCGGGGTGGCGGGGGAGGGCACCAGACCCAGAAACGTCGACGCGATCGTGCGGGTGCCGGGCACCCGCTCGGGATCGGAGAACACCGCGAGCTGCTCCAGATGAGCGACTTCCCGCAGGTCGACCTTCTCGGCCAGTTGACGTCGCACCGACGTCGTCAGGTCCTCATCGTGGCGCAGCCGTCCGCCCGGCAACGACCACGCACCTCGCTGCGGGTCGCGGGCGCGTTGCCACAGCAGGACGCTGAGCTGCGGCTTTTGGGCCTTCGGCCCGGGCCCGAGACCGCGAACCTGGAATACGACGGCGAGCACTTCGTGGGCAGTGCTACCATGGGCCATGTTTTCGATTATAAGTCGAAAACCGGGTTTGGTGCGAAAGGAACGGCCATGACGGTCCTGAATCGCTCAGATCCGGTGGCAAATGGGTTGGTAAAAGACCTGGCCGCAGCTATCACCAGTTCTCCCACCGGTTACGCCGGCGTCGACGGCGACGAACGGTGGGCGGCCGAGATCCGGCGGCTGGCCGAGCTGCGCAACGCGACGATTCTGGCGCATAACTACCAGCTGCCGGCCATCCAGGACGTCGCCGATCACGTCGGTGACTCGTTGGCGCTGTCGCGTATTGCCGCCGAGGCGCCCGAGGAAACCATCGTGTTCTGCGGCGTGCACTTCATGGCGGAGACCGCGAAAATCCTCAGCCCGGAGAAGACCGTGCTGATCCCCGACCAGCGGGCGGGCTGCTCGCTGGCCGACTCGATCACCGCCGAGGATCTGCAGGCCTGGAAGGACGAACACCCGGGCGCCGTCGTCGTCTCGTACGTGAACACCACCGCGGCCGTCAAGGCGCTCACCGACATCTGCTGCACGTCGTCGAACGCCGTCGACGTGGTCGCCTCCATCGACGCGGACCGCGAGGTGCTGTTCTGCCCCGACCAGTTCCTCGGGGCGCATGTGCGCCGGGAGACGGGACGGGAGAACCTGCACGTGTGGGCCGGCGAGTGCCACGTGCACGCAGGGATCAACGGCGACGAGCTCACCGCTCAGGCCCGCATGCATCCGGACGCCGAATTGTTCGTCCACCCGGAGTGTGGCTGTGCGACGTCGGCGCTGTATCTCGCCGGCGAGGGCGCCTTCCCACAGGACCGGGTGAAGATCTTGTCGACGGGCGGCATGCTCGACGCCGCGCGTGCCACCCACGCCCGTCAGGTGCTCGTCGCCACCGAGGTCGGGATGTTGTATCAGCTGCGCAATGCCGCACCTGGCGTCGACTTTCGCGCGGTCAACGATCGCGCGTCGTGCAAGTACATGAAGATGATCACCCCCGCGGCGCTGTTGCGCTGCCTGATCGAGGGCGCCGACGAAGTCGACGTCGATGCCCAGATCGCCCGCCTGGCGCGGCAAAGCGTTCAGCGGATGATCGCGATCGGCCAGCCCGGCGGCGGCGAATGAGGATTCGGCCGGCCTGGGAGCAGCGGGCCGACGTCGTCGTCATCGGCACCGGGGTCGGCGGCCTGGCCGCCGCGCTGGCTGCCCATCGTGCCGGGCGCCGGGTTGTCGTGCTCAGCAAGGCGGGCCGGAGGTCGGGCATGACGGCCACGCACTACGCCCAGGGCGGCATCGCGGTGGTGCTGCCGGATACCGACGACTCAGTCGACGCACACGTCGCCGACACGCTTGCTGCCGGTGCCGGCCTTTGCGATGCCGACGCCGTGACGTCGATAGTTGCTGACGGTTACCAGGCGGTGACCGAATTGGTCGGCGCGGGAGCACGATTCGACGAGGCGGCGGCCGGCGGATGGGCGCTGAGTCGCGAAGGCGGGCATTCGCGGCGGCGCATCGTGCACGCCGGCGGCGATGCCACCGGCGCCGAGGTCCAGCGCGCACTCGACCATGCGGCGGCGGCGCTGGACATCCGCACCAACCACGTCGCCCTGCGCCTGTTGCACGACGCGGGTGCGGGCACGGATTCCGTCACCGGGGTGCTGGTGGCCAATCCGGATGGCGTCGGCATCGTTCACGCGGCGTCGGTGATCTTGGCCACCGGCGGGCTGGGACACCTCTACGGCGCGACCACCAATCCCGACGGCTCGACCGGTGACGGCATCGCGTTGGCGCTGTGGGCCGGTGTCGCGGTGAGCGACGTCGAGTTCATCCAGTTCCACCCCACCATGCTGTTCAACGGCCACCGCGGCGGCCGACGACCGCTGGTCACCGAGGCGATCCGCGGTGAAGGCGCGGTTTTGGTTGACAGCCAAGGCAATTCGGTCACCGCAGGCGTGCATCCGATGGGCGACCTGGCGCCGCGCGATGTGGTGGCCGCCGCCGTCGACGCCCGGCTGCGCGCAACCGGAGACCCGTGTGTTTACCTCGACGCCCGCAGCATCGTCGATTTCGAGAACCGTTTCCCGACCGTCACCGCCGCGTGCCGCAAAGTCGGCGTCGACCCGGTCCGCCAGCCCATCCCGGTGGTTCCGGGTGCGCACTACAGCTGCGGCGGCGTGGTCACTGATGTGTATGGACAAACCGAGCTGCCCGGCCTGTTCGCCGCGGGCGAGGTCGCTCGAACCGGCATGCACGGCGCCAACCGGCTGGCCTCCAACAGCCTGCTGGAGGGGCTGGTCGTCGGGGGCCGGGCGGGAAGGGCCGCGGCGGGACACGCGGCGCTGGTCGGCCGTCCGCGCGCGAGCGTGCCGGAGCCGACCGGCCGCGCCGCGCTGGCCCGGGCCGACCTGCAGCGCGCGATGAGCCGCGATGCGTCGGTGGTTCGCGACGCCGATGGTCTGCGCCGGCTGACCGGCACGCTGTCGGCGGCGCCGGTCCGGGCGATGTTCACTCCTGTCGATCTCGAAGACGCGGCGTTGACAGTGACCGCCCGCGCCGTCGCCGTCGCCGCGCTGGCTCGCGACGAGAGCCGGGGCTGTCACCACCGCGGCGAATACCCCGACGCCACACTCGCCGAAGCGCGAAGCATCGTTGTTCGGCTGGCCGATGACGACAGCGCGCGGGCCGATGCGCTGGCGGCGATGCAGAGCGAAGCGATGAGGAGGAGCGGCGCCATTGATCTTGTCCGAGTGTGAGCTCGCCGAAGCTCGCGCCACGATCAGCCGCGCGCTCGATGAGGACCTGCGCTACGGGCCGGACGTCACGACGTCGGCGACGGTGCCCGACGGCGCCATCACCACCGCGTCGCTGATCACCCGTGAGCCCGGTGTGATCGCCGGTCTGGACGTCGCACTGCTGGTGCTCGACGAGGTGCTGGGCGCCGGTGGCTACCGGGTCCTCGACCGTGTCGAGGACGGCGCGCGACTGCAGCCGGGTGCGTCGGCGTTGACGGTGGAGGCCGAGATGCTCGGTCTGTTGACCGCCGAGCGGACCCTGCTCAACCTGGTCTGCCACCTGTCCGGGATTGCCACCGCAACGGCCGCCTGGGTCGACGCCGTGCACGGCACCAAGGCGAAGATCCGCGACACCCGCAAGACGCTGCCGGGCCTGCGCGCGCTGCAGAAGTACGCGGTCCGCGTCGGCGGCGGAGTCAACCACCGGCTCGGCTTGGGCGATGCAGCGCTGATCAAAGACAACCACGTCGCGGCGGCGGGATCGGTCGTCGCGGCGCTACGCGCAGTACGGGCGGCCGCGCCCGATTTGCCGTGCGAGGTCGAAGTCGACTCGCTCGAGCAGCTCGACGAGGTATTGAACGAGGGAGCCGAGTTGGTACTGCTCGACAACTTTCCGGTCTGGCAGACCCAGATCGCGGTGCAACGCCGCGATGCCCGCGCGCCGGCAACCAAACTGGAGTCGTCCGGCGGGCTTTCGCTTGACACCGCCGCGGACTACGCCGGCACGGGCGTGGATTACCTGGCCGTCGGCGCGCTCACCCACTCGGTACGGGTGCTCGATATCGGCCTGGACATCTGACCGTCAGGCCTTGACGCCGTCCAGCAGAATGAAACTCGGATACTTCAGGAAATCGTCCCAGTAGGCGGGATCGTCATCGGGGGCGTGTGACATCTCGGGCATGTGCACCGCAAGGTCCCGGAAGCCCGCCTCGGTGAGAGCGGACTCGTAGGCCGCGACCGGCATGTAATAGTTCTCGATCTCCAGCGTCGAATCCTCCAGCAGCAGGATCACTTTGGTCGGCGCACCCTCGACGGCGCGATCGGCGAGTGACAATTCGAAGCCGTACTTGCGGTAGTCGGGCAGCGGGTCGAAGCCGTACACCGCGGGGTTGTTGACCACGGTCACAAAGCGCCCGCCCGAACGGAGCCGGCTCGCCAGCCCCCGGCACATCTGCAGGAGTTCGGCTCGGGTTTGCGCGTACACCAGCAGCCAGGCACCGACCACCAGGTCGAAATCCGCATGCTCGGCCACGGCCCGGGCGTCCTCGACGCGGTATTCGATACCGAGCGGCTGACGCGCCTCCTGCACACGGGCCAAGTCGATCATCCGCTCGGAAATGTCGATCCCGACGACCTCGGCGGCACCGGCGGCGCGCAGCATTCGCGTGAAATGCCCTTCACCACAGGCGACATCGAGCACTCGTTTGCCCTTGACATCGCCGATCAGCTTCAGGAATGAATGGGTTTCAGTACGCAGGCGCCAGGGCTGAGCCTTGGCTTGTTGATACTGCTCTGCGATCCGATTCTGGTTGTAATCGGTGACCATGATGGCGTGGCTTTCCGTAGCAGAACGAAACTGGCGCGGATACTCGAGTGACGACTCAGAGTAGCCATCTCACCACCGTGGCGGCGCGGCTCCCCGGCCGAAGCCCCACGTCGACTGACCCAACCTGGGCTTATGTGGTTTGTCGGGCGGTCGCTGAAAGTCAGCCTGCAGCAACGGTTCCGCATCGGCGCCCTCGATGAGCGCCGAACAGGGCGTGGTGAATTCGCAGTCGCGACAATGCGCGGCGAACGTCGGGTAGACGGTTGGCCAACTGGTCATGTCGACCGCCTCGGCAGCGATCTGCGACCCCACCGTAGCGATCTCGTGGCGGCTGCGACGGATGCGGGTACGACGCAGTACGCCCGCGGTGCGCTGCTCGGTCCGGTCGGTCGCACTGCGGCGCGATGCCTGCGCGGACACCCGCTGGTGCTGCGGGAGCGATCGACCACCACCGCTGGCCTCGTGTTGGGCTACCGCCTTCGGCAGGCGCTTCATCGCCGACCCGGCCGGCGGGAACTTGAGCGGGCCGGCGACGCGCACCTCGTTGTGGATGGTTCCGGCGATCTGTACGCCGATGTAGTCGTGCTCGAACGCCCAACACGACGCCACCGCCTCCTCGTCGCGGACCAACGTGTCGATGTCCTGCCAGTCGTCGACGATCCGATGGCAGACCACCCAGTACTCATCGGCGGCGTCCACGGCCACCAAATCGATTTGGCACGGGTAGATCACCGGCGATCCGTCGTGCACCAACAATCCGCGCTCGGGATCGTCGGGATCCGGGACCAGGGCGTCGACATCGAGGTTGATCTTGACCGGTGCGAAGTCGTCGACAACGTTTGCCCAGGCGTCATAACAGTCCAGCAGCGCTGCTGCCTCGTGGAGCATGTCGGTCGCGTCGGCATCGTCCAACGACCGTTCGAGCGCCTTGTGCACCAGGGGCTGGGTCACCTCGTGTTGCCAGTCCCAGGTGCCGGGGTAGTAGTACACCGCCAACGCATCCTTGAGCGCGACGGGCAGGGCCGGCTGGACGAACGCGAGCGATCGCAGGTTGCGGCGATGCGGTGAGGCGAAATCCCACTGGCGGCGGCAGCGCTTGAACCAGGTGCGCTCCTGCGCGGTGATCCGATAGTCGACCATGGGTTCAGCCCTCAGTGATGGTGCGCGTGCTGCTGCGGCCAGGGCTCGTCGACCGGCCATCGACACCGGTCCGCGCTGTTGGCCATCGACTCGAGTTCGGCGAGCAGATCGTCGAAGAACGCGCGCAGCCGCACCGGTTCATCGAGGGGCCAACTGGCCGTAAACGACATCCACACGTCGGGGGCGCTGGCCGGAGAGGGGATTTCGGCACCCGTCAGCAGCCGCCAGTGATAGGCATCGCCGCAGCGCTCGAGGTACACGAGGTCATCGCGACCGGGGCCTGCCGCCACGATCGAGGCGAACAGTTCATCCCGAGTCATTGCCGCGCACCGTCGGTCCAGCATAGCTTTCGCAGCACCACGAAAGTTGAGGCAACTGAACTTCAGCTGCGTGAGCCAGCGCTTCCATCGCGGTGAGCGCCAGAGGCGGGTCGTCCTTGACGCTCCGTGGATGTCGAGACTCAAGTACCCAGGTTTTGTTCCTACCTGGTTTTGCGGGGAGCGACTGGCAGGCTGGCTAGTTGTGAGGCGCCGCTGAGGCGGCCTCGTTCTAGGCTGGCGGAATTTAATGACTGGCAGATCCTGCGCCGGTGCCGTCGCCGAGCGAGGCGATCTACTCAGCCTTAAAATCATCGCCGGAATCGTGAACCTCGAGACCCGCACCCAGTTACGGGTCAAGGCTTAGCGTCTACCACAATCCGGTGCAATCGTCCCGAGCCGAAGGACACCTGGTGTGTAACGCTCGGCTGTCCAGACAGCCGTTGTCGCCTTCGAAATTCGGTGCCGCCCACGCGTCTGATGCGGTTTCGGAACAGCTTGACCGTCGCTGATTGCAAGGCGTTCCTGAAGCCGCGCCAACGGCTTGGGCGCCCACCAGTTCCACCGGACCAGCAGATGCATGAACGCCGGTACGAGGACCATCCGCACCAGCGTGGCGTCCGCCACCACGGCCAGTGTCAGACCTACTGCGAACATCCGCATGAACGACACATGCGCGGCAATCAGTGCCGCAAAGGAAATCGACATCACCAGCGCTGCCGCCGTGACGACCCGACCGGTGCGGGCCAAACCCAACGCGACGCTCTCGTCGTTGTCGGTCCGGGTCCGTCCCGATGCCAGCCAGAATTCACGCACCCGGGAAACCACGAAGACCTCGTAGTCCATCGACAAGCCGAAGGCTATGCAGAAGAGCAGCACCGGCATGTTGGCTACCAATGTCCCGGTGGATGTTGTTCCCAAGCCGCCCAGATGCCCGTCTTGAAAGATCCACACCATGGCACCGAACGCGGCGCTCAGCGATAGCACGTTGAGCACCAGGGCTTTCAGCGGCAGCACCACGCTGCCGGTAAGCAGGAATAGCAGCCCGAAGGTGATAACGGCGATCAGTCCAAGCACCAGCGGCAGGTGCGAGGTGATCGCGTTGATGCTGTCTCGATTGATCTGGGCGGTACCGGTGAACTCGACACGCTTGCCGTCTGGGCGGGCCACCGCGTGCAGGCGGCGCAGCTGAGCCTCTGAGCTGTCGGAGAACAGCGGGGCCGCGCTGTTGACGGTGAGAAAGACACTGCCGCCCACCACGCCGGTCGGCGCTGACGGTGGTCCGACCGGGGTGCCGCGGACGAAGGTGCCAGTTGGAGCCGATACCGCCAAAACGTGGGGCACGCGAGACAAATCGGCCGCGTATCGCACCATCGCGCGGTTGGACATGCCGCTGGCGTCGGGGATGACCACGCCCACCGCGGTCGCGGAGTCGTTGGCGAAGTCGCTGCGCAGCTGGTCGCCAACCTCGTGAGCCGACGCCGAGCGCGGCAGCACCCGGTCATCGGGCATACCCCAGCGCACCGAAAGGAACGGCGCACCGAGCAGCACCAAAAGCACAACCACCGCTATTCCAACTGGAATGGCATTGCGGATCACGAACTTCGTTGAGCGGTACCAGAACTCCTGCTCGATCGGACCGCGAACCCGTTTGGGCCGACCTAGCAAACGCCGGGTCAGGTGGCGCACATCCAGTGAGTCCAAGCTGTCGCCGAGCAGCACGATGGCCGCGGGTGTCACGACGACTGCCGCTATCGCGGTGAAGGCCACCGTGGCGATACCCGCGTAACCGAACGACTTCAGGAAATACATTGGGAAAAGAATCATTGCGGCCATCGAGAGGACGACGGTCGTGGCGGAGAACAACACCGTGCGGCCCGCTGTGGCCATGGTGCGCGCCAGCGCACTGTCGCGGCTCGCGCCGCCGGCCTGCTCGTCGCGGAACCGGGTGATGATCAGCAGTGTGTAGTCGATCGCCAGCGCGAGACCCAAAGCGGTGGTCAAATTGAGCGCAAAGATCGACACGTGGGTGGCCAGCGTGATCACGCGCAGTACCGCCAACGAGCCCAGGATCGCCACAGCGCCGATCGCTACCGGTAGCGCGGCCGCCAGCAGCCCGCCGAACACCCAGACCAACACGACGAAGCTGAGCGGGATGGCGATCGACTCCATCAGAAACACGTCGCGCTGCGCCTGCTCGGTTATTTGCGCGTTGACCATCGCGACCCCGCCCGACCGCACGCTGACCCCGTCGCGGTCGTGCGGCAACCCAGCAGACAGCGAACGGGCGTAATTTTGCGCCTGGTTCTCCTCGCCGCTGATGCCCGCGACGATCAGCCCGGATTTACCATCCTTGCTGACCAGCTTGGCCGCGGCCGCCGGCGGCGAGGTCCACGCGGAGGTCACGCTCGCCACATGCGGTGACCTGCGCAGCTGATCGGCTATCTGCGTGCCCACCGCGTGGGCCACTGCGCCATCGAAACCGTGTGGCGAGGAGACGACGATCAGCAGTTGCATGTCGCCCTGGCCGAACTTGTCGGTCAGCAGCCTGGTCGCCCGGGCGGATTCTGAGATGGGGTCCTCGAAGCCGCCGGCGGATAGGCCCTTCGCGACCGGGATGCCGAAGATACCCGCGGCGACCATGACCAGCGCCGCGATAGCGATGGTGCGTCGTGGCGCGGCAATAGCGAGCTGCGCGATCCGCTGCAGTACGTCTCCCCGATACGGTCCTGAGCTTTCGCCGACTGCGGCGGCTGGCTTTCGTGCGTTTACTGCACCTCTGCCGGTGCCGGTGAATTGCGATTCGTGATCCGCGCTCGTGGGGTCCGCGGACAGATCGCTAGTGATGTCGATCAGCTTGACGGTCGGTGTTGACATTTGGTGCTCCTCCCATCCAGGCCATCGGGCTGGTTCGGGCTAGCTGGCGAGCGGGTGGACAGTCACAGTGATCTGACCGTTGTTGCTGGCGGTGACTGCGTCGACGCGGTACCAGCCGGAGAAGGTCGGGAACTGCAGCGCCAGGTCGGCGGCGGGGCCCAGGTGCACATCACAGAACGCCTGATGGCACCGACCGCCCGCCATGATCACAGGCTGGCGCCAGCAGCCGGGCACGTCGCAGGTGCTGGTTCGTGCAACGGACCAGGTGAGGGTGTCGGTGTTGATGCGTGCGTCCAGCGGGTGCCCCGTTCGTGAAGCTGATCGGTGCGCCGGCTGGTGTGCCTGCTGGGGGAACCGGCGGAGATGGCCTATGGCCGCGAGAGGCTCAACGATCCGGTCAACCATCCGATGCTGCCTAATCACGGAACCATCACCCTTTCCGGTTTCAACATGCGATGACTTTTGTCAACAATCGATGACTTCCGACCATACGCTGGGGCTTGCCGCAAGTCAACGGTTGGTGACATCAGTTCGGGTATGGCTACCAAACGGCCTCGCAAAGCCGCCCAGACGCGCGCCGACATCCTCTCGGTAGCGGCAGCTCTGGTGATCCACTACTTGGGCAGCAAGCAGGATTTGTTCGCGCCGGCGGCCGCGATCTAGCGGCGAAGCAGGCGGCGTGCTGCCGGTTTGGCGGCGATGAGTGCGCGTGCATCGCCCGCGATGCGGGACAAAATAAGTGCTCCCTCGATCAATGAGATGACCGCAACGGCAATGCTTTCCGCTTCGGACGTCGGCCAGCCTTCGGCGACCAGTCGCTCTTCGATCGCCCTGCACCAGCCGGTAAAGGCACGGGCCGACGCCTCGCGCACCAGTGGACTGGCATTCACCGACTCGGTGGCGATCGGCTCGATTGGGCAGCCGTCACGTCGATCGGCGGTCAGCCCGCCGACCAGCAAGTCAACCCACCGATCGACGATGTCGGCCAACGGCAGACCGCCGGCCAGGAATCCGCGCAACAGTCGCTCGATGGCCGCTCCGCTGCCGTCGACGACGGCGGCGGCGAGCTGCTGCTTGCCGTCCGGAAAGTGGTGATACAGCGAGCCGGGCTTGACGCCTGCTTCGTCGAGGATCTGGTTGAGCCCGGTCGCGGCGTAGCCCTGACGGCGAAACAGCGTGGCCGCGGTGTCGATCAACGCCGTCCGGCTGCGGTCAGGTCTGGGCACCCTATTGACAATACTTGAGTGATCGCTCAAGAATGCTGGAATGAGGCAGCTGACATTCGAAGAAGCCGGTCAATACGCCTGGCGCGAGGCTCCCGACCCGACGATCACGGCGCAAGGACAGGCGCTGGTCAGGCCGGTGCTGGTGGCCTGCTGCGACCTCGATGTCGCGGTCGCGCGGGGCGCGGCTCCGCTGCCGCCCGGGTATGCGGTCGGACACGAGGGGTTGGCCGAGGTCGTCGCGGTCGGTGACGGCGTGTCGGGTGTGCAGGTGGGCGACCGGGTGGTGGTGCCGTTCCAGATCAGCTGCGGAGACTGCCGCGAATGCCGCCGGGGTGTGACGGGTTCATGCGGCTCGGTGCCGTTGATGGCGATGTACGGGCTGGGCCCACTTGCCGGCCTGGATGGCGGCGGATTCATGTCCGATCTGGTGCTCGTGCCCTACGCCGACGCGATGTTGATCCCCGTTCCGCCGACCGTCGATCCGATCGCCGTCGCGTCACTGTCGGACAACATTCCCGACGGCTGGCGCGCAGTGGGCCCGTTCCGGGCGGAACTGGCGGCCCTCGACGCCGCCGATCGTCGCGTACTTGTTGTCGGTCGGCAGTCGATCGGGCTGTATGCGACCGCGCTCGCCGCTGCCCTCGGCTATCACGTTGACTACGTCGACACCAATCCGAACCGCCTCGCCGCAGCGGAGAAAGTCGGCGCCGCCGCGCACGACCTGGCCAAGCCGGACAAGTCGTGGGACCCCTATCCGGTCACCGTGCACACCAGCGGTGATTCGGCGCTGCTGGCGGCGACGCTGCGGGCGACCTGGCCGGACGGCGTGTGCACCGACACCGGGATTTACTACCAGGCAGGCGTGGAAATGCCGTTGCTGCCCATGTATACGCGCGGTGTGCGGTTCGTCACCGGGCGGGTCAGCGCGCGTGCCGTGATCCCGGAAGTCCTGGAATTGCTGGCCGGTGGCTGCGATCTGTCGCCGGTCGTCGACCGCGTCGTGGCATGGGACGACGCGCCATCGGTCTGGCCGACGATGGCCGGAAAAACCGTGTTTACGCGGGTTTAGGCGAAATCGTCGAGATTGCACTCAGGGCTGTGATCTCGCGAAATCCACGACCCTGGGCGCAATCTCGTCGCGCTGTAGGCTCCCGGCTTACGCGATATCGGCGACGAGGACCCCGACCCGCCCGATCTGCTGGCGGACCAAGAAGGGCAGTCCCTTGCCGTCGCTTCCGGCGGGCAGTACCCGTGGATTGGTGATGTGGACATCCTTACGGATGAAGTGCACGTCGGCTTCACCG
>Ga0209693_10000879_pt1 | contig 12420 bp, 11 predicted proteins | sample HubBroMetageWRM3_FD_188345 | JGI IMG/M metagenome (GOLD analysis project Ga0209693, IMG submission 188345) | Warmed soil microbial communities from the Hubbard Brook experimental Forest, New Hampshire - Hubbard Brook CCASE Soil Metagenome WRM 3... | ecosystem: Environmental > Terrestrial > Soil...
CGCGGTTTCCCGCCACCACAGCAGGCGGCTCGCGGGGTCCATGTGGTCGGGGACGTGGCCGCAGGCGCGGAGCCACTGCTCGGGCGGCCACGGCAGCAGGTCGGTCGCCGGGACCCGGGGGCTGCGCGCGTCCGCGGTCCGCAGGCACGGCCCGGTCGCCGAGCCGTCCGCCCGGGCCGGGAACGATTCGCGGCCCGACGCCGAGACGGCCAGGGCCCGGGGCGGATCGCGGCGGGTGGGTGCGGCGGACGTGACCTGCCGGATGACCCGGACGGCCGCGCGCCACACCTCGTCGCCGTCCACCTGCCAGTGGCCGGGCTGGGCACGCTGCGGTGGCACCGTCTCCTGCGCCCGGGCCAGCTCGCGGCCCGCCTCGTCGTAAGCCGCCGCCTTGACCGCGGTGGATCCGACGTCGAGCCCCAGCACGCTCACAAGGGCGAGTCTAAGGCGCGGGTATTGACCTGGCTAGACAAATCTGCATACAGTCAGCGCTAACCTTCCGCGCAGCGATGCGCTGGATCGATCGTCAGTGGCCGTTCTAGGAGGCACTTTGTGCCCGTATTCGGCGACACTCCGCCCATCACAGCCGTCAGGTCGACGCTGACTGGCGAATGATCTGGATACAGTTTTGAGCCGCGCCCGCGGAGGGAGACCAGATGTCGAATCCAGATGAGCAGCAGGGTCTCGACAACTTCGTCGAAACAGAAGGCAAGGTCTGGGTCGCCGAGACCGATCTCAAATCCGGTGCCGTCCGGCTCCCCGGGGCGATCATGCAGAACGTCACGCACATCGCCCCCGCGATCGCGGCGTTCTTCTTCACCCAGACCATCGTCGGTTTCTCGGGCGCGCACGCCCCGCTCGCCTACCTGATCGGGTTCGTGATCGTGCTGGCGCTCGGCATGTGCCTGGTGCAGCTCGCCAAGAGGTTCCCGTCGGCCGGCGGCTACTACACGTACGTGAGCCGCACACTCGGGCCCCGGCTCGGCTTCCTGACCGGCTGGCTCTACGCGCTCTACTCGCCGATCGTGGCGGGCCCGGCGCTCGCCTACCTCGGCTATATCTTCCAGGGCGAGTTTCAGAGCTACTACCACGTGACCTGGTTCCACTGGTGGTACCTGCCGATCATCGGCCTCCCGCTGATAGCGCTGGTCGGGTACCTCGGCATCGCGCTCTCGGTCCGCACGATCGTGATCGTCGGCGCGATGGAGTTCCTGATCGTCCTGTTCCTGGGCCTGTGGGGGCTCGCCGACCCAGGACCGGGAGGCTTCACGTTCCAGGCGTTCAGCTACGGCTTCAACCCGGGATCGATCGCTACCTCCAGCGGGTTCGCGCTGGCCGTCGTGTTCACCGTGCAGGGCCTGACCGGCTGGGAGGCCGCGGTCCCGCTGGCGGAGGAGACCGAGAACCCCCGGCGCAACGTGCCGCGGGCGACGATGGCGTCGATCGCCATCATCGGCGTGATGCTGGTCGTCGTGATCTGGGGCCAGGTCATCGGCTGGGGCGACACCAACCTCGGCAAGCTGGTCACATCGCCCGAGCTGCCGGCCCTGGTCATCGCGCACCGGGTCTGGGGCAGCGTGTGGTGGCTGGCGCTGCTCGCGATGTTCACGTCGGTGTTCGGTGCCAGCATCGCCTGCCAGAACGTGGCAACCCGGATGTGGTACGGCATGGGGCGCAGCGGCGTGCTGCCGTCATCGTTCGGCCGGGTCGATCCGGTCAGGAAGACGCCGACGCTCGCCGTCACGACGCAGCTGGTGATATCGGTGCTGCTGGTGCTGGGCGCCTGGTGGCTGGGCCCGCAGGAGATGTTCATCCTGGTGCTCGGCTTCGTCCTGGTTATCGCGGTGATCTTCATCTACATCGCGGCCAACGTGGGCGTCGTCGTCTACTACTGGCGGGAGCAGCGGGCGCACTTCAACTGGCTCCTGCATTTCATCTTCCCGGTGGGCACCAGCATCGTGCTCATCTACTCGCTGTATAAATCGTTCAGCCCGTTCCCGGCCCACCCCTATAACTGGTCGCCGGTCATCGTCGCCGTATGGGTGATTATCGGCATCGGCATACTGGCCGTGCTGAAGTGGCGCGGCAACGAGGGCTGGCTGTCGAAGGCGAGCGCGATCGTCGAAGAGCGCCCCGAAACAGCCGAGGAAGAAAAGCACCGTCCTGCCGTCTGGGAGTGACCGCGGCACCGGCCCGCAGCTCAAGGAGGCAACGAGCATGAACGATGCAGCGTCGGCGGTAGCACGGCCAGCGGCTGAGCCAGTCCGGTCGTACCGGACGCGCTTCCGCCAGGACGAGGATCCGCTGTCCGAGGGCGGGATCTGGGTCAACGGCCGGACCGACGGCATCGACTGGGTGGACATCGTCGTGCGCAACGGCGTCGCCTACGGCGGGCTGAGCCGCATGGCCGTGGCCGAGCAGCGGGCCCAGCAGGGCAACCTCGACCCCGGGACCTCGGCCGAGGCGGCACCCGTCGGCGACTACGACGACCCGACGGCGGTGCTCGGCGGCGTATGGGGACGCAATCAGCACGGCAAGGCCCGGGTCTTCAGCCGGAATCAGACCGAGGACTACTTTCAGGAAGTCGAAATACGCCTGCGCAGCGCGATCGCACCGCACTCGTGCACCGGCTATGAGGTGTTCTGGAGATGTCTCAAGAACGAGAACGCCTACGCCGAGATCGTGCGCTGGAACGGGAAGGCCGGTGACTTCACCTCACTCGCGCGGCGCACCGGACCGGACTGCGGGGTGCAGGAAGGCGACCTGGTGGAGGCGACGATATTCGGCAACGTCATCCGGAGTTACATAAACGGCGTCCAGATTCTGGAGACGACCGATGACGCCTTTGCCGAGGGAAGTCCCGGCATCGGATTCAACTTCGGTGTCGGCGAGACCAACGTCGACCACGGTGTGACGTCTTTCGAGGTGGACACCTACGATGACTGAGGCCCGGACTCCGCCAGCCCGCCACGGCGCTACCCGTTCAGGCTGACGATTGCTAGAGCCGCGGGTGCGCGGCCGGCGCCGGGGAGGCGAATCACGAGCATGGGCAGTATCAGCCCGCCAGGGCCCGAGCTTTCCACCAGGATCGTGCACGACCAGCTTCGGGCCAGCATCCTCCGCGGCGAATTCGACTCCGACGCACCCATCTCCCAGGTTCAGCTCGCCGCGCGGCTGGGTGTCTCCCGCACCCCGTTGCGGGAGGCCCTCCGGATGCTGGAGCGGGAAGGGCTGATCGACTCGGAGCCCAACCGGCGGGTGCGGGTGGCCCAGCTCACCGTGCCCGACCTGGAGCAGCTGTACGCCGCGCGGATCGTGATCGAGTCCCTCGGCGTGCGGGTGGCCGTGCCCGCGCTGACCGCCGAGGACCTCGCCGAGATGGGTCGGCTGCTCGCCGAGATGACGGAAGTGGACCGTGAGCTCGAGGCGTGGGACGTCTGGCACCGCGCGTTCCACGACCTGCTCAAGAGCCGCTACGGGGACCGGCTGAGCCGCACCGCCCAGGACCTGTTCGACTACACCGAGCGGTACCGGCACGTCTACCTGACCGGCCCGCAGGCCCTGGCCACCGTGGAAGAAGATCACCAGGCCATCTACGCGGCCTGCCAGGCGGGAGAGGCCGTGGCGGCGAGCGTGCACCTGGCGCGGCACACCGCGCGGGCTGCGCTGACGTGCATTGCGCTCGCGGAGCCGGAGCACGACCCGGTTCCGGTCCGGGAGGCGCTGCGCATGGTCACCGGGAGCGACTGATCCGGGATGCGGCAAACGAGTACCGGAAGCGGCCCAGCCAAGGTCGAGGACCTGCCCAGCCCGGCGCTGATCGTGGACCTTGACGCGTTCGAGCGGAACGTTGCGGCAGCGGCCGACCTGGTCCGCGGTTCGGGCACCAACCTGCGCCCGCACGTGAAGACCCACCGCACGCCTGGCCTGGCCATCCGCCAGCTCGGCCCGCACGCGCACGGGGTCACGTGCGCCACCGTGGGCGAAGCCGAGGCCATGGTCGCGGCGGGGATCGACGACGTGTTCCTGGCGAACGAGATCGTGTCGCCGGGCAAGGCGGACCGGCTGGCCCGGCTGGGCCGCGACGCCCAGGTTGCGGTCGCCGTCGACTCACAGTACGGGGTTGACGTCATCGCGGATGCCGCTGGCCGCGCCCGGGTGGATCTCGGGGTTCTCGTCGACGTCGACGTCGGGCTGGCCCGGTGCGGCGTCGCCGGGCCGGACGAAGCGGTGGCGCTGGGCCGCATCGTCTCCGGCACGCCGCGGCTGAGGCTGCGGGGGATCATGGGCTACGAGGGGCGGCTGCGGGCCGCCAACACCGAACGCGGCCAGCGGATCACCCAGGCAGAGACGGGCCTGGCGGCCGTGCGCCGGGCGTTCGCCTCAGCCGGGCTGCCCTGCGAGGTGGTCTCCTCCGGGGGGACCTCGACCTTCCTGCAGGCTGTCACCGATCCTGACATCACCGAGATCCAGGCGGGCACGTACGCGCTCATGGAGACCGACCTGGCAGGCCTCGGCCTGCCGTTCGTCCCGGCGCTGACCGTCTCGGCGACGGTGATCAGCCGTTCTGACGGCAGGGTGGTGCTGGACGCCGGGCGGAAGTCGATCTCGTGCGACTACGGCCCGCCCACTCCGCTTTCGCCGGAGGCGACCCTGACCGCCATCAATGAAGAGCACACCACGCTGCGCTGGGACGGCGAGCTGCCCGGCTTTGGCGCGCGGGTCGAGCTCCGCCCGCTGCACGTCCGGCTGACCTTCAACTTGCACGACGAGGTGTGGCTCGCCCGGGGCGACAAGGTGATCGACCGGCTGCCCGTGGTCGCCCGCGGACGCTCTGCTTAGGGCGTGGGTTCGGCACTGGAGCTCAGGACAGGGTAGGCTCACGGTCGGCGCGGCGAGGTCGCGTCGTGGCACAACGGATAAAAGGAATAGAACTGATGGCTACCGGAACAGTGAAGTGGTTCAACGCCGACAAGGGTTTTGGTTTCATCGCCCCAGATGACGGGACGGCGGACGTGTTCGTCCACTTCTCCGCGATCACGGGTTCCGGCTACAGGTCGCTGGATGAGAACCAGAAGGTCGAATTCGACACGACCCAGGGCCAAAAGGGACCGCAGGCGGAGAACGTCCGCCCTGCCTGACGCAGGAGCGCGCAGAACCCCAAGTTCTGCATGACTGCACAACGCCCGCTCGCCGATCTGCGGCCCGCGCCGAATAGTGGTTCCGGCGCGGGCCCGGCGTGCGACGGGGCCCGGTAGCCGTTATTGGCTGGATTCCAGGCGGTCTCGAAGAGATGCACGTCCGGGGTCGGTCACCGGGCAATACCTGTTCCTGGACCGCGGTAACCCGGTCGGCGAGCAGCGCGCCACAGCGGCGTGATCACCTCGCGGGCTGAAGGATCACGGCTTAGTTGAAACGCGGAGCGATTCGATTCCGCGGGCGAGGTCATCCTCGCGGACCGAGCCGTAGCCGATGAGCACGGCCGGCGGTGCCGTGTCCGGATCGGCCCAGTGCCACGCCGCTTTTTCCAGCATGATGCCGTGTGTCTCGGCGGCCGTGGAGATAACGCCTGGGTCCTGCCCGGCGGGCATCCGCGGCAGCAGGTGCAGACCGGCCGCCTCGCCTTGCGGCCGTATCCGTGGCAGGTGTGTGCCGAGCGCGGCGAGCAGACAGTCGCGGCGGGCCCGGCAGACGGGGCGCACCCGCCGCAAATGGCGGGCGAGGCCGCCACTGTCGATGAAGCGGGCCAGGTCAGCTGCCCGAGCGCCTCGGCGTCGTAGTCGTCCTCGATCACCAGCGCACCGGTCTCGCGCGCCCATTCGAGCAGCTCTACCCGCCGGTCGGCGGACAGCACGGCGCCGCTGGGATAGGAGTGGGCGGGAGACAGCAGTATGGCTCCTGCGTCCAGTCCGGCCAGCAGCGAGGTCCATAGGCCCTGTTCGTCGACCGGGACGGGGACAGACTCCAGGCCGGCATCACCCTGGTCGAGGAGCCGGCACCGGAGCACAGCGGTCCGGCTCGCTAATTGGGATCGCAGACCGTATGTCCGTAGGTATTGACAATTTCATGTCAGTACCAAACCATTGTCCCGAGCCCATGATGGGTCGGCTGAGCATTGGCTAGGGGCTAGGTGGTCTGGGCTGCTTGCCAGCCACTATCGCCGTCTTTTTACGGCTCACGCCCGGCGTCTCGGCGGCTCTGGCAGAGCGGCGCTGCGCGACGGGAGGTCGGCAGGTGGCAACTAGTGATGTCAGCGCGAGAGACGCGAGCGGCGATCGCGGAGGCCTGTTCATCCGGCAGACATCCGGCCTGGTCCGGGAGCTGGGAATTCCCGCGGCGGTCGGGATCTCGCTGGCCTCGGTCGCGGTGGTCAATACCTTCATCAACTTCAACGCGGGGTTGACCGCGTTCCAGAAGGCGGACATGTACCTGCCGCTGATCGCCGCGGCGATCATCTGGCTGGTCGCCATGTTTGCCTACCGGTACCTGCTGCGCGCCGTCCCCCGCGCCGGCGGCGAGTACGTGTACCTGTCCCGGATCGTCTCGCCCGTGGTGGGCTCGATCGCCGGCCTCGGCATCGCGGTGGTGTTCACCTACGTCCTGTCGACGAACGCGCACTTCGCCGCCGAGTTCACGCCGTTCATGCTGAGCGGGATCGGGGCCGTCTTCCATAGCACGGCCATTGCCAACGCGGGGAATTCGGTGACCAGCGACGGCTGGGTTTTCGGCCTCAGCCTCATCGTGATGGTGATCGTCGCGGCGCTGTCGCTGTCCTCGGTCAAGCTGGTCGCCCGGATCATCTTCGGCCTGATCCTGCTGCAGCTGCTCGCGTTCGTCGTGCTGATGATCGTGCTGGCGGCCAGCTCGCGCACCGGCTTCTCCTCCGCGCTGGCCAGTTACAGCCACCATCCGGGCGCGTTCCAGGCGATCATCTCGACGGGGAAGGCGAACGGCGTCGTGTTCGGCACCTCGATCGCTTCGATGATCGCGATCATCCCGTTCATGGTGCTGAACTACAACGGCGTGCTGTACTCCTACTACGTCGGCGGCGAGCTGCGCCGCCCCGGCCGCACCTACCTGTATGCCTCCGTGATCAGCCTGATCGTCCTCGTGGTGCTGTGGGGCGGCGTCTGGGCGCTGCTGCGGGCGCGGGTAGGCCTGCCGTTCATGCAGGCGCAGGCCAATCTCGGCGCGGTCAACCCGGCGGCTTACGGCAAGATCACCAGCCTCGACTCGGTGGCCGGCGGCCTCGGCTACGGCATGATCCTGACGAGCAACCCGATCGCCCGGCTGCTGTTCGCGACCGCGGTGCCGCTCGCGGAGATCGCCGTCAACCTCGCCTTCCTGACCGTCACGACGCGGGTGCTCTTCGCCCAGGCCTTTGACCGGCTGCTGCCGGTCCGTGTCGCGAAGGTGGGGGAGCGCAACCACGCGCCCAACGTGGCCATCGCGATCGTGCTGATCGTCGGCGCCGCGTTCTGCTACCTGACCAGTTTCGTGAACCTGAGCAACATCGTCGCGCTGCAGAGCCTGTTCTTCGCGCTGATCCTGCTCGCCGGCGGGGTGGCCGCGACGTTCCTGGCGTCCCGGCGGCCCGAGCTGGTCCTGGGCGAGACCAGCGGTTCGGAAGCCGAGCGCAAGGCATTCCTGCGGAAGGTGACCATCGTCGGCGCGGCGACCACGCTGCTGGCCCTGTTCACCGTCTTCGAGATCGTCAGCCACACGTCCGTGTACGGCAAGTTCAGCGTCGAGTCGATCATCACCCTGATCGTTGTGCTCGGTGCCGGGCCGGTCATCTACCTGATCGCCCGGGGGATCAGGCGGCAGCGCAACGCCCTCGACCTGTCGCTCGCCATGCACGAGCTCCCGCCGGAGTAGCGATGATCGGCTTCCGGCAGGCGAAGAAAAAGCGCGCGCTGCGCATCTACTTCGTGTCCGACCTGCACGGCTCGGAGGTCTGCTTCCGCAAGTTCCTGGCGGCGGCGAAGGTGTACGAGCCGGACGTGCTGATCCTGGGCGGGGACTTCGCGGGAAAGGGCCTCGTCCCGGTGCTGCGGCATGGCGACTCGTGGTCGGCCACGGTGGACGGCCAGCAGGTAACCGTGCCGCTCGGCGACTATGACCGGCTGCAGGCCGACGTGACCAAGCGCGGCTTCTACCCGGTGCAGATGGACGAGGACGAGCTGGCCCGGATCAACGCCGATCCTGGCCTGCTCGACGAGCTGTTCCGGGAGCAGATCAGGGAACAGGCCCGCCGCTGGTGCGACCTGGTCAGCGAGCGCCTCGACCCGAGCATTCGCTGCATCATCACGCCCGGCAACGACGACCCGGTGGAAGCCGACGAGATATACGCGGCCTCGGACCGGGTCGAATTCCCCTCGTTCCAGGTGTGCAGCCTCGGGCCGTTCTCGATGGCCAGCCTCGCCATGGTGCCGACCACGCCGTGGAACACCGAGCGGGAGTGCTCCGAGGAGGAACTGGCCAAGCTGATCGACGACATGCTCGAGCCGCTGCCGGCCGACACAACCTGCATCCTGAACTTCCACAGCCCGCCCTACGCGTCGACGCTGGACGACGCGCCGGAACTGGACGCCTCACTCAAGCCGGTGATCAGGGGCGGCAGGCCGAGCATCGTGCCGGTCGGCAGTCACGCGGTGCGGGCGGCGATCAAGAAGTACCAGCCGCCCGTCGCGCTGCACGGGCACATCCACGAGTCGCGCGGCGTCCAGAAGATCGGCCGGACGCTATGCATCAACCCAGGCAGCGACTACTCTTCTGGCGTATTGCGGGGCGCGGTCGTCGACCTCGCTGAGGACGGGACGTGCCTGGACTTCCTGCTGACCACCGGATGACGCGATGACTCCGGCGCTGCTGGCCGACCCGATCGCGGAGGCACGCAGGATCATCGAGCTTGCCGAGTCCGATGGCGTGGTGCTGCGCGCGCTCGGCGGGGTCGCGGTCTGCCTGCAGGCTCCCGACGGGGCTCCGCGCCTGCCGCGCCGGGTGAAGGACATCGACCTCGCCGCGGCGAAGGGCTCAGGCCGGCCCGCCGTCAAGGTGATGCTGCGGGCGGGCTATGTCGCCGACGAGATGTTCAACGCGCTGCGCGGGTCCCGGCGGCTGCTGTTTCATGACCCCGCCAACGGCCGCCACGTCGACGTGTTCATCGGCGAGTTCTCGATGTGCCACGACATCCCGATGGCGGCGCGCCTTAACCGCGAGCCGGTTACCGTCCCGCGCGAGGAATTGCTGCTGTCCAAGCTCCAGATCTTCGAGCTGACCGCGAACGATCAGGCCGACATCTACAACCTGCTCTTCCACAACGACGTCAGCGACGACCCGGGCGGCATCTCCGCCTCGTTCATCGCGGCGCTGTGTGCCGGCGACTGGGGGCTCTGGCGCACCTGCCAGCTGAATCTCGAGCGCGGGCTGAGCAGCCTTGGCGAATCGGCGCTCGAGCCAGCCGAGCGCGACGTGGTGGCGGGCCGGCTCGAGCGGCTGCGGGCGCGCATCGACGCCGAGCCGAAGAGCATGAAGTGGCGGATCAGGGACCGGGTTGGCGACAGGGTCCGCTGGTATGCCGAGCCGGAGGAAGAGCCCGCGGGCGCCTGATCAGGCATGGCCGTCCCGGCCGCCCGCGCGCGTCGGCTGCGCGGTCGGCGCGGACTGCGCGGCACGCGGCATCGTGAGCGTGAGCGCGTACCGCGACGCCCGGTACAGGTGCTGCCCGAACTCGACGGGCCGGCCGCCTTCGTCATAAGCAATGCGCTCCATGGTCAGCAACGCGGTGCCGCGGGTTTCTCCCAGCGCCCGCGCCTCGGATGCAGACGCGTTCTTCGCCGACATGCGCTCGGTGGCCGATCCCAGCCGGATGCCGGATGCTCGGAGCAGCTCGTAAAGCCCGTGCTCGGCCAGCATCTCGGTGTTCAGGTGGATGAGCGCCGTCGGCAGGAAATTGTGCATCAGGGCGATCGGCTGGCCGTCGGCGAACCTGATCCGCTCCAGGCAGATCACCAGGGCCCGCTCGGGAAGCTGGAGCGCGCGGGCCACGGTGTCGCCGGCGTGACCAACCTCGTTCCTGATCACCTCGGTCACCGGTGCGCGGCCTGCCGCGGCGAGGTCATCGAACAAACTGGTGAGCCCGACGTCGCGGTCGATTCGCTCCTTGGCCACCACGGTTCCCGCGCCCCGCTTGCGCACGATCATGCCCTTGTTGGCCAGGTACCCGAACGCGGACCGTACCGTCGGCCGGGACAGGCCCAGGTGCGCGGCCAGCTCGGCCTCGTTCTCCAGCCGGGCTCCCGCCTCCAGCGCGCCGGACTGAATCGCCGCCTCGAGGTGCTGGGCGAGCTGGAAGTACAGCGGCACCGGACTCGCCCGGTCGATGGCGATGTCACCGTACGAGCGGGCCGCGGCCGGGCGTGCAGCGCTCATGGCAGGCTCACTGCCATGCCCGCGGCGCATTCCGCAGCCTCCGCAACGCGATCCATATCCTCGACGACCGGAACCTTGAGCCAGCTGTACGCCGATGTAGCGCCAAATCCCGATGCGATCGTAACGGAAGGCTCACCGCCTCCGGCGACAAGCCGGTGGCAAGCCGGTTCCCGGCCCGGCACTGCATGTCGTGCAACGGGGTGCCTCCTCTAAGCGGATCCCGCGGCGTTAGCGAAGTATGTCCTTAGTTATTAACATAATCTCATATAGCTGGCCGGATATGCCCGGCCGTCCGCCCTGTTCTTCCCGGGGGCCCGAGACGGCCGGCCCGGCAGATGGGTCGGGACCTGCATGTTCAAAGTCAAGGCCAGCGGCCGACGTAACCGTTGAATATCAGTCTGTATACAGGTATTGACACCTTTACATAGCGATGCGAGCGTTTAGCCTACGCAATCGATTAACCACCGCGGAGCCGGATAACCGCAGGCTGAAGGTCCGGCGTGCGCGATGCGCTGAAAGGCCACGCGATGCCGTATGTGACCCGTCCGATGCCGCCACCGGCGGGCACGCGGGTCACCATGAAGGACGTCGCGGCCGCTCTCGGTGTCTCGACCGCCACCGTGAGCCGTGCGCTGCAGGACGATCCCGCGATCAGCGCGGCCACCAAGTCGGCTGTCCTCGAAGTTGCGCGGCGGGTGCAGTACCGGCCGTCGGCGGCCGCGCGAAGGCTCAGGACGCAGTCGGCCTCGCTCGTCGGCGTCGTCGTGCAGAGCGTCGGTGATGGCTACATCGGCGACGTGGTGCTCGGCATCCAGGGCAGGGCACGCGAGTTCGGCTACCAGCCGCTGTTCTTCGCGGCGGAGGGCCAGCCCGGCCTGGAGTCGGAGGCGCTGGATGTCTTCCTGTCTGAGCACGTCACCCAGCTGATCGCGGTGTCGCCGACGGGCAAGCCGCAGCTCCTGCGGCGGGCGGTGGCCGAGGGAATGCGGGTAGCCGTGATCAACGGCGACCAGAGCGTGCCCGCCCGCCACTTCACCGAGGTCGCGACCGGGGACATTGATGACAAGATCCTCAAGATCGAGCGGGTCCGCAACTCGTCGATCTGCCACATCAGGTTCGACGACGCCGCGGCCGGCAGGCTGGCGACCGAGTACCTGATCAGCCTGGGCCACCGCACGTGCGTCCACCTGCGAGGGCCGAACGTCCGTTCCGCGCTGCTGCGCCTGCTGGGCTTCCGCGAGGCGCTGAGCGCAGCGGGAATGTGGCCCCAGCCGGTGCTGTGCCCACGGGCGCCGGTCATGCAGCACCGAGAGGACGCCGTCACCCAGTATCTGCGAACCGTCAGCCCGCCGGTCGCGATGGTCGCCTATGACGACCTCTGTGCCGTGGCGGCCCTGCGAGCAGCGCACCAGGCGGGCTGGCGGGTGCCTGATGACCTGTCCGTGGTCGGCATCGACGACATCCAGTTCGCTTCCTATACCAACCCGGGCCTGACGACCGTAGCCCAGCCCAAGTACCAGCTCGGCGCGCTGGCCGTGGATGCGCTGCTGGCCGACGGTGGCTGTGACGCGCGGCCGCGCGTGCTCGACGGCCAGCTCGTGATCCGCGAGTCGGCCGGGCCGCCGAGCAGGCCAGCCGGCGGCGGATGGGAGCCACGCCGATGACGACGGACATGCAGGCCATTGACCTGGAGCCGGGCCGGGGACCGGGAACGCAGAGCCCCGCCGGGTTGCGTACGACCGCGCTGCGGAGGCTGCGGCACGACCCAATCTCGATGGTCGCGTTCGGCATCCTGGTGCTGCTCGTGCTGGCCGCCATCATCGGCGGGCCGCTCGCGGCCAAGCTCACCGGGCACGGGCCGAACGAGCAATTCGCGAACGCGCTGGCCAGCAACAGCCTGCCGCTGGGCATCGGGCAGCGGACCTACCTGGCCAACGGCACGACCCACAACCCGCACGGCAGCCTGTTCATCCTCGGCGCCGACGC
>Ga0209693_10000880_pt1 | contig 12419 bp, 6 predicted proteins | sample HubBroMetageWRM3_FD_188345 | JGI IMG/M metagenome (GOLD analysis project Ga0209693, IMG submission 188345) | Warmed soil microbial communities from the Hubbard Brook experimental Forest, New Hampshire - Hubbard Brook CCASE Soil Metagenome WRM 3... | ecosystem: Environmental > Terrestrial > Soil...
CATTCCGAGATTTCCTCAGCACTCCAAGAGCCTGACCTTGGTGCCGAGCACGAAGAACACGGGCACGGTGTCGAGTGGACCGAGTTGATGCGTATCACCTTCGTGGCATTAGCTGCCGCTGCCGTCTGGTTTCGGCTGTGGGAGCCGTTTCCGCACGTCAGCGTAATCGGCATCGCGGCTACTCTGATCGGCGGATATCCGATTTTCAAGGAAGCCTTCGAGAACATCGTCGAACGAAAAATGACGATGGAACTTTCGATGACTATCGCTCTGCTCTCGGCTTTGGCGATTGGAGAGTTCTTCACCGCTCTCGTCATCACCGGCTTCGTCTTGGCGGCCGAGGTTTTGGAGGGTCTTACCGTTGGTAGAGGTCGGCGAGCCATCCAGAGTCTTCTGGATTTTCTCCCCAGAACCGTCGCAGTCCGCCGCAACGATCAGGTGGTGGAAGTGGCATCTGACGAAGTTCAAGTCGGTGACACGGTGATCGTGAAACCGGGCGGACGCATCCCGGTGGATGGCGCTGTGCTTAGTGGCCGCTCGTTCGTGGAACAAGCGGCCATCACCGGCGAAGCCATGCCGGTTGAGAAGGTGCCCGGAGACGCGGTATATGCCGGCACTATCAATCAATCGGGAGCACTGGAAATCGATGCCCAAAAACTCGGACGCGACACGACCTTTGGAAGAATTATTGAAGCCGTTGAACGCGCGGAGAAGTCCCGAGCTCCCATCCAGAAAACCGCCGATCGCTTGGCGGGATACCTTGTGTATTTCGCCCTTGGCGCGGCAATTCTAACCTTCATCATCACTCACAATGTCAGGTCGACCATCTCGGTAGTAATCGTTGCCGGGGCCTGCGGCATCGCGGCTGGAACTCCTCTCGCAATTCTCGGGGCCATAGGCCGAGCGGCGCATCAGGGAGCCATCATCAAAGGCGGCCTCTACCTTGAAGCGCTGGCCGCCGTCGACACCGTGCTTTTGGATAAAACCGGTACGCTCACTTTCGGCACGCCGCAGATTCGTGAAGTCGTTTCGGTAAATGGCTTCGGGGAACAAGAGATCATTGCCGTCGCCAGCATTGCTGAGCGTAGGTCCGAACATCCGCTCGCCAAAGCCGTTGTGGCGCGAGCAATGGAACTCGCCATTCCGCTCGTCGAGCCCGACGAATTCTCGTATACCCCCGGAAGAGGAGTTATTGTCGGCTACAAAGGTGAGCAGATTCTTGTCGGGAGCATGGCTCTCCTTGTAGAGCACGGCATGACGAGGGGTTTGCCCGCAAGTGGTAACGGTGCAGACGGGGCGTCGGAAGTCTACGTCGCGCGCGCCGGACAAGTTCTTGGGAGCATCCGAATTGCAGATGTCTTGCGTCCGGAAGCCAAGAACGCAATTGCGGCGATGCGGCAAATGGGTTTGAAAACTGTTTTATTGAGTGGCGACACACAAGCGGCAACTTCATCCGTAGGCCACGGCCTCGGGGTGGACGAAGCGGTGGGAGGACTGCTGCCGGAGCAGAAAGCAAAGTGGGTGACTGAACTGCGGAGCAAAGGGCGTAATGTCGCGATGGTCGGTGACGGCATCAACGACGCTCCTGCGCTCGTAGAGGCCAATGTCGGCATCGCTATGGGGTCGGGAACCGATGTGGCTCGCGAAAGCGCGGATGTGATCTTGATCGGAAGTGATCTCTCGAAATTGGTCGAAACTCTGAGGGTTGCTCGCCGCTGTCGCGGAATTATCATGCAAAACTTTGTCGGCACGTTGGTCGTGGACAGCGTAGGAGTCGGAATGGCAGCCTTCGGTTTTCTCAATCCGCTCTTGGCCGCTTTTATTCACGTGACGTCAGAGTTGGCCTTCATCCTTAATTCCACGAGATTGTTGCCTCGGAGTTCCGAGGCCGGGCAATGAGATCCCGAAGTTGCGGCAAGAACTTTGAGCGGTGCGTATGCATTTTGCTCATTTCATCCAGAATCGGAAAGGGCTTACTTGGTCGGTCTCACTTGCCGTTATGCTGGGGATTTTGATCGTCGCTTTCGTTTTGTGGTTTGGTAAGTCGCAGGAACTGTTTGATCTAAACGAGCTCTACGGCATATTGGATTGAGTGGCTTTAGAGGCAAGGACGGATCAGGCACTGTGAACGACGATCGAGATTGTCCGTTGAAAACGAAGCGCCTTGTGGTCGGGCAAGTTACGATCTGCCATGGCTGCTGCTGCGGCAATGTCGAGCGTGGCCTTCCTGAAGTTCCGGTGGAATGGCTGAAAAGCGAATGGCGGAAACAAGGATTGCTGAAGCGAGTTCAATTGACCATTAGCGGTTGGGTTGGGCCATGCGCTGTGCCGAACGTGGTAGTGATCACGACTTCATCGGGGACGGAGTGGCTGGGCAACATTGCAGTGTAGGTATAAACCAAGCTTGGTCAGTGCAAGAATCTCTCCCTGACAAGCAATGCGCCCAATCCAAGTAGCACTAGGCCGAAAGAGATGACGGTCAATCTGCGAGTCAGGACCCTCTGACGTGTTTGTCGGTAGACGAGAGGAAGGTTTACTAGAGCGCTCGACATCGATGTCAGGACTACTGCTATTCCTGCGATGTCAGGAGCTATTCTTCCGCTGCTTGCAAGAAGTGCGGCGCTTGCCGTCGTGCTCGCACTACTCACCAGCCCTCCGATGAGGCTTACCATCAAGAAGCCGTAGCGTCCCAGGTGACGCTCTGCTAGCGTGCTCAAGACTTGGATTCCCAGGAAGAGAGCACCGAACCTCAGAACTCGACCTAAAGATACTGGCAGTGGCATCTTGAGACCTTCACTCGGCCCGGAGTCCCGCTCGCGACCTAACCAAACAATCAAGGAAGCGAAAGCGATCATCACCAGGAGCGGCCAAAGCGCAGTTGCGATGGCTCGGGGAGCGAACAGGAACAGAATTGCAAGATTCCTCACGAACATCGCAATCCGCGTTAGCAGAATGATTCCGATAGCGCGAGAATTCGAGCCACCTTCATCGTAATCAATCAAGCCGCACAGTTCCGCAGCCGTGGCGGTACTGTTCACCAGACCCCCGAGGACGGCCGTGTAATAAAGTCCTCTTCGGCTGTACAGGCGGAGGAGTACGTAATTGAGGAAGCCGATGCTTGCGAGCACGATTACCGTGACCCAAGCCTGGCGGGGATTTAGAAGCTGCCATCGATCAACGAAACGATCCGGCAAGATTGGATAAATGACAAAACCCAGAAGGCCCAACAAGACTGCGCTTCGAATCTCTTCCGGAAGCAAGCCACTGTAAAAGCGCGCTAGTTCGGTCTTCCAGGCCAGCAGCATAGTAACGATGACGGCGGACGCGACCGGGATGAAGACATAGCCTCGGCCAACGAGAACACCCAGGATCACCACGGCCATTAGGGCGACGGAGGTCGTGATTTCTAGGGACCGTTGAACCAACAGACTGCCGACGTTGATGTAGGCAATAATTAAGAGGATCCCGATGATCACGACCAGTGCAAATGGCGGTCCGAGCAGCGAACCCAGCAATCCCAGCAGCGCAGTGATGGCGAATGTTCTTACCCCGACCTCCTTGTGGGCCCATGCGCGCTCCAGTCCCACTAGGATTCCGACACCCAGAGAAATGGAGATCTTTATTGCAGCCTCAGAAATTGAAGGCGTTATGTCAGGGTTCATAAGGACATCCCAAGATAGGCTGAATCGCCTAGATAGCATTCTCGATTGTCGAGGCGCCCACAATTGACGTTGGCAGCTTTAGAACGTCAGTTTGAGCGCCACCTGTCCGATGCGCGGTGGCGCTGCTTTCAGCACATGACCAAACGTCGCGTCGTTGATGTTTCCATCCACCGAACCGTTCGGATAGAACTGTGCATGATTGAAAGCATTGAAGGTTTCGAACCGGAATTCGAGCGACTTGGTCTCAGTGAGTTTTGTGGTTTTGTGGAGAGCGATGTCGAAGTTGTTGATGCCGGGCCCGTAGAAGAAGCGCCGCTTGGCGTTCCCCTGCGTCCCTAGAGCATTCGGAGTGAACAGCGCCGTATTGAAATAGGGAAGACCATTGCGCGGGTTGTGGTTGATCTGCAGGTTGCCGGGAGTGTAGTTCGGCAGATCGACGCTGACGGAGTTCACTCCGTTGTTCTGGACGTAGACCAAGGCATTGTCACCGAAGCTGGCGAACGTCACCGGCAAGCCTGATGCAAAGCGAGTGATTCCCGAGAGCGCCCATCCTTGGGTCAGCCGATTCGATTTTCCGGAGAGCTTCTCGAAGGGAAGCTCGTAGTTATAGCTGACAACGAAGTTCTGCTTGATGTCGAACGCCGATGGCGCATACTCCTCTCGGTAGTTGTAGGGGTATACCTGTTCCTGAATACTGGAAGATTGGTCGAGAGACTTGCCGTAGGTGTAGCTGGCGAGAAGCGTGAGGGGGCCAGTTGTGCGCTTCAAAGTCAGCTGCAGGGCGTTGTAGTTGGCGTTGCCCATGTTCTTGTACCACGCGTCGGTGCCGATCGTGTTGGGAAACGGACCTCGTGTGCCGTTGACGACCGTTCCATCGGCCCGCGTGAACACGTCATTTTCCAGAAATGGTCCGCAGGTGGGAGAACCCGGAGCCACATCTTGCGGTTGGCTCAAGCCTAAACAAAGCGAGGAAATTCCCGGATTCGCTCCGACCACAGTCAGCAAGTGCCGGCTTTCGGATCCGATGTAGCTTGCACTAGCCAGCATGTTCGAGCTGATTTGCCGCTCAACGCTGAAATTCAGCGCCATTGTGTATGGGGTTTTGTTCTGGTACCAAACACTACCAGCTCCACTGATGGGTGTGTACCGGGACCAATTCACGTTCGCATCGGGATTGCTGGGAGAAACGTTGTAAGGCGGAACATTCACCGGGAATTGTTGAATGTATTGCGTTCCCGTGAGCGCACCGACGAACGGAGTGGCCATCAGCGGCGGCTCCGGACTGGTGTAGGTGAGTCCGTAAGGCGGATTGCCTGTGGGATAAGCGACTGTCAATCCTTCGGGTGACGTGAAGAATCGTCCGACACCGAAATGAATGCTCGTTTTGCCGGGTCCGCCCGTCAACTTGCCCGGGAAACCATCTGACCAGTTGGGAGAATAGGCCAGCCCGATGCGGGGGGAGAAGTTGTTCTTCGGGGTCGGAGCAATTCCGGCTGGGACCGACTGGCCATTCGGCAAGTGATCACCCGGCACGAGATACCCGAGCGGTGCACCCGGAAAGGTCTGCGATTCCACGCCGGGAATCAGCGTGGTGGTTTGGTGATGCATTTCCGCCCAGGGAGTAACGTAGTCCCAGCGGAGGCCATAATTCAGAGTTAGGTTCGCCTTGATGCGCCAACTGTCTTGTGCAAACAGGCCACCGTCAGCTGCACTCTCGTAAAACGGAGGCGAAGACTGCTGCGAATAGAAATCAGGCAGGCCCAACAGAAAATCTGCGAATCCGTTCCCGGTGGATTGAGTTCCCGCGCCGAAAAATGAAAACGTTCCGTTCGCAACCAGATCGGGCAGCTGTTTGACCTTGTACCAGAGGTACTGTCCGCCAACCTTCAAGGTGTGATTCCCCGTGACCTTCGTGAAGTTGTCGGCCACTTGATACGTGTTGTTGATTTGCGAAAGAAAGAACGGGTTAGTCCCGACCGTGAACGAATTGAAATAGAGCGTCTCGACGCCGGCATACTGAGGGAATCCCAGCTGAATACCCTGGGGGCCGTTAGAAATGCCCTGATCTGCGAGGCTGACCCCCACTCCTCCCTTCGGAACACCCAAAGTATTGTTCAAGCGGGTATAGCTGACGTGAGCCTCGTTGACCATGCTCGCGCCAAGAGTTTTGGTGTCGCGGAGGACGATCACCTGGTCCGTACCATTTGAAAGAGCATCGTAAGCGCCGGATGGGCCAGGCACGGTGGCTCCGCCAAAGCCGACCGGATACGGATCATCGAGGTTGTAGCGGTCCATGAAGTAATAAGCAGAAAAATTGCCGTACTTGACCGAGTCCGCGTCGATTCTGGCCGAGCCTTTGTCATCATTCGTCCGCCGTTTTTCCGCGCCCGATGAAAACTGATTGGTCCCGACATTCGGCGAAGGAATGAACTGCAACATCTTGGTTGCCGGAAGGCCAAACGCTGATCGAGGAATTATTGCGTTTGGAAAGACGCACTGGGCGTTCGAAGTGCAGCCCGGCGTATGGAACGACTCTCCGTTATTCACCGGATATCCCAAGCGGCTCGAAAGGATTTGGGCCAGCGAAGTTCCATTCACCTTGCCGGTCAGCGAACTCGCCGAATCAGAAAAGTTTCCGTCGCGGTTGAGCAATGAAGGTACGCTTACGATGCCGGTCTCGATCCCTTCGACCGTGCGCTGCCCCTGGTAGTCGCTGAAGAAAAAGACTTTGCTTTTCTTGATAGGGCCGCCGAATGTTCCTCCATATTGGTTCTGCTGAAAGGTCGACCGCTCCGGCGAAAAGTAACCGCGCGCATCTAAAGCCGTATTGCGAAGGAATTCAAATACCGATCCGTGAAGCTGGTCGCCGCCAGACTTCGTCACGACGTTAATCAGTCCCCCACTGTAGCCGCCGTATTCGGCATCTGCATTGCTGCTGATGATTCGGAACTCAGCTATCGAATCCAGATTCGGAATCACGCCAGCCTGCTGCCCAATCGATTCCTGCACGCTGGCTCCATTCAGGAAAAAGCCGTTGGCGGATTCACGCTGTCCGTTGATGGAGAATTGGCCGGTGTTCGCGTTGCCCGCAACCGGAACTGTCCCGAAACCTCCGCCGGAACTGCTATTCGACGCGCCGCTGGTCGTGATCGGCGACACTCCTGCTTGCGTCGCCAGCAGGTCGGTGTAGCTCCGGCCATTGAGTGGCGCCTCCGCCACATGTTGGCCGGTAATGGTCTCTCCAATTTCGGTGTCGGACATCTGAATCGTGATGACGCTATCGCTGACCTCTACGGTCTCCGAGTTTTTTATCTGCAGGGTTGCATCGATGTGGAGAGCACTGTTCACATCAATCACCACGCCGATTTTCTTATATGGCTGGAAGCCCGGAGAGTTGATCTCCAGTTCGTAACGCCCGATCGGAACAATCAGGAACGAATACTGTCCTTGGTCATTGGTGGTTGTTGCTTCTCTAGTCCCGTTGCCCACGTTGGTGAGAGTAACTGCCGCCCCGGCGACGAAGGCGCCACCGGGATCACTCACCACCCCAGAGATCCTTCCTGCCACATCAGCCCAAGCGCTGCTGAGCAGAACGCAAAGCACAGTCAGAGCGAAAAAGAGCACGCCAAGCGCGCGGCGGGTCTTAATCTTCGATTCCCTCCCTTGAAAGGCAGGGGCGATTGCCGGTTTGAAGACACGATTTTGCTCCTGGAAGCTGGGTGACAAGGTCCCCCATTCGCAGGCGTCAATTCTTGCCGGAGTGGCGGATACTCCCTCGACAGCAGAATCGGAAAATTGAAAACTACGGAATTGGGGATCAATCCACACGCAGGCTAGTGGCCGAGACGGACTCCCCGTCTTGATCCAAACGCAATACAGTGGTTGTCGGCCCAATGTTGGGATGAAGGTGTTCGTCATCGATCCCTCCCGGCGGAGACACGTATCCAGTTGATCGCCGCGGTTGTTCCCCGGCGTCCGGATTACCGTCTCGGCAAGAAATTTGGTTAGGAGGAGTGAGTCAGGCCGTTCACCAGCAGATTCGCTCGCTCAAGTCACAAGTCAAATACTGTGAGGAGCGAGGAGGAAATATCAACCCAGAAAACGCTAGGTGCTTCTTCCGGAACGCTCTTCGCAGCACAGGCCGGCCCTCGGGCTACTTGGAGGGCACTGCGCAGATTCCATGTTCATAGTCCTTCTGTTATTCTCCGTCGGATTCAACTGGGAGTCTCGACTCCGTTTTTATATCATATCCCCCTAGGATATATGCAAGGAAAAAATGACGCCGGCTGAAAATAAATCCGCGGCCCCGGCTAAGCGCGCCTAGTCGAGAATGCGACGTCTGCGTCGGTGTGTCTCGTACGGGAACAAGACCTTGCCTCACCCACTAGGTCAACCCCTTTTCGATGGAGGACGGTTCGGATCTGGCACTGAAGCCTCGCCGGATCAATATACCCGTGCCGATAGCCCCTGTTGTGCGAGCCGCTGCTCGGAGTTTGCTCCTTGCCGCCCTTCTGTCCAGGACGGGGGTCTGCGCAAGGTCTCCGAACGGCTGAGTGCTGACGCCTGAATGCTGACTGCTTTCTGTTAGACTGTCGCATTCCAGTAGCGAACAATGCCGGTTACAAGTGAAACTCCGCCGATCAGCCGCGCGCGTACCGCAAAAAAAACCCGCGACTATTCTCTGCTGATTGGCGTGGCCATCAGTAGCTTCGCGGCGCTGCTGCTGGAACTAGCGCTCACCCGGCTATTTTCCGTCGTGCTCTTTTATCACTTCGCCTTCCTGGCGATTTCCATTGCGCTGCTCGGTCTCGGTTCCGGCGGAGTATTCGCGTACTTAGGAAAGATCTGGCTCGGTCGCTTCTCTACTCGCGCTTTGCTTTCATGGCTCTGTGTCGCAAACGCCGCGGTCGTTCCCATCGTGCTGGAGATCGTGCTCCATGTTCCGGTCTCGCTGAGCTTGTCGCGAGCCAATTTTCTCCGGCTTACCGCGATCTATCTGGCTTCCGCCGTGCCATTCTTTGTCACAGGGCTCGAGTTCTCGATTCTATTTGCCCGAGAATCGCGAAATATTTCGAGGCTCTACGGAGCGGATCTCCTGGGCGGCGCGCTAGCTTGTTTGGGAGTCGTGCCTCTTCTCAACTTTCTGGGCGGGCCGAACACGGTGCTGTTCGCAGCGGTGACCGCAAGCGTCGCGGGAGCAGCGTGGGCCGCCAATGTTCGCATGCGAAAACTCACTCTGGGCCTTGCCGCCGCGCTGTTGCTGCTGATTGCGGCGAACCGTTCGGGAAGGCTGATCGATGTCGTCTACGCCAAAGGCATGTTTCGTGACAAAGCCTGGGTGGAGTTCGCGCGCTGGAATGCCATCTCTCGCGTGGAGGTAGATCGCCAAGACCAGGCCAAGGCGGTCGTCATTGATGCTGACGCGTCAACTTACATCATGAACGCCGACCCCAAGCAATGGCAGGGCACGGAATGGCAGCGAGATTTGATGTCCGCGCCTCCCGCGCTCGCGAACATTCTGCGTCCCCACGGAGAGTACGCCATCATCGGGCCGGGAGGCGGAGTCGATGTGCTTCGCGCCGTAGCCAACGGCAGCCCCAGCGTGACCGGAATTGAAATTAATCCGATTATCGCCAACACCGTGATGCGCGGCCGTTACGCGGATTATTCCTATCACTTATACGAACGGCCCGAGGTACACATTCAAGTCACGGACGGAAGATCGTTTGTTCGTAATGCCAGGCAGAACTTCGACGTCGTCCAAATGACCCTGGTCGATACCTGGGCTTCGACTGCCGCCGGGGCCTTCGCTCTCAGTGAGAACAGCCTCTATACCGTCGAGGCTTTTCGAGAATACTTCGAGCACCTGAAACCCGACGGGATGGTCGCCATCACTCGCTGGGAGTTCCGCGAACCACGCGAAGCCTTGCGCGTGGTTTCGGTCGCGATGCAAGCGCTACACGAGCAGGGAATCGTGAATCCGGCGAGGAACTTCATCGTAGTCTCGCAGGGCGATCTGGACGAAGACGGAATTCCAGTCGTGGTGCTGGCAAAAAAGAGCGCCTTCAATGATGAAGAAGAAGAACAGGTTCAAGTCCACCTGCGCAGCAATCCCGGGTTGGTGGCGTTATATCTCCCGTCTGATCCCAAAGATAATCCGTTTTCTGCCCTTATCGCGAGAAACGATCCTTACGCTTTTGCGCAAACATACCCCTACGATGTGTCGCCGGTTAACGACAACGCACCCTTTTTCTTTTTCACCCTGAAACTGGACCAGATACTTCACCAGAAGGATCTGCGCCAGGGCATCGACTGGAAGGTGAATCTTGGTGTCGTCGTACTGGCTATGGTGCTGGTGATCTCTTTTGTGACGGTGCTGGCATTCCTGGTGATCCCCCTCGCGGTGCGCGGCGCACGCAAACAAGAGCGCCCGATCCGGCTGTTGTACTTTGTTGCTGTCGGTCTGGGATACATACTGGTGGAGATCGCCTTCATCCAGCGGTTTGTCTTATTTCTCGGGCACCCGACCTACGCCCTCACGGTGATCGTCTTTCTTCTTCTTGTTTCGAGCGGCGCCGGCAGCCTGGCATCGCGTAAATGGGTGGCCCAGACCGAACGCGCATGGCGTCCGCTGGTTTTCATCGTGGGTGCGCTTATGCTTTACGTATTTATTTTGCCGGGAGTCCTGAATGCGCTGGTAGGTCTTCCCTTCGGGGCAAAATTGTTGGTGAGCGCCGCCCTCCTGGTTCCGTTGGGATTTGCCATGGGGATGCCGTTTCCAACTGGTTTGCAGGCGCTAGCCAGCATTCCCGTGCCGGAGTTCCCGGTAGCCGGCAAAGGTGAATTCCAGGAAAATGCGGTGGAGTGGGCATGGGCCATGAATGCAGGTTCCAGCGTCCTGGGTTCCATCCTCGCCATGGTCATCGCCATTCAGTTCGGGCTGAACTTCACTCTCGCTTGCGGAGCGGTGGCATACTCGACGGCCATTCTGCTCTCCGGAACTCTGCAGGGACGCCGTGCCTGACATGAAGCCCAGACCAACTGTCTGCTATCATGCTGAGATTCGCTTTGTTCTCGGGTCGCCGCGGAGAATGTTGCCATGACGTTCTTGGGGAGAATGAGTGCCTAGCCAGAAGCAGTTGAAGTGGTCCGAACTGAAGGTAGGGCTCACGGTGCTGGTTGCCAGCATCACTCTCGGCATTCTGATCTTGCTTATGAGTGGCACGGGCGGCGTCCTTACCCGGAAGATCATTCTGAGATCTTATTTCGACAATGCTGGCGGCTTGCGCGAGGGAGCGCCAGTACGCCTTCAGGGCGTTGACATTGGCAACGTCAACGGGATCCGGGTTGTGTCCGATCCAAACCGAAGGCTCACGCCGGTGGAAGTCATCCTCAAGGTCAACACCAAATATCAAGCCAATTTGCGGAAGGATTCTCTCACCACACTTTCCACCGCCGGCGTATTGGGCGAAACCTACATCGATATCGACAGCTCTCAAGCCCACGGCCCCGAAGCCCAGGCAGGGGACGTCTTACCGACGCGCGACACACCAGACATTCAGGACGTCGTGCGCGCCAGCCAAAGTACACTCCAAAACCTGGATGCGCTGGAGAAACGTGTGGATCGGATACTGGCATTTGTAGAGAGCGGGCAGGGCTCCATCGGCAAGGTGATCTATGATCCCGGCCTCTACGATCGCCTGAATGCCACCGTTGGCCAGTTTCAGGGTTTGGTGAACGACGTGATTTCGGGCAAGGGAAGTATTGGCAAGCTTCTGGTCGACGACCAGCTATATCAAAGCGCGAATGCAACCATCAACAAGTTGAACGGGATTATCGACGAACTGAACGCTGGCAAGGGCACGGCGGGCAAATTCCTGAAGGATCCTACTCTCTACAACACGGCCAACGATACCGTCGCCAACGTCAAGAAATTAACCGATGACGTGAATGCCGGTAAGGGCGCCATCGGGCTGTTGGCTAGGAACCAGGAGTTTGCTGACAAGCTGCACAATACCATGAACAAACTCTCGGATCTGAGTGACCGCCTGAATTCGGGCGAGGGCACGATCGGGAAACTGCTGCAGGATCCGGCAGTCTACGACAACACCAATCAGGTGCTCCTGGAAACGCGGGAACTGATTAAAGCAATACGTCAAAATCCCAAGCAGTACCTGACCATCCGCCTGCATATTTTCTGAGGGTCGCTCGAGCGGCAAAGCAAACGCTTGCATAAATGTACCGTGCCCCATCCCTACATTTCTGCAAGGATCGGAGACGATACTGTCGAAGAGACCACGCCACCTACTCTCCCATGCGACAATCTCACCTGCAACACCATGCACAATTTCGATAATCAAGAATCCGCGAACGACGGGATGGGGATCGCGTGGCATTGGCCGCACTGGCCATCCTCGCGCTAATGCTGACCAATGGATGCTACGGTTATTTCCGCGACGAGTTCTACTACCTGGCGGCAAGTGACCATCTGGCCCTTGGCTACGTCGATTTTGCTCCTCTGATGGCGTGGTTTACCCACGCCAGCCGCTTTGTGTTCGGCGATTCGCTCCATGCCATTCGCTTGCTGCTCGCAGTCGCCTTCGGAGCAGAGGTCCTGTTAACTGGGTTTCATCACGCAGGAACTCGGAGGGAAGCGCTGGGTCATATTGCTCGCATCCGGCTCGATGCTGCTCGCTCCAGTCATCCTCGGCAACGCCACGCGTCTTTCCATGAATCCCCTCGAGCCGCTGTTCTGGA
>Ga0209693_10000881_pt1 | contig 12417 bp, 5 predicted proteins | sample HubBroMetageWRM3_FD_188345 | JGI IMG/M metagenome (GOLD analysis project Ga0209693, IMG submission 188345) | Warmed soil microbial communities from the Hubbard Brook experimental Forest, New Hampshire - Hubbard Brook CCASE Soil Metagenome WRM 3... | ecosystem: Environmental > Terrestrial > Soil...
CGCGTCCATACTGGATCTACAGATCGGCCGCCGGGGCTGCGGCGCGCCTTGCTTTTGATCGGGTTGGTCAGCGCGTTGATGAACCTCTTGATGTTGGTCAGCGTGATCTTCGTCGTAGGCGTATTTCGAGAGGTGATTCCCAAGCACGATATGAATCGGCTGCTGGCGTTGCTCGCCATAGTTATTCTCTCATACGTCTTCTACGCCTTGCTGCGACTCGGCCACGCCAGGGTTCTGCGCAGGCTCGCCGACGCCATCGAACAAGGCTTTGAACGCGCCGCGTTTCGCGCCGCCGCAAAGTCTCCCATGGCGAACCCGTCGGGGGGACACGACACGCCGGTGCGCGATCTCGGTCGCATCCGGGTGTTCATATTGGAGGGAGCGCTTGCCGGCTTATTCGATCTGCCGTGGACGTTTGTCTTTGTCGGCATGTTGAGCATTTTCCACGTCCTGCTCGCCGCCGTCTCTCTGACATTTGCTTTCGCTACCGCAGCTCTGATCGCCGCGGCAGATCACCTGTCCGGCCGGGTTCGCGAGTCGAACCAGAGACCGTCTCCCTATCTGCGGGCCATTTTGGCCGACGACGGCGTCGTGCGGGCATTCGGGCTCGCGGCGCAATTCGAAGAACGTTGGGTCAGGGGCCGCGAGCGTAATCGGCGTGCGCATCGGAGCTCGCAGTGGCTGTCGGATCTGCTCAGGTCCCTCGCGCGCGCCGCAAGAATGCTGAACCCGATCATCGTCCTCGCGCTGGCGGTGTATTTGGCTCTTCGTCACCTCGCCGATTTCGGAATCGTCATTGCGACCGGGATCTTGGTGCGAAGAATTTCAGAGCCGATCGATACGGTTGCCAAGAGTTGGTCGAACATCGTCGCGGCACGGGGGGCGTGGTTCCGACTGAAGCAATACCGAGAATCCGCCGGCCATAACCCGATCAGGAAAACTGCTCCGCTGCCTGCAAGCGGAGCGGTCGTGGTCGATCGGCTGAGCGGCGGGCCCCCGGGCCGTGACAAGTTGGTTTTTCGTCCAGTTTCATTCGAACTCAGTCCCGGAGAAAGCCTCGGAATTGTCGGCCCGTCGGGATGCGGAAAATCCGCGCTGGCAAACGTCGTGGCGGGCGCGTGGGTGCGCAGATCGGGAAGGATGCTGATCGGCGGTCTCGACCGTTTCCAGCTGAGCGACGAAGAGGCCGCTCAGCTGGTTGGCTACGCGCCACAGCACGGTCGTTTTTTTGACGGGTCGATCGCAGACAACATTTCCAGCTTCGCGACCCAGCGGGACGAACGGCGTCTGCTGCATGCGGTCGAGCTCGCAGGGCTGGAGCGGTTCATCGCCCACAGGGCTGCGGGCCTGGATACGCAACTCGATGGCTTGAAAATCGATCTGCCGGGCGGCGTTCGTCAGCGACTTGTCCTCGCACGAGCCATCTATCGGGATCCCTGCGTGCTCGTTCTCGATGATCCGACGAACAGCCTGGACCAGGACGGCAAGCGTTGCCTGCTGCAAATCCTCAAGACCCATAAGGAGCGGCGTGGCGTCGCTTTGATTTGCACGAATGAAGTGCCGCTGCTGCTGGGTTGCGACCGCGTGCTTTTCCTCGAACTCGGCCAAGAGCCCAGGCTTGGATCGCGAGAGGAACTCCTGCAGCAGGAAGATGCCGACCTGACCAACGTCCGCGAACGCGCGGCAGACGCCGTTTCCCAGACTTTGTCGGGAGCGAACTGACGGGGATTGGGCAGGTGCCGTTCTGACGCGGCCGCGCTGGAGGGCGTCGCCGTAACGCGCCGTCCCGCTGTCGACCGGCACGGACGGCGTACCGGCAGGCTCCGCGTCCAAGCTAGGGATCTAGCCCGTAATCGTTTGCGCTCTCGTTCGCGACGACAAAGAACGCGGACGCGATCTGCTGCGCCAGATTGGGGTCTTCGAGAACAGGCTTGGCCGTCATGATGTCGCGCACGCGCGTGAAATCCCGCGGTGAAAGCCGGCGCGCCAGGATCGCGACGACTTCTGCCAATATTGTGTCGTCGGCGACCGCGACGGCGCTGGATGTGTCATCGTGGTGCGATAAGGCGGATGCCAACCGCGGTTTCCGGCTCTGCCGGTCTTGCGCGGTGTCCCTCAGGTCCCTCAGCTTGTCGCGAAGAGCCCGGACTGAAATGCGCTCGCCGGCATTCACGCGCCTGACGACGTCGCTGACGAAGGTCTCCGGAGTGTTCGAGGCCGACAGCAGATAGAGAAGCGACGGGGGAAAATGCGCAACCGTTGCGCCTTTCTGCGATGCCCACCTTGCAACGCGCATGTAAGCCTGTGCGGTTCGGGCCGGAATGCCGACCTCGCTCTCCACCCAGGCAACGAACGCGCCGTGGATCAGGTAGTGTTTGGCTCCGGTGAGATCCTTTCCGATATTGATGACGGAAGAGGCGACGTGCCGGCGAATCCGTTCGGCTTGCCCGCGCAGGAAATTGGCAACGGAAGACGAAAGCTCGTCGTAATTGAACTGCGAAGCAACGATAATCTGTTCGGCGGGCGGGACGGGCACGACATCATTAGGGGACATGGATTGTCCTCCCGTTGCTTGTCGGCCCGGCCTTAGGCCGATCGATATCGAGGAAAATAAAGGCCGCCATAACGCTCGTCAAAACAAGTTTCGTATAAAAAATCGGCACCGCATTTTCGCAGCTATGATGTCGGGCGGCCGCGTGCGGCGGCAGACGACGAGGCGTCGGTCGTCCTGCCCTAAAGCGGCGCGACGAACGCGGTGCGCCCGCGTGCCATGCGACAGCGATGGCACAGCCCATGCCGGCTCCGCTGGTGCCAATGGCTGATTGAGGACAAAATGGATCGCTTTCGGTGCCGCGGCACGTGACACCCAACTCGTGCAATCTCATTATGCGACCCATGCCCGGAGCCTGCGATGACAACGCAATGACGCCCAACGACAGCGGGGCGCAGGGGGACAATCTCGTAGGCTTGCTGCGACAGAGGGCGCGACAGGATCCCGACCGCCTGGCGTATCGATTTGGCGCGGACGATGGCTCGCCGCATGCCGCGCTGTCTTACCGGCAGCTTGATCAGCGCGCGCGGCAAATCGCCAGCGCTGTTCGACGATCGCAACCGGCAGGCTCGCATGCACTGCTGCTCTTTGCGAGGAGCCGGGATTTTGTGGAGGCGTTTTTCGGCTGCCTTTACGCCGGCCTCGTCGCGGTCCCTGCGGCCGTGCCTCGCCGAGCGAATGCCGTCCAACGCCTGGAGACTATTGCCGCCGACGCGGAGGCCAAGCTCATTCTTTCGTCGAGCGATACGTGGGATGGCCCGCTGCGGCCTTCGCTGATGGATTCCGCGCTCAGCGCCGTCCCATCCGTCGTGACCGACCGCTTGTCCGCGGCATCGGGGCCGGAGTGGCTCGAGCCGGCGCTGACGAGCGGCTCTCCCGCGCTCCTCCAATATACGTCGGGCTCAACCGGAAACCCCAAAGGGGTCATGGTCACGCACGGCAATATTCTCGACAACGTCGGGCATTTGGTGGCGCGATCGAACCTCGATAAGACCAGTGTCGGCGTGAGCTGGCTGCCGCTGTTCCATGACATGGGTCTGATGGGTGGCGTCATCGCACCGCTCTTTGCCAAGTTCCCGGTGACTTTGCTGTCGCCCGCCGCGTTTCTAAGCCAACCGATGATCTGGCTGCAGGCGATGACCCGCTACCGTGCGACGGTGAGCGTGGCGCCGAACTTCGGATACGAACTCTGCCTGGCGAAAGTGCAGCCGGACCACCTCGCCGAACTCGACCTTTCCGCTTGGGACGTTGCTTTTTGTGGTGGCGAGCCGGTTCGCCCCGATACATTGCAGCGATTTGCCGAGACCTTCGCGGCCTGCGGCTTTCGCCGCAGTACGTTCTTGCCATGCTACGGGCTCGCCGAGGCGACGCTCATCGTTGCCGGCGGGCCCAAGAGCATCGCGGCAACCGCGTTGCAAGTCGATGACGGTGCGCTGCGGACAGGCGTGGCCGCGGAAGCGCAATATGACAAGCCGACGCGAAATCTGATGAGCTGCGGCCGTCCGGTCCCGGAAGATGCCGTCGTCGTCGTCGACCCGGACACCCGCGCCGTCTGTGCCGACAGACATGTTGGTGAGATTTGGGTGCACAGCCGCAGCGTCGGCCGCGGCTACTGGAAGCACCCCGACGAAACCCGGCAGGTCTTCGGCGCGCGGCTTGCCGATCCGGATCAACGGCGGTTTTTGCGCACCGGTGATCTGGGGTTCCTCGACCGAGGCTGCCTCTATATCGCCGGACGCATCAAGGATCTCATCATCATTCGTGGGCTCAATCATCACCCGCAAAACATCGAGCTCACTGCCGAAAAGAGCCACCAAGCCCTTAGATCGCATTCCGGAGCGGCGTTTTCGATCGATGATGGCGGAGAAGAACGCTTGGTGATCGTGCACGAGATCGCGCGGTCATGGCGAGGCGGCACTTCGGCCATCGTCGATGCCATCCGCAGGAATGTCGCGCGGGAGCATGGGCTCGCCACGCATGCAATCGTTCTGGTGAAGCAGGGCACGATATTGCGGACGACCAGCGGCAAGATTCAGCGAAGTCAAATTCGTGCCGCGTTTGAAGCCGGCCGCTTGGCGGCGGTCGCGACGTGGGTTGCCGGCAAAGATGCGGCGGGCGGTATCGATGTCGAGGAGAGCTCCGAACGATTTGCCGGGGCGTCATCCTTTGCGGCGGCCGATGGCGGCGACGAGCGGATCGCGCGTGCGCAATCGGTCATCATCCGCGAGCTTGCTCGTCTGCTCGAGGTGCCCGAAGCGGCCGTGCAGCTCCATGCACCGCTGAGTTCGTTTGCGTTGGACTCGCTCAGGATCTTCCAGCTGCAGGCGGCGATCGCGGCGGCGCTGAATGTACGCGTCGATACCGTCCATTTTTTCGAGGATCACAGCATAGCCGAATTGGCGGCCATCGCCGTTGAGCGCGGCAAAAGCTGTGCGATGCCGCTGCTGACGCCGAGACCGCAGGACGCGGTAGCGCTCCCGCTCTCGTTCGTTCAGGAACGGCTGTGGTTTCTGGACCAGCTCCAGCCTGGCGAGCCGGCGTACAACAATGCAGCTGTCGTAAGGCTTGCCGGAGACCTTAACGTCGCCGCCCTCGAATCAAGTCTTGGCGCGGTGATCGCGCGCCACGAATGCCTGCGAACGCGGTTCGTCTCCCGTAACGGCAGCCCGTTCCAAGAGATCGACGATGCAGCCGGCTTCCGGCTGGATGTCGTGGACTTGTCCGGCCTGCCGGAGAGCGAGCGCCGCGCTGAGCTCGACCGCTGGCGGGCGAGGGAAACGGCCACATACTTTGTCCTTTCGGCCGGGCGGCTCTTCCGCGCGCGGTTACTCAGGCTCGCCGCGCACGAATATGTGCTGCTGCTGACGATGCACCACATCATCTCCGACGCGTGGTCACTGAAAATTCTGATCCGAGAGCTCACCGAATTGTACGGCACGTTCGCCGCCGGGCGACGATCGCAGCTGTCACCACTCGCCGTGCAATATGCCGACTATGCCTTATGGCAACGCCGGTGGCTGCTCGGCGGCGCTCTCGAACGGGAGCTGTCCTATTGGAAGAAGCAATTGTCCGAAGCGCCGGTTGTGCTCGAGCTCCCGGCGGACCGCATCCGTCCGGCAGTGCAGAAGTTTACCGCGGCCGTCTGCGAACAGGCTCTGTCACGGCAGCTGACGAACGCGGTCGTTCACTTTGCGCGAGCCGAGGGAGCAACGCTTTTCATGGCGTTGCTCGCGACGTTCCAGGCTCTCCTCGCTCGCTGGAGCGGGCAGGAGGACATCGTGGTCGGCACGCCCGTGGCCGGCCGCTGCCATCCTCTCATCGAGCCGCTGATCGGGTTTTTCGTGAACATTCTGGCGCTCCGCACCGATTTGGGCGGCGATCCGTCATTTCGCGAGCTGCTGCAGCGCGTCAAGAAAGTAGCGGTGGCAGGCTATGCTTGCCAGGACGCCCCGTTCGAGAAAGTGATTGAGCTCGTCAGTCCTGATCGGACGCTGAGCCACGGCCCGATATTTCAGGTTGCCATCAACATGCTCGAAGCCGACGAGCAGGTGGTGAAAACCGCCGGCGTGAAAATGGAGATAACGTCGCAAACAACGTTTTCTTCGAAATTCGACATGACTCTTTATGTCCGCGAAGCCCAAAAGCGCGTGGTTCTGCAGCTCGTCTATAACGCGACCCTGTTCGGGCGGGATCGGATGTCGGAGTTCCTGACGCAATTCGCCGATTTGCTCGCGCAGGCGCTTAAAAGTCCGAACGAGAAACTTTCGAATTTTTCTCTCGTCACGCGGAATGCCAAAAGGTTCTTGCCTGATCCTCGGCGTCCGTTGAGCGGCCGCTGGTATGGGGCCGTGCATCGGATATTTTCGCGACAAGCGGCGCGGCAACCCGACGCCATTGCCGTCGTCGAAGACGCCGCCAGTTGGAGCTATCGCGCGGTCGATGACATCAGCAGCCGCGTTGGCGCCTACCTGCGTGCGAACGGGGTCGGGCGCGGCGACACGGTCGCGATTGTGGGCCACCGCAGCGCGCCGCTGGTATGGGCGATTCTCGGAGCATTGAAGGCTGGTGCAGCGTTCACGATTTTGGATCCGGCATACCCGGCCGCCCGCCTGATCGCCTATGTCGGGGCCGTACGTCCGCGTGCATGGCTGGAAGTTGCGGCCAGCCGCGAGCAGTTCGCGCCGGTTTTGGAATTTGTGCGCGATCTCGGATGTTGCCGCGTCGAATTGCAAAGAGCCGCGCTGTTGTCGCCGTGCGACTTGATTGCCGGCCCGTCGACGCGTGATGCCGATGCCGTGGTCGGGCCTGACGATCCGGCCGTCATTACCTTTACCTCGGGATCGACGGGCAAGCCGAAGGCCATCGTCGGCAGGCACGGTCCGCTGTCGCACTTCATCCCGTGGCAAAAAAGCAGATTTGGGTTCGGCCGCCTTGATCGCTTCAGCATGATGTCGGGTATTTCTCACGATCCGATCCAACGCGACATCTTCACCCCGCTGTGTCTCGGTGCCGCCATCTGCATTCCGTGTGGGGATGAGGCCAATATACCTGCGGCAATGGCGGCGTGGATGTGCCGCTCCGGCGTGTCGGTGGCCCACCTCACTCCGGGCCTCGCCCAATTACTCAGCAGTGCCGAGATGAACGGCGGCAGTGCGCCGGCGCCGATCGCGTCCTTGCGCTACGCCTTTGTCGTCGGCGATGTCTTGACGAAACGCGACATCGCGGCGCTGCGTGCCGTTGCGCCATCAGTGACCTGCGTCAATTACTATGGTTCGACCGAAACACAGCGGTCGGTCGGTTACTACGTGGTGCCTCAGGAATATGGCGATGCGGCCAGCGCGGAGGACGATCGCGGCAAAGAGATCCTGCCGCTGGGAAAAGGCATCGACGATGTTCAGCTGCTGGTTCTGAATCGCCGGCGGCGTTTGGCGGGCGTGGCGGAACTGGGTGAGATTTACATGCGCAGTCATCACATGGCTGCGGGATATCTGGGAGATGACGTTCTGACGGCGGAGCGGTTCCTTGCCAATCCGTATACCGCAACGCCGGGGGATCGGCTGTACCGGACCGGCGATCTGGGACGCTACCTGCCGGACGGCAACGTCGAGTTTGCCGGCCGCATCGACCGGCAAGTAAAGAATCGTGGCCACCGCATCGAGCTGGGAGAGATCGAAGCGGTCCTGCTGTCGATGCCCTATATTCGCGATGCGGTGGTGATCGTCAGGCAAGACACCGGGCAGCAAAAAATCTTGGCGGCTTATCTGGTCCTGGCCAGAGATGTCGTGCCGCCCGTGTTCAAGCATCTGCGAGAACAATTGCTGCGGATCCTGCCGGACTACATGGTGCCGTCGGCTTTCATCACGCTCGAGTCGTTGCCGCTGACGCCGAATGGAAAGATCGACCGTGACAGGCTGCCTCGTCCCGAGCGCCCGCTTTCAGGCGTGCCGGCGCGGCTTGCCAACGACACCGAACGGGTGCTGGCGGGGATTTGGGCGGAGCTCATGAACCTGCAACAGGTCGGGCGGCACGACAATTTCTTCGAATTGGGCGGACACTCGCTGCTCGCCAGCCAGGTGATGTCGCGTGTCAGGCTGCTCTTCGATTGCGAGCTCCCCGTCCGCGCGCTCTTCGAAGCCCCTACCTTGAGTGAACTCTCGGCGAGGATCGAGGCCAAGCAAAGGGAGAAGACTTCGCGGAGGATGCTGCAAACCGCTGCACGATGAACGACGACGCGACGCAAATGCGGCCGACGCGCCGGTCAGAGCGGCGCCCGAATGTCCGCCAGGGTTGGCGAGATTGCGCGACTGCGGCGCAGATCGGCCGAACCAAGCCAAATGCAAGGAACGCCATGGATTCGGGACTGTCGGCCGCGGTGCAAGCACGGGAGCTGGTGCTGCGTCTACGACGGGCTGGGGGCGGAAGGCATTCGTGTTTGATGATCCACGGCTTCGGCGAAGGAGGCTACGTCTGGGACCGGGTGCTACCCGCGATAGCGTCGCACTACGACGCTATCGCGCTCGATTTGCGCGGCCATGGCGACTCCGAATGGGATGCAAAGGCCCGCTACGACGTTCAGGCACATGTCGAGGACGTCGTTCATGTTATTCGCATGCTCGACCTGCATCGACTGGTTCTGGTCGGTCACTCGATGGGCGGCGAGATCGCCATTCACGTTGCGGCGGAGTGCGCAGACCGGATCGCCGGCCTCGTCATTGTCGATTTCGGCCCGAGCCTTAACCCGGAAGGGCTCGCAATGGTGCGAGCGGAAGTCGAAGCCGCAAATCGCGTCTATTCGTCCGTCGAAGAGTATGCTTCGTGGCTTTCCGCAAGGCGTCCGCTTATTGCCAAGGACATCCTGCTCTCTCTGGCCAAGTGCGCCTTGCGACCGCATCCGGATGAGGGCTTTCGCTTGAAGCTCGATCCGGCGATCACGCGATCCCAGTGTCGTAAATCCGATGCCGCATCCGATGCCGACTTGTGGTCCTTGCTCTCGCGCATGGAATGGCCCGCTCTCGTTGTCCGGGGAGCGGGTTCCGCGGTGCTGTCACGCAATGTGGCGGAGCGGATGATCGAAACAATGCCCTATGCACGCCTGGAAACGGTGCCGGCTGCCGGACACGGGGTGATACTTGACAATCCGAAAGGGTTCGAAGCCGCCATCCGACCATTTCTAATATCTAATGGATGCTCATGAGCCGCAAACCATGTCTTGCCGGCAGCGGCGTCGCTCAAATCATCAAAGCGGAGCATCTGGGATTTCTATGCCGAATTGGCCGGTGATGTTATGATCTGCGGCATTGCGGTCGCGGGGCGACGGCTGCAACGAGACATGTCGCGGCGCGTTTGCAGCATCGGATGTGTTGTTGTTTTCGGGTCGCGACGGCAGCGAGACATGGTGGACGGCAGCGAGACATGGTCGACGGCAGCGAGACAGGGTGATGGTGCCTTTTTCCTCGGTGACCTTACCTGCAGCCCTCGTTTCGGCATCGTAATCGCGCCGAGGCGCCGCTTGGGCCGATATCGATGAGCGCACATCTCTCCCGAAACGATGCCGGTCTCGTGCCGGCGCATTTGGCGGAACATGGCCCCTAGGCCGAAGCGTCGCGGGTGTACGCCGAGGAATTCGATGTCCCAGGGCTTTCCGAAATCAGGCGCGAGTTGGGACGAACTGAAGCGCCGCATGCTCGATATGTCCCGTCACGACGTCGATTGGCGCGGCGGAAGAGCGGCTCTGCACGTCTATTATGCGGGTGACGATGTGCTGGCCGTGGCGCGCGACGCCTACGCCATGTTCATGTCCGAGAGTGCACTGGCGCCGGCGGCGTTTCCCAGCGTCGCTAAGATGGAGCGCGATATCGCCGGTGCGGCTCTCGATCTGTTGCATGCTCCCGACGGTGCGGTCGGATACGTGACATCGGGGGGTACCGAGAGCATTCTTCTTGCGATGAAAGCAGCGCGCGACTGGAGCCGGAACGGCCGCAGAAGCGACGGGAGTCCGCCCGAGGTCGTGTTGCCGCGGAGCGCCCATCCCGCGTTCGACAAAGCCGCGCAATATCTCGGCGTCAAGCCGGTACGCGTGCCAACGGCTGCAAACTACCGCGCCGACAGCGTGCTGATGGCATCCGCCATCACCGAGAATACGATCATGTTGGTCGCGTCCGCTCCGGCATTGCCATATGGCCTCATGGACCCGGTCGCCGACATCGCCCACGTCGCGCTTGAGCACGACGTTTGGCTGCACGTCGACGCATGCGTCGGTGGATTTATCGCGCCATTTGCCAAGAAACTTGGCTATTCCATGCCCCTCTTCGACTTCGGAGTGCATGGTGTCAGGTCTATTTCGGCCGACCTGCACAAGTACGGCTATACGGCCAAAGGGGCTTCGGTGGTCCTTTATGCCGACGCCGATTTTGCCAGCTATCAATCCACCGAATTCGTCGACTGGCCGAAAGGCAAATACTACACCCCGACGTTGGCCGGAACTCGCTCCGGCGGAGTCATCGCCGCAGCCTGGGCCGTTTTGCATTACCTCGGCGAGAACGGATATCTCGCATTGACGTCGCGCGTCATGCGGACGTGGCGGAGGTATGTCGAGGGAATCCGGGCAATACCGGAGCTTTATGTGATCGGCGCGCCCGATCTGGCAATCGTGTCGTTCGGCTCAAATGTCGTCGATATATTTGCGGTCGCGCAAGAGTTGTCGCAGAGGCAGTGGTATGTCAGCCGCATCACCGAACCGAAGGGCATTCATCAGATGGTAAATCCAGCCCATGAGGCGATCGTCGACGAGTATCTCGACGACGTGACCGCAGCAATTGCGCGGGTCCGTTCGTCGGCGGCGCGGGTCGATTGTCTCGAAGTGACGACTTACTAGGTCGGAGCAGGAGCATGCACGAACGTCGCGATGTCGTGCTGTGTCCGGAATCGGCAGGCGAGCGGACGGCCCATGCGCAGCCCCGACGATACGACGGCGAAGATACCGGGAGCGCGGCATTCGGCGCCGCACGCTCGGCCGCCGAATCGGACGGTCATCCCCTGTCGCTGGCGCAGGAACGACTGTGGCTGCTCGACCAATTCGAGTCGGGAAGCGCCCTCTATACGATCTTCAGCGGGTTGCGGCTGGTCGGACCTCTGAACAAGCCGGCGCTGCAGTCGAGCCTGTCCGAAGTCGTGCGGCGGCACGAGGTGCTGCGCACAAAATTCGTCGCTCGCGACGGCGAACCCAGGCAGGTCATATCCGACTCGGCAGACCTTCAGCTCGAGATTGTCGATCTTCAGCGGCTGCCCGAAAGCGAGCGCGAAGCGAAAGCGAGCGAGATTGCCGCGCAGGAGCGGGCGCGGCCGTTCGAACTCTCGCATGGCAGGTTATTTCGTGTGAAGCTGCTGCAGCTCGCGGCGGAACTGCACATCGTCATCGTGACGATGCCTCACATCATTTCCGACGGCTGGTCGCTGCACGTGCTTTTCCGTGAAGTGGCGTCGTTGTACGACGCATTTCTGGAATCCAGGGCTTCGCCGCTTCCCCCACTGGAGACGCGGTACCGCGATTACGCGGTGTGGCAGCGCAACTGGCTCGAGAGCGAGCAAGCCCAACGGTGCCTCGACTATTGGCGGGGGCGTCTTGCGGGTGCGCCGCCGGTCATGAGCTTCCCGCTCGACCACGAGCGGCCCCCGATACGCAGCTTCCGCGGCGGCGAGCTCGAATCCGAAATCGCATCCGACGCCGTCGCCAAGCTGCGGCAGCTTTGCCTCGAAGAGCGAGCGACGTTGTTCATGGGCCTGCTGGCCACCTTCGCCGTTATTCTTCATCGCTACTGCCGGCAGACCGACATCGTCATCGGATCGCCGGTTGCAAACAGGGATCGGCTGGAAATCGAGCGTCTGATCGGTTTCTTTTCGAACACCCTGCCGCTGCGAACGGATCTGTCCGGTGCGCCCACTTTTCGCGAATTGCTGCGCAGGGTACGTGATCGGACGATGGACGATCTGGGCCATCAGAACATTCCGTTCGAGACGCTTATCGAGGTCTTGCAGCCCGAACGTAACGTCGGCCACTCGCCATTCTTTCAGGCCATGATGGTGATGCAGCCGCCGTTTGCCGATCTGAAAATGTCGGGGCTGGAACTGACACAGCTGCCGCGTGTCGTTTACGAAGGCGCGAAGTTCGATCTCAGTTTGGCGTTCGTCAATTCCGGCAGGAGGTTTGTCGCTTGTTGGGAGTGCAATCTCGATCTGTTCGAATCGGCAAGCTTGGCCGGGATGGCGGCGAATTTCCGCAGGCTCCTTGGAGAGTTCGCCAACGATCCCGACATGCGGATATCGGATGTCGGGCTTCTTGGCGCTGCGGAACGGCATCGCCTGTTGGT
>Ga0209693_10000882_pt1 | contig 12417 bp, 8 predicted proteins | sample HubBroMetageWRM3_FD_188345 | JGI IMG/M metagenome (GOLD analysis project Ga0209693, IMG submission 188345) | Warmed soil microbial communities from the Hubbard Brook experimental Forest, New Hampshire - Hubbard Brook CCASE Soil Metagenome WRM 3... | ecosystem: Environmental > Terrestrial > Soil...
GGCGACTTCGACGGCGGGCTGTCCCTCTGGCGCGCAGCGGCAACGACTTGGGAATCCGAGGGCGACTTCGAGCTCGCCTGCTGGCTGCAGGCGAGGCTGGCGCAGCGGAGCGCCGAGGCGAGCGGGCCGGCCCCAGGCCGGAGCGAGGCGGCGCGCGCCGCGGCCTGGGAGCGCGCGCGCGGCGCCTGGGAGGCGGCGCTGCGCCTCGCCGAGGAGCGTTGCGGGCCGCTGGTCGCGGCCCAGGTCGAGAGCCTGGCGGCGATCGCCTGCTTCGAGCACGGCGAGGGGGCGAAGGCCCGGAAGCTCTGGCAGCGCGCGCTCGCGACCCGCACCCGGGTGTCGCCCGACAGCCTGTTCGCCGCCACCCAGCTCGCCTGGCTGGGCCAGCTTTCGGCGATGGAAGAGGACTTCCCCGCTGCCGAGACCTGGCTCGCCCAGTCGCTCGCCATCCGCGAGCGGCTGGCCCCGGGCAGCGTGGCGGTCTCGCACAGCCTCAACAACCTCGGCATCGTCAAGAGCTATCGCGGCGACATGGTGGGAGCCGAGGAGTGTTATCGCCGCTCGCTCGAGATCGACCGTGCCCTGATCCCCGACAGCCTCGATCTCGCGCTCGACTACATGAACCTCGCCAACCTCGCGCACCGCCGCATGGATCTCGGCACGGCGGAGGACTACGGCCTCCAGGCGCTGGCGATCCAGGAGCGCCTGGCGCCCGGCAGCATCGCGGTGGCGGACAGCCTGCACAACCTGGGGACCACCTTCCACTCCGCGGGTGACGCCGCGCGCGCCGAGGAGTACCTGCGCCGAAGCCTCGCGATCAACGAGAAGATCGACCCCGAGGGAAGGGGCATCAACGTCAACCTCCACGGACTGGCCGCGACTGCTTCCCTGCGGCACGACTGGCCGGCGGCGGAGGCTTACTACCGGCGCGCGGTGGCGCTCGAGGAGAAGAAGGAGCCCGCCGGCTGGGCGACCGCGCTGGCGCGCAGCGAGCTGGGCGGCGTGCTGACCGAGCGCGGGCGGCTGGCCGAAGCGCTGGCGATCGAAAAGCTCGCGGCGGCCGCCATCCGCCGCAGCGTGCCCGGCACCATCTACGACGTCGAGGTCCATGCCCAGCTCGCCTCGACCGAGCGGCGCATGCACCACCTGGAGGCGGCGCTCGCAGCCTCGACCCACGCGCTCGGAGCGCTCGAATCCCAGCTCGAGCGGCTGGGAGTCGCCGACGAGGCGCGCACCGCCTTCGCGGCGAAATACTCCGAGTTCTACAAGGAGCACCTCGGCATCCTGGTCGAGCTCGACCGCCCGGTCGAGGCGTTCCACCTGCTCGAACGCTACCGGGCGCGCGGGTTCCTCGCCATGCTGGCCGAGCGCGATCTCCGGTTCCGCCTCGACGCGCCGCCCGAGATCGAGGCCGAACGGCGGCGCCTCAATTCCGACTACGACCGCACGGAGGCCCAGCTCGCCGCGGTGGCCGGCGACGGGTCCGCGGCGGCCGGCGAGCGCGCAATACGGCTGCGGCGCCACCTGGTCGAGCTCGTCCGCGAGCGCCACGAGCTGGAGGTCAAGCTGCGCGCGGCGTCGCCGCGCCTGGCCGCCTTGCGCTATCCGCAGCCGCTCGACCTCGCCGCCGCGCGGCGTGCCCTCGATCCCGGGACGCTCCTGCTCTCCTACTCGATCGGGCGCCGCGAGAGCTTCCTGTTCGCGGTCGGGCCGGGGCCGCGCGATTTCAAGGTCACCCGGCTCGCGGTCGAAGCCGACGGGCTGCGCGACGAGGTGCGGCGTTTCCTCGCCGCCATCGAGCAGAGCCGCGAAGGCGGTGGCGGCGACCTGGTGGGCCGCCTCGCGGCGCGGCTCGGCCGCGAGCTGCTCGCTCCCGCCGCCCCGCAGATCGCCCGCGCCGCCCGCCTGCTCGTGATCCCCGACGGCCCGCTGCACTTCCTGCCTTTTGCCGCGCTCGGCGCCCCCACAGCCGCCGCGGCTCCGGCAGTCAAGTCGGCTTCGGCCTCTTCGGCGGCTTCGGCGGCTTCGCCGGCCGCCGGCCTGCCGCGTCTCCTGGTGGAGGACAAGCCGGTGACCGTCGTCGCCTCGGTCACCGTCTTCGCCGAGCTTGCGAAGCGGCGCCGGCCGCCGGGCGACGTCCGGACGGCGCGCCTGGTCGCCTTCGGCGATCCGACCTACCCGGCGGCCCTCGCCGGCACCAGCGCGGCGGGCCGGGAGGCCGGCGGAGCGGTGGGCGCGGCGGCGGCGCCTCCAGGAGGAGGGGCCGAGCCGGCAGCGGGCAGCGCGGCGCCGGCGGCGGGCGCGGCGGCAGCATCGCAGGCGCCGGCTCCCGACCGCTCCGAGCCGGTCCTGCGGGCGGCCCTGCGCCGCGGCCTGCGCCTCGACCCGCTGCCCGGCACGCGCGCCGAGGTCGAGGGCCTGCGCTCGCTCTATCCGCGTTCCCGGATCCTGGTCGGCGCCGAGGCGACCGAGGAGCAGGCCAAGGCGCTCGCCGGCGAGGCCGTGCTCCTCCACTTCGCCTGCCACGGCATCGTCGACGAGCGCTCGCCGCTCGATTCGGCCCTCGTGCTGTCGATCCCCGAACAGGTCCACGAGGGCCAGGACAACGGCCTCCTCCAGGCCTGGGAGATCCTCGAGCAGGTGCGCCTCGACGCCGATCTCGTCACGCTTTCGGCCTGCCAGAGCGCGACCGGCCAGGAGCTCTCCGGCGAGGGACTGATGGGCCTCACCCGGGCCTTCCAGTACGCCGGCGCCCACAGCGTGCTCGCCTCGCTCTGGAGCATCAGCGACAGCAGCACCGCCGAGCTGATGCAGCGCTTCTACGGCTACCTGCGCGCGGGCGCCGCCAAGGACGACGCCCTGCGCCGCGCCCAGCTCGACCTGCTGCACGGCGCGGCCGCCGGCGGCGCGCATCCTTTCTACTGGGCGGCCTTCGAGCTGATCGGCGACCGGCTGTAGCGCGCGCCTCGGCGGGCGAGGGTCCATCGCGGTCCGGCGCGGCGGGCCGTGGGGACGAGCAGCGGCACGCCGCTGGTGCGGTTGATTGCCGAGCGGCGGGCAGCGCTTCGCTGCCGGCGCGGGGCCGCAGGCGATGGGACGGCGGTTATCCGCCTTCGCCCGCACACCTGCTTGACTCGTTCTGCATAATCATGCAGAATCATGCGCATATTGAGCCACCGAACCCCGCCCCTGCCGCCGCCATGCCCATCGACCACGAGATCCGCGCCACCCGCCAGCGGGCCATCCTCGAGCTGCTGGGCGAGGTGGCGGTGACCAGCCAGGCCGAGCTGGTCCAGCTGCTGCGGCGGCGCGGCATCGGGGCCACCCAGTCGAGCGTCAGCCGCGACCTCGCCGACCTCGGCGTGGCGCGGCTGGCGGGCCGCTACGTGCCGCGCCCCGAGCCCGACCCCGGGCTCGGGAGCCTCGCGGGCCTGGTGCGCGTGGTCAAGCCGGCCGGCTCCCACCTGACCGTGGTGCTGACCATCGTGGGGTCGGCGCAGAGCGTCGCCCTCGCCATCGACCGCGCCGCCTGGCCGGAGGTCGTCGGCACCATGGCGGGCGACGACACGGTGTTCGTCGCCACCGCCGACGGGCGCGACCAGCAGAAATTCATCCGCCGGCTGCGCAGCAGCCTCCTGGAGAGCTGAGCCATGGAACCGATCGTCCTCGCCTTCTCGGGCGGGCTGGATACTTCTTTCTGCATCCCCTGGTTGAGCGAGACCTACGGCCGGCCGGTGGTCACCGTCACCGTCGACACCGGCGGCCTCGACCCCGAGGCGGCCGCGGCGCTCGCCGAGCGGGCACGCCGCCTGGGCGCGGCCGACCATGTGCTGGTCGATGCGCGGGCGGAGTTCTTCGACCAGGTGCTGCGCTTCCTGGTCATGGGCAACGTGCGGCGAGGGCAGGTCTACCCGCTGTGCGTGGGCGCCGAGCGGGTCATCCAGGCGCAGCAGGTCGCGCGCGCCGCGGCCCGCCTCGGCACCTGCACGGTCGCCCACGGCTGCACCGCCGCCGGCAACGACCAGGTGCGCTTCGAGGTCGCTTTGCGCACCCTCGATCCCGGCCTCGAGGTGCTCGCGCCGGTGCGCGACCACGCGCTGCCGCGCCGCGACGAGGTGGCCTATCTCGAAGCGCGCGGGCTGCCGGTGCCCGCCTTCGGCGCCGCCTATTCGGTCAACCGCGGGCTGTGGGGGGTGACGATCGGCGGCAAGGAGACGCTCGACACCGTCGAGCCCATCCCGGAGTCGGCCTGGGTGCTGACGCGCAACGCCTTCACCTGCCCGCGCGAGGCGAGCCGGCACGTGCTGGAGTTCGAGTGCGGCGTGCCGTCGGCGTGGGACGGCGAGGCGCTGCCGCCCGTCGAGCTGATCGAGCGGGTCGAGCGGGAGGCCGCCGGTTACGGCATCGGGCGCGGCATCCATCTGGGCGAGACGATCCTCGGCATCAAGGGGCGGGTCGCCTTCGAGGCCCCCGCCGCAGAGGTGCTGCTGACCGCCCATCGCGAGCTCGAAAAGCTCACCTCGACCGGGCGCCAGATCCGCGTCAAGGAGAGCGTGTCGGGGGTGTACGGCGACCTCGTGCACGAGGGGCAGCACCTCGATCCGGTGTGCCGCGACATCGAGGCCCTGCTGCTTTCGAGCCAGCGGCGGGTGAGCGGCGAGGTGCGGCTGCTGCTCCGCCCCGGACAGCTGTTCGTCGAGGGCGTCTCCTCGCCCTTCTCGCTGGTCGCCGCTTCGCGCGGCGTCTACGGCGAGGCGGCCGGCGAGTGGACGCCCGCCGACGCGCGCGGATTCTCGCGCCTCGCGGCGCTGCCCGGGATGCTGCACGCGCGGATGGCCGCGCCATGATCAGCAAGGCGGTGGCACTCGACAAGATCGCCTCGGTCACCGCCGGCTGCCGGCTCAAGCGCGAGGTGCGCCTGAGCGACGAGATCCCATGCGCCGAAGGGGTGGTGGTGGCGGTGCGCGTGCTCAACGACAAGACCACCTACAACCTGCTCGAGCTGCCGAGCGGACGGATGGCGCTGGTCAAGCGGGGCGACGTCATCGCCGGGGCGCTCGGCCACCGCAACGCCCTCTTCGGCTACTCGGGGCACCTGCCGGCGGCGCTCGCGCCGGGCGACCGCGTGCAGCTGCTCAACCTGGGCGGTGTCCTCGGCATTTGCGACTCCGCCAATCCCGACTTCGGGCCTCCGTTCGAGTGCGAGGTGCTGGGGGCGGTGCTGCACTTCCCGTTCCTGGGCGAGCGCATCGGGGTCGCCGCCCGCATCGGCGGCGAGCCGCTCGACCCGGCGGCTCCGCTGCCGCCGCCGGCCGCGGCCGGCGGCGTGCCGGTGGTGGCGCTGGTCGGATCGTGCATGAACTGCGGCAAGACGGCGGCGGCCTGCGCCCTGGTGCAGCGCTTCAGCCACGGCGGCTGGACGGTGGATGCCTTCAAGGCGACCGGCGTGTCGCTGCGCCGCGACGCGCTCGCGATGGAGGATGCCGGAGCGCGCACCACCGCGACCTTCACCGACTTGGGGGTGGTCGCCACCACCGCGGCGAACGCTCCCGCGGTCACCCGCACGCTGCTCGCCCGCCTGGTGGAAGGCCGCCCGGACCTCATCGTGGCGGAGCTGGGCGACGGCCTGCTCGGCGCCTACGGGGTCGCCGCCATCCTCTCCGACCCCGGGATCCGGGAGGCGTTCGGCGCCGTGGTGCTGGCCGCCAACGACCCGGTGGCCGCCTGGGGCGGGGTGCGCATGCTGCGCGAGCAGTTCGGCATCGAGCCCGCGGCGGTGACCGGGCCGGCGACCGACAACCTCGCCGGGACGCGCATCATCGAGGAGACCCTCGGGCTGCCGGCAATCAACGCCCGGAGCGCCGGCGAGCGGCTGGCCGAGGCGGTGCGGGAGCGGCTGGGGCTGGCGGAGCGCGAGCCCGCCGCGGCCGCGCCGGCGGCAAGCCCGGCCGAACGGCGGGGGCCGCAGTGAGGGCGGCTCCAGCCCCCACTACGAGCCGGCGGGAGGAAGAGGGCCGCGCGGCGTCCGCGGTGCCGGTGCTGGTGCTCGGGGGATCGGGCTACGTGGCGGGCGAGCTGCTGCGGCTGGTGGCCTGCCACCCGCGCCTCGCGCTCGCCGGGGTCGTCTCCGAGAGCCAGCCCGGGCAGGCGGTCGTGGCGGCCTTCCCGCACCTCGCGGGCGCACTGCCGGAGATCGCCTTCAGCGCCCCGGGCGAGTTGCCGCGGCTGGTAGCCGGCCTGGCGGAAACCGGAAGGCGGAGCGACGAGATCGGCGACGGAACGGGCGCCGACCCGGAAACGGGCGCTCGGCAGGGCGCCGTCACAGGAGCGGCCGCCGGCACCGGAGCGGCCACCGGCACCGGACCTCCCCTCGCGGCAGCGCTCTGCGCGGCGCCCCATGGCGCCTCGGCGCCCCTGATCGACGGGCTGCTCGACGCCGCCGAGCGCGCGGGGGTCCGCCTGCGCGTGATCGACCTGTCGGCCGATTTCCGGTTTGCCAGCGCGGCCGAGTACGAGGCGGTGTACGGGCACCCGCACGGCGCGCCCGCGCGGCTCGCCGGCTTCCATCGCGGTCTCCCGGAGCATGCGGCCGTGCAGGGCGTCCGGCGGGGGGCGGCCGGGTGGGAGGTCGAGCACGTCGGCCATCCGGGGTGCTTCCCCACCGCGGTGCTGATGGCAGCGGTGCCGCTGCTGCGGCTCGGGCTGGTCGAGCCCTGCCTGCACGTGGTCGCGGTGACCGGCTCGACCGGCGCCGGCCGCACTCCGGGCCCCACCACCCATCACCCGGCGCGGCGCAGCAACCTCTTCGCCTACAACCCGCTCGTCCACCGCCACGAGCCGGAGATGCGCGCCCTGGCGGCGGCGGCGTGCGGCGTCGAGGCGACCGGGGTCGAGATCCATTTCGTGCCGCAGGCGGGGCCGTTCGCGCGCGGCATCTACGCCACCGTGCAGGCACGCCTCCGCCGGCCGCTCGCCGCCGAGGAGGTGGCCGCCGCCCTCGCCGGCTTCTATGCCGGCGCGCCGTTCGTCGAGGTCGGGGCGGAGCCGCCCCGGCTCCAGGACGTGGTGGGCACCAACCGCTGCCGCCTGGCGGTGGCCACCCGCGGCGACCGCCTGGTGGCGTTCTCGGCGCTCGACAACCTGGTCAAGGGGGCGGCGGGCGGCGCCGTGCAATGGCTCAACGCGATGCTGGGCCTGCCCGCGACGATGGGGCTGAACCAGCCGGGACTGGGGTGGTTATGATCGTCGAAAAAGACGAGCTGACGGGCGCCGACGAGGCGCGTTTCCTGCTGCCGGTCTACGCGCAGTCGCCGATCGAGCCGGTGGCGGGCGAGGGCGCGGTGCTCTGGACGCGCGACGGGCGGCGGCTGCTCGACTTCTACGGCGGCCATGCTGTCGCCCTGCTCGGCTACCGGCACCCGCGGCTGCTCGCGGCGCTCGCCCGGCAGGCCGAGGAGCTCTTCTTCCAGAGCAACGTCGTGCCGCTCGCGGTGCGCGCCCGCGCCGCCCGCCGCCTGGTCGAATTCGCGCCGCCGGGGCTCGCGCGGGCCTTCCTCGTCAACAGCGGCGCCGAGGCCAACGAGAACGCCCTGCGGCTCGCGCTGCGCCACACCGGGCGCGGGCACGTGGTGGCGCTCGCCGGCGCCTTCCACGGCCGCACCGCCGCCGCCGCCGCGGTGAGCGACGGCGCGGCCGGGAAGTGGTACGGCTTCCCGCGCACGCCGTTCGCGGTGAGCTTCGTGCCGCGCGGCGATCTCGCGGCGCTCGCCGCCGCGCTCGACGCCGAGCCCACCGCCGCGCTCATCGCCGAGCCGGTGCAGGGGATGGCGGGCGCGGTGCCGCTCGGCCGCGACTACCTGGCGGCCGCACGCGAGCTGACGCGCGAGCGCGGCGCCCTGCTGATCTTCGACGAGGTGCAGTGCGGGATGGGACGGACCGGCGCGCCGTTCGCCGCCCAGCTCTACGGCGTCACTCCCGACCTGCTGACCACCGCCAAGGGGCTCGCCGGCGGCTTCCCGGCGGGCGCCGTGCTGGCGAGCGAGGCGGTCGCCGGGGCGGTGCGCCAGGGCGACCTCGGCAGCACCTTCGGCGGCGGGCCGCTCGCCTGCGCGCTGATCGAGGCGGTGATCGAGACGCTCACCGAGGAGGGGCTGCCGGCGCGCGTGGGGCCGCTCGCACAGCGCATCCGCGAGAGCTGCCAGGTGGGCCCGGTCACCGCCGTCCAGGGCGAGGGGCTCCTGCTCGGCCTGCGCACCACGCGGCCGGCGCGCGAGGTGCAGGCGGAGCTGCTCGCGCGCGGCATCCTGGCCGGCACCAGCGCCGACCCGCACGTGGTGCGGCTGCTGCCCCCGCTGGTCATCACCGAAGCGCAGGTCGACGAGCTGGCGGCGGCGCTGGCGGAGATCGGGAGGTGACGGGGACGACCAGCGGCTTTCCGGGCTTTCGCGGCTCGCGCGGTTTCCAGGACCTCGCGCAGCTCACACGCGCGGAGGTGGCGGACCTGCTGGCCCTGGCGGGGCGGCTCGAAGCGCGTCCGGAGCCGGCGGCCGCCGCCGGCAAGGTGCTCGGGCTGCTCTTCTTCAACCCTTCGCTCCGCACCCTCGCCTCGTTCCAGTCCGGGATGTCGCGGCTGGGCGGCAGCAGCTTCGTCATCTCCCCCGGCCAGGGCAGCTGGCAGCTCGAGACCCGGCGCGGGGTGGTGATGGACGGCGCCGCCGCCGAGCACGTGCGCGAGGCGATCCCGGTGCTGGCGGGCTACGCCGACGTGCTGGGCATCCGCTCCTTCGCCGCCGGCGCCGACCTCGCCGCGGAGATCGAGGACCGCGCGTTCGCCGAGATGGCGGAGCTCTGCCCGGTGCCGCTCATCAACCTCGAATCGGCCGCCAACCACCCCTGCCAGGCGCTCGCCGACTGGCGCACGCTCGACGAGCTCGGGGTGCCCGAGGCGGGCGGACGCTTCGTGCTCACCTGGGCGTGGCACCCGAAGCCGCTGCCGCTCGCGGTGCCGGCGGCGGCCGTCCACATGGCGGCCATGCGCGGCATGCGGGTCACCGTGCTGCGCCCGGAGGGCTTCGCGCTGCCCGATCCGATCCTGGCGCGGGCCCGGCAGGCGGCGGCCGCGGCGGGCGGCACGGTCGAGGAGACGAGCGACCGCGACGCGGCGCTCGCCGGGGCGCACGCGGTCTATGCCAAGTCCTGGGCGGCGACCTCCTGCTACGGCGACGCGGCGGCCGATGCCGCCCTGCGCGCCCCGCTGCGGGACTGGCGGGTCGAGGAGAGCTGGTTCCGCGCGGCGGCGCCGGGCTGCCGCTTCCTGCACTGCCTGCCGGCGCGGCGCGGCGCGGTGGTGAGCGACGAGGTGCTCGACGGCCCGCGCAGCGTGGTGGTGCGCCAGGCCCACAACCGGATGTGGGTGCAGATGGCGGTGCTCCATCGCCTGCTCGCGGCGCCGAGCGATCCTGCGAGCAAGTGGGCGAGCAACCCTGCGCGAGACCCGGCGAGCCGCTCTCCGGTCGGCCAGGCGGGAGAGGTCGGAAGAGGAGGGAGCGAGCAATGAAAGACGTCGGCCAGCGCAGCGCCGAGGCGGCCACGCTGCGGCACGCCATCCCCTACATCCGGCTGTTCCGCGGCAAGACCTTCGTGCTCAAGGCGGGAGGCGGAACGCTCGCCAGCGCCGCCGCGATCGAGGCGCTGCTCGCGCAGGTCGAGGTCTTCCACCAGGTGGGCATCCGCACCGTCCTGGTGCACGGCGGCGGGCCGCAGTCGAACGACCTCGCGCGCGCCCTGGGGGCCGAGCCGCGCTTCGTGGCGGGGCGGCGGGTGACCGATGCGCGGGCGCTCGAGGTCGCCACGCTGGTGCTCAACGGCGACGTCAACACGCGGCTGCTGGCGGCCTGCCGCAAGATCGGCCTGCCCGCGGTGGGCGTGAGCGGCGTCGATGCCGGCCTGATCGTGGCGCGCCGCCGGCCGCCGGTGCCGGTGGCGGAAACCGGCGGCGTGGTCGATTACGGCCTCGTCGGCGACATCGAGGCGGTCGATCCGGCGCTGCTCGAGACGCTGCTCGCGGCCGGCCTGGTGCCGGTGGTGAGCCCGCTGTCCGCCGACCGCGGCGGGGGCCTGCTCAACATCAACGCCGACACGGTGGCGGCGGCGCTCGCCGCCCGCCTCGGCGCGGAGAAGCTGATCCTGCTCACCGGCGCGCCCGGCATCCTCGAGCGGCCGGACGATCCCGGCTCGCTGGTGTCCTACACCGATCTCGCCGGCCTCGCCGCGCTGCGCGCCCGGGGCTGCCTCGCGAGCGGCATGTTGCCCAAGGCGAGCAGCATCGAGGCGGCGATCCGGGGCGGCGTGCCGCGCGTCCACATCATCAGCGGCGAGCTGCCGGACTCCCTGCTGGTGGAGGTCTTCACCAACGAGGGCTGCGGCACCCTGGTGGTGGCCGACGTGCACGCCTTGAGCCCGGCCGAGCAGGCGCCGGCGGCCGGAGGCGGGCCGGCGGTTCCGGGCGGAGCGGCGCCGGCGCAGGAGCCGGCAGCCCCGGCAGCGCCGGTCGCGCGCGGGGCCGCCACCGCGGGCCTGCCGCCGGGAGCCGGGAGATGAGGCTGCCGGCGCGCAGGGCCGTGGCCGGGACCGGTTCGCCGCGAGGAGGCGCGAGATGAGGCTGCCGGCGCGGGAGGTCCTGTCGCTGCACCGGCAGATCGTCGCCATCCGCTCGGTCTCGGGAGAGGAGGGCGGGCTGGCGGACTTCCTGGCGGCCTGGCTCGCGCGCCGCGGGGTGGCGGCGGAGCGGATCGGCAACAGCCTGCTGGCCTTCGGGACGGGTGGGCCGCACGGCGGCGAGGCGCCCGCGGCGGGGCGGGCCGCGATGGCCGCGGCGGCTCCCTCTCCTCGCCCGCCGGTGCTGCTCTTCGACACCCATCTCGACACCGTCCCGCCGGCCCCCGGCTGGACGCGCGACCCCTGGCGGGTGGAGACGCTCGACGGGCGCATCTTCGGGCTCGGCGCGAACGACGCCAAGGCGGCAGTGGCGGCGATGATCGCGGCCTTCCTCACCTTCCAGGAGGTCGAGCTGCCGTTCACCCTGGCGCTCGCGCTGGTCGAAGGCGAGGAGACGCGCGGCACCGGTACCGAGGCGGTGCTCGCCGAGCTCGCGCGGCGCGGGCTCGCCCCCGCCGCGGCGGTGGTGGGAGAGCCGACCGGCCTCGATCTCGCGGTGGCGCAGAAGGGGCTGATGGTGCTCGAGCTGACGGCCGAGGGCGAGGCGTGCCATGCGGCGCACGCGGCGCGGCTCGGGGCGCGCAACGCGGCCCGCCACCTCGCCCGCGACCTGGTGGCGCTCGAGGAGGTGGACTTCGGCCCGCCCCATCCCAGCCTGGGACCGATCACCCTCGAGCCCACGCAGCTGCGCGCCGGCACCGCCCGCAACGTGGTGCCGGGCGAGGCGAGCGCCGTGCTCGACGTGCGCACCACGCCGGCGCTGCCGGCGGACGAGGTGGTGGCGCGGGTGCGGCGCCTGGTCGGCGGGCGCGTGCGGGTGCTCTCCGACCGGCTGCTGCCGCGCGAGACGCCGGCCGATTCGCCGCTGGTCGGCGCCGCGCTGCGCGCCCGCCCGGAGAGCCGCCTGATCGGTTCGCCGACGCTCTCGGACCTCGTCTTCATGGCAGGCATCCCGGCGCTCAAGTGCGGTCCCGGGCGCAGCGAGCGCTCCCACACACCCGACGAGCACGTGCTGGAGAGCGAGATCCTGGAGGGGGCGCGGTTCTACAGCCGGCTGATCGGCAACTTCGCCGAGCTCTCCGCCGAGCTGCGCCGGGGAGCGGCGTGAGCCGGCTCTGGGACCGCGGCGAGCCGCTCGACCGGCGGGTGCTCGCCTACACGGCGGGCGAGGACCACCTGCTCGACGCCCGGCTCGTCCCCTACGACGTGCGCGCCTCGATCGCGCACGCCGAGATGCTCGGCGCGGCCGGGCTGCTCTCGGCCGGCGACCTCGCGGCGATCACGGGCGGCCTCGAAGCGCTCGCCGCCGAGCATGCCGCCGGCGCCTGGGAGGTGGGGCTCGCCGACGAGGACGTCCACACCGCGCTCGAGAACCGCCTGACCGCGCGCATCGGCGAGGCGGGCGCCCGCCTCCATCTCGGACGCTCGCGCAACGACCAGGTGCTGGCGGCGCTGCGCCTCTACCTGCGCGACGCCGTCTCGGCGCTCGCCGCCGGGGCGCTCGGGGTGGCCGGCGCGCTCGACGAGCTTGCCCGCCGCGAGCAGGCGACGCCGCTGCCCGGCTACACCCACCTCCAGCAGGCAATGCCGAGCTCGGTGGCGCTCTGGGCCGGCGGCTTCGCGACCGAGCTGCGCGACGACGCGGCAGGGCTCGGCGCCTGCTCGCGGCGGATCGAGAAGAACCCGCTCGGCTCGGCCGCC
>Ga0209693_10000883_pt1 | contig 12394 bp, 11 predicted proteins | sample HubBroMetageWRM3_FD_188345 | JGI IMG/M metagenome (GOLD analysis project Ga0209693, IMG submission 188345) | Warmed soil microbial communities from the Hubbard Brook experimental Forest, New Hampshire - Hubbard Brook CCASE Soil Metagenome WRM 3... | ecosystem: Environmental > Terrestrial > Soil...
CACGGTTTCGGCCGTCAGGGGCTGGGCCGTCAGGGGCTGGGCCGTCAGGGGCTGGGCCGTCAGGGGCTGGGCCGTTACGGGTTGGGGCGTCAGTCATCGCGGGTGAGGCCCAGCCGGTACCCGCCGCCGAGTACGGTCTGCACGATCTGGGGGCGGCCGGGGTCTTCTTCGATCTTGCGGCGCAGGTTCTTCACGTGCGAATCGACCGTCCGGTCATATCCCTCGAACTCATACCCCCGCACCCGGTTGATCAGCTCGAACCTCGAGTACACCCGGCCGGGGACCGTGGCCAGGGCGACCAGGATGCCCCATTCGGTCGGGGTCAGGTCGGCCATCGTGCCGCGCACCATGACCATGCGTCGCTGCTCGTCGATGGTCATGATGCCGCTGCCGTAGCTGGCGGGACCCTGCGTCGCGGCCGGCGCGCCGCGGCGCAGGATCGCCTGGACCCGCAGCACGAGCTCCCGCGGGCTGAACGGCTTCGTCACGTAATCGTCGGCGCCAAGCTCCAGGCCGGCGATCCGGTCTTCCTCGGTGACCTTCGCCGTCAGCATCAGGATCGGCGTGGCCGCCATGGCGCGGACCTCACGCGCGACCGTCTCACCGGATACGTCGGGCAGGCCGAGATCGAGCACCACGATGTCGGGCGCTGCCGAGGCCGCCAGCGTAATGGCTTCCGCGCCGGACTCGGTCGACAACACTATGAACCCGGCCCGCTCCAGGTATGACCGGATCAGGTCCCGAAGCTTGCGCTCGTCCTCCACGAGCAGCACCGTCGCCGCCATCGCCGCTCTCCTCCCCCATTTGCCCGATACCTCCATGATCGCCGGACCGGCGATCATCTGCGGAGCGTCTCCTGCATACAATCACCATTCCCGCTTCACCTGTCGTGCGTCCCGGCACGCTGTGATGGGGGCATGCCGCTGGTAACCGACGGTCCTGATCCGCAGGGTAAGCGCTTATGACGGGTGCTGACCTGCTTGTACTGCTTCCGTGGCTGGTCTTCGCCGCGGGAGTCGCGCTCATCGGCTGGCGCCTCATAGTCGCCGGCCGACGCCGGAGGGACCGCCGGTGAGCGCGGCGTGCTTAGCAAGGCGTCACTCCGTGTCTACTGAGACCACCGGGATTGGTGGGAACGCAAATACTGCGTTAGGAGTAGCCTGCCGTTGAAGATCTTGAAGTGGAAGATCCGAGCTTCGCGGAAGATCCGGTGCACGGTAATCCCCTGCGTAGTGGGGGCACTCTCGTGTCGATCATGATCCTCGGTGTTCGGGACGGGACAATCACTGCGGGCCGTGCTGTTCCAGCTCGGCGATGAGCTGTTCGGCGTCGGTCGCGTCGATGGCGGCGCCTGAGCCGACCTGCTGGAAGTTGTCCAGGGCGGCACGGCCGTAGTGCAGCGCGTCGCCGGTCCGGTCGGCAGCTCTGAGCAGCAGGGCAATGTTGTAGCGGGTCAGCCCGGCCCCATAGATGTCCCCGCGGGCTTCCTCGTGCTGGATGCATCGCTGGTAGTGGCGCAGAGCCTGACCCGTGTCCCCGGCCCGCCTGAAAACTATGCCGAGCTGGTTCTCGATGACCGCGCGGGTCTCGTGGTCGTCGGCGGAGGTGAGTTCCAGGGCCTGCTGGTAGCTGCGGAGGGCGGCGTGGAGGTGTTCTCGGAGCACTGGCGCGGTCTCCGCCGCAGCCCGGGCGTCGTTGAACCTTTCCAGAGCGACCGTGCCGAGCGTGCCGAGGCAACTGGCCCGGCCATATCGGTCGCTGTCCGGCCGCAGGCTAAGACTGTGCCGGAACCAGTGCTCGGCTTGGTCTAGGTCTCGAAGCCCGGGCACGTACAGGTAGGTGTTGCCGAGGCTGCCGGCCGCCTGAGCTTCCGCAGCACGGTCACTGATCCGCTGGACCAGCGCGAGGTCTTCCAGAAAATGCGGCAGGCAGCCAGGATCGTCCTGCGCGAGGAGGACGTTGCCCAGCTCGCTTAGGTTGGCAGCGAGGTTACGTATCAGGAAGCGATGGACTGAGGTAAGACTGGCGGCCGGGGTGGCCAGCGCCGTGGCGGCCCGGTCCCGCATCCAGACGATCAAGGCGTTCAGGAGGCTCGTGGCAGCGGGCCAATCCCGCGCGGCTTGCGCGAGCCGCGCCCGGTATTGGGTGACAATGCTCCACTGGTCTTCGCGGCCGGGCTGCGGCCTGCCGGTAGCGGGGTCGGTGACGTCCGGGGTGATGGCTGCGATCAGCCGGGCCCATTCACTGTTCCGCCCGGTCCGCTCGTACAGTAGCCGCAGGCCCTGCATGCAGCCCATCGCCGCATGCCAAAGCCCATCGGCGCGGGCAAGTTCAAGGGCATTCAGCAGGTTGGCCTCCTCGGCCCGCAGCGCGGGGAAAACCTGATCCTCGCGCGCCGCTGCGCCCTGACCGTGGTAGTAGTCGCCGAGCGCACCGATGGCCGTGGCATAGGCGCGGGTAGCGCGCCCGGCGCCCGGGTCGGCGGGCTGGCCGTAGGCGGCGGTGAACAGGGTGGTGAAGTACCAGGGCAGGGCGGGGTGGATCCGGTAGTACCCGCCGCCGAGAGGGGTCAGCAGGCCGATGGCCGCGGCCCGGTCCATTAGCGCGATGCCGGCATCGCGGTCCAGCCCGGCCAGTTCCGGCACCGCATCCTCCCCCAAAATGTCCGGGTCGCCTATGTAGCGGAGGACGTCGACGTCGGCGGTGTCGCGGAACAGGTGCAGTATGGCCAGCCGGGACCGCTCTGTTTCGGTGAACGCGCGGGCGAAGCCGTAGCTGAGGGAAGCGGCCAGGGAACGGGTGCGGCCCAGCGCGCCATCCTCGTCGGCTTCCATTGGGGCCTCCCCCGCTTGCAGCCGGGACACGAACGCCGCGATAGCCGCGCTCGTGGTGAGGTTCTCGCGCAGGGCCTGGCCAACCACGACGGTGATGGTCAGCGGGTTGCCTGTCGCGTACCGCAGCAGCGGGCGCCAGTCCGCACCTGCCAGGCTCGCGTCGTGCCGAGCGGCTAGGGCGGCGGCGAGCTGCATGCTCTCCCGCATCGGCATCTTCGGGAGCTTGACGCGGGCGGGGAGGTCGCCGAGCCAGGCGTGCTCGTCGCGGCGGGAGGTGAGCAGGACCTTGCACCGGGTGCGCTGGGCCAGATCGCGCAGCAGGCCGACTAGGTCGTCCTGCTCGGCGGGTGTCCAGGCGCTGGGGGTGTCGGCCGGGAACCCGGTGACCGGCTCGACGTTGTCCCAGATCCAGAGCACCGGTAGCTGCGCCAGCACCTGCAGCACGATGTCGAGGCGCTGGGCCGGGTCGGCCAGCGCCGCCCACGCGATTCCGCTGGCCTCCAGCAAGGCGGCGAACTGGTCGCCGACCATGTCGATCGCCCGGGCGGCGGGCAGGTGGTGCTCGAAGGAGGACCACACCACGGCGCCTGGCCAGCTCGGGTGATCCAGGCCGCCGGTGGCCTGGTACCAGCGGGCGAACTCCGCGGCCGTCGATGACTTGCCCGCGCCGGCGAAGGCGTGCAGGAGGACGATTGGCTGAGTGTCGAACGCCCGGTCCAGGGCAAGCAGCGTCTCGTCGCGGCCGAAGAAGCCCGCGTCCGGCGGGCGCGGCAGGGCCTCCTCCGACTCCGTGCCGCCGGAGGCGTCCAGGCGGACCACCGGGGCCGGGCGGTCGGGCGGGTACAGCAGGATCAGCGGCGCGGACTCGTAGACGACGGGGACGGCCCAGTCCTGGAGTTCCACCGGGGTCGCACCGATCCGCCGGACCGGGTCGTCCGCAAGGGCGCGGCGGGCGGCGGTGGCTGCCTGGCCAAGGGAGCGGCCGACCAGGAGGTGGGCATAGAGGTCGGCGACGAACTGGGCGGCGGTGACGACGTAGACGTTGTAACGCATCGCGACGACGCCTGGGACGCCGGCATCGGCGACTTCGGCGGCAAAGGATCCGTAGGCACGGATACGGGCGTGGACATCGCCGGCAGCCTCGCCGGGCTCCTCCCGCGCCTCGGCGTAGGCCGAGCGGCAGGCGTTCAGGACCAGGACCGGGACGCCGGTCGCGGTGAGCAGGCGACCCAGCGTCGGGCCGTCGGCCAGCTGCTGGTTCTCCGCGGTCTCCGGGTCCTCGAACACCAGGTAGCCGTGCTGGCCTTGGCGCGCGGGGGCGGCCAGGGAGAAGCGATACACGTTCGAGGACACGCTGACACGGCTCAGGTCGGACACGTCGACGTAGGTCCCGTGGCCGTCGAAGTGGACGACGTGGTAGGGGCGGCCGGCGTCATATGCCGCGTGCAGCGCCTCGGATAGGCGGGCGTAGGTGGCGGGGCGGAGGACGTCTAGGTCCAGGCCTTCCATCTGGGCGGCGCCGCCGCGGACCAGGCGGCTGGCCACCGAGCGGAACGGGACGTCGTCGCCACGCTCGGGGCGGCAGATCACCAGCAGGACGCGCAGGCGGTCGCCGGAGGGCTCGGGCGGGGGTGGGTACGCGGTGGCGCGGCGATGGGTACGGACGAACTCCTTCGCGCCGAGGGCGACCGGGGCGTCGCGGCGGGGGTCGCGGAGGAGTTCCCAGGCGGGGCCGGGGCCTTCAGTGGGGTCGGCGTCGATTTCTACGCGGACTTCGCTCAGGCGGTTGCGGGCCTGGGCCCAGATGTCGGCCGCATCTGGGTCGGAGAAGACCTGGCGGAACAGGTCCGTGCCGGCCTGGGCGAGGCGGGCCTCGGCGGCGCGGGCGATCGCGGGCGCGGGGTCGGCGGGGAATTCGGCGTAATCCTCTAAATACCAGCGGATACGCTCGCCGTCGCCGGTATCGGGGTCCGCGGTTAGTTCGGCCATCGCCTCCTGGGATAGCTGATCGTCTTGCCAGGTCACCGTGACGCGGCGGCGGCCGTCATTGCCTGCTGGCAGATCGCTGATCCGGAGTTTGGCCACATCTAACGGTAGCCAACCGGGACAAGTGCGGTGGAGGGATGGGGAACCACGGCCCGTTCGGCAAAAATAAGGGTTTTTTGATTGTCGGGATACTGCGGTGGCGTGGGGTTGAGCTGGGGGTTTATTTTTTTCCGGGGGCGGATTGCCTGATACGCCGGAATTGCGTCAGCGTGTGATGGGTCGGATACGTAGCGAATTGGCTGCGCACGGGGGGATTTGGGGGCACCATAGGTGTGTGGATGCGGATCAGGTGGCTACGCTGCGTGCGTTGCTCGCCCCTACCGGATGGCTCGAGCGGACCCGCGTGTTCGCGCGGGGGTTGCGGAGGGCGACCCGGACGCCGGGGGGGCTGCTGCTCGTGGGCACGCCGGCCGAGGAGCCTTGGCACCTCACGGCGCACCTGGACGAGGAGAGCCGGCTGTCGGGGATCGAGGAACTCGCCCCGACGCTGGTCCGCTGGCAGGTCCCTGCGGGCGCGCCTGAGCACCTGCGGGTGGGGCTGGACCGGCTGGAGGCGGCGCGGCGCGGCGAGACGCTGTTCGTCGTGACGCCGACGACCGCCCCGGTGCCGCTGCTCGAGCGAGTCAGCGACGCGCGGCGGCTCGGTGCCACGATCTTCGCGCTCAACCAGGGGGATCCGGAACTCGACGGGCTCGCGCACGAGGCCATGTCCCTCCAGCCAGGCCCCGGGGTGCCCGGGGGGCTGACGTTCGGGATGGCCCAGCACCTGGTCAGCGCGGCGTGCGGTGAGCTTGGCGGCGGCCGCGGCGAGTTCGGCGTGGCCAGCGCGGCGCGGCAGGCCGCGACCGGGACGCCCGCCTACCAGCGGTACCGGCCCGGGGTCCGCGGGCTGCGCGACCGGGTGGCGCGGCTGCTCGACGTCGTCAGCGGCCCGGTTCCTTAGCGCTAGGCGTCCAGGGTGAGGACCATGGTGGGGCGCTCGATGATGTGATCGGGGCGCAGCGGGCGGACCGCGGTGCCGATGGCGAAGAACTCCGTGGTGTGCGAGCCCCAGGTGTGGCTGTGCTGGCGTAGCTGCACGCCGACGATCCCCTCCGCGTGCAGGGCCTCGGCTTCGGCCTGCATCCGGCTCATGGCGAGCTCGCGGGCGTCGTAGAGCGCCTGGGTGAACTGCTCGATCTCGACGTTGCGGCCGATGTTGCCCATCTTCGCGCCCATCCGCTGGTGGGCGATGTGATAGACGCACGAGCCCATCACCATGCCGAGCGGGGCGTAGCCGGCCCGGATCAGCGTCCAGAAGTCCTGACCGGACAGGTCGGAGGTGAACGGCTGGTTCTTGTTGTTGCGCCAGTTGTCGACCCCGCCGCCGCCGGCGCCCTCTTCGGCCTTGACGGCCGTGCCGACCGCGATGAATTCGGCGATGTCGGCGCCGAATTCCTTCATCTCCACCTCCAGCCGGACACCGACGATTCCGTCTGCGCGCAGCGCGTCGGCCTCGGCTTCCATCCGGGTCATGGCCAGCTCGCGGGCGTGGTACATGGCCTGGGAGAGCACGTCGAGCTCCTGGTTCTTGCCCCACCTGCCCACCTGCAGCCCGACGTGGTAAATGGAGCTGCCGAGCACCAGGCCGAGCGGGCGGAATCCGACCTCCCGCACCAGCAGGAACTCGTTAACCGACAGGTCGGAGGTGAAGATCGAGCCGGCCTTGCCGGGCTCAAGCTCCGCCAGGCGGCGCATGGCATCCTGCGGGACACCCGCGGCGTCGAGTTCGGTCGCTATGTTTCCCTGCTCGGTCATGGCCTCTCCCACAGAGCGCTTCTTTGAGCCTTGGCTGTTGTCATATCCGTATCCTGCTCGCCTGGCGGCGCTGCGGGTCGAGCGACATAATGGCCAGCGTCTTGCCGTGCTGCTGTTCCGTGCGGGCGAAGCGGGCGATCGCGGTGCCGATGGTCGTGGCCTCCACGATGTGATCCCGGCGGCCCTCCATCGCCGGGCACTCCCGTTCCCGCACCTGCATCTCCATGGAGGCGATCACCACGCCCTCGGCGCCGATCCGCTTGACGTCGTGATCCAGCTGCAGCCGCGCGTCGTGCCTGGCGTCGTTGACCAGCTCGGTGTAACCGAGAACCTCGGCGTTACCTGCGCCCCAGCGGGTCTGGCCGACGGTCAGCCAGTCATCGTGCCGTGATCCGATCGAGATGCCGAGCGCGAGCCCGGCGGGAACCCAGCCCTTCATGATCAGCTTGGTGAAGTCCTGCCCGGACAGGTCCGAGGTGAACGGCGCCCGCAGGGCGCGGCCCTGGGACTGGGACTTGGGCTGGGACTTGGACTTCGACTTTGGCGACACCGGGGGCGCGCCCGGCGCGCGGATGGCCGTCCCGATGGCCTTGAACTCCAGGCCCCCGGCGGGAAACGACCCGATGGTCAGCCGGACGCCGACCACGCCGTGGCCGCCGAGGTCGGCACACTCGGTCGTCATCCGGTCGATGGCCTTGTGCCGCGCCTGGTACATCGCCTGTACCAGCGGGCCGAAGGACCCGAAACCACCGCGCGAGGAGACCTGGGTGACGGTGCGGGCCGGTATGCCGTATCCGAAGGATCCCCAGGCCCCTGGGCAGTTGTAGCCGCCGGTATAGCCGATGTTGTAGACGGCCGCGCCGAGAACCTGGCCGACCGGCTCGAATCCCACGCTGCGGATCGCGGCAAACTCGTCGGACGTCAGCGCCGACCCCCACGTGCCGCTGCGCCGGATTTCCGCCATCCGGGCCTCGGCCGCGGCCGGCAGTTGTTCGCTCACGCCCCTAGCCTAATAGCGCGGCGGACTTAATCCTGCGCGTCCCACTCCTCATTTCTTCGCTGCACCGTTTCCAGCGCGCGGGCAGCCGCCTCCCGGGTGGGGAAGGGGCCGAGCCTGTCCTTGCCCGGGGTGGGCCCGTCGTCGTCCTCGACCGTGTGGGTCTTGAGGCTGTACCACCATCGCTTCTCGTTGTCCATGCACATTAGACTCGCAAAGCATGGCGACAATGCTTCATCCGGGCCGGCTTTCACCCATCCGCCAGGTTCCCGCGGACATCCCGCGGCCGGAATACGTGGGCAGAAAGCATCCCAGGCTCGGCGAGCCAGACGTCAAGACACCCGAGATCATCGAGCGGATGCGGGTGGCGGGCAAGCTGGCCGCCCAGGCACTCGCCGAGGTCGGCGCGCACGTGGCCCCCGGCGTCACCACCGACTACCTGGACCAGGTGGGCCACGACTTCCTCGTCGGCCACGGGGCGTACCCGAGCACGCTCCTCTATCGCGGGTACCCGAAGTCGCTGTGCACCTCGCTGAACGAGGTGATCTGCCATGGCATCCCCGATGACACGCTGGTCAACGACGGGGACATCGTCAACATCGACATCACCGCGTACATCGGCGGCGTGCACGGCGACACCAACGCGACCTTCCTGGCCGGCGCAGTGGACGAGGAGTCGCGGCTGCTGGTGGAGCGCACTCATGAGGCGATGATGCGCGGCATCCGCGCGGTCGCGCCCGGCCGCCCGCTGAACGCCATCGGCCGGGTGATCGAGTCCTACGCGCGCCGGTTCGGCTACGGGGTCGTGCGCGACTTCACCGGTCACGGCATCGGCCGGACGTTCCATTCGGGCCTGATCGTGCCGCACTTCGACGACCCGCACAACGACGTCATCATGGAACCGGGGATGACGTTCACCATCGAGCCGATGCTCACCCTCGGCACGATCGACTATGACGTCTGGCCGGACGGCTGGACGGCCGTGACCAAGGACCGGCGGCGCACCGCGCAGTTCGAGCACACAATCCTCGTCACCGAGGACGGCCACGAGATCCTCACCCTGCCGTAAACCGGTCTGAGCTGCTGCCATGGGCGATTACGCCTTCGACGCGGATACCACTGTCTCACCGTCTGGGCCCGGTGAGTACAGCGCGACGCTGACCGACCGGTGGAACGGCATGACCAGCGTGGTGAACGGCGGCTACATGATGGCGATCTGCCTGCGCGCGCTCGGGCTGAGCATGCCGTTCGCCGACCCGATCGTGGTGTCCGGCTTCTTCCTGCGGCCGGGGACGGCCGGTCCGGTGACCGTCCGCACGTCGCTGCTGCGCAGCGGGCGGACCACGGCGTTCGGCGAGGCGAGCCTGTCACGTGACGGGAAGGAAATCGTCCGCGTGACGGCCGCCTTCGCGGACCTGGATGCCGCCGCTGCCGCTTCTGTGGGGGGCCCGGTGTTCCTCGGCGGCGGGCCGCCTGACTTGCCGCCGCCTTCGGACTGCGTGGGGTTGCCAATAGCTGCGTTCGGGCCGGCCACGATCGCGGAGCGGATCGAGTTCCGGCCGGCGGAGCTGCCGGGCTGGGTGCGCGGCGAGCCGGGCGGACGTCCCTCGATGAACTTCTGGATGCGGTTCGCCGACGGGCGGGACGCCGACCTGCTCGCGCTGCCGCTGCTTGTCGACTGCACCGCTCCCTCGGTGACGGAGCTCGGCGCGGTGTCCGCCACCATCGAGCTCACCGTCCACCTGCGGGCCCGCCCCGCGCCCGGCTGGCTGGCCTGCCGGGCGTCCACCCGGTTCGTGGTCGGCGGCCGCCACGAGGAGGACTTCGAGATCTGGGACTCCTCCGGCGCCCTGGTGGCCCAGTCCCGGCAGTTGGCGCTGATCGTGGGCTAGTCTCGCCTTTCTCGCCTTTCTCGCCTTGGTTGGCGCGCGCGGGCGTGCAGGCTGATCGAGTAGCCCGTGCCGCGGCCGCGCAGCCAGTGCCGCTGACCGTGGACCCGTACCGGGCCGTGGCGCAGGACGGCGCCGTCTGCGGCCTGGTCCGCGCCCTCGGTGGCGTCGCCGGCGATCAGCGTGGCCACGTCGCAGTCGCACTGCTGCCCTGCGGCGCCGGGCGGCAGGACCACCAGCCAGGCTAGGTAAGAGGGGTCCTCTCCGACGCCTATGGTCAGCGGCCGGTCGGGATCGAAGCGGACCAGGCCCCACCACCGTTCCGGCGCGGCAGCGATCGTCCGCAGATGGCCGGCCAGCGCGCCGATTGTCGGGGCCGCGGCGGTTGGCTGGGCGGTTTCATGGGCTGTCCCTTGGGCTGTTGCCTGGGCGGGCGGCTGGGCCGGGACGAGCGTGAGGGCCTCGGCGAGCCTGGCGATCTCGGGAGCGACGGACATGTCTGCGATCAACGGAGGATCCTTCGTGTACGGGCGCCCTTAGCGGGCGGGCCCGGCGGTGACAACGGTCAGCTGAGGTCGTTGTCAGCGACAACACGAAGGACAGAGCGCGCGCAGCATCGTCGCGGTGACACCTGAGTGGTCACCGTGGTAGCGGGATGCGCGGCCTGGCATGGCCGAAACTATACACGGTCAGTGACGCGGCCGCGTCCCTCCCTGCCCCTAGGGCGGGTGAGCGGTCCGGGATGTGCCACGCCGGTCCGTTCTGCCAAAATGATCTTTTATTCAGACTGGCCGGTGGACGATATCCGGCTTTCCGTTCGGATAGCCGAGGATTTTTTTCAGGGAGGATTCGGGCTTGTGGGAGTTTTTGGTGTACTGGAGTGCACCTAATCCTCCCGGGAACCCGGATCCTCCCAGATCTTTGACGGCCGCGAGCACCACGGGCCGCTTATGTACCACAGCACGCATGAGCACCGGTGGAGACGAAGAGGCGACGAGCTTGTCAAGATCTTCGGCGGCTCAGTGGGCGGCAGCGAGGCGCTGGATGGCGGGGCTGGCGGATTCCTTGGTGACCTGGCTGGGGTCGGCGGACCAGGCCGCGGCGCAGAGGGCGCGCAGGCCGTCGATGCGCTGGCCAGAGCCGGTCAGCTCCAGCTGGTTCCCGTTCAGGCGCGCCGTCCAGCCGGCGCACGCGAACTCGCCATCATCGCTGGTCACCGCGGGATGGGGTTCGAGCAGGCCGGCCAGGTCCTCGGCTATGTAGGTAGGACGCTGCTCAGGGGGCGCGAGGACCGCCTCGGTCAGGCCGGTGACCCCGGTCAGCACGAGCAGGCTGTCGGCGTCGACCCGGCAGGCGCTCTCGATGTCAGTGTCCAGCCGGTCCCCGACGACCAGGGGGTGCTTGGCGCCGGTCCGCAGCACCGACTCGTGGTGCAGGGGCGGTTCTGGCTTGCCCGCGACCAGGGGCTTGACGCCGGTGGCGGTCGCGATCACCTGGATGAAGGACCCGTTGCCCGGCTGATTCCCGCGGCTGCTCGGCAGCGTGAGGTCGGCGTTGGACGCGACGAACAGGGCACCGGCGGCGACGGCGAGGCCGCCTTCGGCCAGCAGCGAGTAGTCAATGTCCGGCGAGTAGCCCTGGACCACCGCCCGGGGACGGGCGGCGGCGGTGCTCACCGGGCGGAGACCGCGTTCGCGAAGTGCCGCCCGCAGGCCGTTGCCGCCGACGACCAGGACCGTGGCGCCGGCGGGGAGCCGCTCGGCGAGCAGGCGGGCGGCTGCCTGGGCGGAGGTCACCACGTCGTTCGGCGTGGCCGCGACGCCGAAGCCGGTCAGCAGCTCGGCGATGGCCGCGGGAGTGCGGAAGGCGTTGTTCGTGACGTAGGCCAGCCGCATTCCCGCCGCGTCGGCCTTGCGTAGCGCCTCCGGCGCCCCGGGAATGGCGGCGCCGCTCAGGTAAACGGTGCCGTCCAGGTCGAGGAGGGCGACATCGTAGGCGGTGTCAAGGGGATCGGCGCTGCCGCGGGGTGCCGCGGCCACGCTCGTCATCGGGTACCGCCATGGTCCGGGTGCTCGGCCTGGTCCGGGTGCTGTGCCTGGGCGCGGTGCTCGGCCTGGGCGCGGTGCTCGGCTCGGGCGGGGGGCTCGGCTCGGCTGGAGGGCTCGGCCTGGGCGCGATGCTCGGCTCGGCTGGGGGGGTCGGCCTGGGCGCGGTGCTCGGCTCGGCTGCGGGGGTCGGCCTGGCTGGAGAGGTCGGCCTGGGCGGGGCGCTGGGTGCGGGCATCGTCTCTGGCGCGCAGGGTGGCGCGGACCGAGCGGAGGGCCTCGGCGTAGTGCGCCGCGTCTGGGCGCATGGCCGCGGCGAGCGCCAGGTACTCGGCGGCGGCGGCGTGGTCACCGATCCTTGCCAGGGCAAGCCCGAGGCCGAAGTTCGCGTAATCGTCGGATGGGCTGGCCTCCACGATCATGCGGAAATTGTCCGCAGCCTCGGCGTAGCGGCCCGCGTCGAACTGGGCCCGCGCCAGGGCCTCCCGCACGCTGCGGGACGCGGGCTCGGCCGCCGAGGCGCGCTGCAGTACCTGCGCCGCGGCCGCGGGGCTGCCACGGCCGAGTAGCTCCATGCCGCGCTGGTACCAGGCATGCACATCTTCCTCCGGAAGGGCATGGCCAGGGAGTTTTTCCTCCGGACGGGAATCACCGCTCGCGTTCGATCCTTCTGACATGTTGTGCAGACCCTTCCGTCCTACTCTGGTTCCGGTCTCGTGCTGGCGCCCTTCCGCGGCATCCGCTATGCCCGTGACCGGGTGAGCGGACTCGCAAATGTCACTTCAC
>Ga0209693_10000884_pt1 | contig 12389 bp, 10 predicted proteins | sample HubBroMetageWRM3_FD_188345 | JGI IMG/M metagenome (GOLD analysis project Ga0209693, IMG submission 188345) | Warmed soil microbial communities from the Hubbard Brook experimental Forest, New Hampshire - Hubbard Brook CCASE Soil Metagenome WRM 3... | ecosystem: Environmental > Terrestrial > Soil...
GATATTCCGGGGATTCTCGGGCTGCTCGCTTACCGGCCGGAGACCGCCGGGCCGCTCGGCGAGCTCGCCGAGGTCCTGCTGCGCGGCGACAGCACGCTGACGCGGGGCGAGCGCGAGCTGATCGCCGCCTATGTGTCGCGGCGCAATGAGTGCGAGTACTGCTCGAATTCGCACGCGGCGACCGCCGCGGCGCAGTTGCCCGGCGGCGCGGGCCTGGTCGGGCAGGTGCTGGCCGACCCCGGCACCGCTCCCGTTTCCGCCAAGCTCAGGGCGCTGCTCGACATCGCCGACCTGGTCCGGGTGGACGGGCGGCTGGTGTCGGCCGACGTCGTGGCGAAGGCGCGCGCCGCGGGCGCCACCGACGTGGAGATCCATGACACCGTGCTGATCGCGGCGGCGTTCTGCATGTACAACCGGTACGTGGACGGGCTGGGGACGGCCGTGCCCGACGACCCCGCCCAGTACGCCGCTGGTGCTCAAGTCCTCGTCGAGCACGGCTACCGCGCGCCTGGGTGAGCCCGCCTAAGCTGGAAGCGTGGCTAACATGCGGATCGCCCTTGCTCAACTGAACGCTACCGTCGGGGACCTGACCGGGAACGCTGAGCTGGTCGTGGAGTGGACGCGGCGCGCGGCGGCGCGCGGGGCGCGGGTCGTGGTGTTCCCCGAGATGTTCCTCACCGGGTATCCCGTGGAGGACCTCGCGCTGCGGGCGTCGTTCGTGGAGGCGTCGATCGCGGCGACCCACGAGGTCGCCCAGCGGCTGGACGCCGAGGGGCTCGGCGGCGTCGCGGTGGTCACCGGGTACCTGGACCGGCGGGCCGACCTCGCGCCGCGCACCGGGCTGCCGGCGGGCGCGCCGCTCGACGCGGCGGCGGTGCTGCACGGCGGGCGGGTCGTGGCGACCAGCGCCAAGCACCATCTGCCGAACTACGGCGTCTTCGATGAGTACCGGTACTTCGTGCCGGGGAACAGCCTGCCGGTGTTCCGGGTGCCGCTGGGAGACGGCGGGGCGGTGGACGTCGCCATCGCGATCTGCGAGGACCTGTGGCAGGACGGCGGGCCGGTGGCGGTGTGCCTGCGAGCGGGCGCTGGCCTGCTCGTGGTGCCGAACGCCTCGCCCTACGAGCGGGGCAAGGACGACGTGCGGCTCGAGCTGGTCACGCGGCGGGCGCGCGAGGCCGGGGCCGTGCTCGCCTACTGCAACCTCGTCGGCGGGCAGGACGAGCTGGTCTTCGACGGGGACTCGATCGTGGTGACCGCGTCCGGCGAGGTGCTGGCGCGCGGCCCGCAGTTCGAGGAGGAGCTGGTCGTCCTCGACGTCGAGCTGCCCGGGGCGGAGGGCGGCGACGCGCCGGACGGGCCGGTCGACGCCGAGGACGGGACCGCTATCACGATCGAGCGGCTGACCCTGCCCGACCTGCCGCTGCCGGAGGTGACGGCCGGGGAGGATGAGCACGGGCCGTTCTGGCCGCGGCTGGACGACCGCGCCGAGGTGTACGCGGCGCTGGTCGCCGGGACGCGGGACTACGTGCGGAAGAACGGGTTCCGCTCGGTCATCCTCGCGCTGTCCGGCGGCATCGACTCGGCGCTGACCGCGACGATCGCCGCCGACGCGATCGGGCCGGAGAACGTCTACGTGGTGCTGATGCCGAGCCGGTACTCCTCGGAAGGATCCGTCACCGACGCCGAGGACCTGGTGAAGCGGCAGGGCATCCACGGGCGGACGGTGCCGATCCAGGCCATCGTGGACGCGTTCCGCGACGAGCTCGGCGACTTCCCTGCCGACGGGCTGCCCGCGGAGAACCTGCAGTCCCGGGTGCGCGGCGTGATCAACATGGCGCTGTCCAACGCCGGCAATCATCTCGTGCTCACCACCGGCAACAAAAGCGAGCTGGCGACCGGGTACTCGACGCTTTACGGTGACTCGGCGGGCGGCTTCGGCCCGATCAAGGACGTCTTCAAGACGCTCGTCTGGGACCTGTCCAGGTGGCGTAATGAGTATGCGGAACGTACGGGGGCTACTCCCCCCATCCCCGTTAACTCCATCGAGAAGGCGCCGTCGGCGGAGCTTGCTCCCGGGCAGCTCGACACCGACTCGCTGCCGGCGTACGACGAGCTGGACGCGCTGCTCGACGACTACGTGGAAAAGGACATGGGGTCGGCGGAACTGATCGCCGTCGGCCACGACCCGGCTCTCGTCGAGCGGGTGATCAGGCTCGTCGACCTCGCCGAGTTCAAGCGCCGCCAGTACCCGCCGGGGCCGAAGATCAGCCCGAAGAACTTCGGCCGCGGGCGGCGGCTGCCGATCACCAACGCGTGGCGTGAGCCGCTGCCACGCAAATAATTCACCCGCGTCGGGTGGCCTGCCGACGGCCCACTTCCGCGCACCCTTGAAGGGTCTTCTCCGGGTGTGCGGAAGGAGCTGCCGCGGATGCTAAGGAAATACGCCGGTCTCGCCGGCCTGATCGTCTTCATCGTGCTGCCGCTGGCGGCGTGCGGGGCGGCTGGCAGCAGCGTCAGCTCGGCGGTGAGCAGCATCGCCGCCAGCGTCACCGCGACGAGGACCGGCGCGACCGGGCAGCCGACGACGGCCGAGCCCACGACCGCGCCGCCCACGACCGCGCCGCCCACGACGGCGCCGCCCACGACCGCGCCGCCCACGACGGCGCCGCCCACGACCGCGCCGCCCACGACCGCGCCGCCCACAACCGCGCCACCTACAACGGCCGTGCCGACAACGGCCGCGCCTCCCACCGCAGCGCCCACGACCGCCGCGGGCGGCGGGGGCTCGACGTCCGGCGCGGCAGCCGCCACAACGCCGGCCGCGACTGGCAGCTCCGTGTCCCCCTGGGTGTGGGTCTTGGTGGCCGTGGGAATCGTGGTGGTCGGCGGCCTGGTGATCTGGGCCGTCATCGCGCACCGGCGGCGGTCCGCCGCGGCGACGGACTGGCGGGGCCGCGTGATCGACGCGTACGCGAAGGGGTCGGCGCTGCACGACGCGATGGCGGCGGCCGAGACGCCTGGCGCGCTGACCGGCCCCGATGCCGGGTACCGCTGGTCGGACCTGCAGCGCAGGGCCGACGACTACAGTCAGCTGCTCTACGCCATGCAGCAGCAGGCGCCTGGCGAGATAGAACGGATCCAGGTGGCTGATGTCATCGCGTCGCTGCAGGCGGCCAGGTCGGCCATGGACGCCGAGCGGTCGACGGGAGCGTACGACAGCGCGCTCGCGGGGATCGCGCGCGACCGGATCGCGTTCTTCGCCAGTGCAGTGAACTCACTGCGCGAGCCGAACGTCCGGCCCGCCTGATCAGGCGTCTCCCCCGTTCCTGATGATTCCGATCGCGTCCTTGATCAGGCGGCGCGCCCGGACAGCCGCCGTCCGGTCGGCAAGCAGCTCGCCCGGGCTCTCTCCCGATAGCCACCTGAGCCGGAGCGTGAGACGGTCGGAGCCGACCAGGCCCGCCCAGACGCCCTCCTCACCGCCCCGGTACCAGTACCTCATGGAGAACTCCAGGCACTCACTCCGCAGCGGGCACGTGTTGCACAACGCGATGGCCGGCGCGGCCTGCACGCGGGCGGTGTCAGCGTTGCCGCTGGGCGGGAACCATGCGGCGGTGTCCAGGCCGGAATCGGCGCAACTGGCCCGGTCGCTGAACAGGAGCCGGGCGAGTTCGGCGTCGGTCAGGCTGCGCGCCGTGCGGGCCGCCCCGGCCACGGGTAGGTGCCTGGCCATCGGCAGCCAGCCGGGCTGGCCTGCTGCGTGCATTCCCTCGGCCATCTCGACTCCCAGCTGTCAATGACCCGATTCCGGCTCCTCATCATCCAAGTAATGCGGGGCCAGGAAGGCATCACCCGCCCCGGAGGACCCGGGGCCGGCCGCCGCCGGTCAGCGCCCGGCCCGGGGCGCGCCTCACCCGCCACGAGGGATGTGGCGGCCGCCGCTGTGATAGAGAATGCTGTTCCACATCACTTGGAGCAATCTCGTGGGAATTCTCAGTTACGTGCAGGCGGCCCCGTCGGGAACAGCCCTGACAGTCTCCGGCCAGGTCGACGGCAGTTCCGCCGCTGTTTTCGAGGAGTTGCTGCTCAGGGTCAGCCGGATGCACCGCCCGCCGCTGCTGCTTGACCTGTCCCGGATCGACTCGATGGACGGCGCCGGGCTCGCGGCGCTACTGACGATCAGGAACCTCACGGCTGCCCGGGACCGCAGGCTTCGTGTCATCGCGGCCTCCACAGCGGTCCACACCCTGCTCTGCCTGACCGGCGCCCAGCACATCCTCGAGGAGGCGCCGTACGCCGTGCGTACTCCGGCGTAGCGCGCCCGGGTCAGCGGGCGCCGATGCCCCGCAGCAGCTCGTCGACGACGCGGGTGGCGAAGCCCGGCTCCGCGGACGTGCGGTCGTGCTTGCCGCGGGCCATCACCGCTCCGGTGAGCGTGAGCATGGCGATCTCGATGTCGGTGTCCGCGCGGAGTTCGCCGGTGGCGACGCCGCGGCGGAGCACCGACCTGATCAGCTCGCGGCGCGGCTCCACCACCTGCTCCTTGTAGCGCTTGACCAGCCGCGGGTAGCGCTCCCCCTCGCCGTGCAGCAGCGCGAACTGGCGCGCGTACCTGGGGTCGTCGGCGTCGCTGGCCATCACGTCGAGCATCGCGATCAGGTCCTCGCGCACCGATTCGCCGCGCGGCTCGGGCAGCGGGCTCTTCAGCGAGGCGAACGCCGCGATCAGCAGGTCCTCCTTGCCCGGCCAGCGCCGGTACAGGGTCGCCTTGCCGACCCCGGCGCGCGCCGCGACGTCCTCGCAGCCCACGCCGTCCACACCGCGCTCGGCGATCGCCTCGAGCGTGGCGTCGAGGATCGCCTGCTCGGCCCGCTCGCTGCGCGGCCGCCCAGGGCGCCGCACGGCGCCGGTCCCGGCGTCGGCCGCGGCATCCTGGGCGGTCACTGTCGCACTGATTTCTGCGGCACTGGCCGCCACGTCGGCGTGGTCAGCTTGCGTGCGCATCGCTTATTACCTCTTTACCTTTCGGATAGCTCGCGTTCGGCCGCGAGCTCCCGCTCGGCCGCCGCCACTTCCGCGGCGACCAGTTCTTCGATGTTAGGCCGCTGACGGCCCGGCATCCAGCGCATCACCACGAGCCCGCCCAGCACGGCGATGCCGGCCGCGACCAGCGTGGTGATCCGCATCGCGTCGACGAACGCGACGTTCGCCGGGTCGAGCAGGAACTGGCCCGCGTGGCCGAGGTGCCCGGCCACCGCCTGGGTGGCGGTGATGGACTGGCCGGCGGTGTCCCGCGCGCCCGCCGGCAGCTTGGCCAGCGTCGGGGACATCGTGCCGCGGTAGGACTGGGCGAGGATCGAGCCGAGCACGGCGACGCCGAGCGCCACCGCGATCTGCCGCGCCGTGTTGGTCAGCGCGGACCCCGCGCCGGCCCGCTCCCTGGGCAGCACGTCCATGACCGCGGCGGTCGCGGCCGGCACGGCCAGCCCGACGCCCGCCCCCTGGATGCCGAACAGCACGGCGAGGATCCAGATCGGCGAGGCGGTGCCAAGCGTCGCGTAGCCGGCGATCGCCACCGCGGTGAGCGCCATCCCGCCGACGCCGACGGCCCGCGCGCCGTACCTGGTGACCAGGCTGGCGCTGCGCGGCGCAGCGATGAACTGGCCGAGCGCGAACGGGACGGTCAGCAGGCCGGCGGCCAGCGGGCTGTAACCGCGGACGTTCTGCAGGTAGAAGCTGGTGAAGAAGTACACGCCGCCGAAGCCGAAGAACAGCAGCGAGATCACCCCGACGGAGGCCGACAGCCGCCGGTCGCGGAACAGCCGGACGTCCAGCGAAGGATGGTCGATGCGGCTCTCGTACCAGGCGAACAGGCCGAGCACGAGCAGGCCGCCGAGGGCCGGCCCGAGGACGCCGGCGCTGGTCCAGGACGCGCCGTCACCGCCCTGCACGATCCCGTACACCAGCAGCACCAGGCCCGCGATGGAGCCGAGCACGCCGACGAAGTCGATCTTGCCGGGGGCGGGGTTGCGCGACTCGGGGACGAGGAAGAACACGGCCGCCGCGCCGAGCACGGTCACCGGGACGTTGATCAGGAAGACCGAGCCCCACCAGAAGTGGGCGAGCAGCAGGCCGCCGAGCACCGGGCCGATGGCCACGCCGATGCCGACCGCGGAGGCCCAGATGCCGATGGCACGCGCCCGCTCCCGCGGCTCGAAGACGTTGGAGATGATGGATAGGGTCTGCGGCATGACCGCGGCGCCGCCAAGACCCATCGCCGCGCGGGCCGCGATGAGCTGGTCTGGCGAGTGTGAGTAGGCGGAGAGCAGCGAGCCGATGCCGAACAGCACGAGCCCCGCGATGAGCATGCGCTTACGGCCGATCCGGTCGCCGAGCACGCCGAACGTGAACAGCAGCCCGGCGAACACGAGCGTGTAGGAGTTGATCGCCCACTCGAGTTGGCTCTGGCTGGCGCCAAGGCCCCCGACCGGGTTCGCGATCGTCTTCAGCGCCACGTTCAGGACGGTGTTGTCGATGACGATGGCGAGCAGTCCGACCACGAGCACGCTGAGGATAATCCAGCGCCTGCGTTGAATCGTCGATGCGTCCATGGGTCCCTTCAAGGACGTTGGAAAGCTTGGCGGCGGGCAGAGCGCCCGCGCTATCGATACGGAACAGGTCCGTATCGGAATCTATTCCACAGCCTTTGGGGGACTTTCAGGTCTTTTACAACGCCACGTCGGCCTGGCGAATTTCGCCGGTGCCGGGGTTGACGAGCAGGGACAGCACGACCGTGGCGTGCTCGCCGGCCAGCTCGACGCTGACCGAGGCGGCGCCGTCACCGGCCCGGTACGCGCCGGTCCGGCACGTGCCCGCCCAGGCGGCGGCCATGAGCAGGCGGCGGCGCAGCAGCCCTTCATCCGTGCCCGGCGCGACCCTCATGACGCCTGGCCACTGCGCGGCGCCGCTGTTCAGCCAGGTGACGACGTCCTTCAGGACGGTCGCGAGGACCGAGTCGCTGGCGGGCGGGACGGCGAGGGCCAGCGACTGGACGCGCGGCGGCCGCTCCGGGTTGAGCAGGATCTGCGCCTGCACGGTGCCCCGCGGCCCGGTCAGCCACCACCGGCGGTGCGCCGGGGTGTCCGACTCCGGCGCCCTGGTGTCGTCGGCGCGGAAGTCACCGATCCGCTGCCTGATCAGCTCAAGGGCGCGCCGTCGTTCCTGGTACGGGGCGTCGAGCGCGACGTTCTCGCTGAACAGCGCGTCCGCGGCCGTGTCGTCCCAGTTCGCCAGGAGCCGGCTGACCTCGCTCGCGGCCGCCAGCGTCTCCGGCCAGGGCGCCCCGGGCGCCGGGGACGCCAGCGCCGGCGGCACGGGTGTGGCGGACGGCGCGGACGGCGAGTCGGGGTCCGCGGGGGACAGCGCCACGTGGTAGGAGGCGGGCCGCGGCAGCAGGGCTTCGAGGACCAGGCCGGCCAGCACCGACATCGGCGCGTACGTGCCGTTGCCCAGCGCGATCACGCCGAGGCCGGTGGCCGGATGCCAGCGCATGTTGCTGCCGAACCCCGGGTAGCCGCCGCTGTGGCTGACCACCCGGCCCAGCACCGGATCCTCGTCCACGAACAGCCCGAACCCGTAGTACGCCGGCGATCCTGGCGGTCCGCCGGGGAGCCGGTCCGGCGAGCGCCAGCCGGTTACCGCCTGCGGCTGCTGCATCTCCCGCCGCGACGCCCTGCGCAGCGGGTGCGTCCCGTCGGCGTCGGAGCCGCCGCCTGGCGGGAACGCCGCCGCGAAGCCGGCCACCCACCGCGCCAGGTCGCTGACCGAGGAGAACACCCCGCCCATCGGCGCGAACGCGCCGTACGGGTCGAACGGCAGCTCCGCCCAGCCCGCGGGGCCGCGCCGGTAGCCGGCCGCCAGCTCACCGGGGTCGAAGCCGGCCGCGTCGTATCCGGTGCGGGTCATGCCGAGCGGAGCGAGCAGCCTGGTCGCGACGAAGCCGGCGTACTCCGCCTGCGCCGCCGCCGCGACGATCCTGCCGAGGATCGCGTAGCCCAGGTTGGAGTACTCGAACCGGGTGCCGGGCGCCCAGTTGAACCGCACCCCGCCGGCCAGCAGCGCGCCGAACGCGTCGAGCGGCAGTCCTTGCTGCCGGTCGCCCCACGGGTCGTCGGTCGGGAACCCGGCGGTCATCGTCAGCAGGTGCCTGATCGTCACCCGGTCGGAGTCCGGCGTCACCGACGGCCAGCCGGCCAGCTCGGGCACGTACTTCTCGGCCGGGTCGTCGAGCGCGAGCCGCCCCTCGTCGCGCAGCAGCAGGACGGCCGACGCGGTGAAGCTCTTCGACATCGACGCGATCCGGAACACCGTGTCCGCGTCCGGCGCCGGCCTGCCGTCACCGCGCGCGCCGAACCCGGCGGAGTGCACCAGGACGCCGCCGGAGACGACGCCATAGGAGATCGCGGGCTCGGCGCCGCGGTCAAAGTAGTGGCTGACGATGGCGTCGACTGCCGCGAAGTCACTGCGCACCCGTTCAGTCTCGCACGCCTCTGACGTACGATTATCGACGTGTCCGGGTACGCCGCTGGGGCGACTCGAGACAGTGGAGGATGCGACCATGCCGTCTCAAGAGTCTGAGCCGCTGTACGGCGGCCGCCGTCCGGGCCGGGTCACGGTCAGGGACATCGCCGCCGCCAAGACGCGCGGCGAGAAATGGCCGATGCTCACCGCCTACGACGCGCTGACCGCGGGAATCTTCGACGAGGCCGGGATCCCGGTGCTGCTGGTCGGGGATTCCGCCGGGAACGTGGTGTTCGGCTACGACACAACGATCCCGGTCACCATCGACGATCTCATCCCGCTGACCGCCGCCGTGGTGCGCGGGACGAAGCGGTCGATGGTGGTGGCGGACCTGCCGTTCGGCTCCTACCAGGCGTCACCGGCCGCCGCGCTGCAGGCCTCCGTCCGGTTCATGAAGGAGGCGGGCGCGCACGCCGTGAAGCTGGAGGGCGGCATGCGGGTCGCGCACCACGTGGAGGAGCTCGTCGGCGCCGGCATCCCTGTGATGGGGCACCTCGGGCTCACCCCGCAGTCCGTGCACGCGTTCGGCGGGTTCCGGGTGCAGGGCCGCGGCGAGGCCGGCGACCGGCTGCTGCACGACGCGAAGGCCCTGGAGGCGGCCGGCGCGTTCGCCGTGGTGCTCGAGGGCATCCCGTCACCGCTCGGCGCGCGGATCACCGAGGCGCTGCACGTCCCGACGATCGGCATCGGCGCCGGCCCGGACTGCGACGCGCAGGTCCTGGTCTGGCAGGACATGGCCGGGCTGTCGCCGCGCTCCCCCAAGTTCGCCAAGCGGTACGCGGACATCGCCGCGGTGCTGCGCACCGCGGCGAGCGAGTTCGCCGCCGATGTCGCCTCCGGCGCTTTCCCGACGGAGGAGTACTCCTACCGCTAGCGCGCGGCGCCGGCGGTCAGCGAGTCGCCGCCGCGCGCAGTTGCGGCAGGACCTCCTTGCCGATCATCTCGATCGCGCCCATCGGGTCGAGGGACATCACCTGGATGGAGACGATGTCCGCGCCGACCTCCGTGACCAGGGGGTGGTAGGACTCGATGAGGCCGGCCGCGTCAGGGACGACGGCGTAGCTGGCGAGCACCTCGGCGGGGTCCATCTCGTCCGCCCTGATCCGCAGCTCGGCGGGGTCGGTCGCCTCGAGGCGGCCGGGGGCGCGCAGGCCGCGCATGGACGACAGCGCCTCCCACGCCTCGGACGGGCCGTCCGCGAGGACGGTCCAGTGGGTGGCGAGCACCTGGTGCTGCCTGCCCGATTCGCTGGCGGCGCGCCGGTACGGCGTGATGACCTTGGCCAGCGTCTCTGCGGGGTCCTTGACGCTCGTGATCAGGCCGTCCGCGTAGGTGCCGGCGAACTGCGCCGACTTGGGGCCGCCCGCGGCCATCAGGATGGGGACGTCGCCGACCGGCGGCGAGTAGAGCTTCGCAGTCTCGGTCGTGTAGTGCTCGCCGTGGAAGGTCACCTTCTCGCCGGCGAGCAGCCGGTGCATGATCTCCAGCGCTTCCTGCATGCGCGCCTGGCGCTCCGCGTACCCGGGGAACGGGAAGCCCAGCGGCCGCTCGTTCAGCGCCTCGCCGGTGCCGACGCCGAGCAGCAGCCGGCCGCCGGACAGCCGGTCGGTCGTCGCGGCCATCTGCGCGACGAGCGCGGGATGGTAGTGGAACAGCGGGCAGGTAACCGAGGTGCCCAGCTGGACGTTCGTCGTCTGCGCCGCCACCGCGCCGAGCCAGGACCAGACGAACCCGGCCGCGGACGTGTCGTCCACCCAGGGGTGGAAGTGGTCACTGCCCAGCACCACGTCGAAGCCGGCCTCTTCGGCGGCCACCGCCTGCTTCACCAGGTCTTCGGGCTGGTAGGACTCGTGACTGCACAGCCAGGCGAATTTCATCCACGTCTCCCGTTAGTTGTCGTCCGCAATGATCTTCTCACTTATGGGGGTGCGGTCGGCGAGGGGTGTGCCCGCGCGCGAGTCGGCACCCGCAGGGGGTGCCGAACACGCGCGGCTCACACCCCGGCGCCTCCCGCTTCTCCGGTCATAGGGGGTGCGTGCGAAGTACCGGCTGGGCGGGCATGCTTGAGACGTGGATGCCGATCAAGTCGCTACACTGCGTGCGTTGCTTGCGGAGTCGCCGTGGCTGGAGCAGGCGCGGGCGTTCGGGCGAGCGCTGCGGCGCTCGCCTCGGTCGGCCGGAGGGCTGCTTGTCGTTGGCACGCCTACCTATGAGCCGTGGCATGTTACGGCGCATCTGGATGATGAGGCGCGGTTGGCCGGGATTCCTGAGTTGGCGCCTACGTTGGTGCGGTGGGCGCCGCCCGCCGGGGCGCCGCCCCACCTGTCCGTTGGGCTGGCGCGCCTTGAGGCGGCGCAGCGCGGGGAGACGGTGTTCGTCCTCGCGGAGGAGAGCGCTCCGGTGCCTTTGCTCGAGCGGGTTAATGACGCGCGGCGGGTAGGCGCCACCATTCTGGCGCTCGACGAAGGCGACCCAGAACTAGACGCCCTCGCTCACGAGGCCCTAGCGGTTCCGGAGTCATTGTCGTTCGACGCGGGCCAGCACCTAGTTTCTGCCGCCGCCGGAGAGCGCGACCCCGGGGCAAGCGCGACGCGCGGACGCAGCCTGCGCGAGCGGCTGGCCCGCTTGCTCGACACGGTGAGCGGTCCCAACGCCTAGCAGGGAGCGCTAGCAACTTTGAGGCTAGAGTTCGCTGCTGTGACCGAATGGCGAGGAGCGGTGGCGCCGTGGTGGGACCGCGCGTGTTCGGCGCCCGCCCCGGGTGCCGACTCGCGCGCGGGCGCACCACCCGCCGCCGTGACGAATGCCTAGCGAGCTCTCACTCGTCGGCTCCGAGGTAGCTCCAGACTTGCGGGAACTGGCCGATGCCCAGTTTCCGGCAGATTTTCTGCGCGGCCATGCTGACGCCCTCGGTAAACGTGGGATAGGCGAACTGAAGTTCCGCGACTTGCTCAACCGTCATCCCGGCGGCCATGCAGGCCGCGACGGTCTGGACTGTTTCTGCTGAGTACTCCCCCAGGACATGTCCGCCAAGGATGGCGTGGCTGGCGCGGTCGGCGATGAGCTTGCAGAAGCCGTCTGGCCGGCCGTCGGCGACCGACCGGATCAGGTCGTCGTAGTGGGCCAGTCCGGTAACGGTGTCGTGGGTCCGCGCGGCTTCGGGTTCGGACAGGCCGACCCTGCCATATTCGGGATCGGTGAAGCTGCCACTGGGCACAACGTCGTACGTCGCCTGCCTGGCGGGTCCCAGGATGGCGTTCTTGGCGGCGATGCGGCCCTCCATCCTCGCGCTCTGCACCAGCATCGAATGGCCGTTAACGTCGCCGACGGCGAAGATGTGCCCGACGTTGGTGCGCAGGTACTGGTCGACGGCAATCGCGCTGGGCCCGGCGCTGACGCCGGCCGCGTCCAGGTTCAGCTCGCCGAGGTTGCCAGGCCAGCCGACCGCGAAGAAGACAGCGTCCGCCGCCGCCTGCCCGGTCCCGTCGCGGTCGCGGTGCTCGATGCGGACCTCGCCGCCGCGCCGGGCGAGAGATTCGACCATCGTCCCGGTCGCGATGGTCATGCCGCGGGCGCGGAAAGCGCGGCCGAGTCCTTCAGACACGCTGGGGTCAGCGGCCGGGACAAGGACAGGACCCGCCTCGTACACGGTCACGGCCGCGCCGAGATCAGCGAGGACGGACGCGATCTGGCAGCCGGTGTCGGCGCCGCCTATCACCGCGACGCGGCGCGGCAGGCTCGCCAGCGACGGGATGTCTTCGTAGGTCAGCGCATGCTCTGCCCCGGGGATCGGCAGCCGGGCGGCA
>Ga0209693_10000885_pt1 | contig 12383 bp, 10 predicted proteins | sample HubBroMetageWRM3_FD_188345 | JGI IMG/M metagenome (GOLD analysis project Ga0209693, IMG submission 188345) | Warmed soil microbial communities from the Hubbard Brook experimental Forest, New Hampshire - Hubbard Brook CCASE Soil Metagenome WRM 3... | ecosystem: Environmental > Terrestrial > Soil...
AAACTGGAAATATTTGCTCCTGGGTTTTATACTTTTTCGAGTGTTCGATATTTGGAAGCCGTTCCCGGCACGCCAAGCGGAATCGCTGCCTGGTGGCTGGGGCATCATGGCGGACGACTGGATCGCCGGAATCTACGCCGCGATCGGCCTATGGCTCGCCCGCGCTGCGGGCTTATAGCGGCCCAGCGGAGCGGCAAACGCTCGATACGGGCGACGCACGCAATGACACGAGCCGCGATTTAGTGCAAGCTGTTATAGCTAACGCAAAGCGCCGCAACACATAAACGCGAAAATGACCGCCGCCCCCAGAATCGAACGCATCAAGCCAGCCGCCGCATTACCCGGTGGCGAAGTCGCCATTCACGGCAGCGGCTTCGGCACGCGCAATCACGCGCGGCCGCTGGTGCAATTTGGCGCGGCGGAAGCCAGCCTGGTGCTCGCCGCGGAAAATTTGCTGATCGCGCGCGTGCCTGAAGGAGCCGCGGGCGGCACCGTCCGCGTGCGCATGGCCGGCATCGAAAGCCCGCCGTTCCCACTCGCGCTCGGCACGCAAGTTGCCGACAATCTGCATCCCGTCGCTAGCCCCGCGGTGGACGCCGACGGCAACGTTTACGTCACTTTCAGCGGGAAGCGCGGCCAAAAAGTTCCCGTCTCGCTATATAAAGTCACCGCGAACCACGTCATCAAACCTTTCATCACCGAAATGATGAATCCCACCGGCATGGCCATCGACAGCGAAGGCTTCCTCTTCGTCTCCAGCCGCCATGATGGCGCGATCCATCGCGTTTCACCCGACGGCCGCGCGATGCAATGGATTGAAGGTATGGGCATCGCCACCGGCCTCGCGTTTGATAAAGCCGGCAACCTTTACGTCGGCGACCGCAGCGGCACGATTTTCAAAATCGGCGCTGACCGCGAAATTTTTGTCTTCGCCACGCTCGAGCCTTCCATGGCCGCGTATCATCTGGCGTTCAGCCCCGCCGACGAGCTTTACGTCACCGGCCCCACCACTTCCAGCTTCGACCACGTGTATCGCATCAATCCCGCCGGCGAAGTCAGCACATTTTTCCGCGGCCTGGGCCGCCCGCAAGGTATCGCGTTCGATCGCGCCGGCAATCTTTACGTCGCAGCATCGCTCGGGGGCCAACGCGGCATCGTCCGCCTCACGCCGCAGGCGCAGCCCGAACTGGTGGTCAGCGGCAGTAACATCGTCGGCCTCGCGCTGCTCCCTTCCCGCCGCGCCATGATCACGACCAACAATGCGCTCTACTCCCTCGATTGGGACGTGCAGGGCCTCCCGCTCAACGGCTAACCCTCACCAACCAGCATTTCCAATAAAAACTTTCGGCCCTCATCCTGAGGAGCGCCAGGACGAAGACTGCCCGCCGCAGGCAGGGATCTCTCTTCGATTTCTCAAGCTGCCCCGTAATTCTTCCTCTTCCCCTTGCGTATCAATCCATACCTTCGTGTATCTTCTGGGAGCCGATGACCAACACCCCAACCCCTTCCGCACAAACGCAATCGCCAACGCCGCCCCGCCGCCTGATCGCCGCGCCGTGGCACACGCTTTCCATCCTGCTGATCTTCGCGTACTTCGGTTTTCGCGCCAGCCTGCCATCCAGCGCAGTCGCCCCGGAATCCGCGCAGCCCAACGCCGCGCACGGCGCTGTTCTGCTGAAATATTTTCTCCTGATCCTCTCCGAGTGCGGCATGGCCTACTGGGCGTGGGCAGGAGTCCACTGGAAGGGGGGCAACCTGCGTGATCTCACTGGCGGACGCTGGACCAACTGGCGCAGCGTTGCAACGGACATCGCCATCGCGATTCCCTTCTGGGTCGTGTGGGAATTAACTGCGTGGCTCGTACACCGCGCTGTCGAACGCGTTCCTGCAGCAACCGCGTCGTATCAACCGCCCAGCGGCTTCGCGGAAGTAACGCTCTGGATTCTGCTCTCCATCTCCGCCGGCATCGGCGAAGAAATCGTCTTCCGCGGCTACCTGCAAAAACAATTTCAAGCCGCTACCGGCAGCATGGTCGCAGCCGTAATCCTGCAAGGCGCCATCTTCGGCTTGGCCCACACTTATCAAGGCTGGAAACAAGTAATTGTGATCGCCGCGCTAGGCGTTCTCTACGGCGCGCTAGCAGCCTGGCGCCGCAATCTCCGCGCCAACATGCTCGCCCACGCCTGGTCCGACATCTTCGAAGGCTGGCTCCGCTCTCTCTGGGGCATATGATCGGCGCGCGTCGCTACGATTTCGATCGGGTACGCCTCAAGCCGGACGATCCGGGTACACTGCTCGCGGAAATCGTAAATGAACCAGTAGCGCACACAGCAGCAGCACTAGAAACGCGATGACGCTGCCCTCCGGTCCCGCAGAACCTCCCGTCAGCCATTTCGGACCTTGCACGGAAGTATTGAGGTAGCGGCCAACTCCCAGTAGCCCGCTATCCGGCGTCCCGTAGAAAAATGTCTCGGCCCAATCCCAGGCGGCGTGAAACCCCAACGCAAACCACAGCGTGCCGGTTCGCCGGATCATCAGGCAAAAAAGCAGCCCGATCACCACAACCTGCAGAATCCCTATAACATTTTCATTCGGATTTCCCAGATGCGCGGCGCCGAATACCACCGAGGTAAAAAGTGCGGAACGCCAGAAGCCCAAACGTCGCGCAAAAGAGAACAGCCAGTAACCGCGAAAAGCCAACTCCTCGTGCACCGCGACAGCCAGAAACACCGCGCCCCAGCCCAGCGCGTAGCGCAGCACCGCGCCACCCACCAGCGCCACGGAATCAATTTGAAAATGCCCCGACGCGCGCAGAATCAGCACAATCGCCGAAAGCATCGCGAAGCCCCACAGCGCGCCTTCCCAAAATCGTAATCCGAAAATCCCGCGCGGAGGAATACCGTAATCGCCCAGCGGCCGCTTCTCCATGCGCGATACGATCCACGTGGCCAGCGTCACGCAAAACGCGAACCACGCTTTGAGTGGCAGCTCACTCCGCACGCTGAAGACGGGATTCGACCGATCACCCTGCAGATGCAGCGCAAAAACCAGCAGCCCAGGAAAAATAAACGCGATTCCCACCCACAGCAGCAGGCGGTTCCGATCAGCACGCGCCGAGCCCGCCGGCGGCTTCGAATCTGGCGCGCTCGGTGGATCCGAACCATTAGGCGCCGTCGCACCCGTTGTCGGTAGTTCGCGATGCTCCGAATCGTTTTCGTCCGACAAGCCCGCGCCTCCTGTTGAATTGGTTGATTGTGCCAGCCGCATGCACCGCGCGCCAGCGCGATCGCAATCGCGTGGCCCGGCATTATCGACCGCTGGCATCTTGCTCTGATTCCGGTGCGCGGTGTACTTTGGACCCGACAAGCGCAGGACACTCGCCGAAAAATGGCGGGCGCCAGCCACTGCGTGTACGTCTCACATCCGAATGCGGTCGCAGCTTTAATCGAAGACGCCGCCACGCACGCTAGATAGACACAGCGGCTTCACGCCGGCCGCGACACTCGCTCGTCGAGTTGCGCGAGCACCATCGGCCAAGCTTCTTCGTGACGTTTCTTCGACTGCTCATCCGGAAATCCTGCGTGCGTCAGACGCAGCTGCGTTCCGCCTTCGTGCGGCCGCAATTCCACCGTGACCACCGTCTCTGCGCCGTTCGTCGCGCTGGTCAGCCAGGTAATTTCCACTAGCCGGTCGGGATGCAGCCGCAGAAATCGCCCGTAGTGCGGATGCCGTGCTCCGGCATATTCAGTCTAGAAAAAAAAGCAGTGTTCACCTCGCCTTTCATCAATACCGTGCCCGGCGCCGCAAACCAGCGATCGAATTGCTCTGTCCACGCCAGAAAAAGCGCTTCGGGTGTAGCCGCCATGATCCGCTCGCACACCAATCGATACGGCCGCGATGAAAGGTCGGGCACTGCAATGGTCACCGGTGTTTCCATGTTTGCTCCTCCGCGGCGCGCGTCAGGGCGCGCTATGCCCGCCACACTTCAGCACGCCAAGATATGCGTGCCACGGGCCCACGGCCGCCTCATATTGATGCGCCATCACCCGCGAGATTTGGTGCAGGTGAGTTAAATCGTGCGTGGCCCAGGTGGCCAGCAGCTGCGACAGCGTGACGGCGCCCAGCGCGGGATGCCGTCCGCGCCGATCGAGATCCGCCGGCCGCAAATTCATCGCGCGCAGTTCGCCCATGCCCTCCGCTCGCAGCCGTGCGAACTCATCCAATAGCTGCCCCAGCGATTTCCCTTCGCTCTCTCGCTCCTGTCCCCAACGATCGAATGGTTCAAACTCCCGCGTCTCGCCAAAATCCAGAATCATCCGCGCGCGCGGAATCCAATCCGTGCGTTCGCCGTGAATCAAATGCCCGACCACATCGAACGCGCTCCACGTATTCGCACCCTCATTTCCCAGCGTCCAAGCTTCCGGCAAATCTCGCAGCAGCGCATCGAGCACAGCAGGTGTACGCGCAAGCAGCGCCGTCGTGTATTGCAGATTTTGTTCCATCATGCTCCCCCGTTCGTACCGGCAATCTGATTCCGTTCAAATCTTGTGCGACTGTGTCGTTTTTCGTAGCGCCGGCTCTCTTCGCTCTACGCCGCAACCTTTCTCGCAGCGCTCGCGTCTCAAGCCCGTGGCCTCTATACTCTAGCGCATGTCGCGACTCCAGATTTCTAACACTGGATCGTCCTCTCGCGTCACGCCGCGATTTCATCGCGCGACCGCAACCTGGCATGCCGCGATATGCCTCCTATCTGTTCTAGGCTTTCTGAGCAGCGCCGCCGCAATCCAAAGTCAATCCGCCGCGGCGCCAACAACCGCCGCGCCGCACGACTCGCAAACTCCTGCGCAGCAACAGCAGCAACTGTCGCCGTCGAGTCCACCCGCCGGTGCAAGCCGCTGCGTCACCTGCCACCCCGACGAAGTCAGCGGATACGCTCGCTCCGCGATGGCTCATTCCCTGCGCCGCCCCGGACAGGAACCAGACGGCACGGTCACCGCGCACGGCTCGAAAATCACCATGTACTCAACGCCCGCCGGCTACTGGCAGCGCTGGGAAAATGGCGGCGACCAAAGTGAATACCACATTGATTGGGTCGTCGGCTCCGGCAATCACGCCAGCGGATACCTGGTGGACATCGGCGGCCACCTTTTCCAGTCTCCCGTCGCGTATTACAAAACGCGCCAGGCCTACGATCTCGCGCCGGGGTACGAAAATCAGCCCGATCCCGATTTCACGCGGCCGGTCCGCGAAGAATGTGTCCTCTGCCATTCCGGCAACGCTCTGCACGTCTCCGAAACGCTAAACGAATATCGCGCGCCAATATTTCCCGCAGCAGAAGAAGCGATCACCTGCGAACGTTGTCATGGCCCCGCGGAAAAGCATCTCACCGACCCGCGCGCCGGCAACATCGTAAATCCCGCGAAGCTGGAGCCCGCCGCGCGCGACAGCATCTGCGAGCAATGCCACCTCTTCGGCGTCGCGCGCGTGCCCAATCCTGGAAAACAGCTGAGCGATTTCGTGCCGGGCGAGCGTACTGAAGAAGTATTCACCACGTATCACGACGCGAATCCCAGCGGCACGTTCAAAGTCATCAGCCACGTGGAGCAACTCGCGCTCAGCGCTTGTGCGCGCAACAGCAACGGCCGCCTTTGGTGCGGCACCTGCCATGATCCGCACTACAGTCCGCGCAATGACTCGCAGCACAATGATCCGCGCACTGATCCGAGCGGCAAGCTACCGCAGCCCGTAGCGCACTACCGCGCCGTCTGCCTCACGTGTCACGCCGCAAAATTTCCCGTTGCCGCCGCGCATCCCGCGAAAGATAGCGATTGCCTTTCCTGCCACATGCCCCGCCGCGACGCGAAAGATGGCGGGCACTCCGCCTTCACCGATCACAGAATTCAGCGCCGCCCGGAAGCGCAACCCGAAGCGCCTGCTGATACCGGCATCGCCGCGTGGCGCCAGCCCGCAGCCGATTTCCAAGCCCGCAATCTCGGCATCGCTTACATTGACGCCGGCATGCAGCGCAAATCTTCGCAATTTATCGTGCAGGGCTATCGCACCCTCACCGAAGTGCAGGCGCAATTCGCGAACGACAGCGATTTTTTCAAATGGATTGGCGAAGCCCTGCTCCTCGCGCAACAAACCGCGGAAGCCAAAATTGCGTTCGAACGCGCGCTCGAACTCAATCCCAATTCGCCGCTCGCCGAAGACAGTGCCGCTTCGCCCTACGTCCAATCCGGCGACGCCGTCCGCGCCATCGCGCACCTCGAACGCGCGCTCGCGCTCGATCCTTTATATCTGCCCGCCGCCAGCACGCTGATGAGTCTGTATCAAAAGGAAGGCGACACCGCGGGAGCCGACGCGCTCGCAGGAAGAATCAAAGCGGCCATGGACGACAAGCCCGTCGCCGATCCGCCCTCTACGCAATCTCCCGCCGGCGAATCCGGAAAAACCGCCGAGCAAGTTTACAAAAATATCCAAATCCTCAAAGGCGTTCCGGCGGGGCAGGTAATTCCCGCGATGCAATTCATCACCGCGTCGCTAGGCGTCGAGTGTAGTTACTGCCACGTCGAAGGCCACTTCGAAAAGGACGACAAGAAGCCCAAGAAAGTAGCGCGCGACATGATGCAGATGATGTTCGCGCTCAACAAAGATGATTTCGAAGGCCATCGGGAAGTCACCTGCTATTCCTGCCATCACGGCGCGCCGAATCCGTTGACCATTCCGTTGGTCGGCGGCGAATCGCAACCGAACCCCACCGCCGCCGGCGCGACTGCCGGCCCCGCGGTTGCTGGCGGCGCCAATGCTGAAGCAGCCGCGCCGAAACTTCCAGCGAACTTGCCCACCGTTACCCAGCTGCTTGAAAACTACGTCCGCGGGCTCGGCGGCTCGGCCGCGATCGAAAAAATCACCACGCGCGTGGAAACAGGCTCGACCACTCTCCACGGCCAATCGCAAACCGTAGAGATTTTCACCCAAGCGCCGGACAAGCAGTCCGTCGTCCGCCACTCCCCCAGCGGAGAAAGCGTCACCACTTTCGACGGCCAAGCAGGCTGGACCAGCGCCCCCGGCCGTCCACCGCGCGAAATGCACGACGCCGATCTCGTCGCTGCGCGCATGGACGCCGACCTCCAATTCCCGCTGCACATCCAGCACATATTCCCCGAGCTGCGTATCGAATATCCTGAAAAAATAAACGACCGCGATGCCTACCTGCTCATAGCGATCCGCGAAGGCCAACCCCCAGTAAAATTATATTTCGACCAGCAATCCGGCCTACTAATCCGCATGATTCGTTACGCCGAAACCCCGCTAGGCCGCAACCCCACCCAGATTGACTATGCCGATTACCGCGACGTTGATGGCGTCCAAGTCCCCTTCCGCGTCACCACCTCGCAACCCGGAAACACGAACACAATCCAATTCGAATCAGTGCAACAAAACGTCCCGATTGACCCCGCCCAATTCACCAAGCCGAAACCGCTGTCACCTGCTAGCAAAAATTCCGAGCAGCCGACCGCACACCCCTGACTCGTTTGATGGAAGGAGAACCGCGCGGACCGGTTGCACAGGTTCCGGTTCACACCCGCTGCAGGTGTGTGTCCTGGAATCGCGTCGGATACTTCAGACCAAACCCCAGCATCCGGTCCATGCCAATATGTGCCAGCCAGATTAGGGCGTAAGGCTCAAGCGCGGGAAGCGACGCCACGATCGCGACGCCTAATAATGAAATCGGCGCGGCCGAAGTGTGCACCAGGTTATAGACGGCCGCCCCTACCTTGGGATTCGCCAAATAGCCCAGCATGAACAGGTCAGGCGTGAGCAGTAGCAGCGCAAACAGCCACCAATGGAAGTGTCCCGCAACGTACAGAACGAGAGCCAGTGCGAAAATACTGCCTCCTTCCAGATGCAGCAGCCAGCGAGGTTTCGTCAGCATGGGACGTAAACTCCTCAGATCTTTAGGACCCAAGAATCATAAGTCCTTCGTAGCCGCAGGGTGAAATGCAAGACCAGAAATTGCGGCGCGTCCCCGACTTGCACACCCCACTCCTAATCGAGTACAACATTTCAAGATGAATGCGGAGATCATCGCCGTCGGTTCCGAGCTGCTCACGCCCTACCGCCTCGATACCAATTCACTCTGGCTCACCGACGAACTGAACAAGATCGGCATTCGCGTAATCCACAAAGCCGTCGTCGGCGATTCGCGCGACGAAATGCGCTCCTCCTTCCGTCAAGCTCTCGATCGCGCGGACCTGATCATCGCGAGCGGCGGCCTGGGTCCCACCGACGACGATCGCACACGCGAGACGGTCGCCGAACTCCTCGGCCGCAAGCTGCATCTCGACGAAGCCATCGTGCGCGAAATCCAGGAACGATTTCGCCGCTTCGCACGCACTATGCCCGAAATAAACAAGCGCCAAGCGATGGTCCCCGAGGGCGCCACGGTTCTGCCGAATCCGCGCGGCACTGCTCCGGCTCTGTGGCTCGAAGCCGACGGTCACATCATCGTGCTTCTTCCCGGCGTGCCGCACGAACTAAAATCCATTTTCGAAACCGAAGTCCGCCCGCGCCTCACGAAAATTTCCGGCGACGAGCGCCTCTTCACCCGCGACCTGCGCACCACCGGCCTCGGCGAATCCGACGTCGAAACCCGCGTGCGTCCGCTCTATCAGCTTTATCCCGACACCGAAACCACCATTCTCGCCGCGCCCACCGGCACGCAGCTGCATCCGCGCACTTGGTCTCGCGACGCCGCGAAAGCCGAAAAACTGCTCGACGAAATCACCGACCGCATGGCTCTCGCTCTCGGCGAGCATCTTTATTCCACGCACGGTGAAGCCCTCGAAGAAGTCGTTGCCCGCGTCCTCACCGAAAATCGCGCCACCGTCGCTGTCGCCGAAAGTTGCACCGGCGGCCTGCTCGCCGAACGCCTCACCAGGGTGCCAGGCAGCTCTTCCTATTTTCTCGGCGGCGTAATCTGCTACAGCAATGATCTGAAGACCACCTTCGTCGGCGTCCCGCAAAGCATGATCGAGGCAAAAGGCGCGGTAAGCTCCGAAGTTGCGCTCGCGCTTGCCGACGGCATCCGCAAACGCACTGGCGCCACACTCGGCGTCGGCGTCACCGGCGTCGCTGGTCCCGGCGGCGGCACGCCGGAAAAACCCGTGGGCCTCGTGCACATCGGTCTCGCCGACGAGCACGGCCCCCGCGAACGCGCTTATCGCTTTCCCGGCGACCGCGAACGCATTCGCCAATTCGCCGCGCAAGCCGCGCTCGATGCCGTGCGCCGCTATTATCTTTTTCCCGCAGCCGCCCGAGCCTGAGCCAAAGCCATGCGCCTCTTCGTCGCCTTCGATCTGCCCAGCGCGGTGCGCAACGCCCTTTCGACGCTCATCCAGCGCCTGAAACCGGAATGTCGCGCCGCGCGCTGGGTTCGCGCGGAATCCATGCACGTCACCCTGAAATTCCTGGGCGAAACGGATCCGCAAAAACTTCCCGAACTCCGCGCCGCGCTCGCGCCCATTCGCTCCGCGCAACCTGTCGCAATGGATTTCCGCGTTCTCGGTTTTTTCCCCAATGAATTCAAGCCGCGCGTGCTTTGGTGCGGCGTCCAAGCCACGCCCAATCTCGCCGAACTCGCCGCGGCTGTCGAAGAAGCGCTCGAACCGCTCGGCTTCGCGCGTGAAACACGCACCTACTCTCCGCATCTCACTCTCGCGCGCCTGGAACCAGGCGACGCTCTGGAAAATCTCGCTCGAGCAGCCGATGCGCTGAAGTCGTATGATTTCGGCGCAGCCAGCGAATCCGAATTTCATTTATTCGAAAGCGTGCTAAAACCGTCCGGCGCGCGATACAGTAAGCTCGCCGCGTTTCCATTCGTGGAAGGAACGAATTGAACTCGATTTTCGTCAGTACAGCGTGGCTCATCGCGCCGCTAGCGTACCTTCTCGGTTCGGTCCCCTTCGGCTTGCTCATCGTGAAAGCGCTCGGCGGGCCGGACATCCGCGCCATCGGCAGCGGCAATATCGGCGCTGCTAACGTCGCGCGCAACGCCGGAAAATTCGCCGGAATACTTACGTTGCTCTTCGATGCGGGCAAAGGCTACGCCGCCGTCTGGCTCGCGGAATATTTCACCCACGGAAATATTCGCTGGATGATGATCGCCGCCGTCTGCGCCGTCGTCGGCCACATGTTTCCCATGTGGCTCGGCTTCAAAGGCGGCAAAGGAGTCGCCACCGGCCTCGGCGTATTCCTGCCGATCTGCTGGCAAGCCGTCGCCGCCGCAATCGTGCTCTGGCTCGCTGTGGTAATTTTCTGGCGCTACTCTTCGCTCGGCTCCATCTCCGCCGCCGTCGCGCTGCCTCTCTTCGTGTATATGCTCTACGCGCCCGGCCACGCTCCTCCCGAATACGTCACCCTCGGCACAGTAGTGATTTCCCTACTCGTGCTAATCAAACATCGCCCAAATATCGCGCGCCTGATCGCCGGTGAAGAACCCCGCCTGAATTTCGGCGGCAAAAATGACAATTAATTCGAACAACCAGCGCTTCGGACGCGCACCGGCGGTTCCGTAAGAGCGGGTCCCGCAAAGCGGGACCCGCCCTCTGCATCGCGCAAAATTCCCGCCGCGAAACTCCCGATAACCCCCGATCCTTCTGTATCTTATTCGCCAACCCCAGTACCATCGTCCCGTTGTATCGCATCGCCCACTTCGCTACGATTTTAACGAAGAGATTCCTGTGCCCACGGAAGCCCTCAAGCAGCAGACGACCCGCCGCCTGCGCATCCTCTGGATTGTGCTAGGCGCCCTGCTGTTCGTAAGCATCACACCTCTATGGCTTTACCATCGCCAGGTCTTACGCCTCAGCGAAGAAAAACTGCAGGACACCGAGCGCGTCCAGCAATCTGAAATCACCCGTTCGCTCGCCAGCGAAACCTTGCAATTCGAACAAAATCTGCGCGAGCAGCTTCTCAGCCAGCGTCAGGTCCTCGCCCTCACCGGCTGGATTGAAAATGTGGACGACCCCATGCACGCGCCGCAGCTCGCGCGCCTGCTGCAAAGTTTCGTCGAAAATAATCAGAATATTCTTTACGTCACCGCCGTCAATCAGCAAGCCAAGGGACAATCCGCCGGCAGCTTCAGCGCCGACCAGGATCCTTTCGTCGGCGGCGCGCTCAAACGCGCCTTCACCGCCAGCATCCAAGGCCTGAATTTCGTGAGCGAACCTTTCGCGTTGGGAAAAAACAATCGCCCCGCGCTGGTCGTTTCCGTGCCGCTTTCTCAGAACGGCCAATTCACCGGCATGATCGCCTCGGTCGTTTCCATTGACCGCTTGCTCGAACGCATTAAGGATGCCAGCGTGCGCGAACGCACCGTGTTCATCGTGGATGGCCACGGGCACATCGTCGCGCACCCCGACGCCGCCGAAGTCGTGCCCGGCCGTGATGTCACTTCCACATCTCCCATCGTCAACCACCTGAGAGAATTGCCGCAGGAACTGCGCGCGACTGAAACCATGCATTTCGTCGAGCAGGATAAAAATAATCGGCCCGTCGAAATGATCGGCACCTACAGCACCATCCCGGAATTAAGCTGGACGGTCATCGCCGAGCGCAGCCTCGATAGCGCGCGCATTGACGCCGGCGTGAAAGAACTCACCGCGCAAGCACTCAGCTTCGTCGTCGGCGTCACGTTGGTCGCACTTCTCTTCGGATATCTTTTCGCGCTGGGCATCACGCGCCCCATTCGTGGCCTGGTGGAATCCGTGCGCGCCATCAGCCGCGCTGAATTTCACGAACGCGTGCGCGTCGAAGGCGCCAGGGAAATCAGCGAGCTGGCCGAAACCTTCAATCACATGGCCAGCGATATCGAAGAATACGTCGAGCGCCTCAAGCAGGCCGCCGCCGAAAACCGCGAGCTGTTCTTGGGCTCTATCCGCATGCTCGCCGCCGCCATTGACGAAAAGGATCCCTACACCCGTGGTCACTCGGGTCGCGTCGCCAAATATTCCATCATCATCGCGGAATATATGGGCTTGGATTCCGAAGACATTGACCGTCTGCGCATTTCCGCGCTGCTGCACGACGTAGGTAAAATCGGCGTGGACGATCGCGTCCTGAAAAAGCCCGGGAAGTTGACCGACGAAGAATTCGACCTGATGAAGCAGCATCCCAGCAAGGGCGCGAACATCATGCGCCCCGTCGCTCAGTTGAAGGACATGCTGCCCGGCATCGAACTGCACCACGAGCGCATGGACGGCGCCGGCTACCCCTACGGCCTCTCCGGCGATCAGATTCCCATGATGGCGCGCATCATCGCCGTCGCCGACACCTTCGACGCCATCACCACCAATCGCCCCTATCAATCCGCCATGGAC
>Ga0209693_10000888_pt1 | contig 12374 bp, 6 predicted proteins | sample HubBroMetageWRM3_FD_188345 | JGI IMG/M metagenome (GOLD analysis project Ga0209693, IMG submission 188345) | Warmed soil microbial communities from the Hubbard Brook experimental Forest, New Hampshire - Hubbard Brook CCASE Soil Metagenome WRM 3... | ecosystem: Environmental > Terrestrial > Soil...
TCACCGAGAGCCGTGACGTCGTCGGCTCGCTGGAGTACGCGCGCACGCGCCCCGACACTCGCGACATGGTGATCGGGCTGTTCAGCCGGTGCATGGGCGGAAGCTCCACGTTCTGCGCGATGATGCGCTGGCCCGTGTCGTTCGACGGGGTGCGCTGCCTGGTGTCGCCCCAGCCGGTCACTACCCGGCTCATCGTGGAACACCGCCTGGCCGTGATGGGCCTGCGCGACCGCCTCGACGACTTCAATACCCTGGTCCGGCTGCGCACCAGCGTCGGCCTCGAGGAGCGGGTCCCGCAGGAGTGGGCCAGGAGCGTCCGCGTGCCGACATTCCTGTACCAGGTCCGCGGCGACATCCTGACGGACCCGAGCGACGTCCAGGCGATGTTCGAGAACATCCCGGTGGCTGAGAAGAAGCTGCAATGGATCGAGGGCACGACGGCCCGATGGGACGGGTACATGGAGTTCCAGCGCCGCCCGCAGCCCATGCTCGACTGGTTCGCGCAGTACATGTCCTGATCCCGCCCGGTCACCTGAGCGGGGTGCCCAGGGTGTCGTCCAGCCAGTTGCAGACCCGGGCCAGGGCCAGGCGCTCCGCTCCGGTCTGGCAGTGCGCGTCGGCGCCTTCCTCCGCGGTGAATTCCAGGAACGTCTTGGGGCAGGTCAGGTGGTCAAACAGCACCCGGGCCTGGCCGGGTGCGAACAGGTCGCTGGTGCCGCCGCAGATCAGCGCCGGGCAGGTGATCTTCTCGGCGATCCCGTCGCGCAGGTCATAGTCCAGCAGGGCTGCGGAGGCCCTGCGCGGGGTAGGCACCCCGAACACGTACTGGGCTTGTTCCATCGCCCACCGCATGACCGGGCTGGCCGCCATCTGCCTGGCGAGTTCGGCGTCCAGGTCCGGGTCGTCGTCGGCGCGCAGCCGTCGCTCGAGATCGGGGACATCGCCGGTCTGGCCGCTCACGACTAGGCCCATGTCATAGATGCCGTCCACGGCGACCACCGCCGCCAGCCGGTGCTCGAACGCGGCAGCGCGCGGTGCCAGCAGCCCGCCCATGCTCAGGCCCCACAGCGCGATCTTCTCCCCGTCGACGCCTGGCAGGGTGAGGGCGTAGTCGATGACAGGTCCGACCACGTTCTCCCAGTCCGGCCGGAACACCATGTGCTGCCGGTGGATCGGGCCGGCCTGGCCGGGGCCGTCGAAGCTCAGCACGTTGTAGCCGCGCTCGGCGGCGGCGGCGGCGCCATAGAAGTGCATCTCCTCGGCGCTGCCATCGAACCCGGTGTGCAGGAGTATGGTCGGCCGGGGGACGCCTGGGTCCCCCGCGGGGTAGAAGTAGCCGGGCAGCGTGGTGTTCTCGTACGGGATCGCCACCGGCTGGACCGGCGGGGTGAACAGTGGCGCCGCCGCCTGGAAGCATTCGACGCTGCGGTTGTAGGCGTGGTAGTGGCGCGGATCATCGGGGTTGCCGTGCAGGAAGAAATCGGCCGACCGGTAATAGCTGTGGGCTCGCAGCAGCCCGTCCCGCGCGCTGACCGCGTGGCCCGCGCGCAGCGCGTCATCTGCCTCCGCCGCGATCCGGTCCGCTGCCGCCAGGTAGGCGTCGTGCCAGCTGTCGTAGTCGCCTTCGGCGATGTGCCCGCTGATGACCAGCACCTCGCCGAAGTCCGCGCCGCCGTAGGCGATGTGGTCGAACGAGCGGAGCGTCTCGAACCAGAACTCCGCATCGCCGGGGAACAGGATCTGCTTCATCGTGAACTCCTCTGGCTCAAGGCGAGCCGACGCCAGTGCGTCGGCTTCGGCCAGGAACGCGGGCTGGTACGGGTGGTCCGGGACGCTCGCGCCTTTCGGGCAAAGGGATCGCCGAATACGTTCGCGTTTACGGTGCGATCATCGTTCCGGGCGGCCGCGCTCGAATCTGCCAACCGGCCAGCACCGGTGGCCAGCCGTAAAACCCGGACAGCGGCCGGCTCAGCCGCCGGACGGGGGCATGATGCCGGCGGTGCGGTAACGACCCTCTACGGTTCCGCAGCCGTTACGTCGATACCTGGGCCGGCTTGCGCGCCGGTGGCGTTCCGTGGCCCGGCGCGCAGCCTCGCGACCCAGGCGATCGCCGCGAGGATGATCAGCCCGCCGCCGATCTCCCAGATGACCCGGGTCGGGCCGAGCACCGGATTGGTGATGTCCCTGGGCCAGGCCGTGACCGTGAGCGCGAAGCCAACCCACGCCAGCCCGATGACGGTCAGGGGCAAGCCCCATGGGCCGAGCCGGAACGGCGCCGGCCGGTTCGGCCAGCCGCGTAGCCGCCTCGGCAGCGACGCGCCCGCGGTAATGAGGTAGGCAGCCAGCAGAAGGCCGGCGTCCGCGTCGACCACGACAGTGATCTTCGTGATGATCAGGATCGGGATGAAGCTGAGGATGACGCACAGCAGCACGGTGTAAAACGGCTGCCCGGTCCGCTCCGACACTTTGCCCAGTACGCTCGCCCCCGGCAGGAACCGGTCCCGGCTCATCCCGAAAATCAGCCGGGTCATGGCCCCCATGTTCGCTATGGCCGTGCTGACCAGGGCCACCAGGGCGGCGGCCAGGATGGCGTCCTCCCCCCGCGCGCCCAGCGCGCTGTGCAGCGTCTGGGGAACCCACGCCGCCCCGGCCGCCATCCCGGCGGGGATCTTCGGCGTCGCCAGCAGCATTGCGAACGCGAACAACCCGGCGAATACGGCCGTCCCGATGCAGGCCATCAGGATGGCCCGCGGGCCCTCGCGACGGGAGCGGCGTACCTCTTCGGAGAAGAACCCTGCGCTTTCAAAGCCGGTGAGCAACGTCAGCTCGAGCGCCAGCGCCACGATGAACGGAACAACGTACGATCCATGCCCCTGGACGCCCGCTGAGGTGAAGATGACACGCACCGGCTGCTTTGTGTGGAACAGGAGCAGGATGGTGGCGGCGAGGAGCACGAACAATTCAAAGACTACGCCGACGCCATTGACCAGGCCGGCGATCCGCACGCTCGCGCCGATGACCAGCCCGGCCAGGAGGGTGAGGACGATGGCGATGATGATCGAGTTGCGGGTGCTGAAGGCAATGCCCGGGAACAGCCCGTTGAGGATGACGTTGACGGTGACGCCGAGCACCGGCTGGGTGATGATGACGCAGGCCGTGTAAAAAACGGCGGTAAGCCAGCCCCACCATTCTCCGCCCAGGTACTTCGCCCACTGGTAGATCCCGCCGGTAACCGGGTACTGCGATACCAGTTCGGCCCACTGCAGCGCCATGACGGTCTGGAACACCAGGCAGATCGGGAACACCCAGATGAACGCAGGGCCGCCGACCGCGAAGGCGGCCGACGTTACCAGGATGGATCCCGCCGTAGGTCCCTGGAATGCGATGCCGAAGAATCCTTGCCCCAGCAGATTCAGGCCGCGCCGCAGCCTCGGCTGTACGCCCAGTTCCCTCAGGTAGGCGTCATCGTCCGCATCGGGCGAAGGTTCGCTCACGGCATCTCTCCCCTGCCTGGCGGCTGTTCAGGGTCGTTGCGAGGAGGGGGCGAGCAGGCCGAGGGCGCGGGCGCGCTCGACGGCCTCGTGGCGGCGGTGCGTGCCCAGCTTGGCGTACAGGTGGTGTATGTGGGTCCTGACGGTGTTGGCCGACAGGGACAGCTGGCTGGCGATCTCTGGCACCGACAGGTGGGTGGGCAGGTAGCGCAGCACGCGGATCTCGCTTTTGCTGAGCAGTTCGAGCGGCGGCTGCGGCCCGGCGGGCCGCGAGGCGGGCTTGTGGTCGGTGAGCAGGCTGCGGATGTCGTCGAGCAGGGCGGCGTGCGCGGTACCGTGCCGGGCGTGGCGCTCGAGCAGGTCCGGTGCGGGGAAGAGGACGAACACCAAGAGGGCGCCATCGCGTTCGGCCAGATCGAGCGCGCGTTCCAGGGCGTGCTCGGCACCGCCGGGATCGCCGAGCGCGTCCCGGATGATCGCCGCCAGCATGAAGGCCTCAGCCAGCCAGACCGGGTGGTCTACGGGCGCGGAGCCCCATACCGGGTGGTCTACGGGCGCGGAACCATTCAGGATCGGCGCGAGCGCGGCGGCGGCCGCGTGCGGGTCGTGCTGGGCCAGCCGCAGCGCCGCTACCGGGACGCGCATCACCCCGCGGTGGCGGTCTTGATCGCCGAGGTCGGCGAGGGCCTGCTCGGCGTGCTCGGTGTCAAGGCGCACCAGGGCGTGCAGGAGCAAGGCCCGGGTCCGCGGGAGGATCACGTGCGGTGCGGCCAGGCGCCCGGCCAGCGCCTCGGCGGACCGGAAGGCGGCCACCGCCTCGCCGTTGCGGCCCCGTGCCAGCTCGAGCACCCCGCGGGCGTGGTGGACAAGCCACTGCGACGCCGGCTCGGCTTCGGCTTTCACGGTGCGCTCGGCCCGCTGGAGCCAGAACTCTGCCTCCTCCAGCTGGGCCTGCCACGCCAATGCGTCTGCAATTATCGTGTAGGCGGTACCAGCGGCCGGTTCGTCCGTCCAGCCATGTCGTTCGGCCAGCTCGATCGCCTGCCTGCCGCGTTCCAGTGCCCGCGGGATTGACGACCGGTATTCCTCGACCGCCGCCTGGTGCGCCAGGCCGGTGAACTCCAGGAACGGCCGCCCTATCCGGCGGGCCAGCGCGACTCCCTGCTCCAGGTGCCGCTCCGCCTCCTCGACCCGGGCCGCCCATACCTCGGCGATACCGAGGTTGATCAGCGCCAGCGCGTGCAGTTCGTCGCCCAGGCCAGGCTGCACTGGGTCCGAGGCCTCAGCGAGGTCCTGCAGCCGCCGCGCCTGCTCGCCGACCGCCGGCAGGTTGCCGCGCTGGCGGGCCAGCAGCAGCCGGACCACCCCGAGCAGCAGCTGCGCCTGCGCCTGCTGGCCAGCAGGCACCGACGCCAATCCCCGGTCCGCGAGCGCGACGTACCGCTCGGCGGCCTCCAGCGATCCCCAGGCCAGCTGGTCGGCCGCGGCCGCCGCGGCCAGCTCGGCATCTGCCGCGCGGACATCGGCCGGGAATGCGGCCAGCAGCGTGTGCACGGTGGCGGCCTGCCCGCCCAGCTGCAGGCTGGGCCAGTGGTCGGCGAGCAGCCCGGCGGCCAGCCCCCAGTCCTGCGCCGCCTGTGCGTGCCGGACCGCCTCCACCGGATACCCGTGACCGGCAAGCCAGCCCGCGGCCGCTCGGTGCAGCGCGGCCACCTCATCGGGCTCGGTGCCGCGCAGTTCCAGCCGCAACAGCCCGGCGAACAGCTGGTGGTAGCGGAACCAGGACCGCGCCGCATCCAGCGACACCACGAACGCGTTTGCCTCCTCAAGTTTCTGCAAGACCCGCTCCCCGCCGCTGCCCCCGGTCAGCAGGTCGGCGAGCTCGCCACTGACCCGTTCCAGGACCGAGGTCCGCAACAGCAGCCGCCGCACCTGCTCGGGCTGCCGGTCCAGCACCTCGGCCAGCAGGTACTCCGCTACCGTTCGCTCGCTGCCGGAGAACTCGGCCGCGAACCGCGCCGGATCCGGGTGCCCGGCCAGCGACAGCGCCGCCAGCCGCAGCCCCGCCGCCCAGCCCTCTGTGCGCTCCACCAGCATCCCCAGCGCCGGCTCGGGCAGCCCCACCCCGGCCGCCCGGAACAACTCCCGCGCCTCGGCCATGGTGAACCGCAAGTCGGCGGCGCGGACCTCGGTCAGTTCGCCCTCCAGCCGCAGCCGGTGCAGGCCCAGCCGCAGATCCTGCCGGGTGACCAGCACGAACCGCAGCTCTGGCGGGGCCCGCAGCAGCAGGAGCTCAAGCTGGCGGCGCGCCTGCGCCGACCCCAGCTCGTGCACGTCGTCGATCACCAGCCAGACCCGCTGCTCCAGCCGCGCCAGGTCCTTCAGCAGCCGCTCGGCGATCGCCCACCCGTCCAGGCCCGGCGCCGCCGTCAGCTCCCGCACCAGCCCCGACCCCGGGCCCGTCTGACGCAGCGCGTCCAGCACCGACAGCCAGAACCGCTGCTCATCATTCTCCCCGCCGTGTACCGACACCCACCCGGCGCGCTCGGCCAGGCCCGCTGCGCTAATCCATGACCGCAGCAGGACCGTCTTGCCGCTCCCCGGCGGCGCCGACACCACGGTCACCAGGCCCGCCGCCCCCAGCCGTTCCAGGAGCGCGCGACGGGGAACGATTCCGTCGTGGACAGCGGGAGCAGCCGAAGCGCGGGCGGTATCCGATCGGACGTCAGGGCCCATGGCACTCGCTTTGGGATCGGCAGCCACACTCACCGTATTGCCCGCGATGGCCCCTTCTCGACGCTGACGTCACCACGGCAGACATCCAGCTCACCTACCGGTTTGCGGGAAGCGGCTGTTAAAGCCAGCTTACGGTGCCCGGCTAAGGCAGTGTGAAGAACCGCAAGCAGACCGGCGGAGCGGACGGGTCGAAGCCTAGTTGCCGGACAGGGCGCGGCTGAGCCGGGTGCGGGAAGTGATGCCGAGCTTGGTGAAGACCTTGCCGAGGTGGTACTGGACGGTGCGCGGGGACAGGAACAGCCGGGCGCCGATCTCCGGGTTCGACAGGCCCTCGGCGGCCAGCCGGGCTATCTGGGCTTCCTGCGCGGTCAGCTCGGCCGCGGTCGTGACGGTCCGCGTGCGGGCGGTCGTGCCGGTGGCCCGTAGCTCATGCCGGGCACGCCCGGCGAACCCCTCCATGCCGATCGCGTCCAGCATCCGGACGGCGGTGCGCAGCTGCTCGCGCGCGTCGGTGCGGCGGCGCTGGCGGCGCAGCCATTCCCCGTACAGCAGATGGGCGCGGGCGAGGTCGGGACGGCGTCCAGTGCGGCTGAGCCGGTCGATCGCTTCCCGGTAAAGGCGTTCGGCGGCTTCTGGACCGCTCAGCAGCGCCCGGGACCGGGCCTCCATCCCCAGCCCGTCCTCGGTCCCGCCAGCCCGGGTCGATCGCGCCAGCTGGTTAAGGGCTTCGGCAGCAACCCCCGTGTTCCCGGTGCGTACGGCCGCCTCGATCAGGTCGGGCAGCACCCACATGGACGTATGGACCTGCCCGGGGTCGACGGCCTGCCGAGCGGCCGCCAGCGCGTCGGCGTACCGGCCCAGGCCGTTGTACAGGATGGCGGCCACCCAGCGCGCCCACGTCGCCGCGCCTCCCAGCCCGCCGGCTTCGGCCTGCTCGATGGCGGCTTCGATCAGCGGTACGGCCGCAGCTTCGTTGCCCCGGGCCGCAGCCAGCATCAAGGCGGGATAGGCCGTCAGGCGAGACCCGGTCGCCACGCAGACCGCATCGGCCTCGGCAATCAGGGCAGCGGCGGCCGCGAAGTCACCACCCCACACAGCGGCCGCGGCCAGCTGGTTCAGCAGGAGCGGAAGCCGGTCCAGCGCGCCGACTGCACGGGCGAGCTCGACCTGCCGCGCGGTCACGCGCCAGCCGCCGGCGTCCCACAGAGCGTCGTGCGCGAGCCTCGCCAGCCAACCCCAGCGCAGCGTCTCGGCTACCGGGACGGCGGGGTCGGCGAAGGCGCTGGTGGCTTGGCGCAGTACCGAGGCGGCGGCGGACGGCCCGTCGGTGACCAGCAGGGTCATCCCGTCCAGCAGCAGGTCGGCCGGCCGTGGCGGCCGCATCGGCGCAAGGAGCGTTCGGGCGGCGCGGGAGACCTCTTCCAGGTCGCCGCCGCCCGCCAGGTGCCCGGCGAACACCGCTGCCTGCCAGGCGTCCAGGTACGTCTCACGGGCCAGGTCCAGGTCCAGCGGCTCCAGCTGCCTGGCCGCCTTCAGCAGCAGCAGGGGTGCGTCGCTGCCCGGGCCGGAGGCGAACGCGACCTGCCCGCGCAGCCAGTCCAACCGGGCGCCTTGCAGCTCATCCAGCGGCCCGGCCTCCGTCGTGGCCAGCAGCTCCGCCGCCTTGCCGAACGCTCCGGCCCGCAGGTGAGCCTGGGCCGCGGCCAGCGTGCGGTCGGCGCGGCGGCCAGGGTCGGCCGTCAGCGCCGCCGCGCGTTCACCGAACGCCGCCACCGCGGCCAGCCCGCCGCGGGCCTGCGCCCGGTCCGCCGACCGCTCCAGCTCGGCGGCCACCTCCTCATCCGGCCCGGCCGCGGCCTGCGCCCGGTGCCAGGCCCGGCGGTCTGGATCAGCCGCCGCATCGGTAGCCTCCGCCAGCGCCCGGTGTACCTCCTGCCGGTCCCGCACCGGCGCCGACAGGTAGACCGCCGAACGCACCAGCGGATGCCGGAACCGCACCCGGGCACCGAACTCCGCCAGCCCCGCCTCCCCGGCCGGTCCCGCGTCCTGGACGCCGATCGCCAGCCGCCCGGCCGCCCGCCACACAAGCGCCGGGTCCCCGGTCGGGTCCGCCGCCGCCACCAGCAGCAGCTGCCGGGCCTGTGCCGGCAGGGCGTCGATCTGCCGCCGGAAGCTGCCCTCGATCCGTCCCGCCAGCGGCAGCGCGCCGGGCAGCCCGAACCCGCCCGCCAGCTCCGCCGCCGGGGCCATGCGCGATAGCGCTAGCAGCGCCAGCGGATTGCCCCGCGTCTCGGCCACGATCTCATCGCGCACCCGCGCGTCGATCGGCCCGGCCAGCATCGCATCCAGCAGCAGCCTTGCATCGTGTTCTGGCAGGCCGCGGACTGGCAGCTCCGGCAGCCCCACCAGCTCATCCCCTGTCACCCTGGTCCCGAACACCAGCCCGACTGACTCGGCCCCCAGCCGCCGCGCCATGAACGCCAGCGCCTGCGCCGACGCCTGGTCCAGCCAGTGGACGTCGTCGGCCAGGCACAGAACCGGCTGCTCCCCGCCCATCTCCGACAGCAGGCCAAGCACCGCCAGCCCGATAAGGAATCGGTCCGGCGCCGGCCCTTCGCTCATGCCGAACGCCGTACGCAGCGCCTCCCGCTGCCGCTCCGGCACCGCCCCCAACCGGTCAAGCAGCGGCGCGCAGAGGCGATGCAATCCCGCGAAAGCCAGCTCCATCTCCGACCGCACGCCCCAGACATGCAGCACCCGAAAGCCCGCCGCACGCCCGGCCAGGTACTCAAGCAGCGCCGTGGTACCGGCCCCCGGCTCGCCGTGAAGCACGAGCACCCGGCTCTCCCCGGCCCGAACGGCCGCAAGGAGTCCATCGAGCACGCCGCGCTCGGCCCGTCGGCCCGTCAGCCCGCTCGCGGGCCCGCGCGGGCGGGCATCCGTAGCCACTGCCCAGTCCGGCGCGTTGCCGCCCCACACGGCGGGAGCAGGAGCGCCGGCGGGGGCCGCGTATATCGCAGCTTCCTCCCTTGTGGTTAGTCCTGCCACTGTGCGTGTGCCCCTTTTGTCGTGACCGGCCGGATCCATGTTCACGCCCGGCTTGGTGAGCGGGCATCATAAAGTTTTGGTGATTTGCTCACCGCCAGCCTCAATGGCGTATCCGTCGGCACGGCGGACTCGCCAACCCGCCATGGCGGGCGGGGGCGTGGAGGAGAAACCACGGCCCGTTCGGCATAAATCTTTTTTTTCGGCCGAACGGACAGTGGTTCACGCCGCGGGGACCTGGCTCGGCCTCGGCCGACGATCTAGCCGGAGCTGATCACGCTGGGCAGCAGGATCCCGGCCAGGGCCTGGACGGCGGTGCAGCGAGTGCTGGCCACCTGCGCTGGCTGGCTCGCCCTCCTGGCCGACGCCGAGGAATAAGCCCGCCACCCGCGCGAGAACAGGCGTGGCTCAGATGGACGCGGGCTGCGGTGCCGGGGCCTGCTCCACCTGGGGCGCGGCGGCCGTGCCGCCCTGGCTGGCCAGGTACTCCGCCATCGTGCGTTCCCTGCCATAGTGCCGTTTCATCCACAGGTAGGTGACGAAGGCGACGGGCCCGAACAGCGACTGCGCGGGGATGAGTATGTCAAGGTTGGCGTTGGTGAAGTTGAACAGGAACGGGATGAACGCCGTCGCGAAGCCGCCCATGACCACGATGACGACGGCCGCTATCCTGGCCGCCCGCGCGCCGTATGCCTTGTACGCGGCCACGAAGAACAGGGAGTAGACGAGCAGGTCGCCGAGGCCGACGGCGTAGTCGACTTCGCCGAATCGCATGCCCATCACAGGAGTGAGCGGGTGCGTGATGTAGCGCGCGATGAGCCTGCCGGTCAGCGGATAGTACGAAGCGAAGAGGATGTCGTACGCGGCGAGCCCGAGCGACAGCCACGCGACGTGCCGCAGCTTCATCCCGCCCTGCAAGTACAGGTTGCACACGGCGATCGCGCTGAGCCCCACCACGATGCTCTGCTCGGTGTACCACAACTGCCATCCGGGGATGGTGCCCATGACGTAATGGCTCGACCAGATGTTGAGGCCGAACAGCAAGCCGATCGCCAGCCAGATCCCCACCGAGCCGAGCAGGGGCCGGTAGCCGATGTAAAGGGCAGAGGCGAACGTAACAGCCAGCACGCAAGTGACGAACGGATCCGGGAGCCAGCCGTAGACGAATGGCAGGATCCCGATGAAGATCAGCAGGATCACGACGTCGCGGGTGTTGAACGTCCCCACCGGCGGGCGCTCCATCCGCACGTACCGGAAATAAGCCAGCGAGCCCGCGCAGACCACGATCAAGCCGGTCAGGATCACGCAGAACAGGGTGAGGCTTTCTTCCCACTGGGGTATCGGGAAAGTTACGACCGGCATCTCATGCTCCGACGAGTGCGTGCGGGCTGGCGAACGTGGTTTCGTGCATGTCGCTGCGCGTGTGGCGAAGCGAGACCGCCTGGTCGTCGCCGACGATGTCAAGGTCGACGTCCAGCCCGGCCGCCGCGAAGTGGCGGACGGCCTCGGCCTGGCCGTAGCCAGCGATCGCGCTGGCCGGCAGGGTGAGCCGGATCCGGCCGTCGCAGGCGGCCGCGCGGTATCGCGCGGGCCAGGGCTCGGCAGGCAGCGCCTCGATCGCCTCCATGAGCTGCCGGGGCGTGACGACCTCACGGCCGGGTATGCGCAGCAGATGGTCGGCCTTGCCGAGGATCAGGCTCGTCGCCGGGACGCTGGCCAGCTCGCACCCCAAGGGCGTGTCGGGCAGACACCGGGCGACGTCACGGGTGTCATAGCGGAACACCGGCGTGCAGTCCCGGTACGGGAAGTACGGGGTGATCACGAGCGTGCCGAGCGCGCCGGCGGCGGCAGGCTCGCCCGTGTCCAGGTCGACTAGCTCGGTGAGCCCTAGGTTCGTGTCGTGGTGCATATGTCCCTGACTGCAGGGACGCCCGGAGATCGGGACGATCTCGGTCATACTGTAGGGGTCCTCGACGAGCTGGACGCCGAACGTCCGTGCGGCCGCCCGCGCCAGGCTCGCGGAGAGCACCTCGCCACCCACCACGAGGCGGCGCAGCCGGAAGTCGCTGGCGCCCAAGCCGGCGCGCCGGGCCGCCGTGATGAGCTCGGCGAGATAGCTGGGGTTGGTCAGCAGGATCGTGGCGCCCCCGTCGGCCAGGCCGTCCAGCGCTGCCTCCGGAGCGACGATGCCGAGCGGACGGCACCCGGCTCCGGCCAGGCGGCAGGCGTTGGCGGCCTGGTGCACGGCCACGGTAGAGCGCGAGCTCAGGTTCACCTGCATGACATCGCCGGGCCGGAGCTCGCCTCGCAGTACCGAGGCCAGCGCGCCGAGCGCGGGCCACAGCTCCATCTCGTAGCGCGACAGCCACACCTCCGTGGGGCGCCCAGTGGTGCCGGTGGAGCGGGTGGCCAGGTAAGCCGGAGTGTCGGTACAGCGGAAATCTCCTGGCCGTTCGGTCAGGTCCGCCTTGACCGTTACTGGGATCGCCCGCAGCCCGGCGACGTCGAGCTTGGCCGGGTCGATCTGCGCGGAGCTGAAATGGCGGGCGTAAAACGGTGACTGTGCGGCGAGCCTCTTAGCCGTCCGGCGCAGGCTGCTGTTCGTAAACTCGAGCCGGTCCTGAGGGTTGGCCGTCGGCCCTTCGACCAGCTCGGCCGCGTCCGCACCCGCCGCGCCGAACTCCGCCAGGGTCGCGAGCACGTCGCCGACTAGCCGCTCGACGTTGCGCGGGTCAATCCGCCGCCCCGTTGCAATGCCCAGCGCCAGCCGGAACTGCCGTACGCCTGTCTCGAACATCGCTTCGTTCCGTCCTCGTGCGATCGCGAGTGCGACTACCTCGGTAGATGCGGGTCTCGGCGTGCGAACCGACGCCACCCGCGATCGGGCTGCGCCGGCTCGCACGGAACCTCATCGAACTTCGCGGTTAGACGCTCTGTGCCGCGGCAGCGCTGAACAGCACCGCGCTGAGCGAGCCGAGCACGTAACGCAGGTGCTTGACAGAAGAACGCATGGTTGCCTCCTCTCCGAATACTCGACCAATGTGGGTGGGTGTGGTCAGTGGGTTGCGGGACGGTCACGGTCAGCGCCGGACCACGACCGTG
>Ga0209693_10000890_pt1 | contig 12364 bp, 11 predicted proteins | sample HubBroMetageWRM3_FD_188345 | JGI IMG/M metagenome (GOLD analysis project Ga0209693, IMG submission 188345) | Warmed soil microbial communities from the Hubbard Brook experimental Forest, New Hampshire - Hubbard Brook CCASE Soil Metagenome WRM 3... | ecosystem: Environmental > Terrestrial > Soil...
AACTGTGCGCCCAGAGGTTCTGGCCCGTTTGCGGCTGCACCAATTCCGCGGAAATGCGCACGCGATCGTTGGAGCGCAGCACGGAGCCTTCCACCAGCGCGTCCACGCCCAACTCCTGCGCGATCTGCGCGGGACTTTCATGCTTGTCCTTGTACTGCATCACCGAAGTGCGCGAGATTACCCGCAGCTTCTTGATCTGGGAAAGCTCAGTGATCAAAGCGTCGCACATTCCATCGGCGAAATAATCCTGCTTGGGATCGCCGGTAAGATTTTCCAACGGCAGCACGGCGAGCGATTGAATGGACGCGGCGCCAACGGGGGGCGAGCCACGCCACTTAACCTCGACGAGTTTCCAGACGAACGCTGTTATCAACAGCAACGCCGCTACAGCCGATGAAGCCAGGAGCGCGCGCACAAACCGCGAGCGAGGCGCTGCGGGCGATGGCTGAATCGCGGACGGTTGAATGGCGCTCGCCGGAATCACAGCCGAATTCGTGCGCAAAGCTTCCAGAGCCGCGCGAATTTCGCTGGCGTGCTGATAGCGCTGCGCCGGATCTTTCGCCAGGCAATGCTCAATCACGGAGCGCAAGCCCAGCGGCACGTTCTCCCGTAACGGCGGCGGTGAATCGTGCAGGATCATCGAGCTCAATTCGTAGGAAGTTCTTCCGCGGAACGGCCGCTTGCCATTGGCCATTTCGTACAACACCACGCCCAGCGCCCAGACATCGCTGCGCGCATCGGCCGGCTCGCCGCGAAATAATTCCGGCGCCATGTAGTGCATCGTCCCGACAATCGCGCCTTCCCCGGTCAGCGTGCTGATGGATTGCGTCTGCAGGGTGATCTCGCCAGGAGACATGTGCTTGGCCAGGCCGAAGTCGAGCACCTTGACGCGACCTCCCGGCATGACGATGACGTTCGGAGTTTTCAGATCGCGGTGAATCACGCCGCGTTCGTGTGCGTGAGCCATGGCATCAGCGATTTGCTCGCCGTAGCGAATCACCGTCTCCACCGGAAGCCCGTCTTCCGGAATTTGCTCGGCCAAGGATCGGCCGCTGACGAATTCCATGACGATGTAGCTCTTGCCGTTGGCTTCGCCCACATCATAAATGGTGCAAATGTTGGGATGGTTCAAAGCGGAAGCGGTGCGCGCCTCGCGAATCAAAAGCGCGCGTGCGTTTTCGTCGTGGTTTAGTTCATCAGGGAGGAATTTCAGCGCGACGTCGCGGTTCAGCCGGTCATCATGCGCCCGGTAGACCACGCCCATCCCGCCGGCGCCGACTTTTTCGACGATTCGGTAATGCGAGACGGTCTGGTCGCTCACGTGTGGGCAACGCTCAAGCGAGCATCTTAGGCCGCGGCAGAAACCCAAGTCAACGCGGAACGAGTTGAAGGTTCGCTGAAACTACCGGCTTGTGGGCACGGATGAAGGAGCGAGGTGCGCGAGAGTTTCTGGCGCAGAATTTTTGGCTACGGCCGCCGGTTGTCGCGAGGGCAGCGGCGGCATCAGGGCTAGCGCGTGGTCGCGCATCGCCGCGAATTCGTTCCAGTCGCGCTTCGAAACCGGATCAGATGGCGGCAGCGGGAGGCGTTCGAAATTCAGGAACTCTTTGCCGCGTTGGATGCGGAAATCCAAATGCGGGCCGGTGGCCAGGCCGGTCATGCCAACGAGGCCAATCCGCTGGCCCTGCTCGACGCGCTCGCCGGAATGTACCAGCACGCGCGACAGGTGCATGTAATACGTGGTGTAACCGTTGCTATGCTGAATCTCGATCAGATTGCCAGCGCCCCCTTTCCTGCCGGCGAAAATCACGCGGCCATCGCCGATGGTTTGCACGGGCGTGCCGGTGGGCGCGGCATAATCAATTCCCAGATGCGGGCGGTACTCTTTCAGGATGGGATGGAAGCGATGTTCGCTGAAATGCGAGGTGATCACCGCGGCGAATTTCAACGGCGAATGCAGAAACGCTTTCTTCATGGACTTCCCGTCTGGCGTGTAATACGCGGGCGCGCCGTTGGGGCCATGAAACAAGACCGCGCGATAGGGGTGCGAGCCGTTGTTGTACTCCGCCGCGAGAATGCGGCCGTAGGAAGCGACCTCGCCAGTCGCGAGCGTTTTCTTTTCAACGACCACGCGGAACGTGTCGCCCGGCCGCGGGTCCGTGTAGAAATCCAGATCCCAGGCGAAGATTTCCGCCAGGCGCATCGCGAGCTCCGGCCTTTCTCCCGCGTCCAGCACAGCGCCGAAAAGCGAGCCGTTGACTTGGCCGGTAATGCCCACCTCCTGAGTTTCCGACGGAAGGGTTTGCACCTCGGCATGAAAATCGTCTCCCTGCGGCCGGATGTAGAGGACGCGGTCGGCATCAATGCGGTAGCGCACTTCGCGCAGATCGCCCAGGATCGAGCGGCCCACCACGAAACTGTTCCCCGCGCGCAGCCGGCGCAGGTCGAAAACCGATTGCGCCGAAGCCACCAGCCGCGTCGCGTCGTTCGCAGTGAAGCCCATGCTCTGCAGGAACAACGGAAACGCCTGACGCGCAGGCACAGCGGCGTCGGTGAACAGGACCAGCTGCTCCTGCATGCGATGAGCTTCGTCGCGCGAGGGCGAACTCTGGGTCATGATTTCGTAATCGGACGCCGAAGTGCGGAAGTAATTCGCGGCGACGACACCCGCCACAGCCACGGCGAGCAATAAAACGCAGATTAGAACCTTCAGTCTTGTTCCCATAATTCCCTACAGCGAATAATTTACGAAGATGGGAGCATAGCGCAATGCGATGAGGGGCGGGAAGTGAAATGGTGCGGACTTGTTCAGGCTGGTAACAGATGGGATTGGCAGATTGCAGAGTGCTGGACGAAATGCTTGATGCCGCAGAGGCGCAGCGAAAACCGAAGGCCAGTGCAACCGTGCCCGCAAGATGTTCGCGCTACCAGAGGCTAGTGAGACGCGCCGGCGGCCGTGGTGAACTGCGCTCTGCGCGCGGCCTCGGCGAAATAATTTCGTTCGCGCAGACCGTGATAAATGCGACCGGCGATCTCGGAAGCATGCGGTCCGCTCACAGCGCGGCCGCCTCCGCGGATCAGAACCACCAGCACGATTTTCGGGTGCGCTTGGTCAGCATAAGAGACAAACCAGCCTAAGCGGCCGCCGAGCGATTCATCGTTGCAGGTGCCGGTCTTTCCGAGGGCCTGCTCGCCATCGGGGTCGTAGCTTTGTTTCGCGGTGCCGTACATCACGGCAGCGAGCATGCCTTCGCGCAAATCAGGCAGCAGCGGCGCGATATCCAGTTGCTGGCGCACGCGCGGTTGAAAATTTTGTCGCGCTTCCGCGGTGCGCGGATATTGCAGGTAATACTGCGTGCCGCCATTGGCCAGCGTGGAAACCAGCGACGCGAGTTGCAGCGGCGTGAGCCGGATGCCTTCGCCGAAACTGGACATGCGCGCGACTCCGCCATACGCGGGAGGCGCCGAGGGCACCAGGCCAGGTTGCTCTTCGGGAATTTCGTAGCCTGCGCGTTCACCCAGGCCGACCAACTGCGCGTACTGATGAACGCGCTGGAAACCGAGGCGCGTGCCGACCTCTTCGAAATACACGTTGTTGGAATGCGCCATCGCTTCGGTCAGGTCCATATAGCGGCGATGGCCTACCTTTAACATGGTGTCGCGGGTGATCACGCCTTCCTGCAAGCCAGCGAGAGCGATGACGGGCTTGATCGTCGAGCACGGCTCGAAGCCGGCGGAAAAAGCCATTTTCTGATTGACGATGGTGAGAATGCGGCCGGTCGAGGGGTCCATGGCCAGCACCGAACCATTGGCGTGGCCAAGCGCGCCGACAGCGATCTGACGGATCACAGGATCGTCATAGTCCGCATTGTCGTTCTTGGTGGGATCACCGTAGGCCGAAATTCCGGATTTCCGGTGGTGCGTAGTCGTAGCCGGAGGCGTCGCCCCCGACGCCATGGCGAAGGTGCCCGCGAGAAATAGGCAAAGGACCGGGACAAACTGTTTTAGGGCTGGGCTATGTTGCATTGCATCCTATATCGGCCTAAGAATCTCATACTTCAGCCGCTTGAATCCCAGTTTACGGAAGAAATACGGGAGAGTGCAACTGTTAAGGAGGACAGCTTTCCTGCACCGCATGACTGGACCGAAGGACAGCTGGGCAGCGTCGCGGGATAATAGCCCGGAACGCGAGGCGGCAACAGGCGCCTCGCTCCCAGTGCGCGATCATTGTTATCGTGAAACTGCCGCTGCTACGGCTAGCGGCTCGTGCGACTCTGCGAGGCCGCGGCTGCAGCGGCTGCTTTTGGGGGCTGCTTGGCCGCGTCCGCAGCGATCTTTTGCGCTTCGGCGGAGGGCTTGCCGTTTCCATCGGTCGGAACAGCGGGATGCGCGAGCAAACCCAGGGCCTTGCGCAGATCGTGTTCGAGCTTGCCGCGAATGTCGGTGTTCTCTTTCAGGAAAACGCGGGCATTTTCGCGGCCCTGGCCCAGGCGCTCGTTCTTATAGGAAATCCAGGTGCCGGATTTTTCAAGCAGGCCGTTGGTGACGCCTAGATCGATCAAATCGCCTTCGCGCGAGACGCCTTCACCGTAAATGATGTCGAACTCGGCTTCGCGGAACGGCGCGGCCACTTTGTTCTTCACGATCTTCGCGCGGGTGCGTGAGCCGATGACGCGATCGCCTTCCTTGATGGATTGAATGCGGCGGATATCCACCCGAATGGAGGCGTAAAACTTCAGCGCGCGGCCGCCCGTAGTGGTTTCCGGATTGCCGAACATGACGCCGATCTTCTCGCGGATCTGGTTGATGAAAATCAGGCAGGTCTTCGATTTCGAGACGATGGCGGTGAGCTTGCGCAGCGCTTGCGACATCAAGCGCGCCTGCAGACCCATCTGCGCGTCGCCCATATCGCCTTCCAGTTCAGCGCGCGGCACCAACGCGGCCACCGAGTCCACCACAATAATGTCCACTGCGTTTGAGCGGATCAGCGCTTCGGCGATCTCGAGCGCTTGTTCACCATTGTCCGGCTGCGACACGAGCAGGTTGTCCACATCCACGCCCAGTTTGCGCGCGTAGGACGGATCGAGCGCATGCTCGGCGTCAATGAAAGCTGCCTGTCCGCCCAGCTTTTGCGCCTCGGCAATCACGTGCAGCGTCAGGGTGGTCTTACCACCAGACTCCGGGCCATACACTTCAATCACGCGTCCGCGCGGGAAGCCGCCCACGCCGAGCGCGGCGTCAATGGAGATCGAGCCGGTGGGGATCACGTTCACGGGAACCAGGACGTCCTTGTTCCCCAGGCGCATGATCGAGCCCTTGCCGTATTGCTTTTCAATCTGCGAGATTGCCAAATCCAGGTTTTTTGACTTTTCGTCGTTCACAGTGCCACCTCAAGAGGAGTATCTGTTTGGTCTTAGCTGGAGACCGAGGCGGAGTGAGTTTAACACTGAGTGCCCGTTCCCGGCTCGGCCATTTCGAGGGTCATAATATCACGAGGCGAACAAAAAGCAAAAGGTATTTTGAGCTGCAAATATCCCCCCTGAAAACGGGTACTCCCGCAAACTAGGGTTCGACCGTCGTAACATTCGCGATGTGTTGCCATTTGCCCTCGTGTTTCTCGTACGCTGACATCCAAGCCATCACTGTGTTTTCTGTCGTTTGCTTCCCCGCTGCATCGGATCGGTTGATGGAGATCTTTACGCGCACAATCATCCAGCCCATTTGGCCATCCGGAGAGACGTGCACGATGGGAGGCTCCAGATCATCCCAGGCCGTGAATTCCACTCCTCGAAAATATTCGGTGAACCGCTTGCGAAGCTCGTCCTGGGACTGGCGCCGGATATCACCGTCACGCACAGAGATGAACTCCGGCGGAACGGTTGTGAGCAGGGCTTCCACATCGCGCGCGAAATGCGCGCGGCGGTCGTTTTGGTGAAGCGCGAGAAGTTCGACCTCAGCAGATTTTTGTTGTGGGACCAGGCTTGACGCATGCACAGCACAAAAGACTAGCGTTACAAGGCCCGATCCGATTCGATGGCGCAAATTTCCGGTTTTTCGAGGATCAGGAGCGCTTGCATTCATCGGATGCCTCCAGCGAATTAGACGCACCGCCAACGACCCTGTAAGCGCTGGTGACTCCCGTTAGACAGGCCAGTGATGAATTTCAAAGGCAGCGAAGTACGCACAGGCAGGATTGCCTGTGTCACTAATATTTGTAGAAGCCGCGGCCAGACTTGCGGCCTAGCCAGCCGGCGGCTACGTATTTGCGCAGCAGCGGGCAGGCGCGATACTTGGGATCGCCGAAGCCGGTTTGCAGCACCTCCAGGATATTCACGCAGACGTCCAGGCCGATGAAATCAGCCAGCTCGAGCGGGCCCATGGGATGATTCATGCCCATTTTCATCACGGCGTCCACTGCTTCCGGCGTGGCGACGCCTTCCATCACCGCGAAGGCAGCTTCGTTGATCAGCGGCATGAGGACGCGATTGGAAACGAAGCCGGGTGCGTCGTTCACCGCTACCGGTTTCTTCTCCAGCTTCTCGCACAGCTGCATTGTGGTCTGAAAAGTGTCGTCGCTGGTGGCCAAGCCGCGAATTACTTCTACCAGCGCCATTATTGGCACGGGATTCATGAAGTGCATGCCGATGAATTTATCCGGGCGCGATGTTTGCGCTGCCAGTTGCGTAATAGAAATTGAAGATGTATTGCTGGCGAGAATTACGCCGGGCTTGAGTGCCGCATCCACATCCTTCAGCAGGCGGACTTTCAACTCGAGCTGCTCGGGGACGGCTTCGATGGCGAAATCGGCGGCGGCCAGCGCGGAGACTTCGGTAGTGGGCTGGATGCGCGAGAGGGTGATCGGCTTATCGGCGGCGGTGATTTTTTCCTTCTTCACTTCGCGATCGAGGTTCTTGCCGATGGTTTCCAGGCCGCGTTCGAGGAAGCGCGCTTCGACATCGCGCAGAATCACACTGTAACCGGCACGCGCAAAAACGTGCGCGATGCCGTTGCCCATCGTCCCGGCGCCGAGCACTGCGACAGTTTTGATTTGATCGAGTGACATAGGTGCTGATGATAATGGAAGTTGAGGAGTTAAAGGAAGCAAATGGAGGCGAGGAAGTTGCGCGTTTTCAAGCAGGGCGACGCGAGCGGCGAAGGCTCGATGGCTTTGACGCGAGCGCGAGCCAAGCAATCAGCGTAGCGAGTTTCTCGTCCTGGGACCACGGAGCTCCGAGGGAACGGCCGAGCTCCACCATGCGGCGCGTTAGGTCGTCCGGCCGCAGGCGCAGCATTTGTGGCGCCTCGTCGCGAAGTTCGCGTTCCTTCGCGGACTTGCTCAAGAGGCCGCAGCAACAGCAGGCGTGCAGAAGCGCTTCGCGAAACAGTTCGCCATCGGCCGTGTGAATCAGTGCGTGCGACGCCAGAATGCCCGGCAGGTTTGGCAACGGCCTTCCCGATGCGAGGACCAGACCGCAACGCGTAAGCCGGTAGCCCTGCGCGTGCAGATTCTTCTCGAGTTCGCGGATGCCGCGATGGGCGAGGCTTCGTGCCTCAGTCTGAACGTGAGAGATAAATGCGCGCCCTTCGTCGAGCGGCATTGTCTTCGCGGTGTGGTAGGGCTGGCGAAAACGGTAGGTGAAAGTTTCCACCAAGTGAATGCGCTGCCGCGCCAAAACACACGGCGAACCTTTGGATATGGTTAGCGCTACCAGTGCGGTCCAGCCAGAGTGGGCGCGGAATCCGAGCGCCGCCGATTTCATGGGTTCTCCTTGACGCTGAACGGCCTGCCAGTCTCAAAGATTAGAGAAGGCTAAGGAATCACACTACGTGGAGCAACGTCAAGGAAATCGCGTGAGGGATCTCTGCGCCGCGGAGGCTTCGACGAGTCTATTGTAGGTCAGACGCCTCGATGACCTGGCGGATCATTTCTTGCGCGCGTTTTTGTGATGCGGGCGTGACACGAATTCGCAGCTGGCCTGCGGAGTCGTCCGTTGCGGACCCGATGCCGATGTTGCTGAGGCAGGTGATTAGATTTTCTCTGGTCGTCGTGTCCCGGCCTGTCCAGACTTCGACGGTCGCTTCTTCCGGATCGAAATCTTCGGGAACGTAATCGGGCGGAAGATCGGAAGCGTCGAACTCGTCTTCGTTCTCCGGTGATACCGGGGATGGCGCGTTCGAATGCGGCGGCGCTTCTTCGTCTGAATCTCCAGCCGCAGTTTCACGGCTGCTGGCCGCAGTTTCCAGTGCGGCGCTGGCTGCGCGGTGATCGCGCGAGTGAGTAAAGATCGCGTACACTTGCCGAGACCAGCCGGGCAACGAGCCGACTTTATCGGTTCGCGTATGATGGGAAATATTGGCGGTTTCGAGCGCGTCAATTATTTCATCGCGCGTTTGCGTGTCAGTCCCAGCCCACAGCAGTTCGGGCGTGCCTGCAAGATCAAGCTTGGGCCTGTTGGAATGAATTTCTGTGTCCTCGAGACACTCCACGAGCGCGACATCGCAGTCGAAGCAACGCGTGAAACCGGGACGATACTCGGCTCTGCAGTCAGGACAGAACATAGCGGTTTAGAGCGAAGCGCCCGTCTGTACGGGTTTCCCCGGTGCGAATTCCACCCTGATTGAGCGGGCGGACAGGGAACCCGCCAAGCCGTAACAGGGTCCGAGAAGCAGTTCGAATCCGTCCTGCGATCGCTTAACAGTGAGGCCGGAAATTACATTTTGGTGGCTGAAGCCCGTCAACTCGAGGTTAGTTACGTCATCCAAGAGAAACGAGACGACAACATGGTTCTGGAGAACATAGTAGCCCTTGGAATCGACCTCGCCGGTCATATCCCAGGTGTGCAAACGAATGCACGAAGTGCCTGTTCGATCGAGCGAAACGCTGAGGATTTCAGCGTCGTGAAAACTCGGCCGCCGTCCAAACCACTCAATCAACGCTTGGGCCCCGGGGAGGTCGTGGATTGCATCACGTTGATCTTCGGGCAAGACGATTCACCGCTCGATGGCGATGGCTACAGCGTTGCCGCCACCGAGGCAGAGGGCTGCTATGCCGCGCTTCAGATTGCGGCGTTGCAATTCATAGAGCAGCGTGACCAGGACGCGCGCGCCAGATGCACCGATGGGATGGCCCAGCGCGACCGCGCCGCCGTTGACGTTGACTTTTTCGGGGTTGAGTTTCAGCACGCGGGTTACGGCGATGGCTGCCACCGCGAAGGCTTCGTTCAATTCATAGAGGTCCACGTCCTTGTCGCGGTCCCAGCCCGTTTTCTGCAGCAGCTTTTCGACGGCTTCCACAGGCGCCATCATCACCCACTTAGGCTCGACGCCGCTGACGGCTTGCGCGACGATGCGAGCCATCGGCTGCTTTCCGAAGCGTGCGGCATTTTTTTCGCTGGTGACGATCACTGCCGCGGCGCCGTCATTTGTTCCCGGCGCGTTCCCGGCCGTCACTGTGCCGTCTTTCTTGAACGCGGGCTTCAGCTTGGCCAAAATTTCGAGCGAAGTATCTTCACGCGGTGATTCGTCCGTCTTAATGATGACGGGCTCGCCCTTCTTCTGCGGAATTTCCACTGGGACAATCTGTGCGCTGAAGAAACAGGATTTCATGGCGCGAACTGCTTTCTGATGGCTTTCGAACGCGAACTGGTCTTGTTCCTCACGCGAGATTTTATGTTTTTCCGCGACCAGCTCGCCGGTGACGCCCATGTGAAAATTCTCGTACACGTCCCACAGCCCGTCGTTGATCATGGAGTCAATCATTTCCTGATTGCCAAGGCGGAAGCCGGTGCGCGCGCCTTTCAGCAGGTAGGGGCAATTAGACATGGACTCCATGCCGCCGGCGACGACCACTTCCGATTCGCCCAACTGCACCGCTTGCGCCGCGAGGCCGACGGCTTTCAATCCCGAGCCGCAAACTTTGTTGATGGTCATAGCCGCGACGCGCGCGTCCAGACCGCCGCGCAAAGCTGCCTGGCGCGCGGGATTCTGGCCCAGTCCTGCTTGGACCACGTTGCCCAGGATCGCTTCGTCCACCTGATGCGGTTCGATGCCGGCGCGGCGCACCACTTCGGAGACGACTTTCGCGCCGAGTTCCGTGGCGGAGAGCGGCGCGAGGCCGCCCATGAATTTTCCGATGGGCGTGCGCACGGCGCTTAAGATGACAGGTCGTTCCATTATCATTGCTCCTTCGGGCTTCCTCGGACGGAAATACAAGTATATGCGCCGCGCGAAACGCGGTCAATTTTGCCGTTGCTGCCGTCCGTCTTGCCGTCGCATCCTCCGGCGCTGAGCCCGACTGACGACTCAGGCTAGGTTCAGCTGCCAGGAAACGCCGTAGCGGTCGTTCACCCAGGCGAACATTCGGCTGAATCCGTATTCACCGATCGGCATGGGCGCGTTGCCTCCCGCGGCGAGGGCTGCGTACAGCCTGCGAATTTCTGCCTCAGATTCACATTCGACGAAAAACGAGAACGCAGGCGTAAATGAAAAATCATGCTTCACAGTGCTGTCGGTGCACATAACACTCTGATTTCCGATCCGAAAGCTTGCTTTCATCACCGACCCTTCAACTCCAGGCCCATTCGCGCCATGGCGAACGATGCTTAACACCTCAGCGCCATGAAACTGAGACACGTAGAAGTTCATGGCTTCCTCGGCCTTGCCTGCAAACATCAGAAACGGCCGAATTTTTGGGCTGGTCACTTGGCACCTCCCTTCAGTCAGTTCGTGAACTGACCCCGCACGCAAACCGGCGGAATGTTCGTTTGCGAAACAGTGTTCATCGCGGCGCGCATGGCCACTCTTCCGCCAGGATCGCGTAGAGGTATGTATCACGCCATTCACCTTTCTCCATGGCGTTTTTCAGGAACAGTCCTTCGCGGCGCATGCCCAGTTTTTCCATCACACGGTACGAAGCGCGATTTTGCGCGTGGCAGGTGGCCCAGACGCGGTGCAGCTTCAGTTCGTTGAAAGCGACGTTAAGAAGCGCGCGGGCGCTTTCGGTCATATAGCCATGTCCCCAATATTTGCGATTGAGAACGTAACCGACGTCGCCAGTGCGGTTCTTTTCATCGCTGATTCGGAGTTCAATCGAGCCAATCATCCGGCGTTCACTTTTCAGTTCGATTGCGAGGGCCACGTTGGGGCGCGGCCACCGCGCCTGCGCTGCGAGCGCGCGCGTGAGAAATTCGCGAGTGGCTTCGGGTGTGTTGGGTCCCCAAATCATCAGGCGCACCACTTCAGGATCGGACGCATACTCGTGCACGTCCGTTTCATCTTCCGCGCGTATCTCGCGCAGCAGCAGCCGTTCGGTCTCAAACGGAAACCAGCGATTCATTTCCCCATGATAGCGAATGGCAGAGGCGTGTGACAGGGCCCGCGGAATCGCTGGCTTTCGCCTTCCGTTCGCCTACGGAAAACTCTGTTAAGATAGTTGTGCGAGAATTGCACGCCATGAAAACCAGCGAAAATCTAGAGCGAAACGCCGGCTTGAATCCCGGGCAACGCGCTGCGGTGGAGCATGGCGATGGCCCGCTGCTAGTGGTGGCGGGCGCCGGCACGGGCAAGACGCGCGTAATCATCGAACGGATTCGCAATCTGCTGGAGACGAATCCGGATCTGGCCGGGGAGAGCATTTTAGGGCTCACGTTTACCGACAAAGCCGCCGGGCAGATGAAGCACCGCGTGGTGAAAGCTATCGGGGAGCGCGCTGAGGGCGTGTGGCTGAGCACCTTCCACAAATTTTGCCTGGAAAAGATTTTGCAGGCGACGAATCCGGATTCGCAGCCGCTCGATGAGATCGATCACAAGATTTTGCTGCGGCGGCATATCGGCGAGCTGGACCTGAAACATTTTCGCAGGCTGCAGGATCCCGGCGAATTCATCAGCGACTTCGTGAAATTCTTTTCGCGCTGCCAGGACGAACTGGTGACGCCGGAAGATTACGAGCGATTCGTTGCGGGACTACGCAAGACACACGACGCCACTAAGAAATTGCTGGAGTCGGATGCGCTGCAAATCGCTGAGGATGAAGTGGCGCGGCAGGAGGAACTGGCGCGCGTGTATCGCATCAGCGAACGACTGCTGCGCGCACGCAATTTGCTGACGTTCGGCGAGCAACTGATGCACGCGGTACAGATGTTGCGCAGCGACGCTGCCCTACTGAAGCGGATGCACGAGCAGTACCGCTACATTCTGGTGGACGAGTTTCAGGACACCAATATCGCGCAACTGGAGTTGCTGTGGCTGCTGGCGGGCGAACGCCGCAACATCGTTGCGGTGGGGGATGACGATCAGGCCATTTACCGCTTCCGCGGAGCGTCCTTCGGCAGCTTCACGATTTTTCTGAAGCGGTTCTGCGGCGTCA
>Ga0209693_10000892_pt1 | contig 12358 bp, 8 predicted proteins | sample HubBroMetageWRM3_FD_188345 | JGI IMG/M metagenome (GOLD analysis project Ga0209693, IMG submission 188345) | Warmed soil microbial communities from the Hubbard Brook experimental Forest, New Hampshire - Hubbard Brook CCASE Soil Metagenome WRM 3... | ecosystem: Environmental > Terrestrial > Soil...
ACACCACTTTCGTTTCGCGATCCGCTCGCGGCAAAAAAAAATCAACCCGCCACCGAAAAGCATTTCCAATTGAAAGAGCAACCGGCCTGGGAGTAGACTCCCTGCCGGGGGGAGGACCAATGCTAATCAAATAACCGATTAAAGGAGTAGGTATATGAGGACAATCAAGCAGCACGCAACTGATCCATTCTTCTTTGTCGTTCGCGGTCTCGCAGTATTTGCAATCCTCCTGGCAGCATCCTTGGTGTTGCCAATCTCCACCACCGCGGCCACTGTCACCGCAATAACAGTTCCACCAGCATCATCCAACCCACCCAATTTCGGTTCGAACGTTTACGTCTTCACCCCCAGCACGCCGCAAAGCACAATCCAGGCCACCGTTGACGCAGTGGCCACCACCCAAGTCTCCAATCAGTTCGGCACCCAGCGCTATGCCTTCCTGTTCGAGCCCGGCACATACGGATCCGCCGCCAACCCGCTCATCTTTCAGGTGGGTTACTACACCACCGTCGCGGGCCTCGGCCTTTCTCCGTCCGATGTCACCATCAACGGTGCAATCAATGTCTCCAACCAGTGCGACAGCACCGGCAGTTGCACCGCACTCGTGAACTTCTGGCGCTCGCTATCCAACTTGACCATCAATGTAGTCACCGCGGCAGCCTGCACTTCCACTGCAGAGTTCTGGGCGGTATCACAGGCCTCGCCCATCCGCCGCGTCCAGATAAATGGCAACCTCTTCCTGTTCGACTATTGCAGCAATCCTGCCTTCGCCAGCGGCGGCTTCATTGCGGATTCACAGTTCACCGGCGGCGCTATCATAAACGGCGGGCAGCAGCAGTGGATCACCAGGAACAGCAACGTTGACAGTTGGACCAACGGCGTCTGGAATCAGGTGTTCTCCGGCGTAGTGGGCGCCCCAGCCCAATGTTTCCCACAGGTGTCGCCATGCAGTGGACCCTACACCACACTCGCCACCAGCCCGGTCACACGCGAGGAGCCCTACCTGTATCTCGACACGGAAGGGAACTACAACGTCTTCCTGCCGGCAGTGCAGCGCAACACTTCGGGTGCCTCATGGGCCACCAGTCCCACGCCTGGTTCGTCCGTTCCGATCAATCGCTTCTTCGTCGCCCAGCCCACCGATAGCGCCGCAAAGATTAATTTGCAATTGCTGCTCGGCAAGAACCTGATCTTCACCCCGGGCATCTACAACCTGAACCAAGCCATTATCGTCCCCTATCCCGACACCGTCGTGCTCGGCCTCGGCATGCCCACGCTGATTCCGCAAAACGGAAACGTGTCCATGAGCATCCTCAGCTCCAAGGGTGTCCTGGTCTCCGGGATTATTTTCGACGCGGGCCCGAGAAATTCTCCGGTCCTGCTCGAAGTCGGAACTTTCCTTTCATTCCTCGCTGACAACAGTGCGGCCTCGGACCCCTCCGCCATTCAAGATGTCTTCTTCCGCATCGGCGGCGCAGCAGCGGGCAGTGCCACTGTCAGCCTGTTGGTGAACAGCAACAACACGATTCTCGACGATGTCTGGGGCTGGCGCGCTGACCATGGCACGGGTGTAGGTTGGACGGTCAATACCGCTGACACTGGCCTCGTCGTCAACGGCGACAACGTGACCGCCTACGGCCTCTTCATCGAGCATTATCAAAAGTACGAAATAATCTGGAACGGCAATAGCGGCACCGACGTTTTCCTGCAGAACGAAATGCCGTACGATCCGCCCAGCCAGGCCGCATGGATGGAAGCTCCCGGCGTGGACGGCTACGCTGCCTTCAAGGTCGCGAATCACGTCACCAGCTTCAAAGGATACGGCCTGGGCAGCTACAGCTTCTTCGACCAGGGAATAAACATCTTCGCGGCGAACGCGTTCGAAGTCCCCAGCAACCTCCCGACGGGCAGCATGAACGATATGCTCACCATCTTTCTCAACACGTCGGGGTCAGGTGGAATCTTGAACGTGATCAACAACACCGGCGGCTCGTCAACCATCGCCAATCCGGATACTCCGGTCACTGTGGTGACCTACCCGTAGTCGAGGTGGCTTTGTAGGTCGTGGCTTCAGCCACGACCATTACGTCGCACACATCGAGCGACTTCGGCCGCTGAAGTATGGTGTTGCAGTGCTCGCGCGCACTCGTCAAGCCCCACCTTCATTGGTGGGGCTTGACGGCCTTTCACGGGCTCGGAGCTTCGGAAGATTGCGCCTCGCGCAAAGCTTCGAACACGCGCTGCGCCTGCGCGCGCGGCACTTCCGCCGCAAGCTGCTCCAAAGTAAGCTGCCGCAACTGCGCCACGCTGCCAAACCGCAGCAAAAGTTTTTGCGCCGTGCGCGGCCCCACCCCGCGTATCTCCGTCAACGCCGTGCGCAATCTCCGCTTCGATCGCCGCTGCCGGTGAAATGTCACCGCGAACCGATGCGTCTCGTCGCGAATCTGCTGGATCAAATGCAGCACCGGCGAATGTCTCTCCAACACCACCGGCTCGTGCTCGCGCCCCAACACGTAAAGAATCTCTTCTTTCTTCGCGATGCTCGCTATCGGCTGATTAATAATCGCCAACTTGTCCAACGCCTTAGCCGCCGCGTGCAATTGCCCGATCCCGCCATCAATCAAAATCAAGCTGGGCATCGGCTTCTTTTCCTGCTGCAGCCGACGATAACGGCGTTCCACCGCCTCTTCCATGCTCGCGAAATCGTCGCGCAAAATACCCGCCGCTTTCTCCGCGCCCTCCGCCATCGCTTCGCCGCGAATGATGAATTTCCGGTAATCGGCCTTCTTCATCCGCCCCGATTCCCACACCACCATCGAAGCCACCGTGTCCGATCCCTGTATATGCGAAATGTCAAAACACTCGATCCGTTTCGGCGGCTCCGGCAACCCCAGCGCCGATTCCAGCGCATCCACAATCGCCGCCGAGCTAGGCTTCAAAATCCGAAACCGCTGAATAAACGAATGTTGCGCGTTCTTTTCCACCAATTCCAAAAACGCATGCTTCTGCCCGCGCTGCGGATTCAATATCTCGACGCGGTGGCCAGCCTGCTCCGTCAAAACTTCCTCGATCAAACCGCAGTCCTCGAAATTCATTGGCGTGTGGATGTAGCGCGGCAAATAAGCCGCATCCAGATACAGCTGCTTGATCAACGACGGCAAGAATTCCTCGGGATTAAATTCCTCCATGTCCTCCCAGTAAAAATCCCGCCGGTCCACTACTTTTCCGCCGCGCAAGTGAAATAAATTCACGGCCACCTGCGGCGGCTCCGCGTACCATGCCAGCACGTCCGTATCGTCGCCCGAAGCCGCCGCGATTTTCTGCCGCTCCTCCATCTCGTTCAACGTGCGCAACAGATCGCGATACCCCGCGGCTTCCTCGTAGCGCTCCGCTTCCGAAGCGGACTGCATGCGGTCCTTCAAGCTCTGCGCCAGATCGCTACGCCGCCCCTCCAGAAACAGCCGCACATCGCGCGCCGCCTCCATATAACGCTCATCCGTCACCAACCCCGCCACGCAGGGCCCCAAACAACGGTGAATGTAAAACTGCAAACACGGCCGCGGATGCGTTCGCGTCAAATCCACCGTGCACGATGGCACCAGAAAATGTTTGTGAATCAGATTCACCATCGAATACGCCAGCCGCGCCGGGAAATATGGCCCGAAATAAATCGATCCATCTTTATTCAGCCGCCGCGTCACATACACTCGTGGATATTTCTCAAACGCGGTGTAACGAATGTACGGATAAGTCTTGTCGTCGCGCAGCAGCACATTAAATTTCGGCTTGTGCTGCTTGATCAAATTGTTTTCCAGCGCCAGCGCTTCCTTTTGATTGTCCACGACGATGTAATTCACGTCGGCAATCTCGCGCACCAGCGATCCGGTCTTCGCATCCTGCCAGTGCGACTCCATGAAATAAGATCGCACCCGGCTGCGCAGCGAATTGGCCTTGCCCACGTACAAAATGTTCTCGCCCGCGTCCAAAAACATGTACACCCCGGGCTGCGTAGGCAATTGCGCGACTTTTTCGCGGAGTTCCATGGCGGCGAGTTACAATACCTAAGTCTGACGACGGCCCAAGCAGCGCCCAACTAGCAGTTGACGCATCGGACCGCGTACAACAGCAATGATAGCAAACGCTATCTAATTGCAGCAGGAGCCTCATGCATCGCAGCGTCCCAAAATTCGTTCTGCTGGTTACTCTAGCGGGAATGTCATCCGTCGTCGCGCTGCTGTTGTCGGCTCCCGCCTGTCCCGCCCAATCACAAAATCAGCAAGATCAACACAATCAACCAGGCCAGCAGCCCGCGCAACCACCGGTCACGCCGCCGCAACAGCAGCAGCAGCCAGCCACCACGCCTCCGCGTCCGGACCCCGACCCCGATGCCCCCCAGGAATCGTCCTCGAAAAAAGCGCTGCCTGCGCCGGACGACGACCCCGCGCCCGCGGCCAAGGACGTCGCGAAGAAATCCAAACCCGGCGTGCTCCCGCCCGAAGACGATCCCGCCTGGGATCCCTTCCACGCCCAACAAGATATCGACGTTGGAATGTTTTACCTTCACAAAGGCGATACGGATGCCGCCATCAGCCGCTTTGAAGACGCCATCCGCCTGCGCGCCAATTTCGCCAAGCCGCGCCTTCTGCTAGCCGAGTGCTACGAGAAGAAGAACGATCCCACGGAAGCCCTGCGCTACTACAAAGAATACCTTCAGGTCCTACCCAACGCCCCGGACGCGAAAAAAATCCGCGAAAAAATCGACAAACTCTCCAAGAAGTAAAACTCCACCCGAAAAGTATTTTTGGTTGTCATCCCGAACGAAGTCCCGCGCTTTTTCTTTCCCGTCCCGCAGTCGCGGGACGGGCGCGGGACGCAGTGTAGGGGTCTGTTTTTTCGTAAGCGTCGGAGAAAATCCGGACAAATCCGGCGACGACCGCCCCTTCACCGCCCGGGAAACCGGTTCAAGAACCTCATGGCCCGCTGATAATCCACAAATTTCTTTTCTTCCCGCCGAAACTCCCGCCCATGCGATTCCCGCCGGCACCGCGCAAATTTCATCGGATGCTTCACGTGCAGCATCTCGTGATACATCACATAAGCCACCACAAATTCCGGCACTACCTCGCGGTCCAGCTGCCGGTTAATCACAATCTGCTGCAGCGCCGGATCAAAACACCCCAGCATGCTGCTCCAAACCCGGCGGCTCCAACCCAGCCGCGGCTTTATCAATCCGCCGTCAAAATATCGCGCATTCAGCCGTTCAAAAAGCTGATCCAGATCGTGATGCGTCCCGGCCGGCCGGTGCTCCACCCGTCGCGCCCGCCTCTGCCGCAAAGCCAGCAAGCGCCGCCGCGTTGCCCCCGCATAGGAAAATTCCCGATAAGTCTGCAGCAATTCCTTAGGCGGCTCCCGGCGATACAATCGCCCCAGCAAAATCGCCGCCGTAGCTTCGACCACCGGATGCGGCGCGTCGTCCAGGGCATCCGACAAGCGCACGTAAGCCGTATCCTCTCGCAATCGAATCGTGTGGGTCAGGTCCGTGTAAGGATGAAACTCCACGACAAAATGCGGTGGCCGTCCTTCGCAACCAAGCCGCGTATAAATCCGCTGGAAAATCCGTTCGCCGCCCGGCACCAGATTTTTCACGCGCCGCTTCTTCACGAAGGCTTTCTCCGCACCGGCGCCGGATTCAATTCCTTCAGCGCCTTATCAACGTCCGTCAAAGCGTCCTGCGTTCCTTCGATCGCATCCTGCAAAGTATCCTTATAGATGTCGTACTCCGGCCCGGCGCCCTGATTGATCTTCTGGAGCGCTTCCAAAAATTCCTTGCCCTTCGTTTGCATGATCTTCAACGAAGCGCGAATATCCACCTGTTTCTCGCGCGCCACTTCGATCTGGTCCGCTGCATCGTCGATGCATCCCGCATACGCGTTCAGCAATCCATTCAAAATCTCCGCGCGCCTTCCTTCCGGCACGGTGCGGGTCAGCTCATACTGAAATTTCTTCAGGCGGTCGTCCGCAAACGTCACAAAAAGTTTCATCCGCTCCGGTGGTGTCACCGCATCGCGTATGCGATCGCCCTCCGCGTCCGTCAAATAATCCTTCTTGTCTTGCTGGGCCTGAACGCAGCGCGCCGAAACCGATATCGTCACCGCCACCAGCAGCATCGTCCAGAGCCCCAGTCTTCGTACCTGCCACATCGTGCGCTCCTAATTCTTCGGTTTATCCGCGTCCGGCGCAGGCGTCGTCGCGGGCGCCGCCGGCGAACCTTCAGGCCGCTTCGGAAAAAGTTGATGGATCAGCTCGCGGTTCAGAGTCTCGAGTTCCACCCGAACCTCCGCGAGTGGTTTCTGTTCATCCTTCGCCAGGCCCACCATAATATCGTCCAGCCGCCGGATTGATTCGCGCACCGAAATTTCCAATTGCTTGTAGCCTTCTGGGTGCGCTTCCGCGTCGCGGCTCTTCGCGTCCAGCGCTTTCTTGCTGGCCCGCGCTTCGTCGCGCACCCGCTCCGCAATTTCCGCAGCTGCTTCTAAGTCTCCGGCGTCAATCTTCGCGTGCATGTCGCGGAATTCCGCATTCGCCAACGGCTCTACCAGGCGCGCTTTGCGCACCGGGTCCGGCTCGTTCTGGAATCGCGCACGCAACTCCGCCGTCCGGTCCTGGGCCGCCACCGCCCCCGCAACCAGCATCGCCACCAAAACCGCCAAACAGAACCTCTGACCCACCAGCAATGTACTACCTCTTGTGGTTCGCGAGCTCGCGCGTGAGCGTTCGAACGCGTGCAGTTGCTTCAAAGTACATGTCGCTGTTCTCGTCCTTGTTCATTTCCAGGAATTTCTTGTAGGCCTCCAGCGCCGGGGCCGCTTGCCCCAGTTTATCGTAACAAGTGGCGCGCACGAACCAACTCCCCATCGGCGGTGTTTCCTTTTGCGCCAACACGTCCAGCCCGTGCAGCGTCGCCGCATAATTCTTGTTCAGATATTCCGCCGCCACCAGATCCTTCAGCACGTCAACGGACTGCTGATTCATATTCAGCGCCGCCACCAGCACCGGCACGGCATTTGCGTAATCTTTTTTCTCCAGATAAGCGTGTCCCAGTTGCGCGGTAAGCTCTGGATCGCGCGGTGCCAACGCGACGGCCTTGGTCAGCACCGGCACGGCGAGGTCGTATTGTTTCTTGTGAAAATAAATCAGCGCCCGCAATTTCAAAGCGCGCAAAGATTCCGGCCCAGCGCTCGTACCCTTATCCAATTCGGCTAGCGCTTCGTCATCTTTTCCCGCCTCCACTAGCAGGGAAGCGTGCTCCAGCTGCATCGTTGCATCACCAGGATGCGCCGCGAGATAAATTCCCATCTCCGTCGCTGCCTCGTCATTTTTCTTCTGCGCCAGCAGCGCCTGCAACAATCCCTTGTGCGCGTCGTCGGCCGCAGCGCCCGCCGGCTGCCCGGCCGGGAGCAATGACAGCGCTTCGCGAAACGCCGTCTCAGCCTCGCCCGCGCGTCCATTCCTCAGCAACGCGAATCCCAGAGAATTGCGAATCTCCACACTCTTCGCGTCCAGCTTCTCCGCTGTTTGATATTGCTCGATCGCCTGCATATCTTTTTTCGTCGCTTCCAACGCGATCCCCAGCAGCCACTTCGTCCGCGCGTCCTCCGGCATCAGCTCAGCCGCGTGTCGCAACGGATCGATAGCCGCCGCAGGATCCATAGGAATCAGCATCACACCCAAATTCTGATAAGCCGCGGCCATTTTCGGATCAAGCGCAATCGCTTTTTCATACTCGTTCTTTGCTTCCGCGGGCTTCTGCAGCGCCGTGTACGCATAACCCAAATCGTAATGCACCACGGCATCGTCCGGCTTCTTCGCCAGAAAGTCCCGATAATCCTGCGCCGCGCTAGCGTAATCATTTTTACTCACGGCTTCCTGCGCGGCAGTAAGCAGACGATTCAATTCGATTGCAGCAGGGTCCTGAGGAATTTTCGTTCGAGAAGTTCCAACGACTTGCGCCGATGCCGCGCCGCCAGAGAATGCCAGCAGCGCAGCGCCGAAAAAGACGCCAAGAGCGGCAAGCAGCAGCGGCTTCATCAATAGAGTACTCCGCCGTTTCATTCCGTCGGCAAATCGGGCACTGCAGCATCGGCCGGCGCAGCCGCGTGATTCCCATGATTCGCGCCACTGCCGTTGCCATTGCCGTTGCGCGCGCCATTCAAAACCCGCGCTAAATATTTCCCAGTATGCGATTGCTGATTGCGCGCCACCTGTTCCGGCGTCCCCGCGGCCACCACGCGCCCGCCCTCGTCGCCGCCCTCCGGACCAAGATCAATCACCCAATCCGCGGACTTGATCACGTCCAGATTGTGCTCAATGATCAGCACTGAAGCGCCACCTTCGATCAACTTCCGAAACGCCGTCAGCAATTTCTGTATATCGTCAAAATGCAGTCCAGTCGTCGGCTCATCAAATATATACAGGATGCCGGTATTTTCCTGCCGCGTAAGATGCGCCGCCAGTTTCAAACGTTGCGCCTCGCCGCCCGAAAGCGTCGTCCCGGATTGCCCGAGGCGCAAATAGCCCAGACCCACTTCGTCCAGGACGCGCAGTTTCGCAGTTACCTTCGGATGCGCAGCAAAAAATGTAATCGCCTCGCGCGCCGTCATCTGCAGCACGTCGTGAATATTCTTATCCTTATAACGCACATCCAGCACAGCGCTCTTATAACGAGTCCCGCGGCACTCTTCGCAAACCAGTTCCACGTCCGCCAGAAACCGCATCTCCACTGTAACGGTCCCGTCGCCTTGGCACGCCTCGCACCGTCCGCCCGGAATGTTGAACGAAAAATGTCCCGCCGTGAATCCGCGCTTCTTCGCCTCCGGCGTCGAAGCAAATACTTCACGAATCGGATCGAAGGCCTTCAGGTAAGTGGCGGGATTCGACCGTGGCGTTCGCCCAATCGGCGACTGGTCCACCATCTCCACGCCCGCTAGAAACTGATCGCCGTCCAGCCGGTCGGCACATTCCTTCCAATTTCCGCCCGTGCGCTTCGCCTGCAGCGCCTTGTAAAGCACGTCGTAAACCAGCGTGGATTTTCCCGATCCCGATACGCCGGTCACCGCCACGAGCAGACCCAGCGGAATCATCACGTCCACGCCTTTCAAATTGTGGCTGTGCGCGCCGGTAATCTTCAGGAATTTTCCCGTCGTCTTGCGCCGTCGCGCAGGGACTGCGATTTTCAATTCGCCGCGCAGGTAACGCCCGGTCAGCGAATGTGCATCCGTCAACATCGCGTCGCGTGTCCCCGCAAAAATCAATTTCCCGCCGTGCTCGCCCGCGCCCGGACCCAAGTCCAGCACGTAATCCGCCGCCATGATCGTGTCCGGATCGTGCTCCACCACCAGCAAAGTATTTCCCAGGTCTCGCAAACCTTTCAAAATTTCGATCAGCCGGGTGGTATCGCGCGGGTGCAATCCAATCGAAGGTTCATCCAGCACATACAACGCCCCCACCAGATGCGATCCCAGCGAAGTTGCCAGTTGAATCCGCTGCGCCTCACCGCCCGACAAAGTCGAAGTCAGCCGGTCCAAAGTCAAATAATCCAACCCGACATCATCCAGGAATCGCAGCCGCTGCTGCGTTTCTTCCAGCACCTTCTCGACAATCGCCGCTTCGGATTCGCTCAATTGCAGATTCTGAAAAAACGGCCGCGCTTCCTTCACCGTCATCTGGCAAACTTCCGTAATCGAGCGCCCCGCGATCTTCACCGCCCGCGCTTCCGCCCGCAAACGCGTTCCGCGGCAATCCGGACAAGTCGCATACCCGCGATAGCGGCTCAAAAACACGCGCACGTGCAGCTTATATTTCTTCCGTTCCAGCCAGCCGAAAAATCCCTTCACGCCGATATATTCTTCGCCCTTGTCGCCATCCAAAATCGCGTGCCGCTGGGCCGCCGTCAGATCGCGGAACGGCACGTCCATCGGAATCCCTTTCGCGCGCGCGTACCGGCGCATATCCATGGTCAGCTGCCGGTAACGCGGCTTGGTCCACGGTTCGATCGCGCCTTCGTTCAAGGTCTTGCTTTTGTCCGGAATCACGCGGTCTAGATCGAAATCCACCGTGTTCCCGAATCCCTGGCAGCGCGGGCAAGCCCCATAAGGATTGTTGAACGAAAAAAGCCGCGGCTCGGGCTCCTGATACACCGCGCCGCACTTCTTGCACTCGAACCGCTCATTGAATACCATCCGCTCCGGCGTCGCTCCCGCCGCATCCGGCGCAAATTCCAAAATCGCCTCGCCGTGCCCTTCGCGGTAGCAGATTTCGATCGAGTCCATCACTCGCGAACGCACTTCCGGCGAAAGTTCCAACCGGTCCACCAGCACGTACACCGGCTTGGTGAAATCCACGTCGAGCAAATCTTCCGGCGTCGCGAATTCGAATACGCGCCCGCCCTGATATATCCGGTTGAACCCGCGCTTGCGCAAATTGATCAGCGCCTCGCGAATCGCGTCCGCTGCGGGACGGACCGCCTTCCGCGGCCGCGGTGCCTGCGGCGCATTCGTCGCCACTTCCGCCGTCAGTTTCAGTTCATACAAGACATAAAACCGCAGCCCCGCCGGCAACGCCAGCACCCGAGTCGCGATTTCGTCCAGCGTGTCTTTGCGCACTTCCTCGCCGCAACGTAAACAAAACGTCCGCCCAATCCGCGCATAGAGCAGGCGCAAATAATCGTAAATTTCGGTAGCCGTCGCCACGGTCGAACGCGGATTGCGCGTCGAATTCTTTTGCCGGATCGAAATCGCCGGAGCAATCCCGGTAATCTCGTCCACGTCCGGCTTCTCAATCCGCTCCAAAAATTGCCGCGCGTAAGCCGAAAGCGATTCGATATAGCGGCGCTGACCTTCGGCGTACAGCGTATCGAACGCGAGGCTGGATTTGCCGGACCCGGAGACGCCGCTGACGACGGTGATAGCGTTATGCGGGATAACGAAGTCTATGTTCTTGAGGTTGTGCACGCGCGCCCCGCGCACACGTATCTCCTCAATATCCCCAGGGAGGGGAACTCCGGCAGCCGCGCCGCCAGACGCGGTCGTACCCGCGCGAACGGCCTTCGGGTGCGCTTCTTTGCGCGGCAGCTTGTCTATGGGCTCTGTCGCCATATGTGTAAACCTAATATTATACGCTCGACAGTCAAGCCCGCAAAATCGCTGCTTTTGCGCCGCACTTGTGCGTGTAGGGTACAATCTTGATTTTCGCGGTGCGTGAATCAGAGGAAGGGACAAGTGGGAGAGGGCACTACGCGTTTCGCGCGCGTAATCTGGATCGTCCTCGATAGCGTCGGCATCGGCGAACTCCCCGACGCCGCCGATTACGGCGACGTCGGCCGCGACACCCTAGGACACATCGCCCGCTCGCGCCCGCTGCATCTTCCGAATCTCGTTCGCTTGGGCCTAGCGAATATAAAACCGCTCGACCATCTCACTCCGCCCGCCCACCCCGCCGGCAGCTTCGGCAAAGGCGCCACGCGCTCCCCCGGAAAAGACACCACCACCGGCCACTGGGAAATGGCCGGCATCTGGCTCGATCAAGCCTTCCCAGTCTATCCCCACGGTTTTCCGCCAGCGTTAATCGCCGAATTCGAACGCCAGATCGGCCGCCGCACGCTGGCCAACAAGCCCGCCTCCGGCACAGAAATCCTCAAAGAGCTAGGCGCAGAACATATGCGCACTGGCTACCCTATCGTGTACACCTCCGGCGACAGCGTTTTCCAAATCGCCGCGCACGAGGACGTAATCCCCGTTCCCGAACTCTATCGCATGTGCGAAATCGCCAGAAAAATTCTCGACGGCCCCAACCGCGTTGGCCGTGTGATCGCGCGCCCCTTCACCGGCACGCCAGGAAATTTTCGCCGTACCGAACGCCGCCACGATTTTGCCGTCGAACCGCCGAAGCCCATGCTCCTCGACGTCCTCGCCGAAAACAAAACCCCCGTCTTCGGCATCGGCAAAATCCACGACATCTACAATGCCCGCGGAGTAAGCGACTACATAACCACAAAAAATAACGCTGACGGAATGAACAAACTCACAGAAGCTCTAGCGCAACGATCAAAAGGCCTAATCTTCGCTAACCTCGTAGATTTCGACATGCTCTACGGCCACCGCAAGGACGTAGAAGGTTTCGCAAAATCCCTAGAGGAATTCGACCAGCTCCTAGGCCCGTTTGTCCAAGCAATGCGCCCCGACGACCTGCTAATAATCACCGCCGACCACGGCTGCGACCCCGATCCCATAAATCCGACAACAGATCACTCGCGCGAGTACGTCCCAATCCTCGCGTACACCCCCAGTACGAGCGCAGCAGC
>Ga0209693_10000895_pt1 | contig 12343 bp, 8 predicted proteins | sample HubBroMetageWRM3_FD_188345 | JGI IMG/M metagenome (GOLD analysis project Ga0209693, IMG submission 188345) | Warmed soil microbial communities from the Hubbard Brook experimental Forest, New Hampshire - Hubbard Brook CCASE Soil Metagenome WRM 3... | ecosystem: Environmental > Terrestrial > Soil...
CTCTATGACGGCCAGGGCAAGAAGATCATCACCTATCCCCGCGCCGAGGTCCGCTACCTGCCGGAGAGCTTGATAAAGGACGTGCCGCGGATTGTGGCCGGACTGCGGGTGGGGAAATCATTCAGTTCAATCCCGGTGCCCGAACCGCCGATCATCCGCAGGGGAGCGAGCGGCAGTTTCCACGACAAGGGGCTGGAAGGCGCGAGCCACCACGCGGTCATTCCCAATGTCAACACGGTCGACGACCTGCGCGAGATCTGGCCCCGGCTTTCGATCGACGAGAAGAAGCTGTTCGACGTCATCGCGCGGGCGTATCTGGCCGCAATCATGCCCGATTTCCGCTACCGCCAGACGACCGCAACGCTCGACGTCCGCGGTTTCGCTTTCCGCGCGGCGGGTCGCCAGCCCATCGATCTCGGGTGGCGCGCGGCATTCCCCGACTGGCAGCCCGCCGACGAAAAGGGTGACGACGCGCAATTGCTGCCAGCCCTCCGCAATGGCGAGATCGCACGACTGGAAAACCCGACCATCGAGGATAAGGAGACGCGTCCGCCGCCACGCTACAACGAGGGCACCCTGATCGAGGCCATGCAGAATGCCTGGCGTTTTGTCGATGACGAGGTCCCGCGAGAACGCTTGAAGGAGGCCAAGGGCATCGGAACGCCGGCGACCCGAGCCGAGATCATCGTGGGCTTGAAGAAGCAGGATTTTCTGATCGCTCAGGGAAAGAACATCCTCCCCACCGAGACTGGCCTGTCGCTGTTCGGGGTTCTCGAAAAGGCCGATCCGGCGCTTGTCGACCCGGGCGTAACGGCACAGCTTGAATGTTCGCTCGACGAGGTCGTGATCGGCAAGCAGGAGATGGTCGGCGCGATCGACGCCGTGTGCGATGTCGCGCAACGCATCATCGGCAAGCTCACGGAAGGCGCTGGTGCCGGAGAACCGTCGTTGCTCGGCGCTGTCGTCAGCGGTGACGCGGGAGTTCGTCCACCAACTCCGGCGATGAAACGGTTTGCCGATAGCGTCGCCCGGCAGAAGGGCATCAGGCCTCCAGCCGGCTACACGAAATCAGGAACGATTTGCCGGGCGTTCCTGGACCAACATGCCCGCAAGAAGGCCGACGGCGGGGGCGGGCCCCCGGGTGAACTTGGTTCCAAACCGGCAAGCCCGGCGCAGGTGTCGTTGGCCGAGAAGATTGCGCGGGAGAGGGGGATCGTCATTCCCGACGAGACCAGAGCCAACTCCGCTGCCATGTCTGCATGGATTAAGTCACACCTGAGCACGGAGCGCGGCAAGGGTCGTCGAAAGTCCGCCCACAAGCCGGCGAAACCAACGGCGCCCAAATCAGGGGCGCCAGCGAAGCGGTCACGGATGCGCACAGCCGATGCCGTCGGCGCTCCCCCAACACCTGCTCGGCCAGGAAAGGGTCGGGCCGCAGCGCAGCATCCGGATAGACGTGTTCGCGATTAACCGGGTCGCCCTTTGCCGGGTTCGCCGCGCAGATAGTCGGTCTGATCTGATCGCCCGCAGAGTGTTGCGGCGATGCCTTTACCGGAAGGATCGGTTCCGTTCGCCGTTCTGGGTCCAGACCGTTTGGCAGCTCGCGGTTAGCATCGTTCCAGTCGGAGCGATCATGCTGACGGGGCTCGCCGGCTCGCCGGCGGACCGATCCGCTGGTATGCGGCGCTGGTGGCGATCATCGCATACACAGGTATTGAGCTTGACGCCAATCGGCGGTTTCGCGCTGTCTACGCTGATATTTGGCGACGCGCTCAGCGCCGACGTCATCATCAGCATCGTTTTGATCGTGGCTGGCATTCTTGTGACCTTGCGACGTTGACCACCGAGGAACGAGCAACGCGGGTCACCCGCGGTAGCGATGGCTCCCGCTTCGTCCCGTGGGCAGCCACAGTCCCCGGAGTGCCTCAAAAAGCCGAGGCTTCTCGATCAGCGGAGGAGCAGCCCGGCGCGTCCGACGATTCGTACCGACAACCGGCCGTACCACGGTCGGTGATGGCCGGTACTTACGCTTTTGCCTGTCGATACCTGCCCGGATTGCGCCGGCGAACCGGCGATGTTATCGAATTCCTGTGGAACAGAAACGGAACACTGCCGGCACTGCGCCCGCCATCGACACGCTTCTGGAGGGACTGAACCCGGCGCAGCGCCGCGCCGCTACCTGTGGCATCGGTGTGGAAGGAGGACCGGTGCTGCCGCTGTTGAAGGTCTTCACTCTGCCCGATTGTTAGCGGCCGTCAAAATGTATCGAGCCCAGCCTCTCGTCGTCGCGCGGCCCCCAGGCGTATCGGCACTCGACCGCGAGCGGCATGGCGTGAAAATCACACCGGTGGGCGTCACTTTCGGGGCGCATTCCATCGAAGAACCGACGGTTGGACTCCGCCCGCTCGAAGCTACTGCGGTCGGGATGCGGCAAGCGGACTATCTGGTCCACCGAGCTGAGAGACTTGACGAGATTGGGCGATGCAGGTTGAAGCGCATCGAGCCTGTCGGCTTACCGAGGGCTCGCGATTACTCGAACGAAATTATCCCCTTGAAGTACGTATCGCGTAACGTTTAAGTTCCTGCCAATTCGGGCCACTACACGAACGAGTCAACTTTGGGTGCCAGTATAGATACCTGGGCTGGACCGACACCAAACCAACTGCGCTTTGCCTTGAGTGTCGAGGACAGGCTCTTGATCCAAGAGATGATCGCGGAATATTCCTATACATACGATAGCAACGACGCCAATGGTTTTGCTCAGCTGTTTGTCGAAGACGGCGTCTTCGAGGTGTTTGTTCCGGGCAAACCACTGCCGTGTTCGCGCTTCAATCGCGAGCAGCAATTTATGAATGGACAAAGCAGAGATTGGAGGGTCGCCACGGTGCAGTCATCAGCCGGCACCACCAAACGGGAATATTGTTCGAGGAATTAACCCCTGATGCCGCCAGGACGCGCACAATGGTCCTGGTAACCCATCAATTGCCGGACGAAGCGTCACCTCGACCAACGGTTACCGGCTCGTATCAAGATATCTGGCGCCGAACCGATGCGGGATGGCGAATTGTTCGACGTTCTGCGCACGTCGATCGCGAGGTTGACTTAACGAGATAACGCTTCCGGTCTCTAGTTTACAACCAAACTAGGCAGTCGCGATCGGCCATAAGCGCTCCCATTTGCGGCTGCCTTTCTTCAGCGACAGCAGCGGCGGTAACTGTTTCAACAGCTCGGCGAAGACCGTGTTCTTAAGCGGCGCGGCAGCCGAGGAGCAGCGCAACGATGGCCCTGGATGCGTCGGTGTCCAGGTGCAGGCCGAGTTTCGAGCGTCGCCACAACACATCCTCCCCGGTAAGCGCCCATTCCTGTTCGACGAGCCAGCCGAGTTCGCTCTCGCTGAAGCCGTATCCGAAACTGCGACCGAGATCCTCCGCGTGGCGCGCGGAACCGAGGATGCGCCGGGCATCGCTGCCATAGCTGCGGGCTAGCCGCAGTGCCGCGGGAGTGCCGAGAAAGGGATAATCGCGCGCGAGGCCGTTTGCGTAGGTTGCAGGATCGCGATTCGGCAGGTCGCCGCCGGGCAACATAGCGCCGGCGGTCCACGGCCTTTTTACGCCGGGGAGGAACGGCGCGAGCTTTTCCAGTGCATGCTCGGCGAGACGCCGGTAGGTCGTGATCTTCCCGCCGAAGATCGACAGCAGCAGTGCTTTGCCGGTGGGGGCATCGAGTTTGAGGACATAGTCGCGCGTTACCGCTGAGGCGTTCAGTTCCCGGTCGTCGTAGAGCGGGCGGACACCGGCATAGCTCCAGATGACGTCTTGCGGCGCCACAGGCTTGGCGAACCAGCCCGACACGGCATGGCAGAGATAATCGATTTCCGGCGGCGTGACCGCGACAGGCTCGCCAACACCGGAGCAGGGTAGCTCCGTGGTGCCGATGAGGCTGAATTCGCCTTCATAGGGCAGCACGAAGACGATGCGACGGTCGTCGTTCTGCAGGATGTACGCCTGCGTGCCGTTGTAGAGGCGGGGAACCACGATATGGCTCCCTTTGATCAGCCGAAGATCGGCTTTGTGTTCGGTCAGGCCCGCGCGGCGCAGGACTTCGCCAGCCCACGGCCCCGCCGCATTTACGAGAATGCGCGCCGCGGCTTCCGTCGTCACACCCTCCTTCTCGGTGAGAATGCGCCAGTAAGCGCCGTTGCGCCGCGCCGAGCGCATCTCGGTACGGGTCGAAATCTCCGCGCCGTGCGCTGCGGCGTCGCGCGCATTGAGGACGACCAGCCTGGCATCGTCCACTTGGCAATCCGAGTATACGAAACCCGTAGTGAGATGCGCTTGTAGAGGCCCGCCATAGGGATGCGCACGCAAAGCCACAGTCTGGGTGCCGGGAAGGGTACGGCGACCGCCCAAATGGTCATAGAGGAAGAGGCCGAGCCGGAGCAGTGCCCGGGGCCGCAAGCCTCGGGCGTAGGGCAGCACGAAAGGCAGCGGCTGAATGATGTGGGGCGCACTCGCGAGCAGGACTTCACGCTCGGCAAGTGCTTCGCGGACTAGTCGGAACGCCCCATGCTCGAGGTAGCGCAGCCCGCCATGGATGAGCTTGCTCGAAGCTGAAGAGGTAGCCGCGGCGAGATCGCCCTTTTCGACCAGCCGCACCGAAAGGCCACGTCCGGCGGCATCGCGGGCGATCCCGACGCCATTGATGCCACCGCCAACCACCAGCATGTCGAGAATTTGGGCGCCCGGGAAATCCGACCCTTCGGCAAACACGGAAACGCCAACGAGAGAGCCGAGACCGCTACCGGCTGCCTGCCGCGCCGGCGCGCTCGACGAGTTTCGCCAGGAAGGGAACGTCGTCGCCGGAGATCGTGTCGATGAGGCCCTCGGCGATCCATTCCTCAAGACAGGTGATGATGTCGCGCCGGCCCTGCCGATACGCCGCGAGTCGCTCCGGTCGCGGCAAGTTGAGCCGGTTGGAAACCCTTGCATCGTGCAGCGCTTTAGCATCATGCGGGTGGAACATGTCGAGCTCGATCGACAGGGATCCGGCGCCGCACGCCCGCAGCACACCAAGAATGTCGGCGTGGCGGGCGTGGGTGATGGCCTGGGTCTTGATCCCCGGGTGGTGCTCTACCGCGCGCTTTAGGACGATGTGGTCGAAGCCGATGACGAGGACTCGGTCGAAGGCACCCGTCGCTTCGAGCAATGCAGCCACTCGGTCGACGGCGAGGTCCGGCCGCTCGGCCTCCTTGATCTCGACAAAGACCCCCATCTCCTCGCGCTTCGCCCAATCCACGGCCTCCGCGAGGGTCGGAACGCGTGTTCCGGCAAATCGAGCGTTGAAGCCGGCCCCGGCATCAAGGCTGCGGATCTGTTCCAGACTGAGGTCGGCGGCGAAGCCGTGGCCATTTGTGGTGCGGTCGAGCGTCCGGTCGTGAAGCACGATCGGTTCGCCATCGGCAGTCAGCACGACGTCAATCTCGATTGTTGTCGCACCCGAAGCCTTGGCGGCGGCCATGGCCGGCATCGTGTTTTCCGGGCAGACGAGGCTGTAGCCTCGGTGTCCGCACACATGGACTCGCCCGGCATCGCGGGCGAGAAAACTAAAGGACATCGCCGCTGATTTCCTCGGTTTTGCAAGCTGGACCGGCGCTCCAACGCCATTCATGATTGCGGTTCACTGGTTTGCAAGCAATAAACGCCGAGGCGTCACGGAATGCGTCTCGAAAACGAGGGGAGCTGGGATGAGACACGTGAAGACGGCAATGGCAGCGCTGCTGCTCGCCGCTCTGGGGGGCGGCTCTGCGGCAATCTTCGTGTCGGCGCCTGCGCCGGCGCAGACCACCGTCAAGCTCGAGCTTTGGTCGCGCCAGGACCCGTCCGGGCCTTTGCGTCCAGCCAATGTAGTGAAGGCAGCCGATCGGCTGAACAAGGAGCTCGCGGCCGAAGGCTCCGGCAAGCGCGTGAAGGTTGCAGTTCACGAAAGCCCAGCACCGGGGTTCGACGATGATGCTCTGCAGCTCCTCAAGGTCTTCGGCATCGGCCAGGGCCCCGATTTGTTCATCGCCGCCCATGAATGGATTTGCGCTTTCCAGCAGGAAGGCTTTGCGCTCAAGCTCGACGATTACATCGCCAAATACCCTCAGTATTTCACCACGATCTTTCCCTCGCTGTGGCAGTCGGTAAAATGCTCCGACGGCATCTACGGCATCCCGCAGGACGCCGAAGCGCGCATGTTCTTCTACAACAAGAAGCTTCTGCGCGAGGCCGGTTACGATGATGCTTTCATCGAGGCAATGCCGGCGCGGACTTTGTCGGGCGAGCTGACGATGGACGACGTCATCGACATCGCCAACCGCGTAATCAACAAGGCCAAGGCCCAATACGGCATCTTGCATCGGCCCAACAAGGGACCGGACTACATTATGGCGTTCCAATCCTACGGCAATAATTTCCTCGATCCCGGCACTGGCAAGCTCCTCCTTGAACGCGACAAGCTCGCGGCGGCGTTCGGCTGGTTCGAGCGCGGCGTCAAGCAAGGGGTCATTCCGGCCAACAACACCTCGATGGAGTTCGACGCGCTGCGCAAGGCGTTCTACACGGGAAACGCGGCATTTTGGATGTATGGCATCTGGGATCTCGGAACTTATGCGTTTCCGACCTACGGGCTGCCAAAGGACGAGGCTGGGTTTTTTGCCGATTGGGGATGGATTGCCGCACCGCCCGCAAAAAAGGGCGGGCAGGCGGGTAGCCTGACCCATCCGATCATCTACGCGGTCGCCGCTCGTGTGGCGGATCCGGAGCTGGCCGTCCGCCTCCTCGGCCACGCTTCTGACGCCGATCTCAATACCGACCACGCGGTCACGACGACCCATCTCGGGATCAAATCCGAGCAACTCAAAGATCCGCGATACGCCGGGGCCTGGCCGCTGGCCCGCGCCACCGAGTTGCTGAAGATCACCAAATTTTTGCCCAACAACCCGCAATTTGGCGATCTCAACGGGATCATCTACACGGCCCTTCAGGGCGTCGAGACGGGCCGGCTGTCGGGGCAGCAAGCGGCCGATTTCGTCGTCGACGAGGCGACCTCGTCGCTCAAGGATGTAATCGTCAAATAGCCAATGTCCGCAGTGACTGACCTTGCGGTAGAGCGCCGCTACCGCGCCGCCTCCGCGGTGCGCAGGCGGACCAATTTTGTGTTGTTCCTCGGTCCGGCGATTGCGCTGACTTTTCTCTTCTTTGTCATCCCGGTCCTTATCGACATCGCAGTATCGTTCACCGATCTCGACCGCACCTTGCGCATCAGCAAATTCACGACCGAACAATATCAGAAGGTCTTCCGCGGCGACTCGCGCCTGCCGCAGGTCATCGGCCTGACTGTCGTCTACGTCTTCGGCACGCTCGCCATCTTCAATGTGACCTTCGGTCTCGTACTCGCGCTCACCACCACCTCGCTAAACAAAGTATCCGGCGGCTTCTTTCGCGGCGTCTGGCTGCTGCCGCGCATGAGCCCCTCGGTTCTCTACATTCTGTTGTGGCTGTGGGTCATCAACCCCTCGGATGTTGGGCTGTTGAACCAGTTCCTGATGCCGGCGCTCGGTCTGGCGAGGCCGCTCGATCTGATGACGAGCGCGCCGGTCGCGTTGATCATCATCGCCAATGGTTTTATCGGCGCGTCGCTGGGCATGATCATCTTCACAGCGGCGATACGCGGCATTCCGGAGCACCTGTTTTACGCCGCAGAGGTCGACGGCGCCGGCACTCTGGCTAAGATCCGTTTCATCACGCTGCCCGCGCTGCGCTGGCCGATCAGCTTCGTGACGATCTACCAGACGCTGTCGCTGCTGGTGAGCTTCGAATACATTCTCCTGCTGACCAAGGGCGGCCCCTTCTACGACACGACCGTCTTCGCCCTTTATGTCTACCGGAGGGCATTTACCAGCGGCCAGTACGGCTATGGCGCAGCGCTCGCGCTCTTTCTGATCGTCATCGGCGCGGCCGCAGCACTCCTGGGGTGGCGCTTCTTCGACTTTAAGCGCCTGTTGCAGCATCCCCGCATCGAAGTGCATTAAGATGGCGGCTCCGCTGACGTTTAACGGCATTCATTCCAGCCCAACCGCGCCCGTGGATTGGGACCGGATGGCCGCGCGCGCCCGCTCGATGCGCCGGTCCAAGGCGGTCGCCCTGTATGCCTTTCTGATCGCCGTCTCGTTGCCAATTATCTTGCCATATTTCTGGCTTGTGACGATCGCCTTTTCCGCGCGAACCGGTGTGGCCGACACGGTGGTTCTGTGGCGCTCGGTGGCCGTCCTCGCACCCGCCGTCATTGCTTTCTGGCTAGCCGCGGTGCTGGCTCGCAACCGCCGCCAGCTATGGCTCGGACTGACGGCGATCGCGCTCGCTGCGACAGCAGCTTTCGCATGGCTCGTTGGACCGGACCTGCACTTGCGTAATTTCATTTTTTTAGTGGAGCCCGATTTCGCCTCGGTCGTGCGCTCCCGTGTCGGTGCGGTGCACGGCGCAATTCAATTCCCGAGCGTGTGGAGAGCCTTCGGCAATTCGCTCCTGATCGCCGGTTCGCAGACCATCGTCGTCCTGACCGTTGCGTCGCTCGCAGCCTACTACCTGTCGCGGTTCCAGTTCCCGGCCCGCGCCGCAATGCTGCGCTCGCTGCTGATATTGCATGCATTTCCGGTGCTGACCCTGATCGTGCCGATGTTCTTGATGCTTTATTGGATCGGTCTCCTGGACACGCTTTTCGGGGTCATTTGCGTGCTCGTCGCCTTTGAGCTGCCCTTTGCGATCTTTATCATGAAGGGCTTTTTCGACGCGGTGCCGTGGGACATCGAAATGAGTGCGCTGACCGATGGTGCGTCGCGGCGCCAAGCCTTTCTGTTGGTGGTGCTGCCGCAGGTCAGAAACGGGCTTCTCGCAGTCGCCGTCTTCACGTTCATCCGCGGATGGGAGGAGTATATCTTCGTCTTCACCTTCCTGATCCGCAACACCAACTGGACGATGAGTCTCTACATGTACTACGTCCGCGACGACGTGATGGGCGTCGACTACGGCGTCGTCTCCGCGGTCGGGGTGTTCTATCTGGTCCCGAGCCTGATCCTCTACGTCGCCGCGCAACGCTACCTGATGCAGATGTCGATCGGCGGTGTGAAGGGCTGACACCGATGGCGAAAGTCGAGTTCCGCCACGTCGTCAAGCGGTTCGGGGATGTCGAGGTCATCCCCGATCTGAACCTGACGATCGAGGACGGCGAGTTCGTAGCACTTCTTGGCCCTTCCGGCTGCGGCAAGTCGACGAGCCTCTTCATTCTGGCCGGCATCTATCTGCCGAGCGGTGGCGAGCTCTTATTCGACGGCCGGGTGGTCAACGAGGTTGAGGCCAAGGATCGCAACGTCGGCATCGTCTTCCAGTCTTATGCGCTCTACCCGCACATGACCGTGCGGAACAATGTCCTGTTTCCGCTCCGCTTCAAGCGAATGCCGCGCGAAGAGGCGCTCGCCCGCGTCGCCGCGGCGGGCAATCTCGTCCAGGTCACAGAGCTTCTCGACCGGCGGCCGGGCGAGCTGTCGGGCGGGCAGCAGCAGCGGGTGGCGCTCGCCCGCGCACTGGTCAAGGAGCCGCAGCTGCTGCTCCTCGACGAGCCGCTTTCCAATCTCGATGCGACACTCCGGCTGACCATGAGGACCGAGATCAAGTCACTGCAGAAAAAGCTCGGGGTGACGACGGTCCTCGTTACCCACGACCAGATCGAGGCGACGACGATGGCCGACCGCATCATCTGTCTGCGTGCCGGCCGGATCGAGCAGATCGGCCAACCGGACGACCTCTACCGCAGGCCGCAGAGCCTGTTCATCGCTGGCTTCATCGGGTCGCCGCCGATCAACATGATCAGCGGCGAGGCGAGGGACGGGGTTATGTGCGTCGGGTCGGTCGTGTTTCCGTTCGAGGGTGCGCCCGGTGCAGTGACTGTCGGATTGCGGCCGGAACATCTGAGATTCACCGGCTCCGGCCTGAGTGGACGGATCGCGCAATTGGAGCCGATGGGGCGCGAGATCCTTTATGTCGTAGACACCGTTGCCGGATATTTGCGGGTCCTCGAACACGGCTCGATCGCGGCCCATGCCGTCGGCGAGCCTGTGAGAATCGGCTTCTCGCCGGACGATTCCTTAGTGTTCGACACCGCATGCCAAACGCTGGTCGCCGCCGCGCGGGTTGGTCCGCCGGCATGATGGGCAGGTCAGGGTAATAGGCCGATAACCCGTTGGTGAGTTCGCGCGGCGTCATATGCGGCGCGGGCGGCAGCGACCTCGGCCCGGTCAGATATCTCGGAAACCACGACATCCCACCAGGCCCCGCCCGCATTCGTGCTCGCCGCGGGATCGGTGGCGACGACGACGACTGAAGTCCGCCGCTCGGCGCGTATCCCCGGGAGCGCTGCTTCGAGTTCGGCAAGGCTCGCCACCTTGCGCGAGACGGCGCCGAGGCTCGCTGCATGGGCGGCGAGGTCGATACCCGAGCCGTTCGGGAAGAGGTTATTGAACGAGGCACCGCCGCAATTGCGCTGCAACCGATCGATGCAGCCGAACCCGCCATTGTCGAGCACGACGATGTTCAGCTTCTTGTCCAGCATCACCGAAGTCGCGATCTCGGAATTCATCATCAGATAGGAGCCATCGCCGACCAGGACCCAGATTTCGCGCTCGGGCATGGCCAGCTTGACCCCGAGCCCGCCGGCGATCTCATACCCCATACAGGAATAGCCGTATTCGACGTGGTAGGTGCCGGCCTCTCGGCAGCGCCACAATTTGTGCAATTCGCCGGGCAGTCCGCCGGCAGCGCAAACGACGACATCTTGTGGGGCAGCCGCGCGGTTCACCGCGCCGAGCACCTGCGCGTCGCTCGGCAGCGCGGCGTTCGAGGGCGCCGTTGCCTGCGTCACCGTTGCGTTCCATTTGGCAGCCAAGTCCCGCGCCTTAGCGGTCCAGTCGACGGGCGCAGTCCACGCGACGAGTGCACCTTCTAGCGCCTTCAAGCCAGCTCGTGCGTCTGCGACCAACGGCAGTGCACCATGCTTGGCCGCGTCAAAGCCGGCCGCGTTCAATTGAATCAGCCGCGCCAACGGATTCCGGAACAGGCTGCGCGAAGCGGTGGTGAAATCGGAAAGCCGCGTACCAATCCCCAGGATCAGATCCGCTTCTGCAGCGAGTTCATTGGCCGCGCTCCCGCCGGTGACGCCGATCGCACCGACAGCGCAGGGATGATCCCAGGCAAGCGCGCCCTTCCCCGCCTGTGTCTCGGCGACCGGTACGCCATGCCGCGTCGCGAAATCGGCGAGCGTTTCGCAGGCTATCGCATAATACACCCCACCACCGGCAATGATCAGCGGCGCACGGGCTCGCGATAATGCTGCTGCGGCCTCGGCGAGTTGAGTGGGATCGGGCGGCGGCTGACGGAAACGCCAGCAGCGAGGGGCAAAGAATGCGCCAGGGTAGGCGTAAGCCTCTGTCTGTACGTCTTGTGGCAAGGCGAGCGTCACCGGCCCGCAATCGGCCGGGTCGGTCAGCACCCGCAGGGCTTGCGGCAGGCTTTCGAGGATCTGCTCTGGGCGAGTGATGCGGTCCCACCAGCGCGAGACCGGCCGAAAGCAATCATTGACCGAGACGGCCGGGTCGCCGAACGCCTCGACCTGCTGCAATACGGGATCGGAACGCCGGCTCGCGAAGACGTCGCCGGGCAAGAGCAGCAGTGGTAGGCGGTTGGCATGCGCGACGGCGGCCGCCGTTACCATGTTCGTTGCGCCCGGGCCGATCGAACTCGTGCAGGCCATCATGCGACGCCGCCGGTTCGCCTTAGCAAAGGCAATCGCCGCCAGGCCCATCGCCTGCTCGTTATGCGCGCGCAAGGTCGGCAGCCGCTCGCGGGCGTCGTACAGCGCTTCGCCGACACCGGCGACATTGCCATGCCCGAAAATCGCAAAAACACCGGCAAACAAGGGAACCTCGCAACCATCGACTTCGCTCGTCTGCGCAGCGAGATAGCGAATGAGCGCCTGGGCCATCGTCAGACGGGTCATGGTCATCCTCGACCTCCATGCTCTATTCTGCTGTCATTCGGAGAATAATCGAAAGCACGGGCATGATCAGCTTCTGTCAATTCGGTGCCGGGCGCATCGGGGCGATCCATGCTGCTAACGTCGCCGCCCATCCCGAGGCGCGACTGAACACGATCGTCGAGACAGACCGGGCAGCGGCGGAACGGCTGGCGAGAAGGTACGGCGCGGTTTTGCGCGATCAGGCGGAAGCGCTGGCCGACCCGGCCATCGATGCGGT
>Ga0209693_10000897_pt1 | contig 12319 bp, 7 predicted proteins | sample HubBroMetageWRM3_FD_188345 | JGI IMG/M metagenome (GOLD analysis project Ga0209693, IMG submission 188345) | Warmed soil microbial communities from the Hubbard Brook experimental Forest, New Hampshire - Hubbard Brook CCASE Soil Metagenome WRM 3... | ecosystem: Environmental > Terrestrial > Soil...
TCGCGCAGCAGCAGGCAGCAGCCGGTGATCAGGCCGGCCACACCGTTGTGGAAGCGCGCCGCGACCACCCCTGGCGCGGCGCCGGCGGCCAGGTCCTCGGCCGCGGCCCGGATCAGGTCATGGCCGGCGACCCGGAGCGGCTCCGGCCCGGTGATCTCGGCGCGGTAGGCGCCGCGCTCGGCCGGGTCGGCCAGCTGCTCTAGCTCGATTGCGGCCTGTCCCTCGTAGTTGATCGTGTCCCGGACCCCGATGATCGCCGCTGCCGCGTCGAACAGCCGCCCCGCGCTCGACGTCAGCGGCGAGTTGACGCCGCGCCTGGCCATCTGCAGGACCCCGGGCCAGAGCCGCTGGTTGCGCCGCGCCACGTCAAGACCGCCAGCGACGCCGTCCAGCGGGCCGTCGGCGTAGGCGGCGTCGAGGTAGGCCGCCGCCATCCGCCACGGCTGCCGGATCGCGGCGGCGCCGCCGGGCATCGGCACCGGGCTCAGGTGCCCGGCCCGCTCGAACCCGGCCAGGTCCGCGATCAGGAACTCGCCGCCCCAGATGGTGCCGTCCGCCCCGTAGCCGGTGCCGTCGAAGGCCACCCCGATGACCGGCCCGCTGGCCCGGTTGTCGGCCAGGCAGGACGCGATGTGCGCGTGGTGATGCTGAACGCCCACGAGCTGCACCCCGGCCAGGTCCGCCGCGCCCGCCACCTCTCCGTCGGCGAGCTGCGCCGCGTACTTCGTGGACAGGTACTCCGGATGCAGGTCGTGGGCGACCACCTCGGGCGTGATGTCGAACAGCCGCCGGAAGTGGGCGATGCCCTCGGTGAACGAGCGGAGCGTCTCGGCGTTCTCCAGGTCCCCGATGTGGTGCGACATGAATGCATGATCGCCCCTGCCCAGGCAGAACGTGCTCTTCAGCTCGGCGCCGCAGGCGAGCACCGGCCGGGCGAACCCGGTCGCCAGGTCCAGCGGCTCCGGGACGTAACCGCGGGACCGGCGGATCACGGTTTCGCGGCCCCGGAACGCCCGTACCACCGAGTCGTCGGTCCTGATCTCGATCGCCCGGTTGTGCGTGAGCACGGCGTCGGCGATCTCGCCGAGCCGCTCCGCCACCTCGCCGTCCCGGTAGACGATCGGCTCATCTGAGACGTTGCCGCTGGTCAGCACCATCGGGCCGGCTACGGCCGCGATCAGCAGGTGGTGCAGCGGGGTGTACGGCAGCATCAGCCCGAGCTGGCGGTTCCCCGGCGCGACCGCCTCGGCGAGGCCGGATCCGGGCAGCCGGGGCAGCAGCACGATCGGCCGCCGGCTGCTGGCCAGCAGGCCGGCCGCGGTCTCGTCCACCTCGCATAGCCGGCGGGCCGCCGCGACGTCGGCCACCATCACGGCGAACGGCTTGTCCTCGCGGTGCTTGCGTTCCCGCAGCGCCGCGGCCGCCGCCTCGCCGGACGCGTCCACGGCCAGGTGGTAGCCGCCCAGCCCCTTCACCGCGAGCACCTTTCGCTCGCGCAGCAGGGCCGCCGCGGCCGCGAGCGGCTCACCCGACGCAAGCGGCTCACCCGACGCAGCGATACCCAACGGGCCGAGCAGGGACAGTGCGGGACCGCAGGCCGGGCAGCAGGTCGGCTGGGCGTGGAAGCGACGGTCGGCGGGATCGTGGTACTCCGCCGCACACAGCTCGCACATGGTGAACGGCGCCATCGTGGTGCGCGGGCGGTCGTAGGGAACGTCGCGGACGATCGTGAACCGTGGGCCGCAGTTGGTGCAGTTGATGAACGGGTAGCCGAACCGCCGGTCGCCGGGGTCAGCGAGCTCGGCCAGGCAGTCTGCGCAGGTCGCGGTGTCGGCGGAGACGAGCGTCCGCCGGCGGGCGCCGGGCTGGCTCGGCGCGATCGCGAACGAGGTGGTGCCGTCCGGCCGCATGGCCGACGTGGTGACCCGCTCGATCCGCGCCAGCGGGGGCGCGTCGCGTGCCAGGGCGGCCAGGAACTCCTCGACCACCGCCGGGTCCCCCTCGACCTCGGCGAACACCCCGTCGGCGTCGTTCCCGACCAGGCCGCCGAGCCCGAGGCCGGTGGCGAGCGAGTACACGAACGGGCGGAAGCCGACCCCCTGGACGACTCCCTCGACCCGGACCGCGGTCCTGACGGTGCCGCCCGTCCGGCTTGCCCTCTCGCCCATCGTGGTCCCCCACGCCCTCCGTTCAGCCCGCCGCCGACTTGCTGTGCACCGGCTCGGCGATCAGCAGGTGGTCACCGGAGGCGACGACCGGATCCTCGCCGACGCCGAGCACGACCCTGCCGCCGCGCACCAGGCCGAGCACGAGCCCGGCCTGCTCGGCGCGGACCGCGGACAGGCGCTTGCCGATCGCGTCGCCGGATGCCTCGGTCTCGGTGAGACTGTGCCGGTCCGACTCCACGAGGTGGGTGAGCAGCTCGCCCGCGTGCGGCGCCTCCAGGCTCATGGCCAGCGTGTGCGAGATCAGGCCCTCGGTGGAGATGGTCTGCTCGACGCCCAGGTCCCGCAGGGCCTCCTGGACCGAAGCCGACCGGACCAGGGCGATGATCGGCAGGCTGGGCGCCTGCTTGCGCAGCAGCACGGCGCTGACCAGCACGTCACCGTCGGTCGCCCCGGTGAGCAGCGCCTGCTGCGCTCCCGCGGGCTTGGCCGACCGGATCGCCGTCTCCTGGGTCGGGTCGCCGCGGACCACGTGCACGTCGGCGTTGACGTGGGCCGGGTCCACGTCGGCGACGAGGACGACCGGGTCACCGACCTTGACGAGCTCCTCGATGATCGCGGGCACCGCCGAGTCCATGCCGACCACAAGGCGGTAACCGCTCTCCGGGAATCGGCGCCCCATCGCCAGCACCCTCCGTATTCCAGCCGCCGCAGCGGCACCGGTCACCAGCGCGAAAACCGAGGCAAGCATCGGGATCGTGGTCAGCATCGTCAGCGAGGCCACGATCCGGCCAGACGCGTTATGCGGTGTCACGTCACCGTAGCCCACCGTCGTCGCTGTCGTGATCGCCCAGTAGAGGCCGCTCGTGAACGGAAGGTGCTGGGTGGCCGCGAACACGGCTCCCCCGGCCACCGTGCAGGCGACGGCGCCGGCCAGCAGCACTACCACGTGCCGACGGTGGCCCACACCGAGGACGCGGGCAAGAAGCGCGATCATGAACCACATCGTCCCGCAGCCGGGCCCATGGAGGGACCGTTACGCAACGCCCCCCGCTACCCGGCTCCGCACCGCGAACCACGGCCCGCCGCGCGCCCGCGCCCGCCGCGAACTGCCGCCCGCCTTGGTCAGGGGGCTGCTGGGCGGATTCCGGCGAAGAGGTCGTCTTCGGGGACTGGCGTTCCGGTGCGGTCCATGGCCCTGATGAAGCTCTCCGAGCCGAACACCTCCTCGCCGATTTCCGGCGGGATCTTGCTGAACCAGGACTCCCGGATCTGGCTGGCGTGTGACATCAGCGCCGCGCGCTTGCGGTCCAGGACGCTGCGGATGTCCACGTTTGTGGTGATCAGCGCCTCGCGCTCCTCTATCTGGCGCCGCGTCTCCTCGTCGATCTGGCGTATGTCGGGGACTTCCACGCCCTGCTCACGCAGCGCGTCCCACAGCTTTCGCCAGGTGCTGCCGCGCATCGCGGTCAGGTAGAGCTTGTCCGGGATCCCGGTGGCCGCCACCGCAGCCTGTGCACACCGGCTGGCGTGCAGGTGATCGGGATGCTGGTAGGCGCCCTTGTCGTCATAGGTGATCACGACCTGCGGCCGGTACTGCTCGATCAAGGCGCCGATGCGCGCTGCGACCACGTCCTGCGGGATGTTGCAGAACGCGTCCGGCCGGTTCTTGTACTCCCAGTCGGGCATGCCCGAGTCGTGGTAGCCGAGCAGCTCGAGATCGCTTACCGCGAGGTGCTTGCACGCCTCCCTGAGCTCGGCGAGCCTGATCTGCGCCACGGCCTGCTCGTCGTGGCCGTCCTCGCCCGGCTTGACACCATCGAGCGTGTCGCCGAACTCGCCGTTGGTGCACGTTACGACCACCGTCCGGACACCGGCGTCGGCATATTTGGCGAGCACGCCTCCGGTGCTCGATGATTCGTCGTCGGGGTGCGCGTGCACCGCCATCAGGGTGAGCTGGGGGTGAGTGACTGTCTCCGCCATAGCCTCAAGCCTGCCCGATCGCCGGCACTCGTCGCGCCACCGGGGTTGCGGCTGGATGATCTCATGGAGACATGACCGGGCTATCGCCGCAGCAGCGGGCGGCCGCGCGGAGCCGCCTCGCGGCGGAGCGCGAGCAGACCACGACGAGGCTCGCGGCCTTGCAGCGCGACCTCGAGAGCATCATCGCGTCCACGGCGTCCGCGGCCGGCGCCGATGACGAGCACGACCCGGAGGGCTCGTCCACCGCGTTCGACCGCCAGCACGTGGCCGCCCTGCTAACCAGCGCCGAGGAGCAGCTCGCCGCCATCGCCCGGGCCGAGCGGCGGCTCGACGACGGCAGCTACGGGCGGTGCGAGCGATGCGGCCAGGAGATCGGTGCCGAGCGGCTGGCGGCCCGCCCGGCGGCGGCCACGTGTGTAACCTGCGCAGCCGCGCGGCGCTGAGGGCCCGGGACAGGATCACACGCCGAGCTCGGCAGCCACCCGGCCGGACTTGACCGCAACGGCCAGGCTGTCGTGGTCACGCTCGTTCTGGTCGGCGTAGCTGGCGGCGAATCGGGCGACGGCCCGGTCGAACTCCGGCGACTTGCCGAGGTAGGCGCCAATCGCGATCCGGTCGCCGGAACGGGCATGCGCCCGGGCCAGGCTCTGCCCGCACAGCTGCGCGTAGGCGCGCATTATCAGCGGGTCCATGTCTTCCACCGCCAGGGAGAACTTCCAGTCGCGCAACTGGCGGACGTAGTAGTCGTGGCCCGGCCCGGTCCTGGGCGTATGCCAGCCGAGGAAGACATCCCCGGCTGCCTGCATGAGCCGCTGGCCCGCGACCACGCGCTCTCCCTGGCTCAGGTACGGGCTGGGGCCGATGAACCCGGACAGAACCGATGGCACCGCTTCCTTGACCTGGAGAAACAGCCGATCTTCGGCATCGCGGCCAATCAGCAGGACGACCCAGCAGCGCATGCCCACGCTGCCGATCCCGACCACCTTCCGCGCCATGTCCACGACGTGGTACTTGCTGATGAGGAACCGGCGGTCCCACTCCAGGGTCCGGCGGTAGTTGGTGACGATCCCGTTCAGGTGGTCCTCCTGCGCGGCCGAGGCCTGCGCGCCGGGCAACTCCGAGACCGGCACCAGCAACGGCGGGTCCGCGGCGAACCGGGGCTGGCCGTCGACCGTGCGGACCAGTTTGTCGAGGGCCTGCTGTCCGGCCCGGTCCCTGGCCATGGCCAGGTCGGCGCCGGCGAGCCTGCGCTCGCGCCGGTCCAGGATCGCCTGGTACCGCTCTGCGAGCTCATCGACCTCGGCGGGCAGTTGCCAGGCGTCGATCTCGCCGAGGCCAGCCAGGGCACGCATCGCCGTGCGATAGCGGGCCACGACGGCGAGCACGATCGCGCGCCGCTGCTTCTCGCCGAATCCGTTGCCGCGCCCCGCTACCTCCACGCTCGCGGCCAGCCGCTTGACGTCCCATTCCCATGGGCCGGGCAGGGTCTCGTCGAAGTCGTTGATGTCGAATACCAGGCGGCGCTCGGGCGAGGCGAAGATGCCGAAGTTGGACAGGTGCGCATCGCCGCAGGTCTGCACCGTCAGGCCGGTCACCGGGGTGCCCGACAGGTCGCGGGCCATCAGCAGCGCGGCCCCGCGGAAGAACGCGAACGGCGACGCCGCCATGCGGCCGTAGCGGATCGGCAGCAGGCCGGCAACCCGCCCCTGTGCCTGCTTCTCGAGCAGCCCCACCGGGTCCGGCCGGTCGGCTGCGGGCCGGAACGCCTCGTGGCTGTCCCTGGGCACCGCCTTCCTCGCGGCCTTGCCGCGCGCGGCGCGGTCCTGCGGCGAGAGCTTGACCGGGGACGGCTCCAGCCGCGAGTTGTGCAGGCCGATGCCGATCTCGCTAGCCATGCCCGGCTCCCCCGCCATCCGGCTCGCCGCCGGCCGGCCCGCCAGCGCCCGGGCCGCCGCTGGCATGCGAGCCGCCGCTGGCATGCGAGCCGCCGGCCGGGCCGTTGGGAAGGCGCCAGCGCGCGAAATCCGGTGCCGACGTCCCCGGGCCGATCCTGGTAGGCACCCACACCGTGCCCAGCGTCCCCTGCGCGGCCTGGGTGCCGTGTGTCCCGCCGCCCCGACCGCGCAGGATGAAGGCGATGCCGACCGAGATGGCGGCCCCGGCCACCGGCCCGGCCAGATAGGCCCACCACGACGTCCAGTTGCCCAGCACCAGAGCGGGGCCGAGGGATCGGGCCGGGTTCATCGAGGCGCCGCTGACCGGCGATGCCCACAGACCGGCCAGCGCGATGTAGCTGCCGACGCCGAGAGCGGCAAAAGGGCCTATCTGCTGCGCGCCCGACGCGGTTCCGAGGATCGTGCTGACCAGCCCGACGGTCAGCACGATCTCCCACAGCATCGCGGTGACCGTGGATATGCCGTGGCCCGGCAGGGTCAGCCCCGCCGAACCGTGCTTGCCGATCAGCGCCCACAGCAGCAGCGTCGCCGCCGCGGCGCCGACGAACTGGGCCACCACGTAGGCCGGGACCCTGCGCCACGGGAAATCGCCGCGGAGCGCGAACGCGAAGCTGACCGCCGGGTTGAGGTGCGCGCCACTTACCGCGCCCATGAACAAGATGACCGCCATCACCATCAGAGCCGGCGCGACCACCAGCGCGGCGGATGGGATCGCGTGACCGCCGAACCTGGCGTTCACCATCCCGCCGCCTACGGCGACAAGGACCAGGAAGAAGGTCCCGAGCAGCTCCGAGAAGACGCGCCGCCACTCGTACCTGGAGTCCCAGAAGTCGAACCGCCGGATAAAGGCGTTCGGCATCTCATCGATGCCGACAGAGACCGCCGCGTGGCGCGGCGCTTCGCTAGGCGGTGCTTCCCTGGGTGGCCCGGCCTGGCTGCTGCTCAACGGCTCGCCTCCTTAGACGCAGCGACAGACGGACGGCCGAACCCGGCCGGCACCCGCTAACCGCCCAGATGGGGACGGATTAGCGTGATCTTACGTCCGAGCCCGTCGCGAATGAAGCCGGCAGTTCACCTGCTCTTCGCTTTCACGTGCTACGCGCCCTGGGCAGCGGCTGCTGCGCCCAGATGATCTTGCCCGTGCCGGTATGCCGGGTGCCCCAGCGCTCGGCCAGCTGCGCGACCAGCATCAGGCCGCGGCCATCCTCGTCGTAGCGGTCGGCACGGCGCAGCTGTGGAGCGGAGCTGCTGCCGTCGAAGACCTCGCAGCTCAGCACGCCGTCCAGGATTATCCGGAGCTGGACGGGCTCATGGGCATGCCGGATCGCGTTGGTGACCAGCTCGCTGACCAGGAGCTCGGTCGTGTGGGTGATGTCTTCCAGGCCCCAAACCGCCAGCTGGCGGGCGGCGCGGGCCCGGGCATCGGCGACGACCGAGGGGTCGGTGGGCAGGTCCCAGCACACGATCCGGTCCGGGGCCAGGGCGCGGGTGCGGGCGACGAGCAGGGCCGCGTCGTCCTCTGCCTGCCCGGGGATCAGCGCGTCGACCAGGCTGTCGCAGATCGTGTCCAGGGACGGGTGAGCACGCGCGGAGCCATCCTCCCGTTGGTGCACGTCGCCAAGGACCTTCCGCATCGCATCCAGCCCGGTGTCAATGTCCCGCTGGCGCGATTCGATCAGCCCGTCGGTGTACAGCACGATCAGGCTGCCCTCGGGCAGGTCTATCTCGGCCTCCTCGAACGGGAGCCCGCCCAGGCCGAGCGGCGGGCCGGCGGGCAGGTCAAGATACTCAACGGTCCCGTCCGGCGTCACGACCGCGGGCATCGGATGGCCTGCCCTGGCCAGGGTGCACCGGCGGGACACCGGGTCGTACACCGCGTAAAGGCACGTCGCACTGAGGTCACCGGCGGCGGCGGAAAGCTCCTGCTCGGTGCCGAGCCGCGCGACCACGTCGTCCAGCCTGGTCAGCAGCTCTTCCGGTTCCAGGTCGATGTCGGCGAGGGTCTGCACGGCCGTCCGCAGCCGGCCCATGGTGGCGGCCGCGTGGATGCCATGGCCGGCCACGTCACCGACGACCAGGCCGACCCGGCTGCCGGACAGCCGGATCACGTCGAACCAGTCGCCGCCCACGGCCACGCCGGAATGTGCGGGGAGATAGCGGGTCGCCACCTCGACGGCGGACTGCACGGGCTGGCGCTGCTGCAGCAGGCTGCGCTGCAGGGTCAGCACGGCGTCGTGCTCCCGGGTGTAGCGGCGCGCGTTGTCGATGCAGACGGCCGCCCGGGCGACGATCTCTTCGGCCAGCAGCAGGTCGTCGGCGGCGAACGGCTCCGGGTCCTGGTGCCGGGCGAAGACCGCCACCCCGAGCGTGGCACCGCGGGCTCGCAACGGGACCAGCATCATCGACTTGACCCCGTGCCGGACGATGCTGGCGGCCCGCGCGGCATCCGCCGAGGCCCACTCGGCAACGCCCAGGCCGGTCCCCGCGTAGCTCACCGGCCGGCCGGTCGCCATGCACTCGGCCACCGGCGAATCTTCGGAAAAGAAGGTGACCTGCCCCGGCCGGACGACGACCTCGGGCGTGCCCTGCACGACGGAGCCGCTGGCCAGCCGCTGGAACGGGATCGAGCCCTCGACCCGGCCGGTGGTCGGTTCGTCCCCCCGGGCCACGGAAGCCAGCAGGTCGATCATGACGAGGTCGGCGAGCTGCGGCACCGCGACCTCCACCAGCTCCTCGGCCGTCCTGGTCATATCCAGGGTGCTGCCGATCCGGGTGCTCGCCTCGTTGACGAGTGCCAGCCGCTGCCTGGCCAGGCGCTGCTGAGTCACGTCAAAGCCGATGCACAGGACCCCGCGCAGTTCGCCAGCCGAGTCTTTCACCGGTGACAGGAAAACCTCGACGGCAAGGTCCTGCTGCTGGCCGGGAAGCTGGAAGAACCCGCGCCACACGTCCGGCTTCCCGGTCCGCGCGACCTGCCGCGCGCAGGCCACACACGCTTCGGCCGGCGGCGTGGGCATCAGGTCGGTCAGCCGCATGCCCAGGCCCTCGGCCTCACTGCGCAGACCAAAAATGCGGCATGTCGTCCTGTTCAGCCGCAGATGCCGCATATCCAGGTCAAGGAGCGCCACGGACACCGGGCACTGCGCGACCGCCCAGTCCACCAACTCCTGCAGGTTGGTGTCCTGGAAGTCGGCCGCCCGGCCGGTCACCCTGGTGCCCCGTCTGCCATCACGCCCCCGCGGATGCCATGAAACCCTTCACTAGGAGGTTCCGTTACGATTCGTATCCGGCCCTGTCACAGTACGCGACCAGGTGTACCCAGATCGCAGTCAACCGATTGCGTCGGGCGAGGGCGCAGGATCTGTGCGCCCTGACGTCCCGGCTTGCCCGTCACACCTCCAGTGGGCTGCCGCCTCAGCCCGGATATGCCGCGACAGCGACGGCGACGGCCTCGTCGGCGTCTTCGGCCAGCAGGAAGCCGTCGGCCACGGCGCGCTCGGTGGCCGCGCCGAACGCGGCGGCGTACTCGTCCCGGCCGCCGGGGTAGCGGCGCGCGAGCTCCGCGGCGTCGAACACCCGCGTGGTGCCGAGCAGGACCGCGACGCCGGGCGCCCCGTCCGGCGCGATTCCGGACAGCGCGGCGACCGGCACGTCGACCCAGCCCGTCCTGATGCCGCCGCGCGCGATCCCCGAGTCGTCCTTGACCAGCCTCATGTGGTCGTCCGCGTCGACCTCGAGCAGCGGGGAACGCGGCGGCGGGTCGCCGCCGCGCGCCCACCGGTCCAGGTGGGCGATCGCGGCCTGGGCCACGTAGTGGTGCTGCGGCCCGGAGTTCACCGGCGCCGGGCACTGCATCCCGAACGGCTCCGCCGTCGGCGCCATCAGCCGGGCGAGCTCGGCGGCCGGCAGCTGGCCGTTGTCGACGAACGCGGCGCCGCCGAGCAGGTAGGTGTCGGCGTGCGAGGCACCGGCGATCTCCCACCACCGGAACCAGGTGCTGCCCGGCTGCCGGGCGGTCACCCCGGCCAGGACGCCGGTCACGTCGGTCTCGGTCTGCACGGTCAGCACCGGTGCGACGTCCGTGCGCACCCGCACGCCGTCCGGCCCCTCGACCCGGATCTGGCCGTCCCACCCCGACAGCGGCGCCGCGCGCCCGGTGCGGCAGCCGATCAGGTAGCCGTCGCAGGCCGCCTCGGGCGGCAGGGTCGGCGCCACCCCGTTGACGTAGCTGACCAGGTGGATCGCTGACTGGGACACCCCGGCCGCCAGCACGCACCGGGGCGTGAGCGGCCCAAGCACCGCGCCCGTGCGGACCGCGTGCACGGCCTGGGCGAAGATGTCGAAGCAGAACGCGTCGCCCGGATGGTGCAAAGACCCGTACCGCGCCGGGTCGCTCTCCTTGAGCGCGGGCAGCGCCATCATGCGCTGCGCTGGCGCGGCCGCGGGCTCGCTCCCGGGCAGCTCTTCCGAGTTCTCGAAGATGTCGCCGCCGCCTTCGATGCCGACCCGCTGGGCCGACACCCCGACCCAGGCCCAGCCCGACCTGAGCACGTGCCGGTGGGTCAGCATCCAGTGCGCCGGGGCGTCGAACCCGGCGCTGACGTTGAGCCATTCCACGATGACCGTGCCGGTGAAGGCGGCCGGGTCGGCGGGACGGCACACCACGACGCGCGTGGTGAACGGCGCCTGGGCCGACGGCGTGACCTCCCAGTACCCGTCGGCGCCGGCGGGCCCGGCGGGCTCGTAGCACGTTGCGGTGCCGTCGATGAAGAACTCTTCCAGGGTGTAGCCGAGCTCGCCGAGATCGAAGCTCGCCAAGAGGATCCCCGGCTGCCCTGAGACAGGCCCGGTCACCCGGGCAGACCCGTCCATTTGCCGCACTTTACCGGATTCCCGGGCCGCCGCAGGCCGGCTGCCATATTAAGCCCGTGCTAGATAGTTTTAAAATAGACGATCTGTTACGGTACATGTGTGGGAGAGGCGGCGCTGGCACCGCATGGGCGGATGGGCGAACTCGGAGGAGACCTCATGGCAAAGGACCCGCGCTGGCTGGCGCTGATCGTACTCTGCGCCGGAACGCTGATGATCATCCTGGACGGCACCATCGTGACCGTGGCGCTCCCGTCCATCCAGCGGGACCTCGGCTTCTCGCAGTCCGGGCTCGCCTGGGTGGTCAACGCGTACCTGATCGCGTTCGGCGGCCTGCTGCTGCTCGCCGGGCGCCTCGGCGACCTGGCCGGCCGCAAGCGGATCTTCATCACCGGCCTGGCGGTATTCACCGCGGCGTCGCTGGCCTGCGGCCTGTCGGCCAGCCAGCCCATGCTGGTCATCGCGAGGTTTGTGCAGGGCATCGGCGGTGCCCTGGCGACCGCCGTGGCCCTCGGCATGGTGATCACGATGTTCCCCGAGCCGCCGCTGCGGGCGAAGGCGATCGGCGGGTACAGCTTCGCCGGGGCGGCCGGCGCCTCGGTCGGGGTGCTGGCCGGCGGCCTGATCACCCAGGCGGTCAGCTGGCACTGGATCTTCTACGTCAACGTCCCGCTCGGCGCAGCGGCCATCGCGGCGGCCGCCCGGGTGATCGAGCCGGACAAGGGCATCGGCCTGCGCGCCGGAACCGACGTCGCCGGCGCCGCCGCGGTCACCTCGGGACTGATGCTCGGTGTCGGCGCGATCGTCGGGATCACCTCCTGCGGCTGGGCCGGCCCCCGCACGCTCGGGTTCGCCGCGGCCGCGGTCGCGCTGCTGGCCGGCTTCGCCTGGCGCCAGGCCACGGCGGCGCGGCCGCTGCTGCCGCTGCGCATCTTCCGGTCCCGCGACGTAACCGGCGCGAACGTGGTCCAGGCCCTGATGGTGGCCGGCATGCTCGGCTTCCAGTTCATCCTGCCGCTCTACCTGCGCGGTGTCCTGCGCTACGGCCCGGCCGAGACCGGCCTGGCGTTCCTGCCGATCACGGTGGCGATCGCAGTGGTGTCCCTGGCCGCGGCCCCGCGGCTGATCACCCGCTTCGGCGCCCGCGCGATGCTCCTGGCCAGCCTTCCGCTGCTGGCCATGGGGCTCGCACTGCTCAGTCAAACTTCCGGGCATGAACGCTACGCGACCGGGCTGATGCCGCTCCTGGCGCTGCTCGGGATCGGTGCCGGCCTGGCCCTGCCGGCGGTGACGACGCTCGTGATGTCGTCGGTCACGCCGGAGGATTCCGGGGTGGCGTCCGGGCTG
>Ga0209693_10000902_pt1 | contig 12297 bp, 9 predicted proteins | sample HubBroMetageWRM3_FD_188345 | JGI IMG/M metagenome (GOLD analysis project Ga0209693, IMG submission 188345) | Warmed soil microbial communities from the Hubbard Brook experimental Forest, New Hampshire - Hubbard Brook CCASE Soil Metagenome WRM 3... | ecosystem: Environmental > Terrestrial > Soil...
GCCAGTCATTTTCATCGACCAGCGGCCGCTGAGATGCAGCGGCCGGAGCCGCTGCTGGCGTCGCGGCCACCGGAGCGGGCGGTGCCACAGGCACAGGCGCGGGCGCCGGCGGCGGAGCGGCTGGCGCCTCGACCGGCGCTACCATCATGACCTGCGCCGCAATCGGTGCTTCGGCGACCGGCGCGGGCTGCGTTGCCATGACCGGTGCCGGAACAGGCGCTGCCTGGGCGATGGCCGCCATCGGTGCGGGCGCCGGCGCCATCATCGGCGGCGCCGGCGGCGCGGCGACGGGGGCAACGGGAGCCTCGACGGGCTGGGCGGCCATTGGCGCCGGCGGCGGTGCCATGGCAGCGGCCGGCATGGCGACCCGTCCGACCGGAGGTGCCGCCGGACGGCTGAGCGCCGGCTGGCCGGTCTGCATCGGCCGGTTCATGTCGAGCGAGAGGTAGTTCGGCGCCGGCTGCTGGGCAGCCATGGCGGCGATGCCGGTGGCGACCACCGACACGCGCATGCGGCCCTGCATCGTGGCATCGAAGGTCGAGCCGAAGATGATGTTGGCGTCGGCGTCGACTTCCTCGCGGATGCGGTTGGCCGCCTCGTCGACCTCGTGCAGGGTCATGTCGAGGCCGCCGGTGATGTTGATGAGCACGCCCTTGGCGCCCTTCATCGAGTGGTCTTCCAGCAGCGGGTTGGAGATCGCGCTTTCCGCCGCGACGCGGCTGCGATCCTGACCCTCGGCTTCGCCCGTGCCCATCATTGCCTTGCCCATCTCGCCCATCACCGTGCGGATGTCGGCGAAGTCGAGGTTGATGAGGCCCGGCATGACCATCAGGTCGGTGACGCCGCGCACGCCCATGTGCAGCACGTCGTCGGCCATCTTGAAGGCGTCGGCGAAGGTCGTCTTCTCGTTGGCGATCTTGAACAGGTTCTGGTTGGGGATGACGATCAGCGTGTCAACCACTTTCTCCAGTTCCAGGATACCCTGCTCGGCCGACTGCATGCGGCGACGGCCCTCGAAGTGGAAGGGCTTGGTGACGACGCCGATGGTGAGGATGCCCTGCTCGCGCGCCGCTGCGGCGATGACCGGCGCCGCACCCGTGCCGGTACCGCCACCCATGCCCGCCGTGACGAACACCATGTTGGCGCCGTCGAGCAGCTGCAGGATCTCCGGCAGCGCCTCTTCCGCCGCCTGCCGGCCGACCTCGGGCCGCGCACCCGCGCCCAGGCCCTGCGTGATGGTGATGCCGAGCTGAACGCGGCGATCGGCCAGCGACTGGCCGAGCGCCTGTGCATCGGTGTTGGCGACGATGAATTCGACGCCCTCAAGGGCGGCGCTGATCATGTTGTTGACGGCGTTTCCACCCGCGCCACCGACTCCGACGACGGTGATACGCGGCTTAATCTCGGACTCCGTCTGAGGGAGACTGAGGTTGATTGTCATTAGGCACTTCTCCACGCAAACGAGGGGGTAATCTGCTCGGAGCGACGGCGCGGGCCGTTTTTGGAGAGACCCTTCACCACCACCGGCTTTTCTTGCTTCTTATCAACTGCCTGTAGGGATTGCCGATCCCTACACAACATATTGCCTAAAAGTTCTCCCTAATCCAACTGCCAATGCGCCCAATTCGTCCTGACGGTGCCTCGGTCGCGACCGGCTGTGCCTGGGCGGCGGCATGGTGGTGCATTGCGAAGGCGAGCAGGCCGGCGGCTGCCGAAAAGGCCGGCCCACCCGTGGAATCGGCCAGCCCGGCCAATCGCAAGGGCCCGCCGATGCGGACTTTCTTGTTGAGGATGGCCGCCGCGACCTCGGGCACGCCGTCGAGCTGGCAAGCGCCGCCGACGATGACCGCGCGGCCACCGGCCAACTTATCCACACCGCTGGCTTCGAGCCGATTGCGGACCAGCTCGAACGTCTCCTCGATGCGCGGACGGATGATGCCGACCAGGATCGAGCGCGGGATGTGGTTGGGCCGCGTGCGGTCTTCTTCGCCGATCAGCGGCACGTCGATGATGTCGTACTCGTCATTGGGCTTGGCGACGGCACGGCCGATCTGGGTCTTCATGCGGTCGGCATGGGCAAGCGGCGTCGACAGTCCGCGGGCGATGTCGCGGGTGACGTGCTCGCCGCCGACCGGGATGGTGTCGACATGCACGAGATGGCCCTCGTAGAAGACGGCGATCGAGGTCGTGCCGCCGCCCATGTCGATCAAGGTGACGCCGAGGTCGCGCTCGTCGGAGACCAGCGAGCTCAGGCCCGAGGCGTGGGCCGCCACCACGCGCTCGGCGATCTCGAGATGGGCGCGGCGCACGCAGACCTGCAGGTTGCGCATCGCGCCGCTCGCCGCCGTGACCAGGTGCACGTCGACGCCCAGTCGCTCGCCGAACATGCCGCGCGCGTCGCGCACCGGCGTGCCGTCGACCGAGTAGCCGATCGCCTCGGAATGGATGATGTCGCGGTCGGCGGTCTCGGCCGGCAAGTGGATGTGGGTCTGGACGCGGCGCACGTCGCGCTCGCCGATCTCGTGATGGCCGATCGCGACATCGAGGCTCTGATTGTGCGAGGCGGCCGAGCCGCCGCTCACGCCGACAATGACCTCGCGCACGTGCTCGCCGCACATCTCTTCCGCCGTCGACACCGCCGACGAGATGGCGCGCGTGGCGGCCTCCATGTCGACGATGTTACCCGAGCGCATGCCCTGGGCCGGCTGGTGGCCGATGCCGACCACGCGCAGCCCCTGGCCGTCGACCCGCGCCACGAAACAAACGACCTTGCTGGTGCCGATGTCGAGTGCTGCGATCACGCCGTTTCTTGTCTTCGCCACGATGTTCCCCCGTCGCTACGCGTACACTTCAGGACTCACTATACATCACGCCGGCCAGTCATACAGGTCCTGGCGCCGCCTCGCCCGCGCTGCGTTTCTTGAGGTAGAGCTTGTCCGGCAACCTGAGATCGACGACGCCGAACTCGCGCGACAACAATTTGTGCTGCGTATCGAGGATGGCGAGCTGCTTGAGGGCGGCCACCGCGTCCTCTTCCGGCAACCAGATTTCGACGCCGTTGGTCAGGATCAGGTTCCACCGCCGCTGGCCGACCCACACGGCGGCGCGCAGCTGGCGGGCGACCGTGGGCTCGTAGGCCAGCAGCAGCAGCAGCTCGCCGACATGCTCGGGCGCGCCGGCGCCGCCCAGTAACAGCAGCGTCTCGGCGCCCGGCGGCATGCGGCTGGCGCGCACCGTGCGGCCGTCGGTGTCGATCAGCGTGTATTCCGAGTCGTTTTGCCAGATGGCGACGGCACGGCGCTCTTTCAGCGTGACGTAGAGCGTGTCGGGCAGCCGGCGCTCGACGGTGGCGCTCTCCACCCAGTCGATCGCCTCGAGCTTCTGCCGCGACGCCTGCAGATCGATACCGAGCAGGGAATCGCCCGGCTTGACATCGAGGGCGGCCAGGATGGCGCTCTTCTCGACATAGTCACGGCCCTCGACCGTGACGTCGGTCAGCTTGAACGGCGTGATGGCGCCGACGATGCTGCGGGAGACGGCATCGAGGCGGTTGCGCGCCTCGACCAGCCAGCCCTCGTGCCACGCCCACCAGCCGCCGGCCCCGCCGCAGCCCAGCAACAGGACGACGAGGCCAAGCAGCATCGGCTGGCGCCACAGCGGACGGACGGTCTTGCTGCGGATCGGACCGCGCTTCTTGCGCCGGTCGTAATCGCGCCGCTGGCCGGGGAGTTGCTTGGCGGCCGCGCTCATGTCGGATGCCTCGCGTGATCGACCATCCAGGTCATGAGCTCGGGCCACGAGATGCCCGCCCATTTGGCCTGCTCCGGCGCCAGCGACAGCGGCGTCATGCCGGGCTGGGTGTTGAGCTCGAGGATGACCAGTCCCGATGTGCCGGGCTTGGAATCGTCCCAGCGCAGGTCGGCGCGGGTGAGGCCGCTGCAGCCCAGCGCCTGGTGGGCGCTAAGCGCCCACTGCTTGGCAAGGTCATAGACCTCGGCCGGGATCGGCGCCGGCACCAGATGCTCGGTGATGCCGTCGGTATACTTGGCCTCGTAGTCGTAGAAGCGCGTGCGAGGACGCAGCTCGGTGACCGCCACGGCGCGATCGCCCATCACCGCGACGGTAAGCTCGCGGCCGGGCACGAACTTCTCGACCAGGACCTTCTCGCCGAACGCAGCTTCCGCCACTTCGACGGCGGCGAGGTTGTCGCCTTCACGCACGATATGCACGCCCACGCTGGAACCCTGATCGATCGGCTTTACCACATAGGGCCGCGGCATCGGATCACCCGATGCGAGCGCGTGGCGCTCGATCACCTTGCCCTGGGCGACACGCAGGCCGAGCGAGGTGAAGACGTGACGCGCCATCGGCTTGTCCATGGCGATCGCCGAGGGCAGCACGCCGGAATGGGTGTAGGGCACGGACAGCACTTCGAGCACACCCTGGATGCAGCCATCCTCACCGTACTTGCCGTGCAGGGCGTTGAACACCACGTCGGGGCCGCCGCCGCCCACCGGGCGCAGGAAATCGATCAGGGCGCGCAGGTCGCGCTTGACGTCGTATTCTACGACATCGTGGCCACCTTCGCGCAGGCCCTCGGCGCAGGCCTTGCCGCTCACCAGAGAGACCTCGCGCTCGGGTGACCAGCCGCCCATGAGGACTGCGACCTTGCGCATCATGCCGGTACTCCGATGCGGCGGATTTCCCAGTCGAGGCGCACGCCGCTCGTGTCGAGCACCCGCCGCCGCACCTCTTCGCCCAGCGCCTCGATGTCGGCAGCGCTGGCGGCACCGAGATTGATCAGGAAGTTGCAGTGCTTTTCGGAGACTTGCGCCTCACCGATGCGCAGGCCGCGACAGCCGGCCTGGTCGATCAGCTCCCATGCCTTGTGGCCGGGCGGATTGACGAAGGTCGAGCCGCCGGTGCGGCTGCGCGGCTGTGATTCGGTGCGCGTGGAATCGATCTCGGCGATGCGGCGGGCGATGGCGAGCGGGTCGCCGGGCTCGCCGCGCAGCCGGGCGGAGGTGAAGATCCAGTCGGCCGGCGCGCTGCTATGGCGGTAGCTGAAGCTGAGCTCGGCGGCACTGATACGATGCACTTTGCCGGTGCGGTCGATCGCCTCGGCCGAGACCAGGACCTCGGCGAGTTCGCCGCCATAGGCGCCGGCATTCATCATCACCGCACCGCCCATCGTGCCCGGGATGCCGCTCAGGAACTCCAGGCCGGCCAGCGCATGGTCGCGCGCCGTCAGCGCCACGTTGAGATCAGGGGCGCCGGCGCCCGCTAAAAGTTCGTTTCCGTCGACGGCGATGCCGGTGAAGCCGCGCATCAAGCGGATGACCACGCCTTTCACGCCGCCGTCACGCACCAGCAGGTTCGAGCCGACCCCCAGAACGGTGACCGGCACGTCGGCTGGCAGCGCCCTCAGGAACGAGGCGAGGTCCTCGACGTCGGCCGGGCGGAACAGCACCTCGGCCGGTCCGCCGGTGCCGAACCAGGTCTGCGGACCCAGCGGCGCATCGGCCGCGAGGCGGCCGCGGGGCCTCGGCAACCGGTCGATCAGGTGAGGATGGGAGGTGGCGAGCGCCATCATGCCGCCGGGCCGCTGTTGAAGGGGCCGGGATCATTGGCGATGGCGCGCAGTCCGCCATGCTCGGCCGCGATCTGCTGGAGCTGGCCGGGCAGCGCATGCGCCCAGGCGGTGATGTTGCCGGCGCCGAGAAAGACCACGACATCGCCCGGCCGCGCCATCTGCCAGATCAGGCCGGGCAGGTCGCCTGGCGCGCCGAGCGGCGTGGCGTCGCGATGGCCGGCGCGGCGCACCAGGCCCACCAGCATGTCGCGGTTGACGCCCGCGATCGGCGTCTCGCCGGCGGCATAGACCTCGGCAATCAACACGGCGTCAGCGTCGGAGAAGCAGGTGGCGAACTCGTCCTTGAGCGCGCCCAGCCGCGTGAAGCGGTGCGGCTGCATGACCGCGATCACCCGCCCCGAGCCGCCATAAGCCTGCCGCGCCGCGCGCAGCACGGCGGCGATTTCGACGGGATGGTGGCCGTAATCGTCGATCACGGTGATGCCGTGCGCCTCGCCCGTCTTGGTGAAGCGCCGCTTGACCCCGGCGAAGGAGCCCAACGCGCGGCGGATCGTGTCGTCGGGCAGGCCCATTTCCTGCGCCACGGCAATGGCGGCGAGCGCGTTCTGCACGTTGTGCTGGCCGAACATCGGCAGGCGCAGATCGACGATGACGCGCGATTCATTGGTGGCGCGGTTCTCGACCACGACATCGAAATCGGCGCCGCCGCGGTCGAGCCTGAGGTTGATCGCATGGACGTCGGCGTTGGCGCCCAGCCCGTAGGTGACGATGCGGCGATCGGCGACGCGGGGGATCAGGGCCTGCACCTCGGGATGGTCGAAGCACAGGACGGCGAAGCCGTAGAACGGGATGTTCTCGACAAAGCGCACGAAAGCGTCACGCAGCGCGTCGAAGGTACCGTAGTGGTCGAGATGCTCGGGATCGACGTTGGTGACCACGGCGATGGTCGCGGGCAGGCGCAGGAACGAGCCGTCCGATTCGTCGGACTCGACCACCATCCAGTCGCCTGCGCCCAGCCGCGCGTTGGTGCCGTAGGCGTTGATGATGCCGCCGTTGATCACCGTCGGATCGAGTCCGCCGGCGTCGAGCATGGCGGCGACCAGTGACGTCGTCGTGGTCTTGCCGTGCGTGCCGCCGACCGCGATTGACCATTTCAGCCGCATCAGCTCGCCCAGCATTTCGGCGCGACGTACCACCGGCAGCAAGCGCGCCCGCGCCGCCAGCACCTCCGGATTGTCCTTCTTGACCGCACTCGACACGACCACGACCTGGGCGTTGGCGATATTGTCGGCGCGATGGCCGATTGCGACCTTGATGCCGTGCTCGACCAGCCGTCGCGTGTTGGCGCCGTCGGCGATGTCGCTGCCCTGCACCTTGTAGCCGAGATTGTGCAGCACCTCGGCGATGCCCGACATGCCGATGCCGCCGATGCCGACGAAATGGATCAGTCCGATATCGAGCGGCAGCGCCCTCATGCAGCGACTCCTGACGGTGAAAGAGCAAGGCCGGTCATTTCACCGACCAGGTCGGCAAGGCGCGCCGCCGCATCGGGCCGGCCCGCGGCGTGCGCGGCCGCCGCCATGGCGGCCAGCCGTTGCGGCATTTCGGCCAGGGCCGCCAGCTGTCCGGCCAGTGTTTTGGCCGTGAAGGCTGCGTGCGGGATCACGATGCAGGCGCCGGCCGCCTCGAAAGCGCGGGCATTGGCCGTCTGGTGATCGTCGGCAGCATAGGGATAGGGCACCAGGATCGACGGCCGGCCGATGGCCGCGAGTTCGGCCACGGTCGAGGCGCCCGCCCGGCCGATCACCAGATGCGCGGCGGCGATGCGCTGCGGCAGGTCGGCGAAGAAGGGCGCCAGCTCGACCACGATGCCGGCGCGGGCGTAGCGCTGGCGCACCTGGTCGAGATCCTCCCGCCGGCACTGCTGCACCAGGCGCAGGCGCGCGCGCAGCGGCGCTGGCAGGAACAGCACGGCCTCGGGCACGACCTGGCTGAACGAGGCCGCGCCCTGGCTGCCGCCGAAGACCACGAGATCGACCACCCGGCCCTCGCCCGGCGCACGATAGGGCGAGTCGCGGAGCGCCCGCACGGTTTCGCGCACCGGATTGCCGACGAGACGCGCGCGGCGGTCGCCGTCGGCGATGTGGCGCGTGCGGGTGAACGAGGTCGCGATGCGCGCCGCGCCGCCCTGCACGAGGCGATTGGCCTTGCCCAGCACGGCATTCTGTTCGTGCAGCATGGACGGCAGCCGGCGCAGGCGGGCGGCGATCATGGTCGGCACCGAGGCGTAGCCGCCGAAGCCGACAACGGCCGACGGAGCGATGCGACCCAGCGCCCACCAGGCATCGAACAAGCCGAACCCCAGCGACAGGAGCGCGATCAGGCGGCGGCCGAGCGAACCGGTGGGGCTTGCCGAGTGGATATAGTGGATCGGCCGGTGGGCCAGCGCGCCCTGCCACTGCTTGCCGCGCGAGTCGGTGACCAGCGCGAACGGCACGCCGCGCGCCTCGAGCTCGCCGGCCAGCGCTTCGGCCGGGAACACGTGCCCGCCGGTGCCGCCGGTCGCCAGGACCACCGGTCCCTGGAGGAAACGCGGCTCGGCCATCACACCGCCTCCCGCAGGCCGGCATGCTCACGGGTGAGCGACAGCAACATGCCCATGCAGATCGCCATGGCCAACGCCGAGGACCCGCCGTAGGAAATGAACGGCAGAGTCATGCCCTTGGCGGGGATAAGCTGGATGGTCGAGGCCATGTTGATGGCGGCCTGCAGGCCGAACTGCACGCCAAGCCCGGTCGCCGCCAGGGTGATGAACAGGCTGGTCTCCTTCGAGGCGCGCGACATCGCCCGCAAGGTCACGAAGGCGAACAGGCCGAGGATCATCAGGCAGACGATCAGGCCGAATTCCTCGCCGCAGACGGCCATGATGAAATCGGTGTGCGCATCGGGCAGTTGAGCCTTCACGGTGCCCTCGCCCGGGCCGCGGCCGAACGGGCCGCCGTTCATAAAGGCCTCGAGCGAGGTGTTGACCTGGTAGTTGTCGCCCGACGACGGATCGAGGAAGCGATCGAACCGACTGCGCACGTGGCCGAACATGAAGTAGGCGCCGACGATCGACGCGGCGCCGCCCACCGCACCGAAACCCGCGACCCACATCGGCAGGCCGACGACGAAGAGCTGGACCGCCCACACCAGGGCGACCACGATGCTCATGCCGAGGTCGGGCTGCATCACCAGCAGCGTCAGCACGCCGCCGACCAGCAGGGTCGAGAGGATATAGCCCGGCGCCCGCCGTTCGGTGCGGCTCTGCGCCAGCAGCCAGGCCGAGATGACGGCCAGGCTGGGCTTCACGAACTCCGAGGGCTGCACGCTGGAAAGGCCGGGCACCGAGATCCAGCGCCGCGCGCCCTTGATCTCGACGCCGATGACGAAAGTCGCAGCCAGCAACAGCACGCTGCCGCAGAACACGATCAGTGCCAGACGGCGGACGTGGCGCGGCGAGGCGAGCGAAATGGCCAGCATCAGCATCAGTGCCATCGGCAGGAAGACGAACTGGCGCTTGGCGAACAGGAACGAGTCGGCGCCGATACGCTCGGCCGCCGGCGGCGAGGCGGCAAGGGTGAGCAGAACGCCGAACGCCATGATCGCCAGGACGGCGCCCAGCGACCAGCGGTCGACGGTCCACCACCATTGGCCGATGACACTGCGGTCGTCGCGCGGAACCTGGATCACGCTGCCCTCCCCAAACTCTCAGCCCCCGGCAGGGCGCGCGCCATGGCGCGGAACGCATCGCCGCGGTGCTCGTAACTCAGCCACTGATCCCATGAAGCGCAGGCGGGCGACAGCAGGACGACGGCCGTGCCGTGTGCCTCGCGCTGCGCGCGTTGGTGTGCGGCGTCGAGCGCCGACTTCAAGTCGCCGCAGCGGCTATAGGCAAGCTTGCCCTCGAGCTGGCCGGCGAACAGCTCGGTCGCCTCGCCGATCAGGAAGGCATGGCGGATACGGTCGAACCAGGGCGCGAGCGGCGCCACGCCGCCCTCCTTCGCCTGGCCGCCCAGGATCCAGTAGATGTCGCGATAGGACGACAGCGCGCGGGCCGTGGCGTCGGCGTTGGTCGCCTTGCTGTCGTTGACGTAGACGACATTGCCGACCGAAGCGACGCGCTCCTGGCGGTGCGGCAGGCCGGGATAGCTCTTGAGGCCCGCCACGATCTTCATGCGCGGCACATCGAGCCAACGGCAGGCCGCCCAGGCGCAGGCGGCGTTCTGCGCGTTGTGATCGCCCGGCAGGGTCGGCACGTCGGAAAAATCGACCCTGTAGCCGTCGGCGTCGATCAGCATGCCGGCGCGGAACGACACGCCGCCCGCGATCGGGCGCTCCAGCGCCACCGGCACCGCGGCGATGCCGGATCGCGCCGCCATCTTGTCGTAGACGGCGTGCGAAGGCTGATCGTCGACGCCGATCACGGCGCAGTCGCCGGGCTGCTGGCGCGCGAAGATGTTTTGCTTGGCCGCGACATAGCCCGCCATGTTGCCGTGCCGGTCGATATGGTCGGGCGTGATGTTGAGCCAGACCGCGACATTGGCGCGGAAAGTGTCGAGCAGTTCGAGCTGATAGGACGAGAGCTCCAGCACGTAGACGCCGTCCTGGCCGAGCGGCGCGAGATCGAGCGCGCCGCGGCCGATATTGCCGCCGACCTCGCAGCGCCGGCCGGCCTCGACGAGGATATGGCCGATCAGGGCGGTCGTCGTCGATTTGCCGTTGGTGCCGGTGATGCCGACGAACCTCGCCTTCGGTTGGGCGCGGGCCAGAAGCTCGATGTCGCAAATGATCTGCTTGCCGGCGGCGCGCGCCGCCACCGCAACGGGATGCGGCTTGGGCAGGTGGCTCGGAATGCCGGGACTGATGATGAGCGCGGCCACGCCCGACCAGCCGATGGAGGCCGGCTCGACGACGGGAACGCCGATCTTGGCCGCGGCCTCGCGCGAGGCGGCGTTGTCGTCCCAGGCGACACAGTCGATGCCGGCTGCGCTGAGGGCGCGCACGGTCGCCAGGCCGGAGCGCGCAAGCCCCAGCACGACGAACGACGAGCCCTTGAGCACAGCGAGATCGATCATTCGGTCACCGCAGCTTCAGGGTGGCGAGTCCGGCCATCGCCAGGATGGCGGCGATGATCCAGAAGCGGAAGACGATGGTGGGCTCGGACCAGCCCTTCTGCTCGAAATGATGGTGCAGCGGCGCCATGCGAAAGACGCGGCGTCCGGTCCACTTGTAGGACAGGACCTGGACGATGACCGACACGGTCTCGAGCACGAACAGACCGCCGACGATGGCCAGCACGATCTCGTGCTTGGTGACGACCGCGACCGCGCCCAGGGCGCCGCCGATGGCAAGCGACCCGGTGTCGCCCATGAACACCATGGCGGGCGGCGCGTTGAACCACAGGAAGCCCAGGCCCGCACCGATCAGGGCGGAAAGCAGCACGGCAAGTTCACCCGAGCGCGGGATGTGATGAAGATAGAGGTAGTTGGTGAGGACGGTATTGCCCACCACGTAGGCGATGAGCCCGAACACGGCGGAGGCCATGATCACCGGGCCGATCGCCAGGCCGTCGAGACCGTCGGTGAGGTTGACGGCGTTGGAGGCGCCCACCATCACCAGGATGGCGAAGAGCACGAAACCGGCGACGCTGAGCGGCAGCAACACGTCTTTCAGGAATGGGAAGGCCAGCATGTAGCGCAACGGCGCAGGCGAGGACTGGGCGATCAGCCAGGCGGCCACGCCGGCCACCACGATCGAGAGGGCGAGCTTCACTTTGCTCGGCACGCCCTTGGGATTGCGCTTGGTGACCTTGAGAAAGTCATCCCAGAAGCCCACGGCGCCGAACGTCAAGGTGACGCCCAGTACGATCCAGACATAGGGGTTCGTGAGGTCGGCCCACAGCAGGGTGGCGATCGTGAGCGTGATCAGGATCAGGAGCCCGCCCATGGTCGGCGTCCCCTTCTTGTTCACGAGATGGCTGGCCGGGCCGTCGTCGCGGATCGGCTGGCCCTGCTTCTGCTTGCTGCGCAGCCAGCGGATCAACCCGCCGCCGATCAGGAAACTCAGGATCAGCGCCGTCAGGAAGGCAGCAATCGAGCGGAAGGTCAGGTAGCGGAACAGATTGAAGGGCGTGAAGACATCCGCCAGGGGATAGAGAAGGTAAAGCATCTTAGCGTCCCGCCTCGCCGTCGCTTGCCGCCACGATGGCGTCGACGACATTTTTCATTTTCGAACCCAACGAACCCTTCACCGCGATCACGTCCCCTGCCCTCAGCGCCGCCGCGACGTCGCCGGCGAGCGACGCCGAGTCCGGCCGGTGCACGCCGCGCTGCGCCGGCGCCAGAAGCGGCCACAGCGCCCGCATGTGCGGCCCGCACAGGAAGACCTGCGCCGCGCCGCTCGCCGCCACCGCATCGGCAAGCCCGGCATGGTAGGCGTCCGCCCCTTCGCCCAGCTCACGCATGTCGCCCATCGCCAGCAGCCGGCGGCCGCCCCGGGCGGGCTCGGTGCGCGCCAGCACCGCCAGCATCGCCCGCATCGAGACTGGGTTGGCGTTGTAGCTCTCGTCGAGCAACTCCACCGTGCCGGCGCCGAACTTCAACATCCGCCGCGCGCCGCGGCCGGCTGACGCGCCGACGTTCTTGAGCGCCGCCGCCGCCTCG
>Ga0209693_10000903_pt1 | contig 12289 bp, 14 predicted proteins | sample HubBroMetageWRM3_FD_188345 | JGI IMG/M metagenome (GOLD analysis project Ga0209693, IMG submission 188345) | Warmed soil microbial communities from the Hubbard Brook experimental Forest, New Hampshire - Hubbard Brook CCASE Soil Metagenome WRM 3... | ecosystem: Environmental > Terrestrial > Soil...
GTACGCCCTCCTGCTCACCGCCGCCGGCCCGCAGCCGCCGGCCGCGGCACCGGGCACGGAAGGGCTCAGCCCCCGGGAGCGGGAGCTGATCACCCTGGTCGCCCAGGGCCATACCGATGCGCAGATCGCCAGCCAGCTGTCCATCAGTGTGCGCACGGTCAGCTCGCACCTGGACCGCATTCGCGATAAGACCGGATGCCGGCGCCGCGCCGACCTTACCCGCCTGGCCCTCAGCGCCGGCCTGGTCTAACGCAGCCCTGGTCTTGCGCAGCCTGCGCCTGGCCCGGCAGCTGCCCGCCATGCGGTGTGGGTGATTCCACCCCGGCCATGGTTGCCGGGAAAGAGGGGCGAAACGACCCCTGCCGCGGACCTGGCGGGGCGAGCGAACCTATGGCTGAGGGCCGGGAAACCGGCCAGTCCCTAGCAGATAGGACAAGGCGATGACCGCACAACTTACCCACGAGGGAACTCAGGCCAGCACGACAGAGCAGGCCACCCCGGCCGGCCGCGGGCGGCTCCGGGAAGCGTGCCATCGGATCCACCTCGCTCTTCAGGACATGAACTACGGGGCCCGGCGGGCCGTCGAGGTCCAGGCGCCGTGGATCGTTGACGAGCAGTGGCACCGCAGGTAACGATCGTGGGCATGGACTCGTTCACCGGTAAGCTCGCGGTGGTGACCGGCGGCGGGTCGGGCATGGGCCGCGAGCTTGTCCGCCAGCTGGCGGCGCAGGGCTGTTCGGTCGCGGCGTGCGACCTGAATCCCGACACCGTCGCGGTGACCGCGGCCACGGCGTGGGCAGCCGCCCCGCCCGGCGTCACGGTCACCGGTCATGCCTGTGATGTCTCCGACGAGGCGCAGGTCGTGCGATTCCGCGATGAGTTGCTCGAGCAGCACGCCAGCGATCACGTCGACCTGGTCTTCAGCAACGCGGGTATCGGCGGCGGCGAAAGCTTCATCAGCAGTCCCCGGGAGGTGTGGGAGCGCACGTTCGCCGTGGACTGGTGGGGCGTGTATTACTGCGCCCGCGTGTTCTTGCCGCTGCTGATCGCCAGCGGCGACGGCGTCCTGGTCAACACCAGCAGCGTGAACGGCTTCTGGGCGGCACTGGGCCCAGGCATTCCGAACTCGGCCTACAGCTCGGCCAAGTTCGCCGTGAAGGGCTTCACCGAGGCGCTCATGGTAGACCTGCGCGCCAACGCGCCGCAGGTCCGGATCGCCCTCGTGATGCCAGGGCACGTGGGCACCGACATCATCGCCAACAGCCTGCGGGCCCGTGGCTTTCCGGCACCGGAGGAGATGAGCGACGCCCAGGTGGAGGAGCTGATCCCCCGCGACACGCAGGCCGACCTGATCCGCGCCGGCGTGCTGGCCGAGGGCACGTCAGCCGGTGAGCTGCGCCAGATGCTCAAGGAGGCGAACGCCGGCTTCCGGGACAAGGCACCGGTCAGCGCGGCGGAGGCGGCGACCATGATCTTGGACGGAGTCAGGTCCGGGGCCTGGCGGATCCTCATCGGCGAGGACGCCAAGAAGATCGACAGCGCGGTGCGCGCCAAGCCCGAGGCCGCCTACGACGCCGAGATGTTCAGCACGCTAGCCTCGGAGCCGCCGGCAGGAACACCCTGAGCGGTAGCAGCCAGAGGCTGCCAGCGCGGGGGCGGCCCCGCGCGAGCTTCATCCCAGCCCGGCCCCACTGCACGTCATTGAGCGCCCTCCACGAAATGGCGCCGGAACTCCGGCGGGAGGCTTCCTAGATAACATCCTCGATTGCCTGTGCCAGCAGTTGGTGGCCCGCAGGCGAGGGGTGGATGTTGCAGGTCCCGTCGGGAAGCTTGATCAGCAGGCCCGCCGCGCACGGTGAGCCGCCGAAGCCCGCGGACGGCCCTTCGAAGGCGGCGAAGCCGTCGGCGACCTTTCCGCCGAACTTCTCGGTGACCGACGCGATCGCTGAGTTGAGCGCCTCGGTGCCGGCGACCTGGGTGGGATCGCTGTAGCTGAGCGAGTAGTAGGTCAGCGCGACCAAGGGCCCGTGGTAGCGGGCGACGTCACGGATGAGGGTGTAGATGACCGACAGGTTTACCTCGATCTTCTTCAGCACGGCCTGGAGCTCGGCCGGGCTCGCGCAGGCGTCCGCCGTCGTTTCCTGGCAGAGGAACACGTCGTTGGCGCCGATGTTGATCGTCACCAGCCGGGTGTTGCGGTGCGTGATTAGATACCCGAGGGCGTAAAGCATCTGGGTGCCCGCGTACTTCACGTGCAACGGGAAGTCGGTGCGGTAGCCGACGGACGAGCCGGGGGCGTTCTCGCAGCCGTTGCTCTGCGCGCCGGGGATGTAGAAGCTGGCCGTGGTCTCGCCGGGACAGGAGGCATTAGCCACCGGAATGTGCAGCGCCTGGGCCACGTCCTCCGGGTAGCCGACGAAGGAACTGGGGTCGAGATAATTCGGTGCCGGGACAGCGTTCGGCGGCACGTAGCCGAACGCCACCGAGTCCCCGAGGGCCAGGTAAGTGCCATGGCCGCCCGCCCCGTTGAGTGGCGCGGCAGCGGCAGGAAGAGCCGGGATCAAGCTCACCGCCGCCACCATGGCCGACCCGGCCAGCCCGATACCGATCAATCGCCGAACACGGATCATCCGATCGCCCATCACGATTCCCCTTTACCGAACTGTTTCGTTAATTCAAGATCGGGCGGGGCCAAGAGTCAACCGGTGTTAACAGGGTTAATGGCGGGCTCTATTGGTTACGGCGCGTTCCTGCGCGCCTCGCGAGGGTCGAAGCCGCCCCAGGGGTCGTAGTCGACCTCCAGCGGCTCCTGCGCCGGCCGCGCGTCCTCGGGGACGTGCTCCAGGTTCAGCCGGATCCGGTACCAGGCGGAGCTGCGGCCGCGCATCGCGTCGACAAGCACGTCGGCGGGGTGCAGATGCGGCCACACACCAGAATGCCGGTCCTTCCACCGCTCCAGGCCCTCCATCGCCTCGGCCTTGGTCGCCGCGCGGGCAACCTCGATCAGCGGCTTGGTGGGCTGCCGCCGCCCGGTCGGGCTCGGCTCGCGGCGCTTGGAGGGCTGCACCCGGGGCGCCTCGCCGCCCTGCTTCTCGTAATGCGGCGGCCACGGCGCGTCCGGCAGGCCGGATGCCTCGTCGCGGGCCGCCTGCTCGAGCAGCGCCCCCAGCGAGCCGACGGCGGCGTCCATCCCGGCCCACGGGTCGCCCAGCTCAGCGAACCGGGCCGGCACCGTGTCGATCGTGAACGCCGACGGGTCGCACGACGGAACCTCGTCCCAGGCCAGCGGCATGGATACCCGCGCGTCCGGCAGCGGCCTGACCGAGTAGGCCGAGGCGACCGTGCGGTCCTTGGCGTTCTGGTTGTAGTCGACGAAGACGCCGTGCCGCTCTTCCTTCCACCACTTCGAGGTCGCGAGGTCCGGCGCCCGCCGCTCGATCTCACGGGCCACCGCCACGGCGGCCCGCCGCACGTCGGTGAACGACCAGCGCGGCTCGATCCGCGCGTAGATGTGCATGCCGCGCGACCCGGACGTCTTCGCCCATCCCGTCAGCCCGAAGTCGGCCAGCACGGATCGCGACACCAGCGCCACGGCGACGATCTGCGGCCACTCGATGCCGGGTACCGGGTCCAGGTCGACCCGCAGCTCGTCAGGGTGGTCGAGGTCCGAGGCGCGCACCGGGTGCGGGTTCAGGTCGATGCAGCCCAGGTTGACGACCCAGACCAGGCCCGCCGCGTCGCGGAGCACCACCTCGTCGGCCACCCGGCCCGACGGGAAGCTCAGCTGCGCGGTCTCGATCCAGTCCGGCCGCTTTTCCGGCGCGCGCTTCTGGAAGAACGGCTCGCTCTCCGCGCCGTTCACGAACCGCTTCAGCGCCATCGGCCGGCCGGCCGCCCCGCCCAGCGCCCCCTCGGCGACCGCCAGGTAGTACCGGACCAGGTCCAGCTTGGTGTGCCCGGTGCGGGGGAAGTACACCTTCTGCGGGTTGGAGACGGGCACCTCGCGGCCGGCCACCTCGATCACGGTCTTTGGCGACGCCATGAGAGTCAGTCCCGCCCGTTCGGAATGACTGATCCCGAACCCAGGATCGCGGAAAGCTGGAAGCTCACCGGTTCCTCTAGTTGCGCATAGGTGCACGATGAGGGCGAGCGATCCGGGCGCCAGCGGACGAACTGCGCCGTGTGCCGGAACCGGGGGCCTTCCATGTGGTCGTACCGGACCTCGAGCACCCGCTCCGGGCGCAGCGGGATGAACGAGAGGTCCTTGCCGACGTTCCACCGGCTGTACTGCGAGCTGCGCGGCGTGCGGGTGCCTTCCGTCTCCTGGGCCCAGTTCCACGGGTGCTGGTCGAAGGTGGTCACCAGCGGCTCCAGCTCGGTGCGCAGCGCGCGCCGCTGCTCCATCGGCAGCGCGCCGACGACCCCGACGCTGGCCAGCTGGCCGTCGTCGCGGTACAGCCCGAGCAGCAGCGACCCGATCGCGTCCGGCCCGCTCTTGTGCGGCCGGTAGCCGGCGACCACGCAGTCGGCGGTGCGCTCGTGCTTGACCTTCAGCATCACCCGCTTATCCGGTTCGTACAGAACGTCCGGTGACTTCGCGATCAGCCCGTCCAGCCCGGCCCCTTCGAACTGGCTGAACCACTGGATGGCGACGGACTTGTCCGTCGTCGCCGGGGTGAGGTGAACCGGGGACTTGACCGTGGCCAGCGCCTCTTCGAGGGCAGCGCGGCGCTCGGCGAAGGGGCGGCCGGTGTAGTCGGTGTCGCCGAGCGCGAGCAGGTCGAAGGCCACGAAGTGGGCAGGCGTCTGCGCGGCGAGCAGCTTGACCCGGCTGGCCGCGGGATGGATGCGCAGCTGCAGCGCCTCGAAGTCGAGCCGGCCGGTGGTGAAGTTAGGCACCACGACCTCTCCGTCGATGACGGACCGGGGCGGCAGCTCGGCCAGCGCGGCTTCCGCCAGCTCAGGGAAGTAGCGGGTCATCGGCCGTTCGTTGCGGCTGCCGATCTCCACTTCCGGCCCGTCGCGGAAGACGATCGACCGGAACCCGTCCCACTTGGGCTCGAACACGTAGTCCCCGTCGGGGATCGCGTCCACCGGCTTCGCCAGCATCGGCGCCACCGGCGGCATCACCGGAAGGTCCATGTCCCCCAGCTTCCATGATCGCGAGTGATGCTCGCGGAACAACAGTGCCCGTTACAGCCTACGATCATGCTTGACGTGGGCGCGGGTAGGAAATCAGCGGGTGATGTTCGGAAATCCGCGGCGCCGGACGACTTAGTAGCGTGGGCAGCGAAGAGGTCCCTGACACCGGCCCGGTGGCGGCCATCTACCACCGGGCGCTGCCGCACGTCTACGGGTACCTGCTGTCCCGCTGCGGGGACGTCAGCCTCGCCGAGGACCTGGCCGCGGAGACGTTCATGGCCGCGGTCGACGGGGCCGCCAAGCCGGACCCCCCGCGGATAACGGTCCCCTGGCTCATCGGCGTCGCCCGGCACAAGCTGGCGGACCACTGGCGGCGCAGCGCCAGGGAAGAGAGCACCCGTGCCGCGGCCACGGAAGCGCGGGCGGGCGCCGCGCTCGACGATCCATGGGATGAGTGGGTGGACACCGAGGCCGCCTACGCGGCGCTGCGCAGCCTGTCCGCACCCCAGCGGGCCGCGCTCACGCTTCGCTACCTCGACGGGCTTCCCGTCGCGGACGTGGCGGCGCATCTCGGCCGGAGCCTGCACGCCACCGAGACGCTGCTCGCCCGCTCGCGGGCCGCGCTGCGCACCGTGTACCGGGAGGAGGGGCGCGATGGCCGCTGACCCGCTTGACGCCCTCCGGCTGCCGGTCGTTCCGGTCGACCCGCGCCCGGAGTTCACCGCCGCCCTGCTGCGCCGGATCACGTCCGCCGCCGCCGAGGCGCAGACCCGCATCAACGAGGCTGTCTCCGGCACCTCCGAGGAAGTGGGCAACATCGGCCTGGCGATCCAGCGCGCCCTGGACAACGCGGAGCAGATGCAGGCGCAGATGCAGGCGCGGGCCGCCGCGATCGACGAGCTGATCGCCTCCGGTGCGCTCGAACGCCACGTGAGCAGCCAGCCCGCCCCGCAACCTCCGCAGGGCCCGCCGATCGCCGCAGGCGTGCGCGACAACCCGACCGTCCGCTACTTCGTCGGCGACCTCGACGCCGCCATCGAGTTCTACTGCCAGCGCCTCGGCTTCGAGGAGGAACTACGTTCCGCGCCGGCCTTCGCCATGCTCTACGGCGGCGGCTTCCGGCTGCTGCTGAGCGTCCCAGGCCTGCCCGGCGCTGGCCGGCTGCTGCCGGACGGCACGGTGCCAGCGGCCGGAGGATCGAACCGGATCACCCTTCAGGTCACCGATGTCACCGCGGCCGTGGCGGAACTCCGCGCGGCTGGCGTCCGCATCCGCGCCGACGTCAGCGCGGGCGTCGCCGTGCGGCAGGCGCTGATCGAGGACCCAGCGGGAAACCTCGTCGAGCTCTACGAGCCCGCCGCGGGCTATCACGAAAGGTCATCAACACCATGAGCACCGTGAGCGTTCGCTACATCGTCGACGACGTCGACGCGGCCATCGCCTTCTACCGCGACAGGCTCGGCTTCCGCGAGCTGATGCATCCCGACCCGGCGTTCGCCATGCTGACGCACGGCGACCTGCGGCTGGTGCTGGTCGCGTCCGCCCCCGCCGGGCACCCGGGCGGCGGGTCCCGGCCGATGCCCGACGGCACCGCGCAGCGGCCCGGCGGCTGGAACCGGTTCATGCTGCAGGTCGAGGACCTGCCTGCCGCCGCCGAGAAACTGCGCGCCGCGGGCGTCACGTTCCGCAACGAGATCGTGGACGGGATCGGTGCCAGGCAGGTGATGATCGAAGACCCGTCGGGGAACCCGGTCGAGCTGTTCGAGCCGCTGCGCGCGGAAGCTCGCCTGGCGCCTGGATAACCAGCCTGGATAACCAGCCTGGGTAACCGGCGAGCTGGCGCGGGCGCAGGGTCAGCCCAGGCCGGTCCATTCGGTGCTGTGCTTCCACAGCAGCTCGGCCAGTTCCGGCGTCGCGACCCGGCTGGGCGCGCGCACCGCGCACTTGTCGTAGAACAGCCCGCTCTCGGCGGCCACCGCGGGCGACGTCGCGCAGTACACCGACGTGACCGCGCCCTGCTCGACGGTGAGCATCCGGCGCTTGATGATGGCGCGAGCCGGCCGTGGCACGCGCCGCCAGATGTCGGAGGCGACCACGCCAGGGTGCAGCGCGTACGACGACACGTCGCTGACCCGGCGCGCCAGTTCCTGGGTGAACAGCACGTTGCACAGCTTGGAGACCGCGTACTCGCGCTGGCCGGTGAACGACGGCGTGCTACGCCGTACCGCGTCGAAGTCGATGCCGGGCGCGCCGTAATGCGCGTCGCTCGACACGGTGACGACGCGTGCGCCCTGGGTGCCGGACCCGCTCGCCTTCAGCCGGTCGAGCAGCAGCATCGTCAGCGCGAAGTGCCCCAGGTGGTTCACGCCGAAGTGCAGCTCGAACCCTTCCGCTGTCTTCCCGCGCTGCCCGCCCACCCCGGCGTTGTTCACCAGCACGTGCAGCGGCTCGTCCCTGGCGAGGAACGCCGCCGCGCAGTCGCGGACCGAGGCGAGCGACGCCAGGTCGAGCGGCAGCAGCCATACCGCCTGCGAGCCGGCGGCGGACTTGATCGCGTCCACCGCCGCCGCGCCCGCCTCGGCCGAACGGCTCGTGATGTACACCCGGCCGCCGCCGGCGGCCAGCGCGGTCGCCGTCGCCCGGCCGATGCCGGTGTTGCCCCCGGTGACGAGGAACGTCCGGTCACGGGCGCCACCGCCCGCGCCCGCGCCGCCGTCCTTGCCGTTGCCCGCGCCGGCACCGGTGCCGGAAAGCTCGCTCACACCGGTGATTATCCGCCGGCCATCGCCCCCACGACGAGGAACGGCTCGGTACCCGCCACGATCGCCGCCGCCACCGCGTCGGGCAGCGGCGCGTCCGGCGGCTCGTTAGACAGGTCCTGCTCGCACGCGTAGAAGCGGATGAACGCCCGCCGCTTGCCGGTCCGCCGGTCCCTGATCGTGCCGCCGAGCACCGGATACCGTGACTCGACCGCGTCGAGCACCGCCCGCTGGGTGAGCACAGGGACCGAGAGGCGCACGAGGACCTCGCCGTGCACCCCGGCCAGGTTCCGCAGGTGCGCGGGCAGCACCACGCGCACCTGCGTGCCCAGCGCGGCGCCAGGGGAGGCGCCGGGGGAGGTCATGACAGGACCTGGACCTCGACCGACAGCACGGCGGGCAGGTCCCGCACGATCGGCGCCCAGGAGTCCCCTGAATCGGGTGAGACGTACACCTGCCCGCCGGTGGTGCCGAAATAGACGCCGCACGAATCCAGCGTGTCCACCGCCATCGCATCGCGGTAGACGTTCACGTAGCAGTCTCGTTCCGGCAGCCCGGCCGAGAGCTCTTCCCACTCGTTGCCGCCGGACCTCGACCGCCACACCCGCAGCCTTCCGTCCGGCGGGTAGTGCAGGCTGTCGCTGGTGATCGGCACCACGTAGATGGTGTCCGGCTCGTGCGCGTGCACGCCGATCGGGAACCCGAAGTCGGTCGGCAGGTTCCCGCTGACCTCCGTCCACGACAGGCCGCCGTCGTCGGACCGCATCACGTCCCAGTGCTTCTGCATGAACAGCGTGTCCGGCTGGGACGGGTGCGCCTCGACGTGGTGCACGCAGTGCCCCACCTCGGCGTCCCCGTCGGGGATGCCCTCAGAATGCAGCCCGCGATTCACCGGCCGCCACGTCTCGCCGGAGTCGTCGGACCGGAACGTGCCCGCCGCGGAGATCGCGACGAACATCCGCGACTTCTGCAGGATGATCGTGTGCAGGCAGAGACCGCCCGCGCCCGGCTGCCAGCCGGGCGCGGACGGCTGTACCCGGAGGCCGGTCAGCTCGGTCCAAGTCAGGCCCCCGTCGGCCGACTTGTACAGCGCTGCGTCCTCCCCGCCCGCGTACACCGTGTCCGGGTCGTCCGGCGACGGCTCGAGGTGCCAGATCCGCTTGAACTCCCATGGCCGCAGCGTGCCGTCGTACCACAGGTGCGTGCCCGGGTCGCCGCCGGCGTAGCCGAAGTCGTTCCCGGCCGGCTGCCAGGTCGCGCCCCCGTCGTCGGAGCGCTGGATCAGCTGGCCGAACCACCCCGTGTTCTGCGAGGCGTACAGCCGGTCCGGATCGGCGGGGGAGCCCTTCATGTGGTACACCTCCCACCCCCCGAAGTGCGGCCCGCTCACCGACCACTTGTCGCGCTTGCCGTCAGAAGTGAGGACGAACGCACCCTTGCGCGTCCCCGCCAGTACCCGTACCTGTGTCATCGCACTGGACCCTCCGTGGATTTTTGGAACACCCGTTCAGGGGTAGCCTAGTATCGAACCGGTGTTCCGGCGCTCCCGCGTAAGCGGTCGTTCCAGTAGTGACGACAGGAGCCCGCGAAACTCATCGCCGCCCCGGCGTAACGTCACCCGCATGTCACAACAGCACGGGGTATGGCGTTTAGGAGTGTGGCAGGATAACGGAACAACGCGATGCCCGACTTTTACCACCCCGAGGACCAAGACCCCCACGGAGAAGATTTTGGCTGGTCAGCCGCAAGATCCCCCATGGCAGTCGTCCGAGCAAGACCAGGCCCGTCCGTCCTGGCAGGCCTTCAGCGCGCCGCCTGCCGACAAGCAGGAGACGTACGCCTACCCGCACCCCGGGCAGGGCGCCCAGACCGCCCAGAGCCCGCAGAGCGCGCAGAGCCCCCAGGGCTACAGTCAGGGCTACGCCCAGCAAGGCGGCTACACCCCTCCTGCGTACACCGTCCAGGACCAGGCCTACGGCGCGCAGGACCGCCCGTACGCCGACCAGGCGTACGGCGACCAGGCCTATCAGGGGCAGCAGCAGGGCCAGCCGGCGCCGCACTGGCAGGCCGTCTCCGGCCTGAAGCCGGCGGGGGCGAAGCGGAGTAGCGACGCCAAGGGCTTCCTCGGCTCGCTGTTCGACTTCAGCTTCACCTCGTTCGTCACCCCGAAGATCGTCAAGGTGATCTACGTCCTCGTCACCATCTGGACGGTGATCTGGGCGCTGATCTTCCTCCGCTTCGGCTTCAAGTACGGCGGCGCGGCGGGCGGCTTCTTCACGCTGCTCGTGGTGGACCCGATCCTGGTGGTGCTGACGCTCGGCGCGTACCGCATGGTGCTCGAGTTGTTCATGGTCGTGCACCGGATGCATGAGGAGCTGAAAGCGATCCGCGAGCGCGGCGAGAGCTGAAGCCGGGAAACTTTTCCGCCGCTGTTCGTCCACAGCCGGTCAGCTGACCTCCACAGCGTCTAACCCGTGCACGTGCAGGCTCGGCGTTCAGGAAGTCCACAGCCGACTACCCGGCTAGGAGGCGGCGATCCACAGCGTCGGCGGGGTTACGCACATGGCGATCCACAGGACGCCCGCTGTACCGTACCTGTTCCGGGGACGCGGGAAACCGCACCGGGGACCGGGGAAATACGATGGCGAGCCGGGCAGGACATCGAGTCATGACCAGAACCCTCACTCAGCCCCTGGCCGCTGACGCGGCCAGGCACAGCCGGCACTTTCAACTGATCGTTGATGTGCACTTGCTGCTGCTCAACCAGGGAGAGGTGCTACTCGGCAGACGCGCTAACACGGGGTACGGAGACGGCGCCTACGAGCCGCCGTCCGGCCGCCTGGCCGAGCGCGAGACGCTCGTGGAGGCCGCCGTCCGGGTATCGGACGCCCAGGTCGGGATCTTTCTCGACCCTGGGAGGGTGGCGCTCGCACACGTCATGCACGACGTGTCGGGCGCGGGCCGGATGGCGTTCTTCCTCACCGCGGACGGCTGGGAAGGCGAGACCGGGGGGCCAACGAAGAGCTACAGCGACTTCGGCTGGTTTCCGCTGACCGAGCTGCCCGCGAACATGATCGACCGCGCTCGGGTGGCGGTCAGGAACTTCGCGGCAGGCGCCCGCTTCTCGACGTATCCGGCTTTCGGCATGTGAGTGGCTGCGGCTTCTCGTCATCCCGAACGGCCTCGTGGTTCCACTCAGGCTAAACTCGCTTACCGATGCGCCTGGTCAAGACCCACGGGTCACTCAACGAGATCTTCGCGATGGACGCGACGCCGTCGGCATGGCCGACGGACGCTGCGCTTCGCGAGTTCGTCAGGCGAGTATGCGACCGGGAGGCGTGGACCGGCGGCAGCGACGGGATCTACCTCTACGACGCCAGCGCACCGGACACCCAGGCGTGGTTCTTCAACCCCGACGGCTCCGCGGCGGAGTTCTGCGGGAACGGGATGCGCGGCCTGGGCAGGCTGATCCTGGACCTGCGGGGCACCGACGCGGAGGTCGTGGCCAGCGGCGGCCGCGATTACACGGTGCGCCGCGCGCCGTCGACCCCGGAGGGGGTCCGGCAGGTGCTGCTCGAACTGCCCGCCGTGCGGTTCGCCGCGCCGCCGCCCGCGCCGTTCGGCGGCTTCACCGCGGTGACCGTGCCCAACCCGCACGTGGTGGCCGTGGTGACCGAGTACTCCGAGCCCGATTTGATCGAGGCGGGAAAGCGGGCAGATGAGGTGTTCCCTGACGGCGCGAACGTCTCGTTCCTGCTGCCGCTCGACGCCGGAACCACAACCTCCACCCCTCTCGCTCCTCCCGCCTCATCCGCCTCAGCGGACCCGGAGGTGTTCGTCCGCACCTTCGAGCGCGGCGCGGGCCTCACCCCGTCCTGCGGCTCTGGCGTGGTCGCCTCCCGCGCCGCCTACTCGCGGGTGACGGGCCTTGACCCCGGCCAGCGCCTCGTCGTGCGGAACGCGGGCGGCGTCGCCGCCGCGTCGATCCGGGTCCGCGACGGCGCCTGGCTCCCGGTCCTCGAGGGCAACGCCACGATCGTCTACGAGGCCGAGGCCGGCCTCGACGGCCGCCAGGCGGGCCCGGTCGAGTACGCGGCCGGGGAAAACGCCGCCTACGCCACCCTCGACGCCGAGAACACGGCCCACCTCAAGTCCGCCGGCGTCACCACCGCCCACCCGTAACCCCCGCCAGGCGCCCAGCCCTGCCTCGCGTCCAGTGCCAACCTGCACCAAGCGTCCCAAGCGCCTCTGCTGTCCATTACGTCAGGCATATGGAACCCGGCCATGGGCTGTTTTGCGTTAGTGCTGGGGATTTGACCGCTCAGAGCGGTCAAATCCCCAGCACTAACGGGACTTGGTGTATTGGCGGTGTGGCCCACAGCGTCAAT
>Ga0209693_10000904_pt1 | contig 12287 bp, 8 predicted proteins | sample HubBroMetageWRM3_FD_188345 | JGI IMG/M metagenome (GOLD analysis project Ga0209693, IMG submission 188345) | Warmed soil microbial communities from the Hubbard Brook experimental Forest, New Hampshire - Hubbard Brook CCASE Soil Metagenome WRM 3... | ecosystem: Environmental > Terrestrial > Soil...
GACGACCTCAATGTGTTGCGTGACTTGATGCAGGCCGGGAAATTAACCCCCGTCATCGATCGACGTTACGCGCTGGCCGAAACCGCGCAAGCCATCAGCTACCTGGAGCAAGGTCACGCGAAGGGCAAAGTCATCATTGAGGTGGATCAAAGCACGCCCTAGTGCGCGAAGCGTCTTGCGTTTTCCAAGTCACCGAGCTTATACTCTTATTGCTTCTAGATAGGTCGCTCGCCAAGTGGGCCGCAAGCCCACTTTTTTGTTGGGCGCAGAATTGGCGCGGGGGTCGAGGTATCGGCGGAAGGTGAGGACCGGATAACTGCCGCGCCTAGAACAGAATGGACTTGGAAAAGATACGTGAGGCAGCGGAGCGGGTGGCGCGCTCGCAGGGCCTCGAGGTTTTCGACGTAGAGTGGAAGATAGGCAAGCAGCGGCTGCTGCGCGTCTATCTCGACCGGCTACCCGGCCCGGCCAACCCAGACAACCTGGGAGTGAGCCACGCGGATTGCCAGCGCGTGAGTGAGCAGTTGAGTGTAATTCTGGACGTGGAAGATCTGGTTCCGGGGCCCAGCTACATTCTGGAGTTGAGCTCGCCGGGCATGGATCGAAAGTTGATCAAGCCGGCTGACTACGAGCGATTTGTCGGCAGACTGGCGAAGATTTGGCTGGAGACGCCCGTCGAGAACCAGAAATATCTCGAAGGGCGGTTGGCCGGTTGTGCGGACGGCAATGTGAAGTTGAAGTGGAAAGACCGCGAAATTGAAATTCCATACGCCGGGATTCGAAAAGCGAACCTGGTAGTAGAACTCTAGGGAGACCTTGGATGGCGAGTCTGCTGTACCAGACAATCGAGCAGATCAGCCGGGAGAAGCACATCGAGCCCGAGGTGATTGTTGCGGCCATCGAGGATGCGATGGTCGTAGCGGCGCGGAAGTACTACCGCACGGAGGAAGAACTGCGCTCGAAGTTCAACCCTGACACCGGGCACGTGGATGTGTTTTCGGTGCGCGCAGTTGTGGAAGAGGTCACTGACCCGCTGCGCGAGATTTCCATCGGCGACGCGCGGAAAAAGCAGCCGGAAGTGGAAGTGGGCGGTGAGGTTACAGAAACGAAACCGACCGACGTGCTGGGAAGGATCGCGGCGCAAACTGCGAAGCAGGTGATCTTGCAGAAGGTTCGCGAGGCCGAGCGCGATACAATTTACAACGAGTTTCACACGCGCGTGGGCGAACTCGTGAACTGCATCGTGAAGCGGACCGAGGGGCCGGACACGATTGTGGACTTGGGCCGGACCGAAGCGCGCCTGCCGAAGCGCGAACAATCGCGGCTCGAGGCGTATAACGTGGGCGACAGATTGCGCGTAACGATTCGCGCAGTGGAACGCGCGGCGAAAGGGCCGCAGGTGGTAGTTTCGCGCGCCGATCCCGCTCTTGTGCAGCGTTTGTTCGAGATGGAAGTACCGGAAATTTATGACGGCACCGTGCAGATTCGCGCGGTAGCTCGGGAAGCAGGCGAGCGCACGAAAATCGCCGTGGAAAGCCGCGACAAGGACGTCGATCCGGTCGGCGCCTGCGTGGGCATGAAGGGTATGCGCGTGCAGTCGATTATTCGCGAATTGCGCGGCGAGAAAATCGACATTATTCCATTTAGCGAAGAGACGGTAGCATTCGCGCAGAAAGCCCTGAGCCCTGCGAAAGTGACGCGCGTACAAATAGTCGATCCCGAAGAGAAGCGTCTCGAAGTGATCGTCGAGGACACACAACTCTCATTGGCAATTGGCAAGAAGGGGCAAAACGTTCGCCTCGCGAGCAAGCTCATCGGCTGGAACATCGACATCAAGAGCGAGGAAGAGAAGCGCCGCGAAATCGAAGCGCAAATGGCTGCGCTGACGGCGCCGGGAACTCCGCTCACGCAACTCGCAGGTGTGGGGCCGAAGACAATCGAGAAGTTAGAAGCTCACGGCGTCACTTCGATCGAGAAGCTGGCGGACATGACTCCCGAGCAACTGGTTGAGATTCCCGGAATCGGCGAAAAGATGGTGGAGAAGATTCACCAATCCGTGGCGCTGTATTTCGAGGAACTCGAAGCACAAGCCGCTGCTGGTCCTGAAGCTGCGCCTGCCGAACCTGGGGTAGTTGTGGAAGGGGAGAGCGTCGTCACGGAAACGGAAGTGAGCGCGGAAGGTTCCTCCGAGAACGCTGGATCGGCAGAAACTGCCGAAGAGTCTGAGACGGCGGAAGGAACCGAGGTTCGCGCAGCGGAGTCTGTTGAAGATGCGGCAGCGGGCGCAAGCGCGAACGTTGAGGCGAGTGAGACAGAGGCAAGCGCCGGCGGAGAAGCAGATTCGGATGCAGAAGGTGAAGCGGAGAAATCGGCGGGTTCTGACTAGATTTGGAGAAAATAGGGGCTGATGGCAGATTCCAATCAGATTCGAATTAACGAGCTGGCGCGCGAACTCGAGGTGAAGGCGAAAGTCCTGATCGAGTTCCTGCCGGAAATCGGTGTCACAGAAAAGAAGACGCATTCGAGCTCCCTCGACATCGAGCACGCGGAGCTTGCGCGAAAACATTTCGCGGGGCTGGCGGCGAAGGAAGCTGCGGCCGAAGCGGAGAAGCAAGCAAAGGCGACCGCGGCGAAGAAACCGGCCGCGCGTCCTGCGGTCGCGGCCACGCCTGCGCCACCAGCTGCAAAGCCTTCAGCGGCCCCGGGAAGTGCTGCGCCTCCCGTAGCAGCGAAACCCGCGGCGCCTACTGCAATTCCGGGAAGCCCAGCGACGCGTCCTGCTGGCACGCCTTCCGCCCCCGCGCCGGCATCTTCAGCGACGAGCGCCCATCCACCAGTTCATCCGCCCGCTCAAGCACCTGCTGCTGCGAAACCCGGAGTGGCTCCGGCGGCGGCTGCTCCCGCGGCCCCGGCAAGACCCGGAGTTGCGCCATCTGCGCCGCGTCCGGGAGTTCCGCTTCGTCCCGCCGCACCTGGCCAGCCGGGCGCTCCGGCTGCACAACGTCCTGCCGCTGCTGCGCCATCTGGTGCTCCCGCGTCGGCTTCAGGAACAAGTTCTGGAACAGCGCGACCCGCTGGCGGTCCTCCTCCGCAAGGGCAGAGATTTCCAACTCGTCCCGGTGGTCCACCGTCTGGTGGACAGCCGCGTCCGGGCGCACCTCAGAATTTTCGTCCTGCAGCCGCACCTGGCCAAACGCGTCCTGGCGGGCCTCGCCCTGGTATGCCATTGCGCCCAGGAGGCGGACCTCCAGGAAGATATCCTCAGCGCCCCGGCGGCGGCGGCCCCGGCGAACGAGGTGGCAGACCCGGACAAGGACCTGTCGGCGGACAACGTCCCGGCGCAACCGGCGGAGCAGGAATTCCAAAGGCTGAACCCGGCAAGCCGCTTTATGCGCGCAAGCCGCCCGCGTCGCGCGGCCGTCCGCTCATTGAGAAGCGTTACGCGGAAGGTGAACGCAAACTTCATCCGGTGCGCGCCCGCGCGGGTGCAGGCGCTGGACGGGCGGCGCAAGCTGAGCCCATCGCGCCGGTGCAACGCGAGCCCCGGGAAGTGATTGTCACCGAAGGAATCACGGTTCGCGAGTTGGCCGAAAAGCTCGACATCCGTGCGAAGGAATTGCTGAAAACGCTTCTTGACCGCGGCGTTTTCGCCAGCATCAATCAAGCGCTGGATGCGCCTACCGCAACGAGCCTCGCCGAAGCGTTCAACGGAATCGTGCAAGTGGTGAGCTTCGAAGAGCAGATCGTTCAGGAAGAAAAGGTAAAGGAAGTCCGATCGGGCAATCAGCAGCCGCGCGCTCCGGTGGTGACGGTGATGGGGCACGTGGACCACGGCAAGACGAGCCTTCTCGACGCGATCCGCGAGACGGAAGTGGCCGCGGGCGAAGCGGGCGGAATCACGCAGCACATCGGCGCGTACGAAGCGCGGATCGATGGGCGCCGCATCGTCTTTATCGATACGCCGGGCCACGAAGCGTTCACGCGCATGCGTTCGCGCGGAGCGAAAGTTACTGACATCGTTGTGCTCGTAGTGAGCGCGGACGATGGCGTGATGCCGCAGACGGAAGAGGCGATTGCGCACGCGCAAGCCGCCAATACGAAAATCATCGTCGCGATCAACAAAATCGATAAGCCAGGCGCCGAGCCGGAACGCGTGAAGCGGCAGCTCTCCGACCGCAAGTTGATGCCGGAAGAGTGGGGCGGCGACACGGTGATGGTGGAAGTCTCGGCGAAGACAAAACAGAATGTGCCGAAGCTCCTTGAAATGATTTTGCTGGTCGGCGATCTGCTCGAGTTGAAGGCCGATCCAGACGCGCCTGCCAGTGGAACCGTACTCGAATCGCGCGTTGATAAGGGCCGCGGGCCAGTGGCAACCGTGCTTGTCCAGAACGGCACGCTTCACGTCGGAGATTTCTTTGTTGTTGGCGCCGTGTACGGAAAAGTGCGCGCGATGTTTGACGACATGGGGCATCCGATCAAGCAAGCTGCGCCTTCCACGCCGGTAGAAGTTCTGGGCTTACAAGGCGTGCCGGAGGCGGGCGATCAGTTCCAGGTAACGGACGAAGCGAAAGCGCGCCACATAGTGGAATACCGGCAGGGGAAACAGCGCGAGGCATCACTTGCGAAAACAGCTTCGGGCCGCTTGACGCTCGATCAATTGCACGAACAGCTCAGGGCCGGCGAAGTGAAGGATCTGCCGGTCGTTCTAAAAGCGGACGTGCAAGGCTCGGTGGAAGTGCTGAACGACATGTTGCCAAAGCTTTCGAACGATCAGGTGAAGCTGAAAGTAATTCAGGCGAGCGTCGGAGCGATCAGCGAAACCGACGTGCTGCTGGCTTCGGCCTCGAACGCGATTGTGGTGGGATTCAACGTGCGTCCAGAAAGAAAAGCGGCCGAACTGGCCCAGCGCGAAGGCGTAGACATCCGGCTGCACACGATTATTTACGAACTGCTGGATGAACTGAAGAAGGCCGTCGCTGGTCTGCTCGCGCCCGTCATCAAGGAAACCTATCTTGGCCGCGCGGAAGTTCGCAACACGTTCCGCGTAAAGGGCGTCGGAATGATCGCCGGCTGTTCGGTGCAGGACGGCATTCTGAAGCGGGACGCGGAGGTGCGCGTGCTGCGCGACAACGTGGTGATCTACACAGGCAGAATCAGTTCGCTGCGCCGCTTCAAGGATGATGCGAACGAAGTGCGCGCCGGATTTGAGTGCGGCGTGGGCGTTTCGAATTTCAGCGACGTGAAAGTGGGCGATATTCTCGAGTGCTTCAAGATCGAGAAGACGGTCGCTCCAGAGTTCGTCAACGTGGGAGATCGAGGGCGGCCGCAGAGCGGCGCGGAAGCAAGCCGAAACTGACGATTTGTAAACTGGCGATTTTCAGCGAACGATTTGTGTTGGGCGATCTCGGGTTCCTTTAAGGATCGTCTTCTTCGACGGGTTCTCGATGGGCACGGACATGCCGATCGGTCTTCTTACCCTGGAAATTCACATTCCCGACGCGCAATCCCTCAAGGATAAGCGGCAAGTGCTGCGCAGCCTGAAGGACCGGCTGCGCGCGCATTTCAACGTGGCGGTGGCGGAGCTGGAACATCAGGAATTATGGCAACGCTCGCGCGTGGGAGTGGTGAGTATCTCGGGCGACGGCAAATATCTAGAGGAATCGCTCGAGGCGATTGCCTCAGAATCTGAGCGAATTCTGGGACGCGACTTGGTATCGCGCGACATTGAATATTTTGAGGACGGGGAATGAATACGGGAGCAAATCGCACCGGAGGCCACCGCGTGGAGCGGATCGCCGAAGAAATCCGGATCGAAGTGAGCCTGATGCTGGCGGGTGAACTGAAGGATCCACGTCTTGCCGGAACCGTGACGATCACGGAAGTGCGCGTGACGCCTGATCTGCGGACCGTTCGTGTTTACGTGAGTCTGGCGGATGAAGATGAAACCGAACGCGCCAGCACGCTCGCGGGATTGCAGGCGGCGAAAGGCTACGTGCGCCACGAACTTGTCGAGCGCTTGCAACTTCGCCGCGCTCCCGAAGTGTTGTTTATCCTCGATCAGTCTGAAGAAATTGGCGATCGCATCGATCAGCTGCTGCGAAACGCGAAAAGTCCGGGGAAATAGCCGAAGCATATGCCCCGGAAGCCACAGCCTCCTGCCATCGACGGTATCCTTGTGGTTGACAAGCCTCGCGGAAAAACTTCGCACGACATCGTCGAATCGGTGCGGCGTCTCGTAGGATTTCGACAGATAGGCCATCTCGGAACTCTGGATCCACTCGCGACAGGCGTGCTGGTGCTGGCGTTGGGACGCGCAACGCGACTTGCGCGCTTCTACGCAGGTCGTCGAAAGCGATATAGCTGTGCGGTACGGTTCGGTTTTGCCACTGATACATATGACGCAGATGGAGAGCCGCTTGGTCCGGATTCGGCGCCTGCGCTTGATGCGGAAAGGATCGCCGCTTTGGCGGCGCAGTTCGTCGGAAATATTCAGCAGACGCCGCCCTCGTTTTCCGCCAAGAAAATTCACGGAACGCCGGCGCATGAGCTGGCCCGAAAGCACAAGCCGGTAAATCTTGAGCCGGTCGAAGTGGAAGTATTTGAATTTCGGCTCACGGGCGTAGAAGGTTCGGTGGCTCGCTTTGTGGTGGAATGCGGCGCCGGCACTTACATCCGCTCGCTCGCCAACGATCTCGGCAAGCTGCATGGCGCGAACGCTCATCTTGCGGAAATCTCGCGCACGGCAGTTGGCGAGTTCACGCTGGATCAAGCTACATCGCTGGAGGATCTCGAACAGGACGCGAAGGCCGGACGCATAGCAGAGCGGGTAATCAAGCTCGAAGGCATGTTGCCGGAGTTGCCGCGAGCGACCGTGCTGCCGATTGTCGAGAAGCGGGTGCAGCACGGCGCGAAATTCAATTTGTCGATCGCGCAAATTCAGCCGGGCCACACCACCGTCGCGCAAGGCGCGCCGGAGCAGTTGAATTCAGGTGAATGGAGGCCTGCGCGGCTGCGTGTGTTCAATCAACAGGGGCAACTAATCGCGATTGCCGAGCCCGTGGTTCCTCGGACATATCAGCCACTCGTCGTGCTGGAAGGGACGTCATAGCGCTCGAACTGCAGCGAGAGTATTTCAGCCGCGCTTACTCTTAAGGTTGTGGGGGAGGCTGCGGCGGCGCGTCATTTTCAGGATTCGGACTTGGCTGTGGCGCGGGAGGCGGTTGCGGGAAGGTTTGAGGCGGGGGCTGTGGTGGTTGTTGCGGCGGTTGGGGCAGTTGGACTGGAGCGCTGCGATCAAGCCCGCGCGTGCCACCGAACGATCCTCCCTCGCCTTCCGCGGTGCCGCGTCCCGCATAGATCGAACGATCTTTGCGCGGGGAAAAATCCACCAAACGCGGCGTGATCATCACGATTATGTCGCTATCCTGATCGGTTTTCCCCTGGTCGCTGCCCAGCAATCCGACGCCGGGCACCGAAGAGACGTACGGCCAGCCATTCAGCGTGTTTGTGACTTCTGGCTGCCGAATACCCATCACCATCGTCGTCTCATTTTCGCGGAGCCGAATCGTCTGCTCAACGGATTCGTTCGATATGATAGGAATCCCGTTCACGGTCTGAGCTCCGAGGCTGCTGATCTCGAGATTGAGGTGCAGCGTTACTTCATCATTGGGATGAATCCGCGCTGTAGCTTTCACCTTCGTTCCAATATCAAGGTACTCGACTCCTGGAAATGCAGTGGCTGCCAGCGGATTGGTTGCTCCCGTGAAGTTCGTGTTGTTCAGAATCACTGTCGCGGTGTTGGAACCCTTGTCGGCCGACACGGCGTCCGGTCTCCCGTTTGCGTCAAAATCTGCACTGGCAACGCCGACAGGCGTGGTTCCAACCGGCAGCTCGAAATTGGGCCCGAATAATCCGCTGCCCAGATTGAGAAGAACAGAAATGGCGTTGTCAGTTTGATCCGCAGCGATGATATCGAGCCGACCGTCGACGTTGAAGTCGGCGACGGCAAGCGAAGTAGGACCATTCCCAGCCGGAAACACACTCTGCGCCTGGAAAGTTCCGTCGCCGACGCCTGTGAGAACCGAAACGGTGTTGTCGGTATTATTTGCCACCGCAAGATCGAGAAATCCATCGCCGCTGAAATCGCCTGTGGATACCCACACCGGAGCCGTCCCGACGGCAAGGTCTGTCCGACTCTTGAATGTCCCGTCACCATTGCCGATAAAGACCGAGACCGTGTTGTCATTTTGATTGGTTACGGCGAGATCGATGTGACCGTCATTGTTGAAGTCCGCCGCCGCGATCGAAGATGGTGCTCGGCCCGTACTTATGAAAAAGGGCGCCTTGAACGTGCCGTCGCCGTTACCGAGAAAAATGCCCAGCGAGTTGGTCGCATTATTCACGACAACCAGGTCCGCGAACCCGCTGCTTGTCAGTGTGGTGGCAACTGCCGCGACGGGGCCGGTTCCTGTGCCAGTTGAGATGTCTACCTTCGGCTTAAACGTGCCATCGCCATTGCCAAGGAGAATTGAAACTGTATCGGCGGTGTGGTTGACGACGGCAAGGTCCAGATTCAGATCGTTGTTGACCGTTGGATTGAAATTCGCGCTGGTGATCCAGACGGGACCGGCCCCGGTGGGAATGGCGGCGGTGGGAGTGACGAAAGTGCCGTCGCCGTTGCCGAGAAAGAGCGAGAGCGTATTGTCAGTATTATTGGCGACGATGATGTCTTCGATGCCGTTGTTGCGAACGCTGGCGGTGGTCACAAAAACGGGCGCTACGCCCGTAGCCAAAGTAGTGGTCGGAAGGTTCGCCGATATCAGTCCTGCGACTCCCGTGGCCGTCCCTGCGAGGCTGGGTGAAAACTGCGCCAGGGCGACGGGAAACCGCTCGCCGACGAAGAATGTTGCCGGCTTTCCATCTTCGGCGCGCAGCAAAATGCGCCGCCCTGTGCGGACAAGTGACAGAGCCGCGGAGAAAGTTGCGCTGGCGCCAGGCACCGTTGCCAGAAATGTGGTAGAGCCGCCCCCGAATGCGACGAGCGGCGGGACCAATGATCCAATACCGACCTGGCCGGAGCCCAAGAGGGAGGCAATTTGAGTAGATGTTAATCCCGCGAGAGACGACGGCGTGCCGAAAAGCTGGGTTATAACGTCGATCAATCCTTGCTGTGATTGAAGAGCCTCCTGCACTTGTTGACGGCTGAGCGTGAATACTTTGGTGCTTTGAGGCGGAGTGATTCCGAGGTCCCGCGCGTAATTGCGGTCCACTTCCAACACTTCAATTTCGAGAATCAGTTGGCCCACTGGGTTTTCGAGATTCTCGATCAAGCTCGAGGCGACCGTGACGGCCTGCGGCGAGGCACGCATCGTGATTGTGCCGCTGCGCGTATCCAGGTCAGCGCGCGTGATGCCGGCGATTTCACGCACGAGGCGGAAGGTTTCCGTCATTTGTTCGGGAGTTTCCGAAGCGGAAAGCACTACGGTTCGTACAACCAGGAGCGCATAGTCCTTGCGTTTCTGCGGTGTATTTTCGGCGACGAGAAAGAGATGTTTCGTCAGGGGCCGCCAGAAAGTGCCGGTCTCCTCGCCGAGTATTCGCATCGCGGTGGGGAAATCAAGATCGTCGATGTGGAAGCGAACCGTGCGCGAGCGCAAGTCCACGTCAAACGCGACCTCGAGTCCAAACTGCCGCGCGATTTCGTTGTAGGCGCTTTGCGTATCGCCTCGGAGATCAAAGTTCTTTTTCCCGGGCGTGTATTCGAGATGAACTTCGCCGGCCAGTTCCTGCCCGCTCGCCTTTGACTTTGTCTGTCCTCTGAACAGAGCGCTTAGTTCGGTGAAGCGAGCCTGAAGCACGCGGTTGGAAGGGTCGAGCGCGCGCGCCGAAACCAAAATTCGCAGCGCTTCCGACAGACGTCCGGAAACCGCTTCGCGTTCAGCCAGGTCCATCTTTTCCTGAACGATGTGGCCCTTGGCGATTTCCAGGCTTGAAAAGTAACTGGCATCATTTGGCGCCCAGCTCACCGCATCGGAATAGGAGTCGTACGCCGCCTGCCAATTGCCTTCATGTTCGGCTCGCAATCCGCGTTTGTAAGCTGCCTGTGCTTTGTTGGCGTCGGGCTTAAAGGCCGGTTTTATAGGCGCGGTCGACGACGACGAATTTTGTTTTTGAGGTGAAGTAGCCTGCTGCTTCGAATGCAGCGGAGGCGCCGATATGGTCAGCGAAAGGCAAAAAACAGCCACAACGGGAATTCGAGCAAGCCCTCGCCGGTTGTACATAAGAGCTTCCATTCTACAGGAGTAAGATGGCGGTGCAGCCCGTGGAGTGGCCGAAAGCCCTTGATTTTAACGATACGGAGGGGCTAGACTTGTAATCGTAGTTGTAACTGTGTTTCAACTGGAAACTCCATGCTTTCTGCTCTTTTAGTGGCCCTTCGTGAAGGTGTCGAAGCCGCGCTGGTTGTCGGCATCGTCTTGGTGTATTTGAACCGCACCGGCCGAGGCGCGCTTACGAGATACGTGTGGGCCGGGGTTGCGCTTGCGGCTGCGGCAAGCGTCGTGGCTGCCATCCTGCTCGATCGCTGGAAGGTGAGCGAAGACGGCTTTGAGGGATTGTTGATGCTGGTGGCCTCGGCGCTCGTGGTGACGATGATCGTGTGGATGAATCGCGTGGCGCGAACACTGCGAAAGGATATCGAATCGCGGCTCGAAACATACGCGCAGCAATCCACTCGCGCCGCGGGATGGGGAATCGGAGCTTTTGTGTTTCTGATGGTTGTGCGGGAGGGGGCGGAGCTTGTATTGATTCTGCGAGCGGTGGAACTATCGAGCGCGGGCGTGGAAGTCTGGATCGGCACGCTGCTGGGAATTGGACTTGCGGTCGCGGTCGGCCTCTTCTTCTTCCAGGGCACGCTGAAGATTCCGCTGCACCGTTTTTTTGCTGCGACGAGCGTGATCTTGATGGTGGTGGCGTTCCAATTGGCACTCACTGGCCTGCACGAATTGAGCGAGGCAATGTGGTTGCCGTCGAGTAAGACGGAGATGGCAACGATTGGCCCCATAGTGCGCAATGAGGTTTTCTTCTTCATCGTGATCCTTGGCGCTGCGGCGCTTGTGGTGCTGCGAGAATGGTTCGGAACGAAGGCGCCCGTCGCCGAGCAGGCAGCAAACGCAGCGGAGCGAAGAAAGCTGCAGTGGGAATTTCGACGCCGCCGCGCGTGGAGTTTTGCGGCCGCGAGCTTGTGTTTGCTCGTCGTGCTGGCGCTGACGGCTGAATTTGTATATGCGCGCAGCGTGAACGCGCCTGTACAAGCCACGGCGCTCGTGGCGCAGAACGGCGAGGTGCGTATTTCGCTCTCGCAGTTGATGGATTCGAGTCTTCATTACTACACTGCCGAAGTGAATCAGGCTGACATACGATTCGTCGTAATTCACAAGTCGGGCGGCGATTACGCCACCGCTCTCGACGCCTGCCAGATTTGCGGCGCGGTTGGATACCGGCAGGAAGGGCAGAATGTAATCTGCCGAAATTGCGGAGCGGCGATTTACATCCCGTCGATTGGACAATCGGGCGGGTGCAATCCGATCGCCGTGAAATCGCGAGTGGAAAAGGGAGAAGTGGTGGTCGACCTTTCGGCGCTGATGGACGCGGCCTCGACAATTCACGCCAAATAGAATGTTTGCCCGCCTCGTAGGTGAATCCTTCGTTCGCAATCCGCGCCGCAAAGTGCTCACGGCTGCAGCGCTCGTCGTCGGCATGGCTGTTGCGACGGCCACTCTCACGATTGCGCTCGATGCCGGCGACCGGCTGGCGCGCGAATTTCGCAGTCTCGGTGCGAACCTGCTTGTGAGGCCGCAATCGGACACTCTGCCGGTGGAAATCGGCGGCGTGGATTATCGCCCCGTGGACGAAGGTGCATATCTGCAAGAGGCCGATCTCGGCAAGTTGAAAATGATTTTCTGGCGGCACAATATTCTCGGATTCACGCCCTTTCTCGACGTGCCGGCAGTCCTGGACGGTTCGAATCCGCCTGTCGAAACCACGGTGATTGGAACGTGGTACGAACACGAGGTGCCTGTTTCCGACGGGACGCGCTTTCGCACAGGGCTTAAAACCACTCATCCTTCCTGGAAGATCACGGGCAAATGGTTTGCGGATAATGCAAAGGAATGCGTGGTAGGAACCGATCTTGCGGCAGCGCATCCAGATGCAATTCAGGTCGGGAAGACGATCGAAATTGGTTCGTCGATAATCTCGCAGGTCAAGACTCCTCTTTTGGTGACCGG
>Ga0209693_10000905_pt1 | contig 12285 bp, 12 predicted proteins | sample HubBroMetageWRM3_FD_188345 | JGI IMG/M metagenome (GOLD analysis project Ga0209693, IMG submission 188345) | Warmed soil microbial communities from the Hubbard Brook experimental Forest, New Hampshire - Hubbard Brook CCASE Soil Metagenome WRM 3... | ecosystem: Environmental > Terrestrial > Soil...
TGCGATCACGGACGGAGGGGCTAAGGAGATCGACGGCACGTTCGGAACGCTGGAGCCGCTGATCACGGCGGGGGCGCCGGAAGGATCTCGGTACCAGATGGTCGGCGACGACCTTGGCCGGATCGAGCTGCCGGACGGGGCGCCCCCACCCGCGGTCGGGGACAGGGTCACGCTCATCCCGCCGCATGCTTGGCAGACCGTGCCGCTTTATCCGGTATTCCATTGCGTCTCAGGAGACACGCTGGTCGACATCTGGCCCGTTGACGCCCAGATGAACTGGTAGGCCGACGGCCTGTCCGAGCCGCCGGGTCATCAACGTCCGTATGACTACGTGCCGCGCAACGGGCCTGACGCCCGCGTCCAGGTCATCACGAGGAATCTGCGACCGTTTTGTGGTCTCACCCCGGCTGGCCGATCTGGCCTGATCCGGCATCCCCGGTGCGCCCGAGCAGGGCGCGCATCGGGTTCGTGCGGGTAATCGCGGCAATGTGCGACGTCGTCATTCCCTTCGCTGCGAACAGCGGAATCACGTGCTCAAGAACGTGTGTGAAACCTTCACCGCCGTACCGGGCGAGGTTTGTCTTGTGGCAGATGTCTTGTGCAATGAGCACCTGATCCAGGTGGCCGTGCGAGATCAGATCGAGAATGAAGTCGGCTCGGACTGCATCGTTCGGTATGTAGACCCCGGGTGCGAGAGAGTAGTAGCTGGACTCTTGGCCGAAGAGGTCGAATTCGACGAAGCATCCGCTGGCGGCGAGGTCGAGTATTGACGATCTCTCCGTAAGGGTGCGCTCGACGTGACCCATGATGATGGCCTGCGGCGGCACACCGTGCCGGTCCAGCCGGCGCAGGACGTCGGACGGCGAGTTTGGGTCGCGACCCGGGTGTACCGAGATCGTGGCGCCAGTCGCAAGGTGTGCCTGGGCAGCCGCCTCCAAGACCACCAGCTCCGCGGGAGCTGGTGGCCATGACATCCCTATCTCACCGATGATCCCGGCACGGATTCCCGTGTCGCCGACGCCGACGGTGAGGTCGCGGACGATCTCCTCGGTCACGGATTCGAGATCGGCAGCGGCCAGCTCGCGCGGATGGTAATCCACGTAGTAGTAGCCGCACCCCATCACGATGTGGACGCCGGTGGCACGAGAAATCTCGGCAAGGGCTGTTGGGTCGCGACCGAGGCCGACGCTGGTGACGTCCACGATCGTTCCGCCGCCCGCGTCCCGGTACGCCGTCAGTTCCTCGATTGCTACATCTGTGTCGGTCAGCCGCAGATCGTCGCGGCTGTGGTGACGACGCGACCAGTAGTAATTCTCGAGCCGGAGCGGCTCGAGGTAGCGGGGCGCGTCGGCGTCGCTGGCCGACGCGGGTACGCCTTTCCAGAGGTCGATGACCATGTGTTCGTGCATCTGCACGTGACCGAGCCGGTCAGGTGCGATGTCTCCGAGGACCGTCCGTACCGATCCACGCATGTGGCCGCCCCTCCCTATTCGGCGAACGCGCGCCGGATGTTGGCCGAGGTAAGGCAGGCGATCTCGTCGGCGTTCAATCCGGCCTTGCGCAGTCGCGGCAGGAAATCTCGTACAAGGAATGCGTAACCATGGCCACCAGTGGCGTGCAGGTGCGATCGGAGACAAACGTCATGGGACAATAGGACCTGCGTCAGGTAGCCCGCGCGCACGAGTGACATCACCCACTCGACGCGCACCTGTGAGTCGTATTCAGACTCCCCGCGTATGGTGTCGAACTCCACGAAGGCGCCCCGCTGTGCGACTGCCAGGTGATAGTCGGGAATCGGCACCATGTCACAGTGCCCGATGATTACCTTCGCCGGCTCGACCCCCTCGGCCTCAAGGATGTCGAGTTGGTCGGTTCCGACCGGCCAGCGGGCGGCGTGCGTAGTAATCGGCATGCCGGTCCGGACGTGGGCACGCCCGGCGGCCCGGAACGATCGTTCCTCCGCTGCCGAGATAAATTTCTTATCTGAGCCAATCTCGCCGATAATTCCAGACCGAACTGACGTGCCACCGACGCCCTCGGTAATGTCACGCACGATCTCGTCGGCGAGGCGGTCGGCGGACGTGCGGTCGATGTATGCCTGCTCGAGATAGGGGTCTCGGTAATACCCGGAGCCCATGACGATGTTGAGCCCGAGGGACTGCGACATCCGTCGCAGTCCTTCGGCGTCACGGCCGATGTCATCGCTGGTGCAGTCGATCAGCGTGCGGCCGCCAGCCTGTACGAATTCGGACAGCTCAGCGCGCAGCAAGGCCTCGTCATTCAGCAGGCCGTCGCCACGGTACTCGCGGACAAGGTTGATGAAAACATGCTCGTGAGGCAGGGTTAGCCCAAGCTCATCGAGCGCGATCGGTCCTGTCACTGTCTGAATCACCGGCGCACCTTCTTGAGGTTTCAGGTCCTTTAAGCGAGAGGCCACGGCGTTTCAGCTGGGGCCAAAGGCTGCGGCGGAAAGAGCGTCGATCACGCTGTCCCGTGTTCCCAGCTCGACGATCTGTGCTCGCTCGGCCCGGGTCCGGAACGTGACAAAGGTCCCGCCGGCCCGGCCGGGCACGCTGCGCACGATCCCGCTCTCGGCCAGCATGGCCAGCACCTGCCGCAGCGTAGACCGCTTACCGACAGCCGGGAGGCCAGCTCGCGCTCGGTGCCGAGCCGGTCGTCCGGCCGCAGAGTGCCCAAGGAGATCACGTCCAGCAACCGGTGCCTGGCGTCTTCGACCAGCCTCCGGTCCGACACAGCGCGCGGTTGCGGCTGAGTGCGCAGCGAGTCCGCAGGGCTGCTGGAGACTCCGCCCAGGATGCCGCTGCCAGCCTCACTTGCGGGCTCGCGCGTGCCTTCGGCCGTCATCTGTCCGACTCCTATGTTCCAGCTGCTCGGAGACCTGCTGGCCGCAGTCGATCCCAGGACTGACCGGTCATGCAGCCCTCCGATTGCGAGGCACAAGACCGCGCTGGCCGGTTGGGCTCGATGCTACCCACGCAGCCGGACGAGGGGATCGACGCCTCCATGGGCCGCCCCGCCGCGGGTTGCACCTGGGCGCTGATTCCGGTGATCGGCACCCCGCGTCGCTGCGTCGCTATTCATACAGACCAAATTGTGTATCGGTCCGACCTAATGTCTTAGAGCATCTTTTTTATCGACGAGTAGCAACCAAACGTCTTGTTACTGAACTATTCGGTATGTTACAGTTCGGGCTCTGGTGGGGCACCAAAAGCATGTCGGCGTACCACGCAGACCCCCGGTGACCTGGGCATACGCAGTCCCACGCAGCGCGTGCGGCATGGCGAGGAGGGGACATGATCGTCATGATGGGTCGCACCACAGATGGGTCTGTAGCGCTTAATCATCCCAAATCCGGACCGGCCAGAACCGCGAGTCAGGTCCATCCCTCCGTGCGGTCTCAGCCGTGCAGACAGCCTCAGCCGCCGGCCGCTCTGGCCGTTACGCCGCCGGGCTGCTGCGAACGCACAGCTCGAAGAAAACTTCCGCGGGCAGGCCGTACTTAAGGAAAGGAAGGCAACGATTGGCAGCCACAGATGAGCGCATCGCCAGCCGTATCGAGAGCATGCGCGACGAGATCCTGACCACCACAGGCCGGCTGATCCAGATCGAGAGCGTCAACCCCCGATATCCCGGCACCGAGTACGCAGATTTGGTCGGCGGCGAGGGTGACGCCGCGCGGTTCATGGGCGCGATCTACAAGGAGATGGGCGGCGATCTCGATCTGGTCATCGTCGAGCCTGGCCGTGACAACGCGGTCGCGACCTTTGCCGGGACCGGGCAGGGGAGATCGCTCATCCTGAATGGCCATGTTGACGTCGTGCCGGTAGGCGAAACTGCTGACTGGGCAGATGGCTCGCCCTTCAGCGGGCGTCTTCAGGACGGCAAGATCTGGGGCCGCGGCGCCGCGGACCAGAAAGCGGGTGTCGTGGCGCAGGCGATGGCGCTGGCGGCAATACGCAGGGAAGGCATCAAGCTGCGGGGCGACGTCATCATCGAAGCGGTGGTCGGTGAAGAGGTCATGGACCACGAAACGGGCGTGTCGGCCACGATACGGCAGGGCTACCGGGCGGACGCAGCCATCGTGTCAGAACCCACGGCCCCTCCGCCCACTCTCAGCGTTGTTCCCACATCCCCGGGGCTGCTCTGGTTCACGGTGGCCGTGCGTGGCAAGGCGAGCCACTCCTCCGTCCGTGACGAGCTCATACGCGCGGGCGGCGGTGGCGCCAGCATCGCGGTGAACGCGATCGAGAAAGCCCTTGGGATTGTGCAGGCGCTGCAGCAACTCGAGCAGGAATGGGGCATCACGAAGCGGCATCCGCTGTTCCGTCCCGGGCACTTCACCATTCATCCCGGTGTCATCAGCGGCGGACCGCACGGCGTAAAAGTCCCGTTCATTATCTCACAGATATGCACGATCGAGTACGCGTGCTGGTACAACCCCGACGAAGACGTCGAAGCCGTAAAGGCGGAACTGGCAGAGCAGATCCACCGAGCCTGTCAGATGGACCCCTGGCTTCGCGAGAACCCGGCCGAAATCACCTGGAACCTGCACTGGGCGCCGTTCGTGACGAGCGTCGATGAGGAGATCGTCGGCACCGTCGCGCAGGCGCATCAGCATGCTAACGGAGGCACCGCTGAAGTCCGCGGTGGGTCGGTAGCGGGGTTCTGCGCGGTATGCGACGCGACCTTCCTCAGCCAGGCAGGAATCTCGACGGTCGTGTACGGGCCGGGCTCGATCCTGCAGGCTCACACGGCCAATGAATGGGTCGATGCCGAGGACATCATTAGGGCCACGAGAACATTTGCGCTGGCCACCCTCGACTGGTGTGGTGAGGGGTAGTCGTGGCAGGCTCTGCAGTCTTCTACCGCAGCCCGAACGATAACTACCCCAAGATGGTGCGAGGCAGCGGAAGGCGGCTGTGGGATGACGCGGGGGACTCGTATCTCGACCTGACCAGCGGATTCTCTGGCGCATCGGTCCTCGGATTCGGCCGCGAGGACTTGACGTCGGCCCTGGTGGAGCAGGCTGCGCTGCTTTCTTATGTCCATAACGCTCGCGTGACCAATGATCCGCAGGAACAGTTGGCCGGCGAACTCGTTGCGGCTGCCGGGCACGCCGGCCGCGTGATGTTCACCTCAGGTGGGTCGGAGGCAAACGAGGCTTCGCTGCGCATTGCCCGTCAGTACCACCTTGCCCGTGGCGATGCAGGCCGGTGGAAGGCGGTCTCGCTGACGCCGAGCTATCACGGAGCAACGATCGGGGCGCTGAGCCTGACCGGGCGCACGGCGCTAACCGATCCCTACGGGCCGACATTGCTGCCATGGCCCAAGGCGCAGTATCCGATCAGGTACCGCGGTCCGTTTGCCGGCCTTGACGACAGTACGCTCGCGAAGCGGGCGGCCGAGGAGGTCGCAGACGCCATCGAGCGCGCCGGACCCGAGTCGGTCAGCGCGGTCGTGGGGGAGCCGATTTCGCCGTCGGCGGGTACCGCCGTTCCACCACCCGGCTACTGGCCGCTGGTCCGGGAAATCTGCGACTCGTACGGCGTTCTGCTGATCGCGGACGAAATCATAACCGGCATCGGCAGGACCGGTGCATTTCGCTGCCTGGACCACTATGACACAACGGCCGATATGACTAACTTCGCCAAGGGCCTTGGAGCGGGATATTACCCAATCGCCGCCACCGTCGTCGCCGACAGGGTCACCGAGACCATCAGCGAAGCGAACCGCCGGATGCCGGAGGTGCACACGTTCAGCGGCAGCCCGTTGGGCTGCGCGGTCGGGCGGAAAGTCGTCGAGGCCGTCGTCGCCGAGGACCTGGTGGCGACGGCGCATCGCCTTGGCCAGGAGCTAGGGCAGATGTTGACGGACCGTCTGGGTCCACTTCCCTGGGTTGGCGACATCCGGGGCAAGGGCCTGATGTGGAGCATCGAGTACGTCCAGGACCGCGATACCCGCGAGCCCTTCCCGCCGAGCGCGGGACTGGCGGCGCTGCTGACCAAGGCCGCCTGGGGTCGCGGCTGCATCGTTTCGACCAATGCGTACAACGATCCAGTTGCTGAGCCTGGAGGCGGCCCGCCCCGCGGCCGGCTGGTGGGGGACTGCACCGTCCTGCTTCCGGCACTGACCTCTCAGCCCTCGGAACTGGAGCAGGGGGTTGAGGTCATACGGGCGGCAATCGAGGAAACGCTCCCGGCCGTCGCGGCTAGTTTGGAGGGCTAAATGGACACAGCTGACATGGCGGCGGTACGCCCGTCGGGCGAATTCAAAGATCGCAATAAGGCGATCGGCAGGGCGCGATCTTCGCGAGATCTTGGTCTTTCCTGGATAACGTCAAAAATAGGGAATTCGGGTAAGCCGCAATGCGATCCTGCCGCTACATACCGGCTGCCCTGGGCTCTGGCCGTGTCCGGTCGCAGGGAAGAGGCAGCAGCGGTACTTGCCTGGGCGAGCCGTGAGATCCTGACCGCCGACGGTGACATGGCACCGGGTTCCCTGCGTACCAAGTTCACGTCGATGGCGGCGTCGTACCCGCTTGCGATCCTGGCCGTCGGAGCCTGGCACCTGGACCGGTATGACCTGGCCAACAAGATCATGGACGCGCTGGTCGGTTACCAGAATCAGGGGTCCGGCGGTGCTTACTCACAGACCCCGGAGGCGCGCGGGAGCCAGCCATTCGAGGACCTGTATCCCACTGCGCAGCTTGGGCTGGCCGGCCTGTGCACCGGCCGCCTCAGTGTCGCGGCAGGGGCTTACCGGTGGATCACGAACCTGTGGGACGCGCAGCCTGACCTACCGGGCAGGCTATTTACACGAATGAGCCGCGGTCAGCTGGTTACGGATGCAGCCGACGATGCGATGAGTCGCTTTCACATGGTTACGGACCTGGGTGGGGCCCGGCAGGCCTTTTACAATCCCGGCATCGCTGCCGCCTTCCTTGGCCGCTACTACCTTGCAACCGGTGACCACGAGGCGCTCGTGGCGGCCAGCCGATTCCTGAGCCTGTCGGCAGCCGGCGGCCCGGAGCAGTTCAACTACCAGGAATCCCGGCAGATCTGCAAGTTCGGCTGGGGCTCGGCGGTGCTGACCGAGGCAGATCCGGGCAACGCCTCTTATGAGAGCTACACCCTGAGAATGACGCAATGGTTTGTGGAGTCCCAGGAAGCAGATGGAAGATGGCACAACTCGCCATTCCTCGATCCGGGGCCGACTGAGGCTGGCGACATGGCTGTCACGACTGAGTTTGTTTTGCATCTCTCAACGATCCTGGCGGCGTTGTCAGGAAAGGCTGCCGCTGAATTTAAGGCAGCCGCCTAGCCACCACCAAGGCGCGTGAGCGCCCACACAGGGAGTTTTGTCCTGAGCAGTTTGAATTTACCGGCGCTGAACAAGCGCGAGAAGAGGAGCACCGATGACGAGGCGGGGAGATATTAGTGCAGTAGTGCGATCGGCGACGGACCAGGCGGCAGGCGACATGAGCGGCCAACCCTCGCGGCGTGCGATGCTCCGCTATGCAGGCCTGGCGGGCGCGTCACTCTTCATGGGCAGCACGATGCTGGAGGCCTGCTCATCGAGCGCCCCCGGCAGTTCAGGCGCAAGCACCGGGAAACTGGTGGGCGGGACCCTGAGGTACGGTGTCCTGGGCTCCATCGTCGACACCCTGAACCCCATTCTCACGGTCGATGTACCGGAGCTTCACTACCTCATGTATGACCGGCTCACGTACTTCAATGCCAAGCTGGGCGTGGTACTCGGGATGGCCCAGAGCCGCGACGTGGACGAGGCGAGCGGAACTGTCACGTATAAGCTCCGTCCTGGCCAAAGGTTTACTGACGGAAAACCCGTCTCAGCATCAGATGTCGCGTTCACTTTCCAACTGGCGAAGCGGCTTGACCAAGGATTCGCCTCCTTCTACCTGAACGACTTCGTGTCGGCCACGGCGGCCGACTCCAGTACCGTCGTGGTGAAGTTCACGGCCATTCCCGCGCTCGACCCAGGTGTGCTGCTTCCGATTCTGCCGCAGCACCTTTGGGAGGGAATGTCAACTGCGGAAGTGGAGAAGTTCCCGAATTCCAAGCCAGTAGGGTCGGGCCCATTTATTTTTCAACAGTACACTCCGAACCAGAACATTACCCTGAAGCGTAATCCCCACTGGTGGGGCTGGAAGTCGTATCCGGGGACCTTGCAGACCGTCGTCTTCACGTCCTTCCAGAATGCAGAGACAATGGCCGAGGCGCTAGTGAGTTCCCAACTCGACGTGACGACAGACCTGCCGCCAACCGTATGGAAGAGTCTCCAGGGCAAGCCTTCCATCAGCGCCCCGCAGTACCCATCACTGCTGTTCGACCACCTCGGGATGAACGTATACGCGGACCCGAAGGATCCGAGTAAGCCCAACCCGAAGTCGAAGGGCAATCCGCTGCTTCTCGACGTTCGGGTAAGACAAGCAGTGAACCTGGCTATCGATAAGACACCTCTTGTGAAGGTCGCTCTGGAGGGCACTGGGCAGCCCGGCTCCCTGATCCTGATGCCGGCCATGTTGGGCTTCTTTGAGGTGCCAGCAGCAAACTCGCTCAACTATGACCCAGCACGCGCGAATTCCATCCTGGACGCGGCAGGCTACAAAATGGGCAGCTCAGGAATCCGCGAGGCGCCCAACGGAGCCAAGCTGTCGTTCCGGCTGGTCGCATCTACCGTAGACACGGTCCTGGCAGATCTTGGTCAGCTTGTCATACCGATGCTGAAGAAAGTCGGGATCGGCATTAGCCAGTTCACCACCGTCGAGGACGCCACCCTCGCGAATCTGGTCTTCTCCGAGGCCAACTGGGACATGTACATCTGGACATGGCAGTCCAATCCCGACCCCACATTCATGCTGAGTGTTCCTCTGACCAACTCCATAGGCAGCCTCAACGATACCTACTTCTCGGATCCCAAATACAACGCTCTGGTCGCCGCCGAGGCAAGTCAGCCGGATCAGGCGAAACGTGAACAGCTAATTAGAGAGGCTGCGTTGTACTACTACGAGCACGCCGCCTATTGCGTCCTGGTTTACCCGAACCGTCTTCAGGCACATCGGACGGACACCCTTTCGGGCTGGCAGAACGTGAAGAATGGCGTGGTCGAAAACTGGACAATCGAGTCATATCTTACGGTAGGGGGGCACTGACCTTGGGCGGCAGTCGCGGACACGCGAGGCTTGCCGCTTCGCGGACCCGTCAAGGCCGCCCGGGTGGGATCTTATGAGGACGGGATCGCTCAAATCCATCGTGGCCAAGAGGCTGCTGCAACTCGCGATCACGCTCGTAGTCGTCGCCACCATAAACTTCTGGCTGTTCCGGGTGCTCCCCGGAAGTCCTCTTCTGGAAATCACCAGAGAAGGCCGGCTCTCGCCCGCCGCTGTTCGCGAGCTGTCAAAATCCTTTGGCCTGAACCGCAGCGTTGGTTATCAGTACTTTGATTACCTCACGCATATCTTTGCATTCAATACAGGCTTGTCGTACTCTAGCCAGGAGCCCGTAACCAGCCTGCTGTTCCCCGCTCTGGTTCACACGTTGATACTTGTCGCGGCGGCCGAATTCCTGATCGCCGTGTTCGGCATATGGTTCGGCGTGAGGGCAGGCGCCAAGCCGGGTTCGTTCCTTGACAACACCATCGTGACGAGCGCACTGGGTCTCTGGAGTCTGCCGACCTTTTGGGCCGCCATGCTGCTGCAGTTGCTTTTCGCGGTGCTCCTGCCGATATTTCCCATCTTCGGCATGCAGTCGACTTCCAGCCAGGGCAGCAGCGCAGGTCACATTGCAGATATCTTCATGCATCTTGTGCTGCCAGCGGTCAGCTTGGCCATCGTCTCGTATGGCCAAGTCGTGTTGATACTCCGGAACTCGATGACCGAAATCGTGGGTGAGGGATTTGTCCTCGGGGTCAGGGCAAAGGGGGTGCGTGAGCGGAAGGTCCTGTGGGGCCACGTGGTGCCAAACGCATTCCTGCCCACGCTGACCGTTCTGGTGCTATCCGCTCAGTTCCTGCTGGCAGGCACCATCCAGGTCGAGGTCGTGTTCTCCTGGCCCGGCCTCGGTCTCTTGATGGTCCAGGCCGTCAACACCCGGGACCTGCCGGTCCTGGAGGCAGCATTTTTCCTGATCGCGGTGGTGGTAGTGGCACTGAACCTGGTCGCTGACCTCCTGTACGCGTGGATTGATCCGCGAATCCGGTTCCGTTGAGAGGAGACGGTCGTGGCTGGCATAGTTGCAGTCGCCCCGGCGGAGGGTCAGCTGACCGTGAGGCCTGCCGCTGCGTGGAGACAGCTGTTGCGGAACCCAAGAGGCGCGGTAGGGCTGGCTGGCCTGGTCTGGTTTGTCGGGCTTGCCATCGTGGGCGCGATTCTTTACAAGAACCCGCTGCCGACGGGTACGACGAGCAACTCGGTCTTCCTCCCCCCGTCCGGAACGTACTGGCTGGGCACCGATCAACTGGGCCGCAATGTTTTTGACGAGATCTTGCTCGGCGCCCAGGTTTCGGTGATCGTCGGGTTCTCGGCGACCGCACTCGCGACTACCCTGGGCGCGGCAATCGGCGTGATCAGCGGGTACTTCTCGGGCCCAGTGGATTCGGTGCTAATGCGCGGCACCGACGTGGCGCTGGCTCTTCCAGCGTTGCCGCTGATGGTAGTCCTTGCCGCGATCTTGCCCCGTGGGCTGCTGACGGTCATCGGCGTGATCGCGGTCACGAGCTGGCCTGGGCCGGCGCGGATCATCCGGGCCGGTGTCCTAAGCGAGCGAGAGCGAACCTACATACTTCGGGAACGGGCCGTCGGATGCGGTGAGTGGCGCATCGTCTGGCGTTATATCCTGCCCGCCGTTATGCCCCTGATCCTGGCGAATGCGGCGCTCCTAACCGCCGTGGCCGTGCTGAACCAGGCGGTCCTCGCGTTCCTCGGCCTCGGCGACCCAACCCACGCTTCCTGGGGAAACCTGCTCCAGGGCGCATTCGACGGTGGCGCCATGCTGCAGGGTGCCTGGTGGGTCATCGTGCCGCCCGGCCTGTGCATCGTTGCGTTGGTTCTGTCTTTCACCTTGCTCTCCAACGCGCTGAGCGATGTACTCAACCCCCGATTGAAAGCGTCATGACGATGACGCTCCTGTCCGTCGACGGCCTGTCCGTCCAGTACCGGCAAGGCCGCCAGCGTCTGCAGGCGCTCGACCGGGCCAGCTTTGAGGTCAGCGAGGGATCCCGCCTTGGCGTGCTGGGCGAGAGTGGCTCGGGGAAGAGCACGCTGGCCCTGGCGATTCCCGGGCTGTTGCCGCCGAACGCTGAGGTGACCGCGGGGACAGTCATGTTCGACGGACGATCCCTCACCGGGGCCTCCGCCAAAGAGCTGGAGCAGGTTCGCGGGCGCGATATCGGCATGGTCTTTCAGGCCGCGATGAACTCGCTGGATCCTCTGCGGCCAGTCATCAGCCAGGTGATGGAGGCGCTGATGGCCCATCCCGGGGTTGTGGAGAACAGGGCGGCGGCCAGGAAGCGGGCGGCAGAGTTTCTCCGCATGGTGGACATCCGCGACCAATACCACAGCATGTACCCGCACGAGTACTCCGGCGGAATGCGTCAGCGGGTTGCCATTGCCATGTCACTGGCAGGTGGGCCACGGCTGCTCATCGCCGACGAGCCGGTGACAGCCCTAGACGTCATTACGCAGTTCCAGATCCTCGGCCTGCTAGACCGGCTGAAGCAGGAGTTGGGCTTGGCCTTGATATTCGTGAGCCATGATCTGGGGGTCATCGCGAGTATTTGTGATGAGGCCATCGTGATGTACGCCGGACGGATCGTTGAGCGAGGCACGGTCCATGAGGTGCTCCATCAGCCCAAGCACCCGTACACCGAGATGCTGGTTCAGGCGATGCCCAGGCTGACCAGTACCCGCGGCGAGTTCTTCGGTATCCCTGGTTCGCCGCCCAGCCTGTCGTCCCTGCCGCCCGGCTGCCCCTTCCATCCCAGGTGCCCTGCCGTGCTGGCCAAGTGCTCGGCTGAGGAGCCGGAGGACACGGTTCTGGGTCCAGGACGCGCCGCAAGGTGCCATGTTGTCGCGGCGGGAGTCAGGTCATGACCAGCGTTGTGGCGGCTCCCGGGCCCATCATCAGAGCCCGAGATCTGGCCGTCGAATTCGAGCGGCGCGGCGGACGGAGACGCGGCGATCCCCTCCGTGCTGTCGACGAGGTAAGTCTCGACGTCGGGAAAGGGGAGACGCTGTGCATCGTCGGC
>Ga0209693_10000906_pt1 | contig 12280 bp, 13 predicted proteins | sample HubBroMetageWRM3_FD_188345 | JGI IMG/M metagenome (GOLD analysis project Ga0209693, IMG submission 188345) | Warmed soil microbial communities from the Hubbard Brook experimental Forest, New Hampshire - Hubbard Brook CCASE Soil Metagenome WRM 3... | ecosystem: Environmental > Terrestrial > Soil...
CTGATGCTCGACGTGCACCATAAGGGCCGGGCGGTCGTCGCCGCCGGCGCCCGCGAATCGATGGAGCACAACGTCGAGGTCCTGCACGGCTACGGCCTGTGGGCCACCGTTTCCTCGGACTCCTGACCCAGGAAACCTTTTAATAATGGATGCTTTCCGCCGGTCAAGCGGGGGCGTGCGGACGAACTTCGACGCTCCCGAGGCCTCCCTGCTCCGCAGCCTGATCGAGCAGGTCATGTCGCTGCTGGATGAGGCTTCCGATGACCGCACCGACCCGGCCTTCGAGCCCGACGCCGCCACTACGGGGCAGGTCAGCCCGGGCCGGGACCCCGGTCCCGGGCACCCGGACGAGATCTCGGACGCCAGCATCGCCGACGTACCCGGCGCGGCCGAGCTGGACGCGATGCTCGGCTTCAGCCCGCGGACCCGGGCCCCGCTCGATCCGGCGCTGGCCCGGCTGCTGCCGGACGCCTACCGCGACGACCCGGACGCGGCGGGAGAGTTCCGCCGCTACACCGAGCAGTCCCTGCGCTCGGCCAAGCAGGAGGTCGCGCAGACCGTGCTCGACACCCTGCCCGCGGACGGCGGCCCGGTGAAGCTGTCCCGGGATCAGGCCCAGGCCTGGCTGCGGGCCCTGAACGACGTCCGGCTGGCTCTCGGGACCCGCCTTGGTGTCACCGATGACTTCGATGAGCAGGTGGCGGGCATGGGACCCGAGGACCCGCGTGCCGCGTACGTCGGGGTGTACCAGTGGCTGGCGTTCTTGCAGGAGACCCTCGTCCAGGCGCTGTCCCGGTAGCGGCGGGCTACGCTCGCGTTCATGCTGACGTTGCCGGGCGAGCTGCGCGCCGCCATCATCGCGCACGCGAGGGCCGACCATCCTGACGAAGCCTGTGGGGTGATCGCCGGACCCGCGGGCAGCGATCACCCGCAGCGATTCATCCCGATGACCAACGCCGAGCGCTCGCCGACGTTCTACCGGTTCGACTCGATGGAGCAGCTGCGGATCTGGCGCGAGATGGACGACGCCGACGAGGAGCCCGTGGTCATCTACCACTCGCACACCGCGACGGAGGCCTACCCGTCCCGAACCGACATCTCCTACGCCAGCGAGCCTCAGGCACACTATGTGCTGGTGTCCACGCGTGACCCTGGCGAGGTCGAGTTCCGCTCGTTCCGCATCGTTGACGGGGTCGTTACCGAGGAGGAGGTGCGCGATCCGGTGGACGCATCCCCGGAATGATCCGGGCTGGCTGCCGGTTGCACCGCACGAATTCTCCGTCCGCCAACCCGCACGATCTGGAGTGCTATCCATGGCCATCGAGGTACGGATCCCGACCATCCTGCGCAACTACACCGGCGGCGCAAAGTCGGTCGAGGGCTCCGGCGACACGCTGGCTGGCCTGATCGCCGACCTCGACGGGCGTTACGGCGGGCTGCGGGAACGGCTCGTCGACGATTCCGGCCTGCGCCGGTTCGTGAACGTCTACCTCAACGACGAGGACGTGCGCTTTCTCGGCGGGCTCGAGGCCCCGGTCAAGGACGGTGACACGGTGACCGTGCTCCCGGCCGTGGCCGGCGGGGCGCGCTGAGCGGTCGCCGCCAGGCTGCTGACGGACAGACCCATGCGCTACGACTCGCTGCTTGACTCGCTCGGCAGGACCCCGCTGGTCGGGCTGCCGCGGCTGTCGCCCACGCCATCGACGCGGCTGTGGGCCAAGCTCGAGGACCGTAACCCCACCGGTTCGGTGAAGGACCGCGCGGCGTTCTACATGGTCGCGCAAGCGGAGAAGGACGGACTGCTGAAGCCGGGGTTCACGCTGCTGGAGCCCACCTCGGGGAACACCGGGATCTCGCTGGCGATGGTGGCGAAGCTGCGCGGCTACCGGCTGATCTGCGTGATGCCGGAGAACACGTCGGCCGAGCGCAGGCAGTTGCTCGAGATGTACGGCGCCGAGATCATCTCCTCGCCAGCGGCGGGCGGGTCCAACGAGGCGGTCCGGGTTGCGAAGCAGCTTGCGGCGGAGAACCCCGACTGGGTGATGCTCTACCAGTACGGCAACGAGGCCAACGCGCTGGCGCACTACGAAACCACCGGGCCGGAGATCCTGGAGGACCTGCCGTCGATCACGCATTTCGTCGCCGGGCTCGGCACCACGGGGACCCTGATGGGGACCGGCCGTTACCTGCGCGAGCGCGTGCCGGGGGTCCAGATCGTCGCGGCCGAGCCCCGTTACGGTGAGCTCGTCTACGGGCTGCGCAACATCGACGAGGGCTTTGTGCCGGAGCTGTACGACGAGTCGGTGCTGACCTCGCGGTTCTCGGTGTCCTCGGCCGACGCGCTGCGCCGGACCAGGGAACTGCTGGACCTCGAGGGGGTGTTCGCCGGGATCTCCTCCGGAGCCGCGCTGCACGCCGGGCTGGCGATGGCGCAGAAGGCCGCCGCGGCCGGCCAGGAAGCCGACGTCGCAGTCATGATCGCCGACGGCGGCTGGCGCTACCTGTCGACGGGCGCTTACACCGGGACGCTAGAAGAGGCCGAGGCCAGGCTGGAAGGCCAGCTGTGGGCCTGACGGTTCAGACGGGAGGCGAAGCTTCCCGAGAAAGCAAGCGCATAAGCGTTTTCGACGAGGCAACGGCGGTCCGGCCGGCCGGCCCGGGACGGTACCAGGTAAGGCCCGACGAGAGGTTCGCGATCGTGGCCCCGGGCAATGCCACGCCGTCCGCGGTGAACGGCGGGGTGATGGTGGCGACGATGCTGCGCGCCGTGCTCGACAGCTCACCGCTCCCGTATCCCGTGGCGACCAGCGCGCACTTCCTGCGGGTCCCGCTGCTCGAGCCCGGCGAGGTCGAGGTGACCTGGCTGAAGCAGGGCAAGACGGCGGCGACGGCTCGTGCCGCGCTGGTGCAGGACTCGCAGATCGTCCTTGACGTGACCGTGACCACCGGGAGCCTGCCCGCCGAGCTTCCGCCCACCGGGCCCCCATCCACCCATCCCGTGGAAAACGGCGATCTCCACTGGACCGGCGAGCCGCCGGAACTGCCGCCGATCGAGGAGTGCGTCAACCTGGGCCCGTGGCGGGGCACGGTCGGCACCGATGGGGTCGCGGGTTACGCCGCCCAGGTGGACCTGCGCATGGATCCGGCCACGGCCGGCTGGCGCCGCGGCGAGCCGTCCGGCATCCCGGAAATGCGCGGATACTTCTGCCTGCGCGAGCAGCGGGACCCGGATGCCTACCTGCTCGCCGTCGCCGTTGACGCGCTGCCGCCGGTGGTGTTCGGCCTCGGCGCCCTTGGCTGGGCACCGACCGTGGAGCTCACCTGGCACATGCGGGCGGTGCCCGCGCCAGGGCCGCTGCAGGTGGCCGCGCGATGCCGGCACGTCAGCGGCGGCTGGTTCGACGGGGAAGCCGAGGTGTGGGACGCGGCGGGCAGGCTGGTCGCTCAGGGCCGCCAGCTCGCCCGGGTGGGCCGTAGCACGCGACGGCCCGGGCCGTCTTGAGCCTCAGCCGGGTGGGCCGCAGCCGCTCACGCAGCCAGGCGTGACGGCGTGACGGTCAGGGCACGCTCTTGATCTTCCAGACCAGCACCGAGCCGATGACCGCGACGACCGCGGTGCCGGCGAACAGCGTCGGGTAACCACCCAGCGACACCAGCGGCGCGGCGATCAGCGCCCCGATGGCCGACGGGCAGACCAGCGCGATGTTGATGATCCCGAGGTCCTTGGCCCGGTCGCTGGCCGCCGGCAGCACCTGGGTGATCAGCGCCTGGTCCACGGCCAGGTAGCAGCCGAAGCCGATGCCGAACGCCGCCGCGGCGGCGATCGACGCGGTCCAGGTCTCCACGAACGTGAGCAGCAGCGCGGCCGCGGCGATCACGATCCCGGAGATCAGCACCATCGTCTTCCTGCGGCCGAGCCGGTCGGAGATCATCCCGCCGACGATGGCGGTGAGCACCACGCCGGCCGTGTAGATCACGATCAGAATCAGCAGCCCGTCGGCGGCGTCCTGACCGGGGAAGAGCTTGGCGTAGTGGATCTTGTCCCGGAGGAAGTACAGCAGATACAGGGTTCCCATCGCGATCGCCAGCGACATCAGGAACCTGGTGAACCAGGCCCAGGCGAAGTCCGGGTACTCCCGGGGGCTGATCCAGTACGAGCGCCCCAGCTGCCGCCAGGAGAACGGCCTGCTGTGCGCCGCCGCCAGCGGGTAGTCGGGCGTGAGCAGCACGAACGGCAGCACCAGCACGGCCATCGCCACTGCGAGCACCACGTAGCCGCTGGTCAGCCCCGTGAACACGGCCACCACCAGGATCGTGCCGACCACCAGGCCGAGGGCCTGGGGCATCCCGACCCAGCCCGCAACCGTGGCCCGCTGCCGCACCGGGACGTGATCAGGGATCGCGGCGCTCAGGCTCGCGAACTCGCCGTTCTGGAATGCGCTGAACAGCACCCACAGCAGCGTCACGCCGAGGACCGTCCGCATCTGCGACAGCGCGACCAGGCACACGGCGGCCAGCACCGCCATGCCCAGCGTCCAGCGATGCCGCCGGCCGGTCATCCGGCCGAACGCGAACCGGCTGGTGGTGTTGTCGGACAGGGCCCCGGCGATCGGCGTGGCGATGCCGGACGCGATCGCGCCGAAGCCGGACACCACGGCCAGGGCAACGATCTTGCCGTGCGGGTCGATGTCCTGAAGCTGGGTGGGCAGCAGGACCTGCAGCGGGGTGTAGGACGCCATCCACATGCCGAGGCTGGCCAGGCCGAGACCGGCGATCCAGCCGTTGCGCACGTGTATGGTCGGCTCGGCCAGGGCCGGGGAAGCCCCCTGAGCCTGATCGGTCGTCTGGTCGGCCATCACACCCTCCTGGTGGCGCACCCTGCAGGGATCATGCCGCGTTCACCGCCATATTGGTAGATGCTCAACCTGTGCGATTGACGATAGTCGGCTGCTCGGGCAGCTTCCCCGGGCCGGACAGCCCCGCTTCCTGCTACCTGGTTGAGGCCGACGGCTTCCGGCTGCTGGTTGATCTTGGCAGCGGCGCCCTCGGCGCGCTGCAGCGTTATGCCAGCCTTTACGAGATTGATGCGGTATGCGTCAGCCACCTGCACGCTGACCACTGCCTGGACCTGTGCGACTACTCGGTCGCGCGCAGGTTCCATCCGGACGGCCCGAAGCCGCGGCTGCCGGTCTACGCGCCGCCGCAGGCTGCGCTGCGGCTCGGCCTGGCGCTCGGGTCCGACCCGGTCGCCGACGCCCGGCCGGACGCCGATCCCTACCACGGGATCACCGAGCTGTTCAGCTTCACGACGATTACCCCGGGGGTCATGGAGATCGGCCCGCTGCGGGTGACGGCCGCGCACATGAACCACCCGGTGGAGACGTTCGGCTTCCGGCTCGAGCACCGGGGCAGGTCCCTGGCCTACTCGGCCGACACCGGCCCGTGCGATGCGCTCGTCGAGCTGGCCGCCGGCGCGGACGTGCTGCTCTGCGAGGCGTCGTTCGTCGAGCCCGCCGATGGCGACGCGGCGCCCCTGCCCGAGAACCTGCACCTCACCGGCCGGCAGGCGGGCCAGCACGCCGCGCGGGCCGGTGTGGGTCAGCTCGTGCTCACCCACCTGGTCCCGTGGAACGACGAGGACAGGACGCTGGATGAGGCCGGCCAGGCGTTTACCGGCGCGCTCTCCCTCGCCGCACCAGGAATCGGCTTCGTGCTCGACTGAGCACGGGCCGTGACGTTCAGGCTGTCATACACTCCTCTGCCATGCGTGTACTCGTCACCGGCGGCGCCGGGTTCATCGGCTCACATCTCACCGACGCGCTCCTGGCCAGGGGCGACGAGGTGACCGTGGTCGACGACCTGTCCCGGGGCCGGCTCGCCCGCCTCGACGAGCAGGCCGCGCTGCACAAGCTGAGCATCACCGACGCGGGTGCGCTCGCCGCGCTGGTCGGCAGCGTCAGGCCCGAGCTGATCTGCCACCTCGCCGCGCAGATCGACGTCCGCGTCTCGGTGGTGGCCCCGGCGGACGATGCGCAGACCAACGTGGTCGGCACCGTGAACGTGCTCGAGGCGGCGCGCGCCGCTGACGCGCGGGTGCTGCTTTGCTCCACCGGCGGCGCGCTATACGGCAGGGACGCTCCGATCCCGTCGATGGAGGACGTGCTGCCGCTGCCCGAGTCGCCGTACGGCATCGCCAAGTACTGCGCCGAGCAGTACGTCAGCCTCTACAACCGGCTGCACGAGTGCAGGCACACGATCCTGCGGCTGGCCAACGTGTACGGCCCCCGCCAGGACCCGGCGGGCGAGTCCGGCGTGATCCCGATCTTCTGCGCCCGGGTGCTGGCCGGCGAGCGCCCGGTCATCTACGGCGACGGGGAGCAGACCCGCGACTACGTCTACATCGGCGACGCGGTCGGGGCGTTCCTGGCCGCCGCCGACCAGGGCCGGCCGGGGATCTGGAACTTCGGCACCGGGATCGAGACCAGTGTCCTGGACCTGGCGCGTCTCATCTCAGATGCCGCCGGCCGCGAGATCGACCCCGAGTTCGCGCCCGCGCGTCCCGGTGAGCTGCAGCGCAGCGCGCTCGCGGGGGAGCGCGCCGAGCGCGACCTGGGCTGGACGCCTGCGGTCTCGCTGGCCGACGGCGTGCGCAAGGTCTACCAGTGGATCGAGGCGGGAACGCCCGATCGGTCTGATTACTGATCGCCAAACTGCCGGGAGCCGAAGCCTCCGTTCTTGCTTTCTGGGTCCATAATGGATTGCAGGGGTACACCCATTGAAAGCGAAAGCGGAGATGGCAATTCAGCGGGGGATACACCGATGACCGCATTGCCCAGCGGCGCAGTGCATTACGGCCCCGAGGAGATCAGCCGCGCCCGTGCTGTTATCCGCTTAAGCCTGCTCTGCGCTATATTGTGGGCCGCAATCAACTGCGGGGCCGGGTGGTGGCTGCATAACGTCCGCCCGGATGGCGTGGCTATAGCGGGATTCGTCATGGCTGGGGTCTGGGCGTGGGCGCTGCACCGGATTTCGGGTGACCGGATGGCATCGGCGGCGGTGGCCTCCTACACGGTCTCCGGCCTCGTGCTCCTCGCGGTCATGGGGCTGTTAGTCCCGGAATTCTCACTGTTATTTACTTTCTCCACGTTTATCTTTCTGGCCTTTGGCGTCTCCCACATGAGCGGCCGCTCGTCCACCTGGGTGGTGGCGCTCACCATCGCGGTCGCCCTGATCCTGCTTGTACCGTCGCTGGCGCTCCGCTGGCGGGCCGGGGTGCCGGACGGCATCACCCGCTGGGTCAACCTGGCTGGCCTGCTGATGGTGCTGTCCGTCGACGCCACCATGTTCATCATGCTCCGCCGGACACTCGAAGCCCGGGGCCAGCGGCTCGTGGCCGCCGAGCGGGAGGCCGCCGAGATGCAGCGCAGGATCGCGCAGCAGGAGCGGCTGGAGAGCATCGGCAAGCTGGCCGGCGGGGTGGCCCACGATTTCAACAACATCCTCGCCATCATCCTCAACTACGCCGAGTTCGTGGCCGATGGCGTGGCCGACCGGCCCGAAGTGCTGGCTGACGTCGAGCAGGTGCAGAAGGCCGCCGAACGCGCGGCCGCGCTGACCCGCCAGCTCCTCATCTTCGGCCGGCGGGGTCTTGTGCACGGTGATGTGGTGGACATCAACCAGGTGATCGCGGACACCAGGGATCTCCTTCACTCGGCGCTCGGGCAGCACATTGAGCTGACCACCAAACTGGTCCCGGGCGTCAACCGGATACGGCTGGATAAGGGCCATATCGAGCAGATCCTGCTCAATCTCTCCGTCAACGCCCGCGACGTCATGCCGGACGGCGGCGCGTTGCTGATCGAGACATCGCAGCGGCAGTTCAACGACGAGGAAGGCAATGCCGTCACGCCGAAACCGGGCCGGTATGTGTGCCTCAGCGTGACCGATACCGGAACCGGATTTACGGATGAGGCGCGCAAGCACGTGTTCGAGCCTTTCTTCACGACCAAGCCGACCGGGCGCGGCACGGGCCTGGGGCTGGCCACCATCTACGGGATCGTGACGGACGCCGGAGGCGACGTCCAGCTGCATACCGAGGCCGGGGTGGGCACGACCGTGCGCGTGTACCTGCCGGAGGTGGCCGGTGATGTCTCCGTGGCCACGGCCGGCCCCGCCGCGCGCCCGGCCACGATCGATGGCGTGGCTCGCACGGTGCTGCTGGTCGAGGACGAGCCGCAGTTGCGCCAGATCACCGCCCGCACGCTCGAGCGTCACAACTACCGGGTCCGCGCGGTCGAGAACGCACAGGAGGCCTTGGCCGTGCTGCAAGAGGACACGCCGGTCGCGCTGCTGCTAACCGACGTGGTCATGCCCGGCATGTCCGGCCTGCAATTGGCCCAGCGAGCCGCTGACCTGCGGCCTCAGTTGCGCCTGCTGTTTATGTCCGGGTTTCCCCGCGACCTGTGGGAGCAGGGTGAAATAGACTCTGATCTGACAATTATCGAAAAACCTTTCGATGCTGCGCAGCTGTTGCGCAAGGTCTCCGAAGTCCTGAACCCGGACATCGAGGAAGTGACGTTGGCGTAATACCCGCGAGGTGCTGTCCAAGATATGAGCCTGGAACGTGACGTCGACCGCGAGTCCGGGCGACTCCGGCTGGTCCTGGCCACGGCCAGCCAGCACAAGCTGCACCGCAGCGCCCTGGCCGCGGAACGGGCCAAGCGTGGGCGGGGGGCGGGGGCGGTTACCCGCGCAGGGGCAGGTTGGCCGGGTCGAGGAGGCCGCGCTCGGACAGGAAGGAATACAGCGGGGTGGTCTTCGGGTAGTGACCCCAAAGGTGGTCACCCCCGGCCTGGCCGTCGATGCCGGCGCCGATCCCGCCCAGGAGCTGGCGGCGCACTGGGCTGAGCTGCTCGAACTCCGGGCTGGCGTGCAGCGCCTCCAGCTCGTCGCGGATCGCGATCCAGCGCAGCGTATAGCCGAAGAACACCACCTTGCGGGTGACCTGCGAGTAGTTGCCCGAACGGGCGTGCCACAGGCGCCGGTCAAAGAACACCGTGTCTCCCGGGTTCACGCAGACCTCGATCGCACCCCGCGGGTCGGGCCAGGCGATGTCACGCCGGGGCGGCCCGTCGATCCGGTTACGGGTGTGGCTGCCGGGCCAGACCTTGAAGTTGCCGCGGCCGGGCTGGGACACGTCCGACAGCCAGAATGCCAGCTTCACCGACAGCCGCGGCCGCGGCTCGGTCTCGATCTCGCGGTTCTGCCGTCCGCCATCTTGATGCCACTCATACCGGAACGGCTGCCGCTGCACGATCGGCGGATGCACGTCAAGGTGGGAATGGTAGATGTGAACGTTCCAGCCCAGCGCCGACCACACCAGGCTGAACGCCCGGGGATGGTCGATCAGCGCGATCACCTCGGGACAGCTCGCGACGGCGCTGAGCAGGTGCATGGCCCCGCCAGGCGCGACGCCGCCCGCCGCCCGCCGGGCCCGGTAAACCCGGTCGAGCGCGCCAGCGTAGAACTCGACCTCCGCCTCGCTCAGCACTCCCGGAACCACGAGGAACCCCTCGCGTTCGAACTCGGCGCGCTGCTGTGCCGTCATCGGCGTCACCACGTCGCCAGCCAGGCTGGTCATCAGATGCTCCTCGCGGGGATCGGGCTGGCCTGGCCTGTGCGCCGGGCCTGCTTTGTAGATATAAGACGTGTTATGCCGCTAATTCCTGAGTCTCGGTTCGGGGTAATCCCCGGGTACGCTGGCCCGCATGTCGCGACCAGACGGGCGCAGCCCCGATCAGCTGCGTGAGGTAAAGATCACCAGGGGCTGGCTCGATCACGCCGAGGGATCCGTGCTCGTGGAATTCGGCGGAACCCGCGTGCTCTGCGCGGCCAGCGTGGCCGAGGAGCTGCCGCGATGGCGCCGGGGGAGTGGGCTCGGCTGGGTCACCGCCGAGTACGCGATGCTGCCGCGGGCCACGAACACGCGCGGCGAGCGCGAGTCGGTCAAGGGCCGGCTCGGCGGCCGCACTATGGAGATCTCCCGCCTGGTCGGCAGGTCGCTTCGGGCCTGCGTGGACCCAAAGGCGCTGGGCGACAACACGATCACCATCGACTGCGACGTGCTGCAGGCCGACGGCGGCACCCGCACCGCCGCGATCACGGGCGGCTACGTGGCGCTGGCGGACGCGGTCTCGTGGCTGCGCGGCCGCAAGCGGACCAAGGGCGACCCGCTCGTCGCGTCGGTCGCCGCGGTCAGCGTGGGGATCGTGGCCGGGCAGCCCAGGCTGGACCTGTGCTACGAGGAGGACGTCGCCGCGGACACCGACATGAACGTGGTCTGCACCGGCGACGGCCGCTTCGTGGAGGTCCAGGGCACCGCGGAACGCGAGCCGTTCGGCCGCGAGCTGCTCGACGAGCTGCTCGGGCTGGCGGTCACCGGTTGCGCGGAGCTGACCAGGCTGCAGCGCGAGGCGCTGTCAAAGACATGAGCCTGGAACGTGACGCCGACCGCGAGTCCGGGCGACCCCGGCTGGTCCTGGCCACGGCCAACCAGCACAAGCTGCTCGAGCTGACCAGGATCCTCGAGGCTGGCCGGGTCGAGGTGGAGCTCGCCGGGCTCAGCGACTTCCCCGGGGCACCCGAGGTGGCCGAGACCGGAGCCACCTTCGACGAGAACGCGCTGCTCAAGGCCAGGGCGATAGCGGAGTTCACCGGCCTGCCGGCGGTCGCCGACGACTCGGGCCTCTGCGTCGACGCCCTGAACGGGATGCCGGGCGTGCTGTCGGCGCGCTGGTCTGGCCGGCACGGTGACGACGAGGCCAACCTGCGGCTGGTCCTCGGCCAGCTTTCCGACGTGCCCGACGAGCGGCGCGGAGCGCAGTTCGTCTGCTCGGCCGCACTGGTCCTGCCGTTGGGCAAGGAACACGTCAGCGAAGGCACCGTGTACGGGCGGCTGATCCACGAGCCGCGGGGGACCAACGGGTTCGGCTACGACCCGATCTTCGTCCCCGACGGCTCGGAGATGACCACGGCGGAGATGGACCCGGCCGCCAAGGACGCGATCAGCCACCGGGGCAGAGCGCTGCGCGCGCTCGCCCCGGTCATCGCCGCGATGGTGGGCTAGCGGCTCGTGGGCTAGCGGCTCGTGGGCTAGCGGCCCGTGGGCGAGCGGCCCGTGGGCGAGCGGCCCGGCGGCCTACAGCGACCCGGCGGGAATCAGGGCAACTCGGCGCCTCGGCGGCAGCTTGATGTTGACCGGCTGGTTGATCGCGGTGGTGTTCGTGGTCAGCGTGATCTGCTGCCCGCTGACCGACTCGGTGATGACGGTCCTGCGGACCTGGTGCTGGGCGTCGATCCAGTCGGAGAAGCGGATCGGGCCGGTGAGCTGCTTCAGCTCGGGCCCGAGCACCTTGCGCTGACTGGGCGAGAGCATGGCCAGCGCGGAGGCGGTCGTGTAGCTGCCCGTGTATTCGGTGGTCCGGACCCCGTCGATCGTGTGCGTCCCGAGCGAGCGCACGTTCTTTGACGCGGTCAGCATCTTGGCCTGCTGCTGGGGATTGTTGTTCTGCACGTTCTGCAGGAGCTGCGAGAAGACCGCGCCGGCGCTGCCCTTCAGCTCGGAGAACGGGATCTCCACCCAGGGCTTGCCAGCCTCCTTGGACAGCTCGGCCATCTTGAGGTACATGGCCTTGCTGGACACGATCTCCGTTATGTGCAGCGACTGGCCGCTGGCTTCGACGTTCGCTACAGCCTTGATCAGCAAGGCGGGCTTGTACTGAACCAGGATCGTGCTCGCGAGGGTCTGGCTGCCGTTGGTCTGCGCCGTGTACGACGCGGCCATCGTGTCGAGCTTCCCGGTCTGCTCGGCGGCCAGGAGGAGGGCGGTCCGCGGGCTGGTCGGCTTGGCCGACGCGCCGGTCGAGGACGCGGCGCCAGCGGAGCATCCGGCGACGAGCGCCAGGATCCCGGCGCAGAAAGCAACGGCGGCGACGCGCGCACGGCGGTCAGCCAAAGTAAAGGAGAGCCCGCTCATGACGGGAGATTAGCTGACATCCAGCGTGCGCTCAGCTTATACAGGGCAAATCGTTACATGCCGCCAAGATCGCTCGTGGTCAGCACGACAGCCTCGCTCGCACCATAGCTGGCCGGCCTGTGGTCGGCGCCCGGTAACGTTGGTGCGACCGGTACCGCCGGTACGGCCAGGCCGCCGTCAGCGAAGGAGCAGGAGCCCATGACCGACGAACGGCTGGCGCCCGGTGATCCGGCGCCCGACTTCACC
>Ga0209693_10000907_pt1 | contig 12280 bp, 10 predicted proteins | sample HubBroMetageWRM3_FD_188345 | JGI IMG/M metagenome (GOLD analysis project Ga0209693, IMG submission 188345) | Warmed soil microbial communities from the Hubbard Brook experimental Forest, New Hampshire - Hubbard Brook CCASE Soil Metagenome WRM 3... | ecosystem: Environmental > Terrestrial > Soil...
CTCCCGATCGGGTGACGCCGATATGGGCCAGCCCCACCCGTCCGAGGTCCTGGACAAGGGCCAGCGGCCCGGTGCGCAAGATCTCCAGGGTCGTCATTGGAGCTCTCCTTTCAGGCTCTTCGCACGCCTGCCGCTACGCGGCTCGGAACTGGACCCACATGCCCGGCGTCAGCAGCGCCGGATTCGGACGGTCGATATCCCACAGGACCACGTCGGTGTGGCCGATCAACTGCCATCCGCCGGGCGATCGACGCGGGTAGATTCCGGTGAATTCGCCGGCCAGGCCCACCGCACCGGCCGGGACAGAGGACCGCGGCTCCGACCGCCGAGGTACGGCCAGTCGCGGGTCACCGCCGACCAGATATGCGAAACCCGGTGCGAATCCACCGAATCCGACTTGCCAGGGAGTAGCCGTGTGGGCGTTGATGACTTGTGCGGTGGTCAGCCCGGTACGGTCGGCCACCTCGGCAAGGTCGGCGCCGTCGTAGACGACGTCGATCACCGTGGGTTCTTCCGGCGGAACGGCGGCCACCGTGTCGGGGGCCACCCGCAACGTGCGCAGTCGACGGCGGACGGCGCTCTGGTAGCGGGAGCCGTCGAGTTTCAGCAGCACGGTGCGGGAGGCCGGGACGATGTCAAGCACACCGGGCAGCGCGGCCTCACGTAGCGCCGCCGCCCATGCCAATACGTCAGCGGTGCTGTCGAACTGCAGCAGCAGCGCCTGATCGCCGTAGTCGAGAACGGTGTCGGCCACACCCAGATCCATCGCCACGCTCATTACTCGACAGTAACCCGTTGGCCGGGCAACGAAACCAGATTTTCGAGCACTGCCAGAGCTGCCTTAGCCAACGCTCATACGTGCGGCTCTAGACCAGGATTTTGGCGATCAGCGGGGGCAGCTGATCGGCCACCAGCGGGAAGCTCAGCGGCGACGCGAAGGCGATCGCCCCGGCCTGGTCCTTGGTGGTGAACACACTGCGCTCGCGAAGCGCCGCCACGTCGGGGTTGGCCAACAGCGCCGTTTGATCGTTCTCGTCGTCAGTCGTCCAAATTATTAGCTCGGCGGCACCGAGGACTGGGTTGATCTTGTCGCGCGGAATAAACGCACGCAGCTGATCCACCGCGAACGGGTTGATGCTGTCGGCGACGGCCAGACCCATCCGGGTCAAAAATTCGGTGCGCCAACCAATTGTCGCGACCACGTCGTCTTGGTGAAGCTTGCCCTGCAGCAGCAGCACCGTCTTGTTTTTGAACTGCGGATATTTATCCGCGACGCCGGCGAAAGCCTGATCGACACCGTTGATCAGGGCTTTCATCTGGTCTGGGTGAAAAACCGCCCGGCCGATCGCCGTCGCCTGCTCCTTCCACGGCTCGAAGAATGCGTAGCCGTCGGACTGCGGAATCGTCGGGGCGATCGCGGACAGCTTCTGGTAGGTGTCCTCGTCGACTCCGGCGTCGGTCGCGACGATCAAGTCGGGTTTCAGGCCGGCAATCTGCCGAACCTGGATGCCGTTATCGAGGTTCAAGACAACGGGTTTGGCGTTGCCGAGTTTGTCTCGGGCCCACGGCCACACCGCGAACGGCTGGTCGCCGAACCAGTTGGTTATCGCAATCGGCACGACTCCGACGGCCAGCAGATCGTCCTGCCCGGTGAAGCCGGCGCTGACCACCCGCTTGGGCGGCTCGGGGATGGTCGTCTCGCCGAAAACGTGCGAGATGGTCACCGGTGCGCTGCCACCGGTGCCGGTAGGCGCCGGTTTGCGCGACGAGCAGGCCGGGGGAGCCGCGACCACGAGCAGCCCCGCAGCCGCGCCGGCGCGCAGAAACCCGCGCCGACTCCATTGCTCTGGCATCGCGTGAGCCTACAGCGTTCGCTCAGGTCAGCGGCATGCCGGCGTCGACGAAGTCCAGGGCGCGAAGGACGGTGTCGGTCGCGCCCGGACCCGGCTCGTAGACCGCCATCATCGCGCCGGTCAGGGCGCCGGCGAATACCCGCAGCTCGAAATCGCCTGCGTCACGGCCGATTCGGCGGCCAACTGCCTCGGCGAACGTGGTGATGGTGCGGTAATACTCGTCGTACATCGCCGCCTTGAGCTCCGGGATCGAGAACATCAGCCGTTGCCGGGTGTTCTCGAACTCCCGTTGGTCCTCCGACAGGTTGGCCATGGCGGCCTGGTAGGCGCGCCGGACTGCCTGAGACGGCGAGAGGTCGGCCGGCTGTTCTTCCAGGGCATTCAGGATCATCGGATCCATGTCGTCAGCGAGCAGCACGGATTCCTTGGTCGGGAAGTAGCGGAAGAAGGTGCTCGGCGACACCTCGGCGGCTTCCGCGATCTGCTCGACGGTGGTGGCGGCGTAGCCGTGTTCTTGGATCAGCCGAAACGCCTCCCGCCTGATGGTCTCGCGGGTCCTGATCTTCTTGCGTTCCCGTAGACCGGGGATCTGGTCTATCGCCTGCATGATCTGATTCTCCCGCATGCAGTCGTCAGGCCGACAGCTTCACCGCCCTGTCGTTGCCGCGGTCGGCGACGTAGATGTTCCCAGCGTTGTCCACGGCCACCCCCAATGGGGTGTTGAGACCGGTCAGGGGCAGCACGGTCGGGGTGTTCGACCCAGCCGGCAACTTAAGCACTTGGTTGCTGTCGTGTTCGGTGACGAAGACGTCGCCGGCGTTGTCCACTGCGATTCCCCACGGGACGGCAACGCCGTCGAACGGGAGGACGGTCTGAGCTGTCGACCCGGGCGTCAACTTCAACACCCGGTTGTTGTCGGTGTCGGCGACGTAGACGTTGCCGGCGGTGTCCACCGCCACGCCGTCGGGATTTTTGAGCCCGGTGAACGGCAGCGCGATCGGGGTGCTCGACCCGGGCGTCAACTTCAACACCCGATTGTCGCCCCGGTCGGCGACGTAGACGCTGCCCTGACCATCCACCGCGACGCCTTCGGGGTAATTCAGGCCGGTAAAGGGCAGCACGGTTTGGCTGGTCGAACCCGCCGTCAACTTGACCACCCGGTTGTTGAAATCGGCGACGTACACGGCGCCGTCGCCGTCTACCGCGAGCCCCTGCGGTTCGTATAGGCCGCTGAACGGCAGCACCGTCGGGGCGCTCGATCCTGGCGTCAACTCAACCACCCGCCCGTACATGCCCTCACTGGTGACGAACACATCGCCGGATTTGTCCAACGCCACCCCGCCTGGGGACAGCCGGAAGTCGATACCGGTGAATGGCAGCTCGGTTTGTCCGGAAGCTTGTTGCTTCGATGCCGCCGACGGGCGCGCACCCAGGTACCCAGTGATACCGACAGCCGCGACAATCAGGAGCGCGACGGCGCCGATGAGGGCCCACCGCTTGCGATTTCGGCTGGGCGGGGGTGCGCTGCGGGTGAAGTCCGGCCGAGGAGCACCGCGCCCGCCCCAGGGTGCGGGCCTGGCCATGGTCTGGTCGGTGCCGGAACCGGTGTAGTTGGTCCACGGCGGGCTCGAGTCAGGAATGACGGCGTTGGCCATCAGGGTCGCATTATCGCCTTGCCGCAGAATCGTGATTTCTTGGTGCTGCTCGGTTGCTGTCAACGCGTCGTGCGCGGCCACGGCCATATCGCCGGCAGTGAAGTACCGCACGGCAGGGTCTTTGGCCATGCCTCGGGCGATGACCGGGTCGAGGGCCGCCGGAACCCGCCCGGGCCGCAACTGGCTGGGACGCGGCGCGGGCTCGAGCAGGTGGGCGGCGATCAGTCGTTCGACGCTGTCGGAGCGGTAGGGCGGTGCCCCGATCAAACACTCGCCCAGCACACAGGCGAGCGCGTAAATGTCGGAGCGGTAGGTGACCTCGTCGCCGGTGAATCGCTCGGGCGCCATGTAGTTGTAGGTTCCCAGCGTTATTCCGCGTTCCGTCAGCCCGGGATCCCTAGCGGCGCGGGCGATGCCGAAATCCACCAAGTAAGCGAAGTCGTCATTGGTGACGAGGATGTTTTCCGGCTTGACGTCGCGGTGAGTAACGCCGTTGGCGTGCGCATCATCCAGTGCCGCAGCGACCTGGCGCACGATAGCAACGGTTCGTGCCGGCGTCAGTGGACCGTAGTGTGTCAACAGCGTGCGCAGCGAAACGCCGTCGATCATGCGCATCTCCACGAAGAATTGACCGTCGATGTCGCCATAGTCGTGGATGGGCACGATGTGGGCTTCGGTCAACCGCCCCGCGGTGTCCGCCTCGCGTTGCATTCGTGCGCGGAACGTCGCGTCGGTTGAGAACTCCTGCGAGATCAGCTTCAGCGCGACCACCCGGTGCTTTCGGGTGTCCTCGGCCTCATAGACCTCGCCCATGCCGCCGCGGCCCAGTAGCCGCCTCAACTGATACGGCCCAAACCGTGAACCAACCCGGGAAACGGTACTGTTCACCGTCCACACTCCTTTCAAAAGTCCGCCGATAGCCGTCTGATGACGAGCCCGAAGCCCCCGCTGTTCAAGAGATTGCGTTCACAGCTGCCGCGATTTTCGATTGGAGCGCGCTCGGTAGCGGTATCGATCCGTACTGGTCTAAACCGATTTGGCCCGGCCCAATTGCGGCCTGCATGAACGCTTTTACCGCCGCACCGGTCGCGGAATCGGGATATTTCGAGCAGACGATCTCATAGGTCGGCTCCACGATCGGGTACGCACCAGGTTGCGTCGGCTTGTAGAACGACGAGGTGTCGACCACCAGGTCGTTGCCCTGCCCCTTGAACGTGGCCCCAGCGATGGTCTTGCTCACCGAGTCGGTGGTGATCTCCACCGGATCCGGACCGGCTGACGTGATGATCTGGACCATGCTCAATTGCCTACCCACCCCGAACGACCACTCGTTGTACGTGATCGATCCCTCGGTGTTCTGAACTTCCGCGGAGGTGCCGTTATCCCCGACGCCGCCGTCGCCGACACCGCCGAGGAATGTTTGGCCGGCGCCCTTGCCCCAGGCGTCGCCTGCCGCGGCAACAAGGTACTGCTCGAAATTCGACGTGTCGCCGGATTGATCGCTACGGAAAAAGACGTGAATGGGCTCCGATGGCAAGCCGGCGCCCGGATTGAGCGCCGTGATCGCAGGGTCATTCCAAGTGGTGATGCTTCCGTTGAAAATTTTTGCGAGCGTTGGGGCGTCAAGTTTCAGCGAGTTCACCCGGTTGATGTTGTAGGTGATTGCGATGGGTTCGAATACCGTCGGCAAGTCCCATGCCGGCGAGCCGCACCGCTGCGCCGCGCGATCGACCTGGCCCTTGGATGGATTCAGCGGATCACCGGAACCCGCCAGATCGCTCACGTTGTTGACGAAATCGGTCACGCCGGCACCAGAGCCGTTCGCGTTGTAGTCCAGCGTGTAGCCGGGGCATGCATGGACATAGGCGAACACGAATTGTTCGATCGCGTTCTCTTGTGCGGTCGCACCGCTGCCCTTGAGCTGCTTTTTGCCACCGCACTGCACTGCGGCCGGGCTAGATCCAGATGACGATGCACTGGTCGTGCTACCGCATCCCGCTAACACCAGTGCGCTGGCGACCAACAGACTTAGCACAGCGCCGGATCGATTGAACTTCACCGGAACTCCTCCGAATCCTCAGGGAGGCAGACACCCTCAATCCACCACCGGGGAGCCCCCCGGAACACGTCTCGCCGCACCCGACAACACGCGAACCTGTGGCTATAGAAACCCCAGAACATGGGTGCAGGATTAGCGGCGCCTCTGCAGGAAATTAGTAAGTGAGCAAACGGTCAACAGCAGCTGAGGATGAGCGGAAGCTGAGTGCAGGATGAGCAGCATCCGTGGAGATGGGCGCGGTATTTGTGGCAGCTGTGCAGATGGTCAGAGGATGGCCGCGCGAGATCCTTTATGCCACATAGCGTCGTAGCTTTGTGGGGTGTTGATCAGCCCTGAACAGCTCAACGGCAAGGCCGGCGCTCATGCCGATGTCGCAGCATTCGCCATGCGTGCGGTGGATCTCAGCCTCGGTTTCGGCACCAATACTGTGCTCGACAAGGTGAGCCTGGACCTTCCCGCGCGGAGGGTAACGTCCTTGCTCGGACCGACCGGCTCCGGTAAGACTACGTTCCTGCGCGCGCTGAATCGCCTGAACGACAGGGTATCTGGCTATCGGTACAGCGGCGATGTACTGCTGGGTGGGCGGAGCATATTCAAAAATCAGGATCTCATGGAGTTTCGTCGCATGGTCGGCATGCTGTTCCAGCGTCCCAATCCGTTCCCGATGTCGATCATCGACAACGTGGTCGCCGGTGTGCGTGCGCATAAGCTGTCGCCGCGCAAGGACTTCAAGAGCATTGCGCAGGCTCGGCTATCCGAAGTCGGCCTGTGGGATGCGGTCAAGGATCGGCTTGGCGATTCACCGTTCCGGCTGTCCGGTGGTCAGCAGCAGCTGTTGTGTCTGGCCCGTGCGCTTGCGGTGAAGCCGGAGGTGCTGCTGCTCGACGAGCCGACATCCGCACTGGACCCCACCAGCACGGCGAAAATCGAAGAGCTGATTCGATCACTGGCCGACCGGCTCACCGTGATCATGGTTACCCACGATCTCGCCCAGGCCGCTCGGATCGGTGACCGCACTGCCTTCTTCTTCGACGGCAGGCTGATCGAGGAAGGTCCCACCGAGCAGTTGTTCTTATCGCCGAAGCATCCGGAGACGATCCGTTACGTCTCTGGCCTTTCGGTGACCGCAGGCTGGGTGGCACACACCCGAAATGGGGGCGCAGACGGGGGACAAGAAAGGTGAAAGTCCATGAAAATTCGTTCGCGTGCGCTTCTGGTCGCTGTACCGGTGATGCTGGTCGCAGCGGCCTGCGGTTCGAACTCGACAGGTGGTTCGTCCAGCCCCGGGGCCGGATCCGGTAACCCGGCCAGTTCCCCCGCGGCGTCAAAGGTGGCGTTGTCGGAGACCGGTGCCACCGAGCTGTACCCGCTGATGAATCTGTGGGCTCCGGCCTATAACGCCGAATACCCAAACGTCACGATCACCACCGGAAGCACCGGATCGGGCGCCGGGATCTCGCAGGCCGCCGCCGGGACAGTCAACATCGGCGCCTCCGGCGCCTACCTGTCGGACGGCGACATGTCCGCGCACAAGGGACTGATGAACATCGCGTTGGCCGTTTCCGCAGAACAGGTCAACTACAACCTGCCCGGTGTCACCGAGCACCTTAAGCTGAATGGCAAAGTGCTCGCGGCGATGTACGAAGGGAAGATCAAAACCTGGAATGACCCGCAGATCGCCGCACTCAACCCGGGTGTGAACCTGCCGTCCATTCCGGTGGTGCCGCTACACCGCTCCGACGGGTCAGGCGATACGTTCGTGTTCACCCAGTATCTGTCGAAGCAGGACCCCGACGGCTGGGGCCAGGGACCCAGCTACAACACAACCGTCGATTTCCCCGCGGTGCCAGGCGCTTTGGGTGAGAACGGTGCCGGCGGGATGGTGACCGGCTGCGCTCAAACCGTAGGCTGCGTCGCTTACATCGGTACCAGCTATCTCGACCAAGCTAGTCAGAAAGGGCTGGGCGAGGCCCAATTAGCCAATGCCTCAGGCGATTATCTGCTGCCGGACGCCCATAACGTTCAGGCGGAGGCTGCCGGCTTCGCTTCGCAGACCCCGGCCGACCAGGTGATCTCGCTGATCAACGGGCCGGCTGCCGACGGCTACCCGATTGTCAATTACGAGTACGCGATCGTATACGGCAACCAGAAGGATCCCGCTGTGGCACAAACGATTCAAGCGTTCCTGCACTGGTCGGTGACGGACGGTAGCAGCCCATCGTTTCTGAGTAAGTTCCACTTCCAGCCGCTGCCTGCCTCGGTCGCGAAGTTGTCGAACGTTCAGATCGCCAAGATCACCGGCTAGTAGCTCCGGTGACCATTGCGGTGCGCCAGCTTGGGCGGGGCCGCGTGACCGTCCTGTCGCGCATGCGGATTCGGTTTCGCGCCATCATTCGCGGAGGTCTCGCGATCCGGTGGGCCGGTGGGCTGGCTGCGACGATCCCACTGCTCGCGCTGTTGTTCGTGCTGGCGACGTTGAGCATTGAGGGGACCGGAGCGATCAAACTCAACGGACTGCATTTCTTCACCGGCACGGGGTGGAACCCGGGCAATACCTACGGCGACACTGTCGTCACCCACGGTGTCGCATATCCGATCGGCGCTAGCTACGGCGCCTTGCCGCTGATCGTCGGCACCCTGGCGAGCTCCGCGATCGCCCTGGTCGTCGCGGTCCCGATCTCCGTCGGAGCGGCGTTCGCAATCGTCGAACGATTGCCCAGACATCTCGTCTCAATCGTCGGCACGGTACTCGAATTGCTCGCCGGCATTCCCAGTGTGGTCGTCGGTCTCTGGGGGGCAATGACTTTCGGGCCGTTTATTGCTCACCACGTCGCTCCGGTGATCGCCCGCAACGCTCCCGACGTGCCGGTCCTCGATTACTTCCGCGGCAACACCGGCAACGGAGAGGGCATGTTGGTGTCTGGTCTGGTGCTGGCGGTGATGATCATCCCCATCATCGCCAGCACCTGCCGCGACCTGATCCGGGGAGTTCCATCGCTGCCCCGCGAAGGCGCGACCGCGCTCGGGATGTCCGATTGGGAGTGTGCGCGCAGGGTCACCCTGCCGTGGGTGTCCGGCGGCATCATCGGGGCAGTGGTGCTGGGGCTTGGACGTGCGCTGGGGGAGACCATCGCCGTCGCGATGGTCTCCGGTGCCGAGTTGGGGGCGATGCCCAACAACATCTACTCGACCATGACCACAATCGCTGCTACCGTTGTGTCGCAACTGGATTCAGCGTTGACCGATTCCACCAACTTCGCAGTGAAGACGCTCGCCGAGGCTTCCCTGGTGCTGATGGTGATCACCTTGTTGACGAATGTGGCCGCTCGGGCACTGGTACGACGGGCGTCGGGCACTGCGCTGCCCGTCGGTCGAGGTGTCTGAAATGAGGTCGGTAACCGCTCAGCGCAAAATCGTCAACGTATTATTCTGGACGATCTCCTTCTGTTGCCTGGCGCTGGTGATCGCCCCGACGCTGTGGATGCTGATCGGAGTGATCAGCCGTGCGTTGCCGGTGTTTCATTTCAGCGTTCTAGTGGAGGACAGCCGCGGTAACGGCGGCGGGCTGCGCAACGCCATCGTCGGGACCGCCGTGCTGGGCCTCGGGGTGATGTTGGTGAGCGGCACCGTCAGCGTGTTGGCCGGGATCTATCTCTCCGAATTCGGCACTGGCAGAACGCGATCAATCTTGCGAGGCGCCTACGAGGTGCTGTCCGGGATCCCGGCCATCGTGCTCGGCTACGTCGGGTATCTGGCGCTGGTGGTCGACTTCGACTGGGGGTTCTCGCTGGCGGCCGGGGTGCTGGTGCTGTCGGTGATGAGCATTCCGTATATCACCAAGGCCACCGAGTCGGCACTCGCTCAGGTGCCGACGTCGTATCGGGAAGGGGCAGAGGCGCTGGGGTTGCCGGTCGGTTGGACGTTGCGCAAGATCGTCCTGAAGACGGCACTACCGGGAATCGTCACCGGGATGCTGGTGGCGCTCGCGCTGGCGATCGGCGAGACGGCGCCCATGCTGTACACGGCGGGCTGGTCGGATTCCCTCCCGGCTGCAACGCTTACGCACTCGCCCGTCGGTTACCTGACGTATCCGATCTGGACGTTCTACAACGTGCCGTCGAAAACGGCTCTGGACCTGTCCTATGACGCGGCCTTCTTGCTGATCGTGTTCCTACTGCTGCTGATCATCCTCGGCCGGCTGGTCACCTGGTTCGCACAGCGGCATTCAGAGTCGGCGTGATTTTTCGGACGTTTCTCAACGGGTCGGCCATGGGCTGTAGTCGGCGATCAGCTCCTCCTGCGGCGGCCGCAGGTCGTCGGGCACATGCTGAAGGTTGATCCGAATCCGATACCAGATCGAACTCGGTCCGCGCATCCCGTCGACTAGAACGTCGGCCGGTTGCAGACGATCCGCCGCCGCGGGGTAACGGTCGCGCCAGGTGTCCAGGGCGGCCATCGCCTCATCTTTGGTCTTGGTGCGGGCGATCTCGATGAGCGGCATCACCGACTGGCGGCGGCCCGTGCCGTCGCCGCGTCGTGCGCCTTTCGGCGCCTTCTCGGCGGGACCGAGTTCCTCGGCCAGCGCGAGCAGTCGTTCGAGACCGCCGGCGGCGTCGTTGATGCCCGCCCACGGATCGCCGACCGCGGCGAACCGCTCCGGCACGGTCGTCATGGTGAACGAGGCCGGGTCGCAGTCGGCGACCTCGTCCCAATGCAGCGGCGTCGATACCCGCGCATCCGGCGTGGCGCGCACCGAATAGGCCGATGCGACGGTCCGGTCTTTGGCGTTCTGGTTGAAGTCGACGAAGACGCCCTCGCGTTCTTCCTTCCACCAGCGGCTGGTCGCCAGGTCGGGGGAACGTCGTTCCACTTCCCGCGCCACCGTTTGGGCGGCCAGCCGCACCTGCCGAAATGACCAGCCCGGCACGATACGCGCATAGATATGGAAGCCGCGCGAACCGGACGTCTTCGGCCAAGCGGTCAGCCCGTGATCCTCCAGCACCTCGCGGGCTATGAATGCGACGTCGAGAATCTGCCGCCACCGCACGCCGGGCATGGGGTCCAAGTCGACGCGTAACTCGTCCGGGTGGTCGAGATCGTCGGCGAGCACCGGATGTGGATTGAGATCAACGCAGCCCAGATTGATCGCCCAGGCCAGCCCGGCGGCGTCATGGATGACGGCCTCCCTGGCCGAGGTCCCGGATGCGTAGCGCAGCTCGGCGACGTCCACCCAGTCGGGCCGTTTCGCGGGCGCTCGCTTCTGGAAGATCGCCTCCTGCTCGATGCCCTTGACGAAGCGTTTCAGGATCATCGGGCGTCCGGCCACGCCACGCAGGGCACCGTCGGCGACGGCCAGGTAGTAGCGGATCAGGTCCAGTTTGGTAAGGCCGCCATGCCCGCTGTGAGCACCGTGACCGGGAAAGATGACCTTGTCCGGGTGGGTGACGTCGACGTGGCGTCCGCCCACGTCCAGTGACACCGGCCCCATGGGTTGATGGTAATTCGGGAGGCTTTTCCGGCCTGGGTGCGACGTGGGTCACATAGTGTGGAAGTCATGCCTAATCTCATCGATCTGCCTGGGCAGGCAGCAGCCAAGCTTCAGCAGTATGCCGAGCGTGGGGTGGCCGAACTGCACTACCTCCGCAAGATCATCGAATCCGGCGCGTTCCGGTTGGAGCCGCCGCTGAACTACGCCGCGCTGGCGGCCGACTTTCGGAAATGGGGCGAGATCGGCATGCTGCCTGCGCTCAACGCGCGGCGCACACCCAACCGCACGGCGATCATCGACGACGACGGCTCCCTGACGTACAAGGAACTCGACGAGGCCACCAATGCGGTGGCTCACGGGCTGCTGGCCATGGGTGTCCGCGGCGGCGACGGGGTGGCCATCCTGGCGCGCAACCATCGCTGGTTTTCCATCGCGAATTTCGGCTGCGCGCGGGTCGGTGCCCGCATCATCCTGCTCAACAGCGAGTTCTCCGGTCCACAGATCAAGGAGGTCGCCGAACGCGAGGGCGCCAAGCTGATCATTCACGACGACGAATACACCCAGGCGGTCAGCCAGGCCGATCCGCCGCTGGGCAAGCTGCGGGCCCTCGGCACCAACCCCGACGCTGTTGATTCGTCGGCCTCCGCCTCCGGCGAAGAGCCTCCGGAAAGCACCGACGAGACGTTGGCCGACCTGGTCGCCCAGAACAGCAAATCGCCGGCACCCAAGGCCACCAAGCACGCATCGATCATCATCCTGACCAGCGGCACCACCGGCACGCCGAAAGGCGCGAACCGCAGTACCGCGCCGACGCTGGCGCCGATCGGGGGCATTCTCTCGCATGTTCCGTTCAAGGCCGGTGAGGTGACCTCCCTGCCGTCGCCGATGTTCCACGCGCTGGGCTATCTGCACGCCACCATCGCGATGTTCCTCGGCTCCACCTTGGTGCTGCGGCGTCGCTTCAAGCCGACGCTGGTGCTCCAAGACATCGAAAAGCACAAGGCCACGGCGCTTGTCGTCGTCCCGGTCATGCTGTCGCGCATTCTCGCCGCGGTGGAACAGCTGGAGAATAAGCCCGATCTGTCCAGCCTGCGGATCGTCTTCGTCTCCGGCGCGGCGCTCGGAGCCGACCTGGCCGAACGGGCGCTCAAGGACATCGGCCCGGTGGTCTACAACATGTACGGCTCGACGGAGATCGCATTCGCCACCATCGCTGAGCCGAAGC
>Ga0209693_10000908_pt1 | contig 12277 bp, 12 predicted proteins | sample HubBroMetageWRM3_FD_188345 | JGI IMG/M metagenome (GOLD analysis project Ga0209693, IMG submission 188345) | Warmed soil microbial communities from the Hubbard Brook experimental Forest, New Hampshire - Hubbard Brook CCASE Soil Metagenome WRM 3... | ecosystem: Environmental > Terrestrial > Soil...
GGCCGAAGACCGCGGCGTACCCGATGGCCCAGGACCCGTTCGCCGACCCGCCGGTGCAGCTGGCGGAGCAGAAGCTGCATGCCCTCGGCGTCCAGACGAAGACTTTCACTGCCATTGCCAATCCCTTCCAGGAGGTGCCCTCGAGCTACCCGGTGGCGGCGGCCGCGGTGGCGGCGCTGCACCCGGACATCGTGGTGCTCGGCTCCACCGACGTGCCGACCGTCCAGGCGTTCATGAAGGTCTTCGAGGAGAAGAACTACACGCCAAAGATGTTCATCGCCGCGTCCGGCCCGGACCAGGGCGCCGCGTTCACCGGCGCGGTCGGCGCGGGCAACGCCGCCGGGGTCATGGTGCCCGACGGCTGGTACCCCGGTTTCCGCAACTCGGCTAGCGAGGCGATGGTCAGCGAGTACGTGAAGCAATACCACGTCAGCGCATCCGGGGTGAACGCCGACGTGGCCGAGGCGTACTCGGTCGGCCAGGTCACGGCCGCGGCGATCAAGGCGACTGGCGGCACGGACAACACCAAGATCATCCAGTACCTGCACAGCGGCGCCACGATCCAGACCGTGCAAGGTCCGGTGCAGTTCAACTCGCTCGGCGAGAACGTCGCGGCGGCCGCCTTCGTCTTCCAGTGGCAGGACAATGGCACGAAGTTCGTCCAGGTCCTCCCGCAGGGGAGTCAGAACGGGTCCGTCTCGATCCTCGCCACCAAGCCGGCCTGGGCCGTCACCACCACCGGCTGATTCTTACATGCCGGTTCAGCCCTTGACGATGTTCCTGTGGCCTCAACAGGCCACAGGAACATCACGTCTTAGCCCTGGTCCGCATTCGCCGGATATTTCACTGTTCACCGCATTAAGGTAGCGACAGCACTTGTGTTCTTGAGGGCGGTTGGTCGTCCGGGCTTCGGTCGCGTCCAGTTCCGTCGGTAATAAGCGGCTTTATAGAGCGCGTATCAAGCGAGGTCACTAAGAAATGGGTACCCACGGTGCTGCCGGCGCCAAAGCGCGCGCCGTCACAGCCGGCAATGGCGCCAACAAATCGACTGACGCCAGCCCCGGCGGTTCGCGGTTCCTGAACCTGTCGAACTGGCCGGTGTCCCGGCGATTGTTCGCGGTCATCGTGCTAGCGCTCGTCATGGGCCTGGTCTTCGGCGGGTTGCGCATATCGTCGGCGGAGAGCAGCGCGAGCCAGTTCGGCCGGGTGTCGCAGCTCGCCACCCTCGGCCAGCGGCTCACGGTCCTCATCCAGGACCTGCAGGACGAGCGCGACCAGACGCTCACCAACCTCGCGCTCAGCAATGCGGCGCCGCTGGCCCCCTACTACGCGCGGACCGACGCGGCGGTCGTGGCGGTCCAGGGCGCGACCGCGGGGATCGGCAGCGGCTTCCCGGTGAACATCCAGAACGGCGTCGCCACGGTGAATGCCGACATCACCGGTCCCCGCCTCAAGAACCTGCATAACACGCTGAGTCCGCAGGCTCCCCAGGACGAGCTGGCGGTCATCGCCAACTACGGTGCCGTCATCAGCGACATGATCAACCTGGCCGACCAGACCGCACAGGGTGTCTCTGACGCGGGCCTGTCCAGCGACGTCCGGGCGTTCAACGCCCTCGCCCTGGCCAAGGAGCAACTGTCCCAGCAGCGTGCCCTGCTCAATTACTCCTTCAGCAACCCTGGCGCCCTCACTCCTGCGAACGTGTTCGTCGACCCGAACACGGAACTGGCGCTGCAGATCGCTTCTCAGGAGGAGTTCAGTAACGAGTCTGCGTTCCAGCAGGCCGCCACGCCGGCCGAGCGGGCATTCCTCGCCAGCACCCTCAGCTCCAGCGCGGCCGCCACGAGCGTGGCAGCGGCGCAGAACATCGAGACCAACGTCATCGCCCTCGAAGGCTCGGGCACCACCGGCCAATCCGGGAGCCCGCTGGGCCTGAGCATCCTCGGCGCTGAGGACAGCACGAGCATGAACCCGACCCTCGCTGACCTGACGCGGGGGAGCACGGCCTGGGACGCGGGCATGGGCGCCGACATCAGCGCCTTGCAGAACACCGAGACGCTGCTCGCGGACAACATCGCAAACCGCGCCAGCCAGCTGCACTCCGGCGCCCAGCAGTCCGCGCTCATCACCGGTGTCATCACCGCGATCGTCTTGCTCCTGGTCCTGCTCGCGGCGCTGCTCGTGGCGCGGTCCCTGGTGCTCCCGCTGCGCCGGCTGCGGGCCGGGGCGCTCGACGTCGCCACTGTCCAGCTGCCAGAGCGGGTCAAGCGGCTCAGCGAGTCCCCCGACCCGGCCGCCGACCTGGAGGTCGCGCCGATCCCCGTGCTGTCCACCGACGAGATCGGCCAGGTGGCCCGCGCGTTCGACCAGGTGCACGCGGAAGCGGTCCGGCTGGCGGGCAACGAGGCGGTGCTGCGCACCAGCTTCAACGCGATGTTCGTGAACCTGTCCCGCCGCAGCCAGTCGCTGATCGAGCGCCTGGCGCGGATGATCGACTCCCTGGAGCAGAACGAGGACGACCCCGACCGGCTGTCCAACCTGTTCTCCATGGACCACCTGGTCACCCGCATGCGCCGCAACTCGGAAAACCTGCTGCTGCTGGCGGGCCACGAGAGCCCGCGCAAGTGGACGGAGCCGGTGCCGCTGGCGGACGTCACCCGCGCCGCGACCTCCGAGATCGAGCAGTACGCCCGCGTGGTGCTGAACGTGCAGCCCGGGGTGGCCGTCGTCGGCCCGGCGGTGTCCGACGTCGTGCACCTGCTCGCCGAGCTCATCGAGAACGCCACGATCTTCTCCCCGAAGGACAGCCCGGTGCAGGTGTCGGCCCAGGAGCTGACCAGCGGCGGCGTGCTGATCGAGGTCACCGACAGAGGTATCGGCGTTTCCGAGTCCCGGCTGGCCGAGATGAACTGGCGGCTGGACAACCCGCCGGTGATGGACGTGTCGGTGTCCAGGCACATGGGCCTGTTCGCCGTCGCCCGGCTGGCCGAACGGCACCGGATCAGGATCCGGCTGCGCCCCGCCAGCCCGCAGGGGCTGACGGCCCTGGTGTGGCTCCCCGATACGGTCATCGAGCGGTCGGCGCGCACCTTCACCGGCACCGGGTCCTGGCAGCCGCCTGTCACGCAGAGCGGCGGCTTCCTCCAGCCCAAGCGCGCCTCAGGAGTGCACAGCATCGCCGGCACCGCCGCGACCCAGCGCAGCTCCGGCAAGCACGGCCTCGTGCGGGCCGAAGACTCCACGGCCCTGCAGAGTGGTATCACCGTGCCGGAGCACACCAGCACGGCGACGTCGAACTGGTTCCGCAGCCGGCACACAGTGCTGGGCGCTCAGTCGCGGATGCCGGTCAACGGTGGCGGCAACGGGAATGGCGCCGACTACGGCAACGGCAACGTCGCTGACTACGGCAACGGCGCCGACTATGGGAACGGCGCCGACTACGGCAACGGCGCCGACTACGGCAACAGCGGACCCGCCGTCGGCACGCCGTCCGGCGCTCCCGGGCAGCAGCAGTCCGGCGGCTGGGGTGCGGACTCCGGCGCGGGCTGGGGGTCATCCGACACCGGCGGCTGGGGCGCGGCCGACACCGGCAGCTGGAGCACCGGCGGCCGCCGTCCCGCGGACATCATCGCGGACCCGGCCCAGGGCGACCAGACGTCGGCGGGCCTGCCGCTGCGCGTCCCGAAGGCGAACCTCATTCCAGGATCAGCGCCCGGCGCCCGCAACGGCGGCACCGCGCCCAGTGCCGGCGCGCCCGGCGGCGGCACCGGCTTGCCCAGCCGGCTAGGAAACAGCACCGAGGCGCACTCGCTGTCGGCCCCGTTGCCGCAGCGGTCACCTGACATGGCTCGCAGTCGCCTGAGCGGGTTCCAGCGTGGCGCCCGCCGTGCCGAAAGCCAGCCGCCCCGCGCAGGAGAGGGAACCGACCGTTGAGCTACGTGTACCGTCAGGACTTGAACTGGCTGGTCAGCGACTTTTCGATCCGTGTGGCGGACGTGGCGCACGCGGCTGTGGTGTCCGCCGACGGTGTGCCGCTGGCCCTTTCTGACGACATCCCCGAGGCCTTCGCGGAACAGCTCGCGGCCATCACCTCTGGCCTCGCCAGCCTCATGCAGGGCGCCGCGCGCATCTTCGAGGCAGGCCAGCCGACGCAGGCGCTGGTGGAGATGATGGGCGGGCTGATGCTGATCAAGTCGGTCAGCGACGGGTCAAGCCTGTGCGTCCTCGCCGCACCGGAATGCGATACCGACCTGGTCTCCTACGAGATGAGCCGGCTCGTCGAGGCGGTCGGCGAGGTGCTGTCCCCGGCGCTGCGCAGCGGCGCCCAGCAGCCGCAGCCGTACTAACCGCGCCCCGGCGCGGCCGCCGGAGGCCCGGTCACCGTACGAGTACCGGCCCGCCCGCGCGGGCGAGCCACCAGGTACGCCCGTCGTCTGGCAGCAGGTGCACCGGGTCGTAGTAGGGGTATTTCCCGCTTAGCGCGAGCGGGTCGTCGGCCTCGAGCGCCGTCCGGTAGTTCTTGGTCCAGTAGGAGATGCCGAGCACCGTGTCGTAGCGCGCCACCTGATGCACCCACCGCTTGCCCACGTACGGCACGTCGCAGACCACGCGCGGCGTCGCGAACCCGGGCAGGTAGCCCATGATCGCGCTCTGCAGCGCCTGCGCCTCGCCGAGCGTCAGCCGCCAGTGCTCAGCGCTGGGGATCATGCCGGACATGTAAAAGTAGTACGGGGTGATCCCCGGCACCGTCGAGCAGCCCGAAACACAGGTCAAGTAGCGCGGCCGCGCTGTCGTTCACGCCGCGTAGCAGCACCCTGGATGCCCGCCCCGTAGCCCCGACCCCACCCCGGCCTGTCCAGTTGACTTAGGAGCAGAAAATTACGCTAAAGCCGTGATAACAGCAAGAAGAGTGTAACGTTCTGCTCCTAAGTGCCGAGACGGTAGACGGTCACTGTCTTGACCGGCTTGTCCTCGAGGACGGCCAGGACCGAGACCTCGTAGCTGGCGAGCGAGGTCAGCGCGCTGGCGGGGAGGAACGCCCGGCCCGGGTCGGCGACGAAGACCTCGGCGCCCGACCGGGCCGCGCCGCGCAGGAACCGCAGCGCGAGCTCTGCGAACTCGCGCTGGTAGAAGACGTCCGCGGCGAGGACAACCTGCGCGCCGGACGGGTCATCAGCGGCGAGGTCGAGGACGCGGGCCGCGACGGTCGCCGCGTCGTTCGCGCGGGCGTTGATCCCGATCGCGGCCACCGCGTTGTCGTCAACGTCGCCGGCCGTGACGCTAGCCGCGCCGGCCTTGGCGGCTGCGATCGCGACCAGCCCGGACCCGGAAGCGACATCGAGGACGCATCGCCCTCGCACGGTGCCCGGATGATCAAGCACATAGCGCGCCAGCGCCTGCCCGCCCGCCCAGGGGAACGCCCAGAACGGCGGGGCGTCCCGCTCGGTCAGGTCCCACAGCCCGAACGGCTCGGCCGCAGTCAGCAGCCTGATCTCCGGCACGAACGGAACCGCCGCCCAGCTCGTGCCCGCCTGCACGAGCGCCTCAGGCGTCATCCCCTGAGCATACGGCGACGCACCGCCTGGGGGCCTTAACCGTCCAGTCGGTGCCGGACCCAGACGGCGATCTGCGCGGCTACCTCGTCAGGGGTCTGCGCGCTGGTGTCGTAGCACGGCTGGATGTGCGTGCGGAGCCACGCGGCGAAACGCTGGTGCTCCGCGATCGCGGTCTCCAGCGAGCTGTGCCGCCAGGACGGGCGGGCGCGGAGCCGTGCCGCCAGCACGTCGTCGGGGCAGTCGAGGTCGCAGAAGTGAATCGGGCCGAGCAGCTTGCGCGCCGGGACCGCGTCGAGCTGGTCCGGCAGCAGGGAGCCGCACAGCACCATCACCCGGCCGTTCAGCGCCTCTCCGTGGGCCAGCCGCAGCCAGGTGTCGCGCCAGGTCTCCCACCCCAGCGCCGCGACCTGCAAGGTGAGGTCGGCCTCGAAGACGGCGCAGTCCGGCAGCAGGCGGCGCAGCGGCCCGGTGACCGTGGTCTTGCCGGCCCCGCTCGCCCCGGTCACCACGAACAGCGGCAGCGCGGGGACACGCTCTTCGGCGCCGCACCGCGCACAGCGCAGCACCGGCGCCAGGGGATCCCGGTCTAGGGCCGCGGCGGGACCGCACGTCATGCAGAAGACCTCGTCCGGTGGCCGCGGCGTCGTCATGTCCGGTCGAACGGCTCGGGATAGGTGAACGTCCCGCGCGCCTCCGGCCGGTAGGCGCTCAGCACGCGCACCTGGAAGTGCGGCTGCCACTGCGGCCGGGGCGGCGTGATCCCGTACTCGTCGCTGAGCCGGAACCCGAAGCGGCGGTAGTAGGCCGGAGAGCCGAGCAGCGCGACCAGGGGCTCACCGAGCGCGTCTCCGGCGCCGAGCACGGCGTGCATCAGGGCGCTGCCGACCCCCCGCCGCTGGCTGTCCGGGCGCACGGACAGCGGCCCGAGCGCCAGCACCGGCGCTTGCCCGGCGTGTCCCCGGGTGCAGACCACATGCCCGATCACCTCGCCGGTCCCGTCGACCGCCACCAGGGACAACGCCGGCAGCCACGCGCCGTCGGCGCGCAGCTCATCCACCAGCGTCGCCTCCGCCGGCACGCCGGCCGCGCCCGGCGTGCCGAACGCGGCGGCGGTCACCGCGCGGATGGCCGCGACGTCCCCGGCGGCCTCACGGCGTATCAGCACGACTCCACGATGTCCGGTCCGGGACTCACGCCGCAACCGAATATCCCGGGTTCTGGGTCTGTCGCTCGCCAGCGTTCGCGATACGGAAGATCGTCGCGACGCCCCATGGCCTTGAGGGACGCGCGCATCTAGCGTTGCTTGCGTGGAGAGCCAGCCGTGGCCATCCCAGGAAGGACGGACTAGATGGAGCACGTGCGGGGACGTCAGGACGGCCAGCCGACTCGCGCCGGGGACGCGGGGACGTTCAGCGGGCGGGTAATGATGGACGGGCTGCTCGCCGACGGCGATGGGGATGCCACCAACGTCCGGGTGAACAGCGTCGTCTTCGAGCCGGGCGGACGCACCTTCTGGCACTCGCACGCCGGCGGCCAGGTGCTGATCGTCGGCACCGGCAGCGGCATGATCGAGACCAGGGACGGTGACCGGCACGCGCTGCATCCCGGGGACATCGTCTGGGCCGCGCCTGGCGAAGAGCACTGGCACGGCGCCGCGCCCGACTCGTTCGTGGCGCACACGGCGATCTCGCTCGGCGTTACGCAGTGGCTGGAGGAGGTCGCTGGCGACCGCTACAAGAACGCGTTCGAGGACAAGTGACCGGCGGCGACGCGCGCGAGGTGCTAGCGGTCCGGTACTGCAACCGGACGACGACCCGCGCGGAGAACTTCCTCAACCACCACCTGTACGGTGAGCCGGACGCGGACATCGAGATGGACTACTACTTCTGGGTCGTCCGCGACGGAGCGGGAACCATCCTCGTCGACACCGGCTTCAACCCGGCCGTCGGGGACCGCCGCCGCCGCGCCTGGTGGACCACGCCCGCGGACGCGCTGCCGACCATCGGCGTCGACCCCGGCTCCGTCCACACGATCGTGGTCACCCACGCGCACTGGGACCACACTGGCAACCTGCACCAGTTCCCGGACGCGCGGATCGTCATCAGCCAGGCCGAATACGACTTCTGGACCTCCCCGATGGCCCGCCGCAGCCAGTTCGTCACGCACGCCGAAGCTGATGAGATCGCCTACCTCCAGCGCGCGGACGCGGAGGGGCGGCTCACCCTCATCAAGGGTCAGCACACGCTGGACGACGGCACCGAGCTCATCGAGGTCGGCGGCCACACCCCAGGCCAGGTGGTCGTCTCGGTGCCAACGGCGACGGGCACTGTTGTGCTCGCCTCCGACGCCGTGCACTTTTACGAGGAGGTAGAGCGCGACCGCCCGTTCGCTATCATCGCCGACCTGCCCGCCATGTACCGGGCTTACGACTTGCTGGCCGACCTAGCGGCCCGGCCAGGCACCAGCCTGGTGGCCGGGCACGACCCGCTGGTCCGCACCAGGTTCGCCCCGCACCCAGCCGGGCCCGACGTGACGGACCTCACTGCGGCTAGGGAGTCACCGTGACCAGCGTGCCGTACGGCAGGTAGGGATACGCCTGCGCGGCCGCCGAGTACGGCAGCTCCACGCAGCCGAGCGACTGCGGGTAGCCGTAGGACCCGCGCGCGATGTAGTGCACCGCGGAGCCGCCCTCGAAGTACGACACCCACTGCACCGGGTCGGCATAGTGCGACCCGTCCGGGTTGGTGCCCTGCATGACCTGGAACGGCAGTTTCTCGTAGACGGGGAATGTGCCCACCGGCGTCGGCGCGGCCGAGATGCCGGTGTTGGCCGCCGACGAGAACACCTGGCGGCCGTCGTGCCAGATCGTCAGCGTCTCGGGGATGGACTGGCTGGCGATCGCGTAGCTGTACCCGTGCCGGTTGCCGGCACCCGTCTCGGCCGCGCGCAGCAGCTCCGCCCACACCCGCGGGCCCGCCACCCCGTCGGTGGCCAGCCCGTGGTCGGCCTCGAACCCCGTGATCGCGCCCTTGGCGAGCAGGTTGGCGCTGCCCTGCCGCCAGAAGGAGTGCAGGGCGCTCGGGTAGCCGTGCCGCCAGGTGAACGTCCCCGGCGGCGGCTGGTACGCCGCGGCGAGCTGCGCGGCCGGGGCCTCGTCAGGGATCGCGGCGCCCACGGCTGGCGCCCAGCTCATGGGCAGGTAGCCAAGCTGCGCGAGCAGCTCCTGCAGCCGGAGCGTGCTGTAGGCGGCGGTGGTGAAAGAGAACTTTTGCTCGGAACGTACGGGACCGTCTCCCGAGCTCACCATGACTGTTTCCCTGGTGCCGGCCGGTATCCCCGGCTGCGGCGTGAACACCGCGGCGTCTCCCTCGCGCTGCCACGCCCCGGCGACGGCGGGCGACAGCCGCGGCAGCGGGGCCGACGCGGGCAGCGGCTGGTTGAAGGTGACCGTGATGCTGTCCGCCCCGTCGACGCCCCGGCTGCCCGCGGCGGGGCTGACCGACAGCAGCCGCAGCGGCGGCGGTGGCGGCGCGGGCCGCGCGGGCGCCGCGGCGACGTGCTGCTGCGGAGCGGGCGGCCCGTTGTGGGCTACGGCGGCGTAGGCGCCGGCACCGACGCCGCCGGCGGCGATGATCGCGCCGCCGGTCCAGGCCGCGGCCTTCCGCGATAGAGTCCGCACAGTGCTCCCCTTATAACTCTGTGCAATGCAGCGGTGATGAATGACATACCGTCATTGAAACTTGCCCTATGTAGCTAAAGGGTATGCCCGCGTTTCCCAGGCAGTTGACATTGGACGGATCAGCGGTACGTTTTTGGCACGTTCCAGCACTGGGCTCGCCGACTGGATCGGATGGCACGTAGCATTGTCGGAGCGCCAAGCGGGGGCGGGGACAGCCAGTCTCCGGAAGCCGGGCGCGACAGCAGGTGGGCCGGTGCAGTGTCCGGCTGTCAGGGGTTGGGCCTGGAAGGGGCCCGGGCGGCTCAGTAGACAACGGAGGCCGTGCTCGTGGCCTACGAGGCGGATCCGGACCGAAGGCGCTTGCCCGGGCTCCCTTCCGCTGACATTGCCGGACAGAGAAGGTGTAGACAAGGAATGGAAGAGTCGGCCGGGGCGCAAGACGCGCCCGGGGCAACTGGGCGCGTGGTCATCATCATGCCGACGTACAACGAGCGGCAGAACCTGGAGATCATCACCGGCCGGGTCAGGGAATCCGTCCCCGACGCGGACCTGCTGGTGGTCGACGATAACAGCCCCGACGGCACGGGGGACCTCGCGGACAAGCTCGCGGAGACCGACAGGCACGTCCAGGTCATGCACCGGACAGAAAAGGCGGGGCTCGGCCGCGCCTACGTCGCCGGGTTCAGCTGGGCGCTGCAGCACGGCTACGACGTGATCGTCGAGATGGACGCCGACGGCTCCCACCGGCCGGAGGACCTGCCCAGGCTGCTGGCCGCGCTGGACAGCGCGGACGCGGTCATCGGCTCCCGTTACGTGCCCGGCGGCACGGTCGTCAACTGGCCGAAGTCCAGGGAGTTCCTGTCCCGCGGCGCCAACATCTACAACCGCGTGCTGCTCGGCATCAGCATCAAGGACGCGACCGGCGGGTTCCGCGTGTACCGCGCGTCCGCGCTGCGCAGGCTCGACCTGAACAACATCGAATCGGCGGGCTACTGCTTCCAGATCGACATGACGCTGCGGGTGCTGCAGGCGGGCCTGAAGCTCACGGAGGTGCCGATCACGTTCGTCGAGCGTGAGCGCGGTACCTCGAAGATGAGCAGCGGGGTGATTCGCGAGGCGTTCTTCCGTGTCGCCCAGTGGGGCATCACGGCACGCCTGCACGGCCGCTCCGCGGCCGCGCCACGACGGTAGGCAATAGCCCCAGACTCAGGCAGGCCCAGACTCAGGCGCTGCGGCGCTCGGCGCGGCTGGCGGCTTCGGCGATAGCGCGGCTCTCCATGGCGCGCCGTTCCCTGATGACTTCAAGGCGCTCGGCGAGCACGGCTTCGAGATCCTCGACGCTACGCCGCTCCATCAGCATGTCCCAGTGGCTGCGCGGCGGCTTGGCCTTCTTCGGTGCCGCCGACTCGCCGGTGCTCGCGGTGGCCATGGCCCCGCAGACACGGCATTCCCACATGGGGGGCAGTTCCGCCTCGGTGGCGAAGGGCACGCTAAAATGGTGCCCGTTCGGGCAGTCGAAAGGAACGTCCTGGCGAGGTGCCAGGTCGGTATTACGGTCGTTCTCGTAGCTGGTCGCGCCGAGTCGGGTTCCGCGAAGTGCGCGTTCGGCCATTACTTACTGCCTCCCAGGCGGTTGGCGATCTCTATCGGCAACACTGGACACCCGGACAAGATTCCCCTTGCCGGCGCCGCCAACCCCATTTCCGGCATGTTTCGGGCAGGTACACGCGTATCACGCTGCCTTTGCGCCTTAAGCGGACACCCGGGGATTCCACTGGCCGCGTTCGGTGAGGATGTCGCGCAGCAGCACGATGTTGTCGGTCATCACGCCGTCGGCGCCGAGATCCAGGGCGAGCTCGATCTCCTGCCGGGTGTTCAGCGTCCACACGTGCACGTGCAGCCCGAGTTCGTGCGACCGCCTGATGAACTCCCTGGTCGCGATCTGCCTGGGTACCTGGGCGCACTGGGCGCCAGACCTGGCCAGCCGGGCGGCCATCGCCTTGCCAGAGATCCCCGCGTACCTGACGGCCGCGACGGCGGCGGGCGTGACGGCCATGCAGACCGGGTGGTCGAGGATCTTCCGCACGGCGACCAGCCGCTTGCCGGAGAACGAGGTGACGCACACCCGGTCCCAGGCTGCGGTGCGCTTCAGCACCCGCACCATCGGCTCGATCGTGCCCGAGTCCTTGAGGTCGATGTTGAACCGCAGTTCACCGAACGTGCCGAGCAGGTCCTCGATCAGCGGGATCGGCTCAGATCCGGCGATCTTCGCCTCGGACACCTGCCGGTAGGTCATCCTGCCGACCTGGCCAGTGCGGTCGGTGACCCGGTCCAGTGTCGCGTCGTGGAACGAGAGCAGCGCGCCGTCGGATGTGGAGCGCGCGTCGGTTTCCAGGTACGCGTAGCCGAGTTTGACCGCGTACTCGAAGGCGGGCCAGGAGTTCTCCGGGTGGTGCGCCGCCCCGCCCCGGTGCGCGAACGCCGCCGGGCGCGGATGGTCCAGGTATGGTATCGCCACGCTGCTGATTATCCCAGGCAATGTCTCCGGTCTGGTAAACATCGCATGTCAGCCACCTAATAACCGGGTAGCCGGCAGGCGTTACCTGTCCGGGTGCCACTCGCGGCGGCGGGTTTCCGCCATGGCGATCGCGGCGGCGACCGCGACGTTCAGCGAGCCGACGCGGCCGGTCTGCGGAATATAGGCGACCGCGTGCACCGCGGCGAGCAGCGCGGGGGAGCAGCCGTGGTCCTCGTTGCCGATCGCCAGGCAGATGTCGCCATCGAGCGGCGCTTCGGCGAGCGGGGTCGCCCCGGCGGCGAGTTCGACCGCGACCACGCGGTACCCCTCTTCCGCGGCTTCCTTCGCCGCGGCGGCCGGGCTCGGCTCCCGGTAGGCCTCGACGAACCGGTCGGTGCCCAGCGCGGTCTTGCCGACCGCCGGCATGGTCAGGTCCGGGGTGTTGCCGCACAGCCAAATGGCTTCGGCGCCGAAGGCGGCGGCGGTACGGACGATCGAGCCGACGTTGAAGGGCTGGCTCACCGA